>Ga0307487_1000398_pt1 | contig 34273 bp, 32 predicted proteins | sample CBIW12metaG_FD_203665 | JGI IMG/M metagenome (GOLD analysis project Ga0307487, IMG submission 203665) | Sea-ice brine microbial communities from Beaufort Sea near Barrow, Alaska, United States - CBIW 1.2 | ecosystem: Environmental > Aquatic > Marine > Coastal | place: USA: Alaska | collected... | reverse complement strand
CCACAACTTTTTGTGTTGAGCCAGAATAATCATATGCGGTAGGTTTTATTTCTTTATTAAGATATTCAGGTTAGTCCTTCAAAATTGGTTAATATTGCACTCCCAAATCAGGCCGTTTTATTTATCTCTCAAATACCTTCTACAAATTAATGAGAGTTGATGATATTTGGCACTAAATTTTTTTCGTGAAGGATTTACAACAAGCTATAAAATTTATGATCTTGAGCACCTTAGCTTTTGCGCTAATGAATGCTTTCGTTAAGTATTTAGTGCAATTTAATGCTAATGAATTAGTGTTTTTCAGATCGATTGGGTCGTTAATATTGACCATGACTTATCTGATATATTACAAAATTCCCCTGCTAGGAAATAAAAGAATGTTGTTGATTTTAAGGGGTTTTTGTGGTGTGACTTCTATGACATTATTTTTTATGTCTTTAAAATACTTAACGATAGGATCGGCGGTATCCCTGAGGTATATAGCACCACTTTTTGCCTCAATATTTGCCGTGTTTCTACTAAATGAAAAAATAAAAATGTTACAATGGTTGTTCTTTGCCATTGCATTTGCCGGAGTACTCGTTCTTAAAGGCTTTGATTCTGAAGTTAGTAACCTTGGGTTATTCCTTGTATTGGGAGCTTCTGTTTTTAGCGGATTGGTTTTTATTTTGATTAGCAAAATTGGAAAACAAGATCACCCAGTTGTAATTGTCAATTATTTTATGGCGATTGCAACTGTTGTGGGAGGTGTATTATCCATTGACAATTGGGTAACACCAACCGGAGTTGAATGGTTTTTGCTATTAGGCCTGGGAGTTTTTGGTTTTTTCGGTCAGCTATTTATGACCAAAGCTTTTCAGATAGCTACAACAAATCAGGTCGCACCATTAAAGTATATTGAAGTTATTTTTACTGTGTTATTAGGTATATTCTGGTTTGGAGAAATTTATACCCTCTGGAGTATTTTGGGTATTTTTCTAATTATAGCAGGACTTATTTTGAATGTACTGTATAAGCGAAAATCTGCCTGATCATTTATTTAATTGAGTCTAATAATTTTCACTTTCACTTAATTTAATATACTTTAGGTTATAAGGAAACAATCATAAAACCAACAATCCGTGCTCTTTCAAAAGTCTTATGGGTTTTGAAAACCAAAACAATTCAAAATCTTCAAATTGAGTTTCAAAATCTCTTTTTAATTGAGAAAACGTAGTTTGTTTTTCGTGATGAGGCGTTAATTGTTCCAATATATTTAAGAGCCAATCCCCCACCTCTTTTTCAATAATAATCTGAAATGTTTCGGTGGTATCATGAAAAGTCATTTTAAGTTGGTGCCTGGTTATACCCCTTTTGGTTTTTATCTGTTCATCTACAAGTGGCATTCCGCCTAACCATAAAATCTTTGCTGTTGGTTGAATATTAAAGTTGATTTCAGAAGCTAAATAACTTTCAATTAAGTTGTTTTTGATCTGTGTCTTCGGAATTTTAAAATCAAACCATTCCTGTAAAGGCATTTCAAATCCAATTCCGTGCATAAAATTAAACAGTGATTTCTTTAATCCATAGCTGAATTTACTGTGATCAATTCCTGTTTTATCTAAAAAATCGACATCGTTATTGGCAAATGTGATGTCTTTTAAAATTGGGGTAATCCCGTATTCTGAAGGATTTAAACCCACGGGACTGTGCGCTGTCAATGCAAACTGATGCCAAAATCCTGATTGTAAAACACCAATTTCAAAAAGTTGCCGTACCATTTCTAAACTATCTACAGTTTCCTGTATCGTTTGTGTTGGGTAGCCATACATTAAATAGGAATGTACCATAATGTTGGCCTCGGTTAAATTTCGGGTTACCTGCGCCACCTGCTCGACCGTAACACCTTTTTCTATCAATTTAAGCAAACGGTCTGAAGCGACTTCCAAGCCTCCGGAAATTGCGATGCATCCGGAAGCTTTAAGCAACATACAAAGATCACGGGTGAAGTTCTTTTCGAATCGAATATTTGCCCACCAGGTTAGGCTGAGCTTTCGTTTAATAATTTCAAGGGCTAAGGCTTTCATTAGCGATGGAGGTGCTGCTTCATCTACAAAATGAAAACCATTTTCGCCGGTTTGCGCAATGAGTTCTTCCATTCTGTCCACCAATAATCTGGCAGTAACGGGTTGGTAGATTTTTATATAATCCAATGAAATGTCACAGAAAGTGCATTTCCCCCAATAACAACCGTGAGCCATGGTGAGTTTATTCCAGCGCCCGTCACTCCAAAGACTATGCATTGGATTGGCAATTTCTATTACCGAAATATATTCGGTGAGAAACAAATCTGAATAATCCGGCGTGCCCACCTCACTTTGTTTATAGTCACATTTAGATGAATTATTTTTATAGGTTACTTCCCCATTCTCCAGCAATAATGTTCTTTTAAAAAGACCAAGATCGGTATTATCTGATGTAGGATTCAACACATTGGATATCAAAAGTTCTATGGGTAACTCCCCATCATCAAGGGTGATATGATCAAAGAACTCAAAAACCCGGATGTCTGAAACAGAGCGCAGTTCAGTATTTGGAAATCCACCTCCCATGGAAACTGGGAGCTCTGGATAATTGGCTTTAATATACTGGGCACAACGAAAAGCACTGTACAAATTCCCCGGAAAAGGAACAGAAAGACAAATAAGCTTAGGTTCCAGCGTTTTTAATCGTTTTTCAAGAATCTTTAATGTGATAATATCTATAAAGGTAGGTTCCGTTTCTAGTTGATCGTATAATTCGTCAAAGGAATTGGCGCTTCGCCCTAACCGCTCCGCATAACGGCTGAAGCCAAAATTATCATCAATACATTCCACAATGAAATCGGAAAGATCCTCGATGTATAAGGTTGCTATATGTTTCGCCTTATCCTGCATTCCCATAGAACCAAATGCCCAATCCATATCGTCCAGCTGCTCAAATCTGGATGCCCGTGGCAAAAAATTATCGGTGCAAATTTGTCTCGCAAAGGTTTGATTTTTTCCTTGCAAAAACCTGATCACTTCATCTAAAGGCTGAAGATATTCCTCTTTTAAAGCATAGATGCGTTCACTATTTTCTGAAATAATAGAATCCTTTTCAAAAGCGATGTCAAACAATTCCCTGAAAGTTTTTTTAGAAAAAAGTTCCAAAATAACTTCAATACCCAGATCCATTTGAAAGGCATCTATTTTTTTGGTGTTTAAAAATCCTTTTAAATACGCTGTCGCTGGATAGGGCGTATTTAATTGAGTAAAAGGAGGGGTTATAAGTAGGATATCTTTCAAAATCATGGTTAAAATTAAATTATCACAAAGGTAGTTATTGTTTATTGTTTAGAATTTCTCTTTCAATTTGTTTTCCCGAACTCTTTATTTTAGACTTTGATTTCATTCTTCCATAATTTTTAAAATAAAGTTAAATAACTCATTAGACTGATTGCTAGTATTTTAATAATCTTTATTTTTAGATAGATATAAGAAATATTCGTTTTTAACTCAATAAAACCTTCAAATAATAAGAAATGAGATCAATCTGGAATGGCAGTATTAGTTTCGGCCTCGTATCAATTCCCGTAAAATTATATTCAGCATCTCAGGAACGAGTCCTGGATTTTGATATGCTGGATAAGCACGATAACGCCCGCATACGTTTTAAACGCGTTAACGAGAATACCGGCGAGGAAGTGGAATGGAAAGATATTATAAAAGGCTTTAAGCAGGACGATCGATATATAATAATGGAAAAGGAAGATTTTGAGCAGGCCAATGTAAAAAAAAGTAAAACAATAGATATAGAAGAATTTATCGAAGAAAAAGAAGTGGATGAATTATTATTCAAGAAACCTTATTTTCTGGAACCACAAAAAGATGGCGAAAAATCGTACAATTTATTAAGAGAAGCCTTGAAAAAATCAAAGAAATTAGGAGTGGCCACTTTTGTGATGCGGCAAAAGGAACATCTTAGCCTTATTGGTGTATATAAAGATGCTTTAGTTTTACATGAAATTCGTTTTGCCGACGAAATCCGCGAACCCAAAGATTTAAAGTTGCCTACCACCAAAGTGTCCAAAAAAGAGGTGGATATGGCTTTATCCCTAATTAAAAATTATACGGGAACCTTCGATATAAACAGCTATAAAGATGTCTACAATGATCAGTTGTTGAAAATAATAAAATCAAAAGAAAAGGGCAAAAAAGGTAAAAGTGAAAAATTTGTAAGCAAACCAACTCCTGCAAAAGATTTAATGGCTCAATTAAAAGCTAGTTTGGAGGCTAAAAAAAAGGTTTTAGCTTCATAAAATCAGAACCCTTTCTAATAATTCATGAAATTACAGGAATATATTCAAAAGCGGGAATTTGAGAAAACTCCCGAACCCGAAGGTAAAATAAATGAGGAAAACGCGGGTCGCTTTGTTATTCAAAGGCATCAAGCACGGCGTCTGCATTATGATATTAGGTTGGAAATGGATGGTGTTTTAAAATCCTGGGCTGTGCCTAAAGGGCCTTCGATGAATCCCGAAGATAAACGACTTGCAGTTCAAACTGAGGATCATCCGGTAAAATATCTCACTTTCCATGGTACAATTCCCAAGGGAAATTATGGGGCTGGAGAAATGGATATCTGGGACGAGGGTAATTTTCGCGTTTCCCCGGAGGCAGTTGAAAAGGATCTTCTAAAACAATTGGAGCAGGGAAATCTTAAAATTGAATTTACTGGAAGCAGAATAAAAGGAGGTTTTGCTCTGGTACATACAAATTTTGGAAAGGAGAAAAACAACTGGTTGCTTATTAAAAAAAAGGATGCTTATGCCACCGACCTTGCATATGATGCGGAATTAATTACTCCCTTTGAAGTTATAAAAAGAGAAAAAATCTCTGTAAAAAATATAAAGAGCACTGATCTAATTCAGCCAATGTTAGCCAGTTCAGCTAAAAAAATATTTAATGATCCCAGCTGGGTTTATGAATTGAAATGGGATGGCTACCGTGCCCTTGCCAATTGTGAATCGGGGAAAGTACGTTTGTATTCGCGCAATGGAATATCTTTCAATTCAAAATTTCCGTCCATTGCAGATGCATTAGCAGGAATTCCACACGAGGTGATCCTTGACGGAGAAATAGTTATCACTGATAAAAAGGGAGTTTCAGTTTTTCAAAAATTACAAGTCTACGATCCGAAAACTTCTTCCGACACTTTACAATACTATGTTTTTGATATGCTTTTCCTGAACGGTCATAACATGATGGATCTTCCTTTACTCGAGCGTAAAAGCCTTATTCCAGAGGTTATAAACAATATTTCTGGTCTGGTATATTGTGACCATATTGAATCTATGGGCACTTCGTTCTATAAACGTGCTTTGGAATTGGGAATGGAAGGCGTAATCGCCAAAAAAGCCGATTCACCTTATTATCCTGGAACGCGAAGCGAAAACTGGCTGAAGGTAAAACAGGTAAATACACTGGAAGCTATAATTTGTGGGTACACAGAATCTGTTACCGGCGGCTCAATTTTCGGATCCCTTATTTTAGGTATGTTTAAAGAAAAATTGCTCATTTATATTGGAAATTGTGGCTCTGGCATCAACGATAAGGAACAAAACATTTTATTAAAAAAACTTCAGAAAAGTGAAATACTTAAGACTCCCTTTTCAAAAAAAATTAATTTGAAAGGTCGAAAACCACATTGGGTAGAGCCACTCCTGATATGTGAAGTAAAATTTAGTGAATGGACCAAAGAAGGAAGACTTAGACATCCTGTTTATAAAGGCTTGAGAACAGACAAAATCACCACAGAAATTACAACAGAACAACGAAAAACCGAAATGCCTCTAATCAAAAAAAAACCTCAAAACAATATATTGGATGTTGATGGAATTTCAGTTCCACTAACTAATCTCGGCAAAGTACTTTGGCCAAAATCCGGTTTAACTAAATACGACCTGATAGAATATTACATCGGGATTTCCGAATATATTTTACCATATTTAAATGATCGGCCACAAAACCTCCATCGGCATCCTAATGGGATTGACAAAAAGGGTTTTTACCAGAAGGATAATCAATATTTGCCAGATTGGATTGCCACCAGGAAAATTAATTCAAAATCGGCTGAAAAAGATATTGAATATTTGTTGTGCCAAAATGAGGCGACGCTGCTTTACATGGCAAACCTGGGATGTATTGAAATAAATCCATGGAATTCCCGAATTTCGAATTTGGACAAGCCAGATTATACGGTAATTGATCTTGATCCTTCCGACACCAATAACTTTGAAGAAGTAATTGAAGTAGCGCTTGCGACTAAAGAGGTTTTGGACAGGGCCAAGGTGAAAGGATTTTGCAAAACCTCCGGCTCAAGTGGTTTGCATATTTACCTTCCATTAGGAGCACATTACACTTATGATGAAGCATCTGCTTTTACGAAACTTTTGTGTTATTTTATTCACGAAAAACTCCCACAACTTACTAGTATGGAACGCGCAGTAAAAAGCCGTCAGGGAAAAGTGTATTTGGATTTTATGCAAAATAAACGCGGTCAGACTTTGGCAGCACCTTATTGCCTGCGACCAAAAGAAGATGCGCCTGCTTCTGCCCCTCTGGAATGGAAGGAAGTCAAAAGTGGCTTAAAAATTATTGATTTTAATATTCATAGCTTACCTGAGAGAATCAAAAAGATAGGCGACATCTTTAAATCGGTATTATCAGAAGCCATAGATATGGAGAATGCTATTGATAATCTGAATGCCCATTAATACAAGGAACCTTCAAATGATCGCGACCAATTATTTCTAATTTCATCCCATCTTCCTGGTCAATTTTGATGCTAAGTATTAAAATCATAATTTCGATGAAGTTCATATATGAATTAACTCTGCTGAAAAAATGAAACATATTGTTGTACTCACCGGGGCGGGAATAAGCGCAGAAAGTGGTATAAAAACCTTTAGGGATTCCGATGGATTATGGGAAGGCCATGATATTATGGAAGTTGCTTCCCCGGTTGGTTGGAAAAATAATATGAAGAAGGTGCTTGATTTTTATAATCTTCGGCGTCAACAATTGTTGAATGTAAATCCAAATCCTGCACATTATGATCTGGCCAAGCTCGAAGGCAAATTCCATGTGAGCATTATTACACAAAATATAGATGATTTACACGAGCGGGCGGGCAGTAAAAAGGTGATCCATTTGCACGGTGAACTATTAAAAGTTAGAAGTACTTTTGACGAAGATCTCATATTAGATTGGAGGAAAGATTTGAAGGCAGGCGATTTTTGTGAATATAATCATCAGCTAAGACCTCACGTAGTTTGGTTTGGAGAAACTGTTCCTATGTTTTCAAAAGCGATAGAGTTAACCGAACAAGCTGATATTTTGATTATAATTGGGACCTCCATGCAAGTCTATCCAGCAGCAGCACTTGTTGATTTTGTCAAAGACGGTACCCAAATATATTTTATTGATCCCAATCCGGCCATTAATTCTAGTTCGAATCTTACAATTATTAAGGAAAAAGCCACGACAGGTGTTCCAAAATTGGTCAATCTCCTCATCAAGTGAAATTTCAAAATAAACAAAACTTTTAAAATAAATTCTTTGCTCATTTAAATGCTGAAAATTTGAATCAAAATAACCTAAGAACAGTCTTTTTAGCCTTTCTTAAAAACTTATCTTTACCAATTCAAATTAAAACCAGATAAATGACGGCTCTTACTGCAATTTCACCAATAGATGGGAGATACCATCAGAAAACAAAAGATTTAATTATTTATTTTAGTGAAGAAGCACTTATAAAATATCGCGTAAGGGTTGAAGTTGAATATTTTATAGCTTTATGCGAACTGCCATTGCCCCAGTTGAAATCTGTTAATCCTAAAGCATTTTCAGATTTGAGGAATCTTTATAAGAATTTCACCACCGATGATGCCACTGCAATAAAGGAGATTGAAAAAATTACCAATCACGACGTAAAAGCAGTTGAATACTTCATAAAAGAAAAGTTTGAGGAGCTTGAATTGAGCGAGTTTAAGGAATTTATACATTTTGGACTAACATCTCAGGATATAAATAATACCGCAATTCCGCTTAGTTTGAAGGAGGCATTAACCAAGGTTTATTTGCCGTTAACTGAAAAAATTCAAAATAAATTGGCCAATTTGAGTCTTGATTGGGAAAAGATTCCTCTTCTTGCAAGAACTCATGGTCAACCGGCATCTCCCACCCGCTTAGGAAAGGAAATAGAAGTGTTTTTCACCAGAATTGAGGCGCAACTTGATCTTTTAAGCGATATTCCATATGCTGCTAAGTTTGGTGGTGCTACCGGAAATTACAATGCGCATAAAGTAGCTTATCCTGAGATAGACTGGAAAGAATTTGGTTCAAATTTTGTTCAAAATATTTTGGGACTGCACCACTCCTTTCCAACAACTCAAATTGAACATTACGACCACATGGCGGCAATTTTTGATGCCCTTAAACGTATTAACACGATAGTAATAGATTTGGACAGGGATATGTGGACTTACATTTCTATGGAATATTTTAAACAAAGAATTACAAAAGGAGAAGTTGGATCTTCAGCAATGCCACATAAAGTTAACCCAATCGATTTTGAAAATAGCGAAGGAAATTTGGGAATGGCAAATGCTATTTTTGAACATTTATCTGCAAAATTGCCTTTAAGTCGATTACAACGCGATCTAACTGATAGCACGGTTTTAAGAAATATTGGGGTGCCTATTGGACATACTTTGATCGCTTTTCATTCTACCCTAAAAGGCCTGGACAAATTGTTGCTCAATCAGGAAAAGATAGAAAAGGATTTGGAAAACAATTGGGCAGTGGTTTCAGAGGCCATTCAAACCATCCTGAGAAGGGAAGCTTATCCAAATCCATATGAGGCACTTAAAGGTTTGACCCGAACCAATGAGGCTATTACAAAAGAAAGCATGTCTAATTTTATTGAAACTCTAAATATCTCTGATGAGCTTAAAAATGAATTAAAATCTATTACTCCTCAAAATTATACAGGAATCTAAAATAACATTCATAATAAAAGAAACCCCCGAAATTTTCCTAAAATTCCGGGGGTTTCTTTTTAAAAGTTTTTATTTACTGACGTGCTTCTCTGTGAACATATTGGTAATTCCTTTCAAGCCATCCATATCCAAATCGTCTTTATCAAGGGATTTTATAAACGCAAGAATATCACTAGGGTTCATATTATCTCCCAAAATACGGGCCATTCCCATCCCCCGGTTTTCATCAAATCCATAAACAATTATTTCATCAACGGCTTCTTCATCTCCTGTGTAATACACTTCGAACCCGGCATTACCGCCTCCATATTTCATCAACAACTGATATTTTTCATCTTTTAAAATTTCAGAAATATTAGTTTTTTCAGAATTGATTATCTCCTTATTCTCATCCTTTATTGGAATAGCCAACACATTGATCTTTTTGATGCTCTCAAGTGTTTTTTGTTGCTCCGGATTCAACGATTCTGCATTGGAAAACATACTTGCCGGGATGTCAACAGCTAAAAAATCTTTGTTCTCCTGGTTGGAAACATAATATTCCTGCAAACTCTGCTTTTTATTACAAGCTATTGCCAGTAAGCCAAAACAAACTACACTAAGAATTTTCAAGGTTTTCATAATTACGATTTTTTATTTACTTTTTTTAATTCTTCAGCTCCTGGAACTTTTAGATCGGTAGCCAATTTTGACAATTGGGTTAAATCGATATCTCCGGTTATACTCAAGATGACTGCAATTGGTTTTCCGTCTTTTTCACCTTCCATAAACATAAAGAGCTCGCTTACAAAGTTTTCATTTCTACCCGGTTTAGAGTAAAATTTGATACTTTTCCCATCTTCATTTACCCGCATCAATTGCTCCAGAGTTCCTTTACTTAAATAAGTAGAGACATCATCAGCCATTTGGGCACGAATGCCAGATTGATTTGTGGTATACATTCTTATCTCTTTAAGGTTTTCTATCAATTTAATGTATTGCTGCGCTTCTGGATCTGTGGAACTTAAATCTACTTTGGCAAGGAGCTTAAACATCTTACTGGTCATGATCATTGCATCCACTTCTTTCATATTCTCATATTTTGCAAAATTCTGTGAATAACTTACAACCGATAAAAGAGATACTAACATTACAATTATTGACTTTTTCATAATTTTAATTTTTATTGATTTTTAATAAACTTGTTTTTGGTTTTATTGAATTCATTTAAATATTCTAAATCTTCCCTGCCAGCATTAAAAACTTGTGCAACCAATTGCAATGCCTCCTTTGTTTTTTGATAAGCTTCATGTGGATCTTCAATTGAACCAACATTATATTGAGGTATTTCCTTCCGACTATTATTTTGCCATCCAAAAATTCCAATTGCCAAAAGAATACTTGCCGCTATTCCAATGAAAATAAATTGTGCTTTTTTGGAAGCTAATTTGATTTTACCAGGATAAATCCTATTTTTCTCATTTGAAGAATATGCAAATATCATTTTATAACTTCTCAGATGTATTGGTATTTCTTCAGAAGCAAAATAAGTTCGTAACTGATTTTCTTCTTCCAGCGAAGAATTTCCTTCCTCATATTTTTTTAAGAGGAATTCCAATTTATTTAATTCCATAATTATGTTTTTTTAACAATTCTTCCCGTATTTTTTTTCGTGCTCTTGATAATGCGACTCGAATAGCAGTTTCGTTCATTTTGGTGATCTCTGCTATTTCTTCATATTCATATTGCTCAACATCCCTTAATTGAAAAATAATTTTTTGCTGTTCAGGCAAATTATTAATTATCTGTGAAACTTGATCTAATTCATCTATTGCTTCAAGATGATCGTGAATAGATGTTTCACCACTTTCGTAATTATTATGGACCATTTTTAAGTTGCTATTCTGCTTAGATCTTAATTGGTCCAAACAATAATTTCTGGTTACGGTCATAGCAAAAGCCTCTACATTGGCATAATCTTTGATTTTCTCATTCCCGTTCCATAATTTCAAAAAAACCTCTTGTGTAGCGTCCTCAGCAGATTCTTTTGAAATAAGTAAGCGTAATGCTAACCTATACATCTTATCCTTGACAGGATTAATTAAGCTTATGAAGGTATTTTGATTCATTAATTTTTGGTTCGTTAGGACCTCCTTATTATTACGACGAATGAAATATTATTTTGTTACATTTTTTAAATCCACAATATAGTGATTACTTTTAGCAAACTAATTTTATATCAATTTCAAACCTTATGAAAATTTATAAACTTATTATATATACCCTGCTATTAGGAGGATTTGTAACCTCCTGTGCCGACGATAAAGATGATGCACTTGATAAACCTCCTATTGATGGAAGGGATCTTACAGTTGAAAATTTTATTTATCGCGGACTTAATGAAATATATCTTTATAAAGCGGATGTCCCTGAATTAGCAGATAATTTTTTTCCAACCCAGACTGAAAAAGACGACTTCTTAGATAATTATGCAACTCCAGAAGATTTATTTTATGATGGATTACTTGCTCCTCAGGATCGGTTCAGCTTTTTAGTTGATGATTATGTATCTCTTGAAAACCTATTCAGTGGAATAAGTACCACAAACGGTCTTTCATATGGATTGGTTCGTAATTGCCAAAGTTGTGCTGAAATATTTGGATATGTGCGCTATGTACTTCCAGGGACTTCCGCTGATACCCAGGGAATTAAAAGAGGAGATATTTTTAATACAATAGACGGTACACAGTTAACTGATGTAAACTATAACACTTTATTAACCCCTGAAAACTTTACTATTGGATTGGCTACTATTAATGGCAATTCTGTTGCTTCAAACGGAGTAACGGTTAATTTGACAAAGCAAGAGTATACCACAAACCCCATTTTGATTTCAAAAACATTGGATGTAGACGGCAAAAAAGTTGGTTATCTATTCTACACCAGTTTTACTTCTGATTTTGACACTCAATTAAACGATGCTTTCGGAGAATTTAAAGCCGAAGGCATTTCAGAACTTGTTCTTGACTTGCGCTACAACGGAGGTGGATCTGTAAGAACTGCTACTGATTTGGCTTCAATGATCACCGGACAATTCGCAGGAGAAATTTTTACAAAAGAAGAGTGGAATGCGGATTATCAAGCATATTTTGAAAGTACCACGGACTTAAAGGAAAGGCTTCTTAATAAGTTCAACAGCACTTTAAAAACCGGGGAATTGATCAATAGTTTAAACCTTGGAAGGGTATTTATTTTAACTACTTCAAGATCTGCATCTGCCAGTGAACTCGTGATTAATGGTTTAATCCCGTATATTGACGTTGTTCAAATTGGAGAAACCACTACAGGCAAATTTCAGGCTTCTGTGACATTGTATGATTCCCCAGATTTTGGTAGATTAAACGCAAATCCAAATCATACCTATGCAATTCAACCCTTAGTATTGAAGTCGACTAATTCCGCAGGAGTATCAGATTATATCAATGGGTTAGTTCCTGATTTCGAGGTTAGTGAAGATTTTGAAAATCTTGGAATGCTTGGTGATCCAAATGAACCTTTTCTTAAAGTAGCCATTGATGTGATTCTTGGGAATAAAGTATCTATTCCTGCAGGTTATGAAATCTTTAAACCGATTGGTGAAAGTGGAATGGATCAGATAGATTATCAAAAAATGTATATCGATAATACCCCTCCAATTATTGGAAAATAATCAAAGTTTTAAATAATAAAACAGGGGTTCGATTTAATCTAACCCCTGTTTTAATTAAACAACTTTTCAATTTCAGAAATTCAATGCCAGGCCAAACCGGGCATTCCTTCCACGGGTATTAAATTTATAGATCTCCTCATATTTTTCATTGGTAAGATTACTTATACCTGCAAATAGTTTAAGATGATCATTTACCTGATGACTAATATAATAATCCAAAACTCCAAAACTCTTCAGGACGATCGGTTCATTCTCGAAAGTAATATTGTTAGAGAATGAATCAGTACGGTCATCATTGAACTGATAACTCAATGAAGTAAAGGTGTTTTTAGCAATACTTAGTCCAAGACTTGCATTTATTTTATGCTTGGGAATACGGAGTGCGAACTTTTCTTCAACTTCGGTAAAGGTGTAATTTCCTTTAAAATCAAGGTTTTTAAGCAGCTCTAGCCTGAACTCCACTTCCACTCCACTCGCGCTAAATTCTTCCGAAACGTTTTGATATTCCGAGATATAATTCACAGGATCTACAGTTACGAAATCGATAAAATTCTCAGAATTTCGTTTGAAGTAAACTGCGCTTAGTTCCATTTTATTTGAATGGAATTCCAATCCGGCCTCGTAAGTAGAACTTTCCTCAGGCTTAAGATCTGGATTTCCATATGTTGGAGCAAACAGCTGATAAAGTGATGGAGTTATATATGCAGTGCTGTAAGAAGTCAGTGCTTTTAAATAGCTTTCTTTTAAGTGATATGTATAGGATGGATTCACATTATAAACCCAATGGTCCCCGTATTCGCTGTGAATGTTCAATCTAGTTCCTGCATTCAAATTGAATCCAAAACCGGAAAGATATACAGCATTCACATAAGGATCGACAATTTCAAATTTGGCTGTTTTATCACTAACTGTCTGTTGAAACTCGCTTTCTCCATATGGAATACTGAAACTGTTAAAATCGCTAATTACTCCGTTTACACCAAATATTGTGTGGATTTTTTCATTGAAAACATATTTATTGTAGGCATCAAAAGCATAAACTTTTCCATCATATTTATTCGGATAATCAGAACTTATTTCACGCTTTAACGTTGTGTAACTATCGTTAAAAATAAAACTTCCGTTTTTATAAGTTGCAACCCAATGGCTGCCAGCCCTATATTGTTCGCTTTTAAGCTCATCATCAGCGTCGGCATACATAAAGGAATCGTCAAATGAAGATTTGAATTTATCAAAATTCCCGTAGACATAAAACTTCAAATTTTCGTTTATTTTGTAACCCATCCGGGCATAAACATTGTTTTTTGAAAAAGGATTATCATCAAAATCCTCATTTTCATCGGCAGATTTTATGGCCGACATATTTTCTGAATAACGATTGCTGAAATTCAACTGATAGTTAAATTTTGACAATCTCCCGCTCACGCCAAGCGCATTGTCAAATTGTGCAGGCTTATAATCCTGATCTTTCTGAGTTTGATTAGTTCCCATCGTTGATTGCAATTGAATCCCGATTTTTTTATTTACAGGTTCTTTTGTGGTAATACTGATAACGGCTGTTGCGGCGCCAGATCCATAAAGTGTGCTGGAAGCTCCCTTAATAATTTCAATGGAAGCAACCTGATCAAGAGGCAACAACCTTAAATCAAAATCATTTGAAATCGCCGAGGGGTCGCTTAATTGAACCCCATCAACCATTATTACAACCTGACGATTCCTTCCTCCGCGAACATAATAACCCAAATTAAGACCATCATTGCTTCTGGAACCGTTAATCTCGATCCCGCTCACTCTGTTAATTAATTCTGGAATGCTTTGTCCACGGCTTCGTTCCAATTCTTTGGCAGTTATTTTAGTGACCACCTTTCCACTGTTTTCACGCTTCAATTCAAATTTAGAATCAACCAGGACCACTTCGTCCAAAGATTCTACTTCTGTTTCGGTTTGCTGTGCATACGACAAACCAGCGCACAGGAATGCGCCATAAATCCATAATTTTTTGTACATAAATTAATTTTAACCAGGAAAAAAGATGTAGTAAACTACACCAAACTTTTATCCCGAAAGTTTGACATTTTTTTGTGAAATGTGGCAGGTTTCCTGGCTTGCGTCTTGTAGTTTACCTTCCCATCCCTTTAGTTTCGGGACAGTGGTTTTAGAAGTAGTAACAACAAGCGTCCCGATAAATACCGGGGCTAAGCTTACAGTTGCGGGAACAGCTCAGGATTTTTTGAAGTTAGAAGGATGAAGTTAGAAGTACGAAGTAAAATTATCACTTCTAACCTCGTACTTCTAACTTCGTACTTCGAATCACCTGATTCCCTTTTAATCGATTCGGTTGTTATATTTTTTTATAAAACCGTTTCAAACCAAAATTTCAATGCAAACTTAAACATTTATGTTTCTTTGATGGGTAAAATTTTAATTAATCTTATTTTATAAAACTAAAACCGATCTTGTTGAATTGCATGAGCCTGATATCGGTAATTATTCAAATACCCCAATATTTCGAAGCTATGACCTACGAAAAGATGCGTTTAATCCTAAAATAACATCGATATTTTGTTACTTTATACATATTGGCAAAATGTAAAAAAAATCTGAACTCCAAAAGAAAATCCTTAAATTGCATTAAAATTGAAAAATGGGAAGTCTAACTATTTCAGACAAAATTTTGGACAAGTACTTTGGCTACTTGAAAAATTTGGACAATACTGCTAAAAAAAATCTAATTATTAAGCTCACCAAATCGATTGAAACTAAATCGAGAAAGAAATCTGAACTTAAATCATTTTTTGGAGCCTGGCAAGATGATCGGGATTCCGATGAAATTATTTCTGAAATTAGGGGTTCAAGGATTAATAAACCAAATATAGAAAGTTTCGAATGAAATATCTTTTGGATACTAATATCTGTATTCACTTCTTCCGTGGAAAATTCAACTTAATTGAAAAATTTCAAGAAATAAACCTTGACAATTGTGCCATTTCGGAAATCACACTTGCAGAATTAATGTTCGGAGCCGAAAATAGTTCGAACCCGAAAAAGAACCTAAAACTAATCGATGATTTTTCAGAACAAATAAAAATTCTACCAATCTTCAATTCAATCAATATTTACGCAAAAGAAAAAGTTCGACTGAGAAAGAAAGGGGAAATGATTAGCGATTTTGACTTACTTATTGGTCCGACTGCGATTGCAAATGAATTGATAATGGTAACTGAAAATATCAAAGAATTCAAAAGAATACAAGAGATCAAAATTGAAAATTGGGTTAATCGCTAGCACACTTTTGCCAACAAGTCGGTTAAACGCAAATAGCGGGCAATCGAGTGAAAAGTGCTATTTTAGACACCAAGTAAAAAACAACGAAGCCGACAAGAAAGCGTCACTACTCCACGCTACTTGACTAAGCAAGACCGGTTTCCTCACATTTGAGAAATGATGAAAATCATCCAAAAAAACATCGAACAATTTTATTTTAAAGTTTCACAAAGTCATTTAAATCTTAGAGAAAGGTATTTTTGATAATACTTGTTAAATTTAAATGCTTGTCTTAAGGAGTCATTAAAAAATTGTTATCCATTTTTTGTAGAAAAAAAATTGGGACATAACTCCATTTATTTCAAACCAAAACTTCAATGGCACTAAACATTTATGTTTCTTTGATGGGTAAAATTTTAATTAATCTTACTTTTGAAATCTAAAACTAAATCTTGTTGAAACGTCTTTTATTTCTAATTTTATCCACTTTGTTAATTTTTGCCTGTAAAACTGACAGGAAAAACCCCTCCGAATTAAATCATTCGGGAGATACATTATCCGTCAATTACGCCAAAGGCTTTACGATCTTGCAATATGATGGATATAAAATTTTGAACGTAAAAAACCCCTGGCCCGAAGCTGATAAAACCTATAGTTATCTGTTGGTAGAAGATGAGTCAAGGGTTCCTTCTAATATTAAATTCGATCACAGGATTCACATTCCGGTGAGTAAAATGGTTGTGACATCCACCACACATATTCCTTCAGTTGAGGCATTAAACCAGGAAAGCAGCCTGGTGGGTTTTCCCGGGCTTGATTATATTTCTTCTAAAAAAACCAGGCAACTTATCAAAGAAAATAAGATCGCAGAGCTGGGTAAAAACGAAGCTATCAATACCGAAGTCCTTATTTCATTGGAACCTGATGTTGTGATTGGTTTTGCAGTAAACGGAAACAACAAAACTTTTAATACCATAGAAAAAAGTGGCATCCCCGTAGTTTATAACGGTGATTGGATTGAAGAATCCCCTTTGGGGAAAGCAGAATGGATCAAATTTTTTGGCGCTTTTTTCAATCTTTCAGATAAAGCTGAAAAATTATTTAATGAGGTTGAAACGGCTTATAAGGATGCCAAAGAATTGGCGAAATCTTCAGATGAAAGACCCAGTGTTCTAAGTGGTTCTATGTATAAAGATCAGTGGTATGTTCCTTACGGAAATTCCTGGCAGGCACAATTTATAAAAGATGCCAATGCTGAATATATTTATGCAAATACAGAAGGAAGCGGCAGTATGGCGCTCGCCTTTGAAACCGTTTTAAGCGAAGCACAAAACACAGAATTTTGGGTAGCACCGGGACAATTTAAATCTTATCAGCATTTGATGGAAACATCTGCTCATTATAAACAGTTTGATGCGGTAAAGGATCGGAAAGTCTTCACTTACAGTAATACAACCGGGGAAACCGGAGGAGTTTTATATTATGAGCTGGCGCCTAACAGGCCGGATTTGGTATTAAAGGATCTCATCTCGATATTTCACCCGGAATTGCTGCCGGATTATGAAACAACTTTTTTTAAACCTTTGAAATAAATGTCCGGTTCAAAAAATTATCAAGGTCTTTTACTGATTTTACTTTTTACTGTGGTTGTGATGGCTTTTGTAAATATCAGTTTTGGATCGGTCAGCATTCCCTTTAAAGACATTCTGTCAAGCTTATTTCAAGGTGAGGTGAGCAAGGAGAGTTTTCGATATATCATCCTGGAATACCGGTTGCCAAAGGCCATCACTGCAATTTTAACTGGCTCCGGACTGGCAATAAGTGGTTTGTTGATGCAAACTTTGTTTCGGAACCCTCTGGCAGGACCGTACGTTCTTGGACTGAGCAGCGGAGCAAGTTTGGGTGTGGCTCTAATTATTATGGGATCTTCCCTTTTTGGCGGAATCACAGCGACTTTATTATTATCAAAATGGAGCCTGGTGCTCGCATCAAGCATTGGGAGTTTGATGGTATTATTGGCAGTTTTACTGGCTTCAGCAAGATTGAGGGACACCATGGCAATACTTATTATAGGCTTGATGTTTGCCAGCTTAACCGCCGCGATCGTTAGCGTACTTGCATTTTTTAGTCCGGCTGCACAACTTCAGCAATACATATTCTGGTCTTTTGGAAGCTTGGGGAACCTTGCCTGGGAGGAAGTTTTTATATTGACAATGTTCTGGTTTATAGGGATCTTACTATCTATTACTTGTATCAAAAATTTAAACACACTTCTACTAGGTGAGCAATACGCAAAAAGCCTTGGGGTTAGTATTAGAAAGAACAGGATAATTATTATAATTGCCACCAGTTTATTGGCGGGGAGTATTACTGCTTTTGCCGGTCCTATCGCATTTATAGGTTTGGCAGTTCCGCATTTGATACGACAGATAATCCCGGTAAACGATCATCGCATTTTATTGCCCGCCGTAATACTTGGAGGTGCTATTTTAATGTTGATTTGCGATATTGTCGCACAATTGCCGGGAAGTGAATATACCTTGCCAATTAACGCCATTACCTCATTAATAGGGGCGCCTGTTGTGATCTGGTTATTGGTTAGAAAACGAAAATTTTTATTTTAGCTATCAAGACATCTAACTCAAATATCGTCCTCAGTTCAAAGAACCTGAATATCGGGTATCGAAATAAAAAGGCAAAAACGCTAATTGCTTCCAATATCAATATTGAAATTGGTGAAGGGGAATTGGTTGCCGTAATTGGGGTAAACGGAGTGGGAAAATCTACCTTGTTACGCAGCCTAAGCGGGGTTCAGGAAATTTTAAATGGCGAGGTCTTCATAAATGGATCTCCTATAAAAAAATTAACTTCGCAACAACTTGCCGAACAAATAAGCGTGGTGCTTACAGAACAGCCTATATCAAAAAATTTAAGCGTATTTGAATTGATAGCTCTGGGAAGGCAACCTTATACCAACTGGATTGGAACACTTTCCTCAAATGACATCAGCCAAATAAAACAAGCAATTAAATTGGTGGATATTGAAAGCATTCAGCACAAAAAATGTTATGAGTTAAGCGATGGTCAACTTCAAAAAGTATTGATAGCAAGGGCGCTTGCACAAGATACGCCATTGGTAATATTAGATGAACCCACAACTCATCTGGACATATATCACCAGGCATATGTCCTTAAATTGCTTAAATCACTGAGCTTTCAAACCAAAAAAAGCATTTTGTTCTCAACTCACGAAATCAATCTGGCATTACAACTTTGCGACAGGATCATCCTGATGGAAAAAAACAAAGTAAGTATTGGAAGCCCTTCGGAATTAATTGAAAATGATGTTTTTTCAAACTTATTCCCTTCAGATTTAATCGTATTCGACAAACTCTCCAATTCGTTTAAGATAAAAACTTAAATTATCCGTCCTTTCAGAATTCACCATAATATATCAATATAGAAATTCAATTAAGTATATTTGATAAACGATACGTTTTTTATGAATGAAAGAATTTTGATTTCCATCATTATTATCAGTGCTCTTGCAATTGGCGCATACATTGGCAGGTTGCTGGCCAATCTGAAAAACAAAGGGGAAACGGGAATTATTCGTGAACAAAACAATCAATTAAAACTTCAAATTGAAGAACATAATAATTTGTATTCCAATAATTTAGACACTTTAAAGAAAGATACATCCGAAGCGAAATCACAGATTGAAAGACAACTTCAAAAAACAGAAGAAGCCAGGGAATTCATCAGAAATGAAAAAGAGTTCTTAAGCAACGAGCTCACCCGCCGGAATTCAGAATTTGAAAATCTTCAGCAAAGAAATTTGGAACAAAAGGAAGAGGTGGAAAAACTTCAGGAAAAATTCAGCAAAGAATTTGAAAACCTTGCCAACAAAATATTGGATCAGAAATCGGAAAAATTCACACTTCTCAACAAGGAAAATATTCAGAATATCTTAAATCCGTTAAATGAAAAAATAAAAAATTTCACAGAAAAAGTTGAAAAAAACAGCAACGATTTTATCGAAAGGCACTCCCAACTGGGTGAACATCTTAAAAGCCTTAACGAGCAAAGCATCAAGATTAGCGAAGAAGCTAATAACCTGACAAAAGCGCTCAAAGGAGAAAATAAAACCCAGGGAAATTGGGGAGAATTGATTTTGGAACGGGTTCTGGAAAAATCGGGATTGGTAAAAGACCGGGAGTATTTTGTGCAAAAAGCCTATGCCGATGAGGAAGGAAATAAGGTTTTACCTGATGTAATAATTCATTTGCCAAATGACAAAAGAATGGTAATAGATTCTAAAGTCTCATTGACGGCTTATGAAAAATATGTTAATGAGGAGGACGAAAAGTTGAAAACAGGTTATTTAAAAGATCATTTAAAATCCTTGATCACTCATATAAATCAGTTGAGTTCTAAGAAATATGAGGATTTGTATAAAGTTGAATCTCCGGATTTTGTTTTAATGTTCATTCCGATAGAACCCGCCTTATATCTGGCTCAAAATGCCGACAATTCGTTCTTTTACACGGCTTTCCAAAAAAACATCCTCCTGGTAAGTCCCACCACTTTATTATCTACTTTAAGAACCATAGATACGATCTGGAGCAACGAAAAGCAGCAGCAAAATGCGATAGAAATAGCGAATCACGCCTCCTCGCTCTATCATAAATTCAAACTATTACTGGATGATCTTGAAATTGTGGGAAATAGGTTAAAATCGACAACTACAGCTTATGAAACTTCGATGAAAAAGCTTACTGGAAACCAAAATTTGATTAAAGACATAGATAAACTGGAGGAACTTGGGATTTCTCCTAAACAGAAAATTAGTCAAACCTGGCTAAATAAGTCAGATTTTGACCCCGATTTAGTAAATAATGAACCATTAAGATGAAAAAGACACTTTTTTATATCCTGGGAACAATTTTCCTTTTATTTATATTTTATTTCGCCTTCATATATTATGTACCCTACAGTGAAGGAACACGTTCCGGAGAACTGATAAAATTCAGTAGTAAAGGTGTGTTATTTAAAACCTGGGAAGGTGAGATAAGCCAGGGAATAAGCGGGGCACAAATCTTTCAATTTTCGGTTTTAGACAAAGATAAAGATGTGATAAAAGCACTTCAAGAGAATGAAGCCAACTATGTAAAACTCACTTATGTAGAAAGGTACGCAACCTTTATATTTTGGGGAGATACCAAATATTTTGTACAAAACGTAGAAGAGACGAGTTCACCCCATTTTAGAGGTCGATAATGAATAAAGAATTTAAAAAAATAGCCGATTCCCAAATCTCACTTTCTGAGTTGATGCTTCCCTCCTATTCCAATTTCAACGGAAAGATCCATGGGGGATATATTTTATCGCTGTTGGATCAAATCGCATTTGCTTGTGCTTCCAAACATTCACGCGCTTATTGCGTAACTGCCAGTGTGGACACTGTAGATTTTTTGAATCCCATAGAAATTGGGGAATTGGTAACTATGAAAGCTTCCGTAAATTTTGTGGGCAATAGTTCTATGATAATCGGAATTCGGGTGGAAGCCGAAAACATTCTAACCGGAGTCGTAAACCATTGCAATTCTTCCTATTTTACGATGGTAGCCAAGGATAAAGCTGGAAAGTCGATTCCTGTTCCAGGATTGGTTCTCGAAAATGATAATGAAATCCGTCGATTTATTATGGGTGTCAAAAGAAATAAAATAAAGATGAAACGAAAAAAGGAATTCGAGGAAACTACCTTTTCTTCCGAAGAATACCTGCATTTACTGGAAGATTTCCATGTAAAAATTGTGCGCAATTGAAAGCCCACGGGTTTATAATCGCCTTATTTGTCGCAATTTTATTGGCATACCTATTTCCAAATGCCTTAAGCTATCTACCCTTAAAGTTGATTACCAATATTGGAATTGGGTTAATTTTCTTTTTCTATGGACTTAAGCTTGCGCCTTCAGAGCTAAAATTAGGCTTTTTAAACTATCGTTCTCATATTTTAATACAACTCACCACCTTTGTGGTATTTCCCCTGCTTACACTCTTGTTTATCCCATTTTTTGATGCAGGGGTAGAATCTAAGCTGTGGTTAGCCATTCTTTTTCTGGGAGCCCTTCCTTCTACGGTATCATCCGCAGTTATTATGGTAGCAATAGCAAGGGGAAACCTCCCAACAGCTATTTTCAATGCTACCATTTCTGGTTTGATCGGAATTGTTGCCACACCGGTTTGGTTAAGTATTTTTATGATGAAATCCGGGGAATTTGAAATTCTGGATATCTTGTTAAAACTTTTCATTCAGGTTGTATTGCCATTGATAATAGGATTGCTGTTACAAGCTTATTTAGGGAAAATGGCACGAATCCATAGTTCTAAAGTAAGCTTATTTGATAAGGCTGTGATTATACTGATCGTCTTTAACAGCTTTAGTAATTCATTCAGTTCTAACTTATTTGATACCCTGGAAGCTCTGGATTTAGCTAAATTATTTGGAATTGTGCTGGTATTGTTCCTTTTGGTTTATGGGTTGATAGGTTATGTTTGCAGGCTTATGGATTTTAGTTTAGAAGATACCATTACCGCAAAATTTTGCGGAACCCAAAAATCCTTGATCCACGGCACAGTTATGGTCAAAATTATCTTTGGTAATTCTGCAAGCCTGGGTCTTTTCCTTTTGCCCATTATGTTTTATCATATTTCACAATTATTATTGGTTTCAATTTTCGCCGAAAATTATCGAAAGCAATCAATGGAGAAAGCCATAAATAATCAATAGACAGAAATTGCCTTTCCAGAATGCATTTTTATAGATATAAAGCGTATCTCGCAGCATTGATGGTAAATAAGATCCATCCTACCACCAGTAATAAGCCTCCAAGAGGAGTTATAGGGCCTAAGAATCGGATTTTCTTCCCACTAGCGGCGCTTAAATTCAGTCCGTAAAGGCTGAAGGAGAACAAAAAAACACCAATTATAAAACACCAGCCCATAATTTGCTGAGAGGTTTCCAGAAACGGAAAGGCAATTCCAATTATAATAAGCAAAAGGGCATGATACATTTGATATTTAACACCTGTTTCAAAACTTTTTAGCTGGTCTTCGCTAAACTTCGACTTTAAAGCGTGTGCACCGAAAGCTCCAAAAAGCACTGCCGAACCACCGTAAACTCCTCCAAAAATTAATATAAGTTCCTTCATAAAAAATATTTAAAAGCTAAAATTAAGGTAAATAAAAACCTGATCCACTGAAAAAATACAATTTATACTACCTTTGGAAAAAATTGACGAGTTATGAGAAAATCTTTATTTATTGCAGCGGTTTGTGCGCTGTTTTTCATTAGTTGCAGCCAAAAGATCGTAGGCACCTGGAACATTGACCAGTATGAAATTAACGACCAAAAAGGTCAGAAAGCAGTCCTCAGAAATGCAGGAGAGATCACTTTGGAAAAGAATGGAACGGGAGAGAAAAATGTTCGGTATAGCATCTTCAGCAATGATTACAGCGATATTCAACCCTTTAAGTGGAGATTAGAGGAAACAAATCTGACTATTACAGGCTCAAATCCGGACGAAGAATCCGATTTTAACAAAACCTGGATCATCATTACAAATAAAAGCAAAAAACAGGTTTGGAAATCAACTGATGGAAGCACCACTGTTCAGGTTTTAGAACTTAGTAAGAAGTAAATTCATTTGGTTACACAATAAAAAAAAGGCGACCTAAATTCATTTTTAGGCCGCCTTTTTTATATTCAGATATTTTTATTTGCTCAAATACATTCTTCTTCTGGCGTATAAATCATAAAAGGCATCATCCTTTAGGCTGTCTATAAATAGTATACTTTCCCCAGTACTCTTCATTTCTGGACCCAATTGTTTGTTTACATTAGGGAATTTATTGAAAGAAAATACCGGTTGTTTGATCGCATAACCCTTTAATACAGGTTTAAAATCAAAATCGGTTACTTTATTATGTCCCAACATTACTTTAGTTGCATAATTCACATAAGGTTCACCATAAGCTTTTGAAATAAAAGGAACTGTTCTCGAAGCACGCGGATTGGCTTCAATTATGTAAACCTTTTCATCTTTTATGGCAAACTGAATGTTTATGAGTCCAACAGTGTTTAACGCAAGAGCGATTTTATTTGTATGATCAATGATCTGTTGCATAACCAGATCTCCAAGATTAAAAGGAGGAAGCAAGGCATTTGAATCTCCGGAATGAATTCCGCAAGGCTCGATGTGTTCCATTATTCCAATGATATAAACATTTTCTCCATCGCAAATGGCATCTGCCTCCGCTTCAATTGCTCCGTCAAGATAATGATCCAGCAATAATTTATTATTCGGGATCTTTCGGAGTAATTCAACAACATGGGTTTCAAGTTCGTCTTTATTTATAACAATCTTCATTCCCTGTCCTCCAAGTACATAAGATGGTCTGACTAAAATCGGAAATTTTAATTCATCGGTCAAGGCAAGCGCTTCATCAGCAGTTTCAGCAATTCCAAATTCAGGATATGGAATATTATTATCCTGAAGCAGTTTTGAAAAGCTTCCTCTATCCTCTGCTAAATCAAGAGATTTGTATGTTGTCCCGATAATCTTAATTCCATATCTATCTAATTTCTCGGCTAATTTCAATGCAGTTTGACCTCCTAACTGAACGATTACACCTTCAGGTTTTTCGTGACGGATTATATCGTAAATATGTTCCCAATATACAGGTTCAAAATAAAGCTTATCAGCAACATCAAAATCGGTTGAAACAGTTTCAGGGTTACAATTGATCATAATGGTTTCATAACCACATTCAGCAGCGGCTAAAACCCCATGTACACAACTGTAATCAAATTCTATACCTTGGCCAATCCTGTTTGGTCCGGAACCCAGAACCACAATTTTTTTCTTCCCGGTGACCACACTTTCGTTGTCTACATAACATTTGCCATCCGGAGTTTCTATTTCAGCTTCAAAAGTTGAATAATAATATGGGGTTTGAGCCTTAAATTCGGCGGCACAGGTATCTACCAGTTTAAAGATCCTATTTATACCCAATGCATCCCTTTTATTGTAAACTTCACTTTCAAAACAATCAAGCATATGCGCTATTTGTCTGTCTGCGAAACCTTTTTGTTTGGCTTCCAGCAACAAATCCTTCTGCAAGTTGTCAATATTATATTTTGAAACTTCCACTTCAAGAGCATAAAGTTCCTCGTATTGTCTAAGGAACCACATATCTATTTTGGTAATCTCGTGGATGCGACTTAGTGGAATTCCGATCTGTATTGCATCATAAATCACAAAAACTCTATCCCAGCTTGCAAAGGTGAGTTTTTCAATAATTTCATCGTATTTGGTGTAGCCCTTTCCATCTGCACCAAGACCGTTACGGCTAATCTCAAGCGACTGAGTGGCTTTGTGCAGCGCTTCCTGAAAAGATCTTCCAATTCCCATTACTTCTCCCACAGATTTCATTTGAAGGCCAAGTGTGCGATCGCTTCCTTCGAATTTATCGAAATTCCATCGTGGGATTTTTACTATTACATAATCCAGGCTTGGTTCAAATAGAGCTGAAGTCGATTTTGTAATTTGATTTTCCAGTTCATCCAAATGATAACCAATGGCCAATTTTGTAGCAATTTTCGCAATTGGATATCCAGTTGCTTTTGAGGCAAGGGCAGAAGACCTGGAAACACGCGGATTAATTTCAATGGCAATAATATCTTCTTTTTCGTCCGGGCTAACTGCAAATTGAACGTTACAACCACCGGCAAAATCTCCGATACTACGCATCATTTTAATAGCCATATCACGCATTCTTTGAAAAGCAGTATCGCTAAGAGTCATTGCCGGGGCTACTGTTATGGAATCTCCGGTATGAATTCCCATAGGATCCATATTCTCGATAGAGCAAATAATAACAACGTTATCATTTCTATCCCTTAAAAGTTCCAGCTCAAATTCTTTCCAACCAACTAAGGCTTTATCTATAAGAACTTCGTGAATTGGAGATGCCTCAAGTCCCCTGGTAAGCAATTCATCAAAATCCTCAGCTTTATGAACAAATGCTGCCCCGCTTCCACCCAAGGTGAAAGAGGCACGGATAACCAATGGAAAACCGAATTCCTGAGCCGCCTCTTTTCCTTCCAAATAAGAAGTGACAATTCTTGCCGGTGCCACGGGAATCCCGATCTTTTCCATAAGACCCTTGAATAACTCACGGTTTTCGGTAATGTTGATGGCATCAATATCAACCCCTATAAGTTTTACTCCAAAATCCTTCCAGATACCCTTTTCATCTGCCTCAATACATAAGTTTAAAGCAGTTTGCCCACCCATAGTTGGCAAAACGGCATCCAGGTTGGGATGTTCCTTTAGGATCTCTAAAATAGATTTTGTGGTAAGAGGTTTCAAATAAACATAATCGGCCATGGATGGGTCGGTCATGATGGTCGCAGGATTGGAATTTATCAGAATAGTCTCTATTCCTTCTTCTCTTAAGGATTTTAACGATTGTGCACCCGCGTAATCAAACTCGCAGGCCTGGCCAATTACTATGGGGCCGGAACCAATTATTAATACACTTTTAATCTGATTATTTTTCGGCATTTTAAGGAGGAAATTATTTTTTATAAAAATAGGATTCGTTTGAATATAAAAAAAGGCGTTACTTAAAAAAGTAACACCTTAATATTTTGATACTAATTTTCACTAGTGTTTGTGTCTTGTCTCAGAGGATACAGATAATTTTTTTCTACCTTTTGCTCTTCTTCTAGCCAATACTTTTCTTCCGTTCACACTTGCCATGCGCTCTCTGAAACCGTGCTTATTTTTTCTTTTTCTCTTAGATGGTTGAAACGTTCTTTTCATTTTGTGATCTTTAAATCTCTATGGAAACCTTAGTTTAATTAGTTTTAAGCCTTTCTTTAAAACTGCGGGCAAATATACAAAGACTTTGATATCTTCCAAAAACTTAATATAAATTTTTTTTAATAGTTTTTACTAACTTTGCAGCTTGAAAAAACACAACACAATATGTTCAACAAAAATATCAAATTAGTTATAACAGGAATAATAATCGCTATTGCCATTTGGCAATTTACCCTTGGAAACATTGGGAATGGTATTATGTATATTCTAATTTCAACAATATTTATTTTTCTCTATTTTAAAAATGAAATGATTCTAATGGCATTTTTAAGATTGCGGAAACAGGACTTCCCAGGCGCAAAAAAATGGCTTGACAAAATAAAAAAACCTGAAACAGCTCTCACTCAAGGCCAACAAGGCTACTTTTGGTACCTACATGGATTAATGCTTTCTCAAACAAATATCACTCAAGCCGAAAAACACTTTAAAAAGGCCATAAAACTCGGATTGTCAATGAGTCAGGATCTTGCAATGGCGAAACTTAATCTTGCAGGAATCGCAATGTCCAAAAGACGCAAACGAGAGGCACAAATCCTTCTTACCGAAGCAAAAAAACTGGATAAACACGGGATGTTAAAAGAGCAAATCCAAATGATGAAACAGCAGATGAAAAAGATCTAGTGTTCTTTTCAAATTGAAACTGCTCAGATAATTTAGAATTATACGTCCATTTATCGGATAAATCAACGCTTTAACGATTAATTTTCGCCATATTTTCCTACTTAACTAACTTTGTATTTGCATTCTGTAAATACATTAGATGGTAAGATTTTTACTACTGTTTTTATTTCTCCATTTCACAAATTTATTCTTTGGACAAAAGGATGAAGAAAAAATTTTCTTCTCTGAAGCACTCTGCCTCTCTATGCCTAAATATGAAATAAAGGCAAAAAAAGCTTATGAAATAAGGGATTATAATCGGGGAAAGGAATTATTTGATTCTTTGGTAAAATTTGAATTAAATGATAGTTATATGGATAACTTCAAATTCAATCAAATAAACAACAAAGTAATTAGCTTTTACGACTTCAAAAAACCGGTGTATTTAATCACCTATTCCTCTTGGTGCGTCGCCTCCGAAGGTGAAATTCCTGCCTTAAATCAATTGGCCAGCAAATATCATGATAAAATTGATTTTGTGATTTTATTTTGGAACGATAGGAAAACTACAAAACATAGTGCAAAAATCTACAATGAGAATATTAAAATCGTCTATGTGGACGAAAAGCAAAATAAAGACTCATATGTTATAAGGCAGCTTAAGCACTCATTAGGTCTTCCCACTACGTTCTTAATTGATGGAAATAAGAAGATCCTTGATATCAGGCGAGGTGTAACACATTCTTTCGAAAAAAGTTTCGAAGAATCCTTTGACCTAAACTATAAATTAATATACGATGGGATCGCCAACCAGCTGTTGGGTAGGGAAAGTAATTATTATGGCCTTCGAACTGCTGCACTAAATTAAGGGCGTGCAAGACAATAGAATAAAGAAAATAGAATAGAGAGAAAAAAAGTAAAAAACCAATAAAATTAATTCAGGACAAATTTTGAATTCCGAATTTTCAATTTTGAACTTATTTTGTAGGTTGATAATATCCCTTCTTTGGAATTTCAATATTATAGATTTTACCCTTTGAGTTTGTCAAATTTGCCTCTCTTAACCAAGGATTGTGAATTTTTAAAATTTTATAATTTATTTCAAATTTTTGAGCAAAAGCGGCGAAATTGGAAACTGAACTATCCACATTTACGGAATAAGTAGGAATGTTTTTATAGAGTTGATCTTCATTAAAATTAAAGCCGTATTTGTGTGGATTCTTAAGGATCTCCTTAACTGCCAGTATTCTAAATACATATCTGCCGGTTTCTTCTCCTAATAACAAATCATAATAATTGCTAACTTCCTGTCGCTCCAACTGACGTAAAACCCCTGTGTTCCCAGCGTTATATGCCGCCGCCGCCATTGTCCAGGTTCCAAAACGCTTTTTGGAAGCTAATAAATATTCACAGGCCACTCTTGTTGATTTTTCTATATGATAACGTTCATCGATATTATCATTAATCTCCAAATTAAAATCCTTTCCCGTTCCTTCCATTATTTGCCAAAATCCTACAGCCCCGGCAGGAGAAACCACTTGTGTTAATCCGCTTTCAATTACAGCCAGATATTTAAAATCATCTGGAATTCCGTATTCTTTTAAAATTGGTTCAATAACAGGGAAATATTTATTTGCACGTTTAATCAATAACAAAGCATTTGATTGCCAATAGGTGTTTACCAATAATTCCCTATCCATTCGTTCGTATATATCAGGGTTTTCAATTGGTACTGTTTCCCCGGCGAAATTTAAATTAACAGGCATTTCTAGAGCAGATATATTATAACCACCTACTGAATTCTCTTTCGAAACAGCCTTTGAAGCAACTTCACTATCTGATTTAAGTGATCCATTCTGCACGGCCTGAATACATATTGCACAAATTGCAATTAAGCCGATACTCATCAAAAGAATTTTTAAAATTTTCATTACTTATTTTTTAATTTTGTTGTTTGATCATATTCCCAGTCAAGATAATTCCAGGTAAATATTCGTTGAACCATTTGTATCTGTTCACAATCATAATATGTGTTCCACCTTTTACTGTAATACAACCTTTTATGTACTTATACGGAAAAATCTCGTCCTTGTCACCGTGGATGTGTATCAAGTTTTGTTTTGAATGATTTCCATTCCAGTTTACCATATTTTTTATGGCCCAATCAATATATTTGGTATTTCTTATAGATAAATACCTTCGATAAAGGGGGATTCTTTTTTTTAAATAATCGCCTATCGCAAACTTTTCCATATAATCTGAATAATACAGTAAGCTTGTTGGGAGTAATTTTATAAATCCCGTACTACCGGCATATCGCATTCTGCGTGGTAATTCTTGCCTGCTTTTAACACTGGATATAATGATCAATCGCCTCAAATTAAGATAATTGCTCATCTCCTGAACTAACAATCCACCAAAAGACACACCTATTAAAACAATATTTTCATGCTTGATATAAGCATTGATGCGTTGGGCATAATCCTTTAAGGCTTCGTTTGTAAAAGGAATTATCCACTCCAAATAATGCATTTCAAATTGATCTTCAGGGAGTTCAATATGTTCAAAGATTAAAGGGTTTGCTGCCATCCCTGGCATAAAATACACATGGATTATTTTTTTGGTATTAGGCATTTTAACAAGTATATAACACGAAAAGTTTAAGATTTATTGTAAATTTGACGTCAAAATTACTGCTATTTTTTTGGCTTTCACTGAAAAGACCTATTAAAAAAATAATGGAAAAGTTTTCAATTCCTCAAATATAATTGGAATAGAAAACTAAGGTTGGTTAAATGCCATCTATTCCTTTAGCATAACAAATTATACAAATCAAATCTAGTTTAAACCTCTCAAAGGTATCCAGCAAAGATGTAATTAAACGGGAAAGGGTTTTGTTTCCATGTGCCTTAATACGCTATAAGCTATGCCGGCTCTGGGTCTACCAGAATTTAGTTTTAATTTGAAAATTTATTATGATATATCAACTAACTATCCTTAAAAACAAGAATTTAAAGGAAATATGTTTTTTTATTGATGAATGATTATTGTTTAATGGTTTGAAACTACAAACTAAGTTCGGACTTATAGGAACGAAAACACTTAAGTTTTTTCAAATCTTCTGGAATGTTTTTAATTGAATACCTGAAATTAAAATATTAAAACGATGAGTGAGGCAGAAATAGTTATTATCAATAACGAGTTTTTAAGACAATTTGAAGCAGTGATTAATGAGGAACTTACAATTGTGGAATATTCACAACAGGAGCGTAAAGTTTTTCTTACGAAATTAATTATATCGGAAAATCTAATTGAAGAAGGATATCTGGATTCCTTTTTAGAGGCTCTTCTAAGTATTATCAAGGAAGGTAGCGATAAAGTGGTTCCCACTTGTCCTGAAATTGCCAGATTTATGCGTAAAAATCGCAGAAAATATAAAGATTTACTGCCAGTTGGAATAAACATTTAAACGGCTAGCGCAGGATTTGCATATTCAAACCTCACAAGACCGTCTTCGTCTATTTTAACCAGTTCAATTTGATGTATAGTATTTATCAACCCCGGATTCCACGGGGTTTTTACTTTAATATAGTTTTCTGTAAATCCGTGAATAAATCCTTCTTTGTTTTCTCCTTCAAATAAAACCATATGAATGGATCCTAACTGACTTTCATAGAATGCCCGTCTTTTCTTAGCTGAAAGCCCTCTAAGCATTTTACTGCGTTTTTTTCTTACTTTTAATGGAATAACTCCGGACATTTCAGCAGCCATTGTATTTTCCCGCTCAGAGTAGGTGAATACGTGCAAATAGGAAATATCGAGATCGTTTAAAAAATTATAGGACTCTAAGAAATGCTCGTCCGTTTCGCCTGGAAATCCTACAATTACATCTACCCCAATACAAGCATCAGGCATTGATCTCTTAATATGATTTACCCTATCTACATATAATTCCCTCTTATACCTTCGTCGCATCATTTTTAAAATCTCATTGCTGCCACTTTGCAATGGGATATGGAAATGAGGTACGAAATTCTTACTTTGGGCTACAAAATCTATAGTTTCATTTTTCAATAAATTAGGTTCTATGGAAGATATCCGCAAACGCTCTACTCCATCTACCTTATCTAAAGCTTTTACCAAATCAAGGAAGCGGTGTTCATGATTTTTATCATCAAATTCTCCCTTGCCATAATCCCCAATATTTACTCCTGTAAGTACAATTTCTTTAATTCCTTTTGCTGAGATTTCGGCAGCATTCTTCAATACATTTTCAAGTTTGTCACTTCTTGAAACTCCACGAGCAAGAGGAATCGTGCAATAAGTACATTTATAATCACATCCATCCTGAACTTTTAGAAAAGCCCTGGTCCTATCGCCAAAAGAATAAGCACCTACATAAAAATCTGCTTCCTCAATTTCACAGGAATGAATTTCAGCAAAATTATTTTTGGTGAGATCATTTAAATAATCAGTGATCTTAAATTTTTCAGTGGCACCCAAAACCAAATCTACTCCATCAACCTCGGCTAATTCCTCAGGTTTCAGTTGTGCATAGCATCCAATAGCTATTAAAAAAGCATCCTCATTAATTTTCTGTGCTTGTTTTACAACACTTTTAAAACGCTTATCGGCATTTTCAGTTACAGAACAAGTATTGATAACATAAATATCCGCTTTTTCTGAAAAATCAACCCTTATGAATCCTTCGTTCGTAAAGGAACGGGCGATAGTTGAAGTTTCAGAGAAATTGAGCTTACAGCCCAGGGTATAAAATGCTATTTTTTTAGGAATTCTCATAACCAAAAGTTAAAAGTATGAAGTTAGAAATTAGAAATTAGAAATGCAAAGTTAGAAAAAAGTGGATAGAATAGTGAATAAAGACTTTTGAAATACAAAGCTAGAATTTTTAGAAGTGTGAAATACAAAATCAGAAGTCAGATTTACTAAGTTTTAATTTTAAAATAAAAAACATTTTCAAATTAACACATTTATAAATCATCAAATTATCGTATCATCCTATCATCAAATTATCAAATCATTTCAAGAATTTTTTCTCCATTTTTTGGATTCTTCAAATATGTGTTCAAGAATAGCCTTGTCTTCCTCTAAAAATTCCACATTTCTTCGATTCATGACAATTTCTGCAACTTCAAAAGCCTTATCTGTTTTATAGGTAGTTACACCATTTGTACCTCCCCAACTAAAACTCGGTATAAAATTGCGCAAGAATCCGGTGCCGAATAAATTAGAACTTACCCCCACAACTGTTCCGGTGTTAAACATTGTATTAATTCCACATTTGCTATGATCGCCCATCATCAATCCGCAAAACTGAAGTCCTGTTTTAGCAAAACCTTCAGTTTCATATTCCCACAACCTCACTTCGGCATAGTTGTTTTTTAAGTTGGAATTATTGGTATCGGCACCTATATTGCACCATTCCCCTAAAACTGAATTTCCTAAAAACCCGTCATGACCTTTATTAGAATACCCAAAAATTACCGAATTATTGACTTCCCCGCCAACTCTCGAAAAAGGTCCTATGGTGGTTGCTCCGTAGATTTTAGCCCCCATTTTTAAAGATGAATTTTCACATAAGGCAAATGGTCCACGAATTAAGCAACCTTCCATGATCTCGGCATCTGCACCAATATAAATGGGCCCTTCCGAAGCATTTAAAGTTGCAAATTCTACCTTCGCCCCTACTTCCACAAAAATATTTTCACTTCCAATGACATTATTGGAAGTCGGAATTATCTGGCTTTTCCTATTCTTTGTCAATAATTTAAAATCAGATAACAGTGCATCTCCATTTTTAGAAAATATATCCCAGGTATGTGCAATTTGAAAAGCAGTGCCTTCTAACTCAAGCTGTGTAAATACACTAAAATCAACTTCCTGATCTTCTAAAGAAAAAAATGCTACGATATCCTCCTCATAAAATATTGCCTGGTTAGGTTTTAGATTTTCTATTTGACTTACAAATTCCGGGGTAGGCAAGAAAGATGCATTGATCATTATATTTTCAGGCATTTCCACCATTGGCCACTTTTGGGAAAGATAGTCTTCGGTAACGGTAGATGTGGTGGTTACAAGTATTCGCTCCCATTTTTCCCGAATGCTTAGAATTCCAATCCTTATATCGGCCACAGGCCTGGTAAAAGTGAACGGTAACAATTGGTTCCTTGAAGCACCATCAAATAAAATATAATTCATAAGCTTTGAAATTTAGAAGACTAAAGATACAAGGAATAATGTATTCAATTTTAACGTTGATTTACCAAGTACATAACAGCTTATCAAAAAATCATTTTGAAAATCTGAAGTTATAATAAAAGTTCTATGCATCCTTATTCATTTCTTCATCATAAAACCAACTAAGGCAACTCTAAAACAAAAAAAGCCCTCATTACTGAAGGCTTTTTTGTTCTATTAAATATAAGAATTACTTCTTAAATTTAGCGTATTTGTTTTTGAATTTATCAATTCTACCTGCAGTATCCAGTAACTTGGATTTCCCAGTGTAAAACGGATGTGAAGTTCTTGAAATCTCAAGTTTTACCAATGGATATTCAGTTCCTTCAACTTCAATAGTTTCTTTTGTATTTGCGGTAGATTTGGTAATAAAAACTTCCTCGTTGGACATGTCTTTAAATGCTACAAATCTATAATTTTCCGGATGGATTCCTTGCTTCATCTCTTTAT
>Ga0307487_1000397_pt1 | contig 34346 bp, 38 predicted proteins | sample CBIW12metaG_FD_203665 | JGI IMG/M metagenome (GOLD analysis project Ga0307487, IMG submission 203665) | Sea-ice brine microbial communities from Beaufort Sea near Barrow, Alaska, United States - CBIW 1.2 | ecosystem: Environmental > Aquatic > Marine > Coastal | place: USA: Alaska | collected... | reverse complement strand
AGAACTTCTTCCGCGTTCCTCGCGTTGGTCTGACCATCCCGCACCCCGTTCAGGGTGAGGCCGCAGCAGGCGTTGTTCTGCTTCGTCCGGCCGCAGCAGGTACCGGCGTTATCGCCGGTGGCCCGGTGCGCGCCGTACTGGAGTGCGCCGGCATCCACGACGTTCTGAGCAAGTCGCTCGGTTCGTCGAACACCATCAACATCGTGCACGCCACGGTGGAGGCACTGCACCAGCTCGAAGAGCCGCGTGCGGTTGCGGCTCGCCGCGGCCTCGCATACGAGGACGTGGCCCCGGCCCGTTTCCTTCGTGCCGATGCCGCTGCAGCCGCTGCAGCAAAAGCAAAGGCAGGTGAGTGATGGCTCAGCTGAGGATCACCCAGATCAAGTCCAAAATTAGTGAGAAGCAGAACCAGCGCGACACGCTTCGCAGCCTGGGTCTCCGACGCATTGGCGCCGTCACGATCCGCGAGGACAACTCGCAGAACCGTGGCTACGTCAACACCGTCGCTCACCTCGTGAAGGTCGAGGAGATTGACTAATGGCTGACGAGAAGGAAGCTACCAAAACGGTAGCCGACAAGCCCGCCACGAAGAAGGCTGCAGCTCCCAAGGCTGCCGCAAAGAAGGCGCCCGCCGCTGCTGCCGCAGTCAAGGCCGAGCCGACCGCGCCCCGCGAGCACGTGCTGAAGGTACACCACCTTCGCCCGGCTCCCGGAGCAAAGAAGGCCCGCCAGCGCGTAGGCCGTGGTGAAGGATCCAAGGGTAAGACCGCGGGTCGTGGAACCAAGGGTACGAAGGCGCGTTACAACGTGCGTATCGGCTTCGAGGGTGGGCAGATGCCTCTGCACATGCGCACCCCGAAACTGCGTGGATTCAAGAACCCGTTCCGGGTCGAGTACCAGGTTGTAAACCTGGAGCGTCTCGAAGAGCTGTACCCGACCGGCGGAGATGTCACCATCGCCGGCCTGGTTGCCAAGGGCGCAGTCCGGGACAACGAGAAAGTCAAGGTTCTCGGTAACGGTGAAATTACAGTTAAGCTGACCGTATCGGTCGACAAGGTCTCTGGCTCCGCATTGCAGAAGATCGTCGCCGCTGGTGGATCTGTAAAGTAATTCCCTAGACGCACACGTCGAGCCTGTCGGAGCCACCATCGAGAATCGTTGGTGGCTTTCGACAGGCTCGATCTGCGTTAAGCTCGTTTTACGGTTACAAACTGGAGGCCTTTGTTGTTTAGCGCCATTGCGCGGATTTTCCGCACGCCTGATCTTCGCAAGAAGATCGGCTTCACCCTGGGCATTATTGCCTTGTTCCGACTGGGCTCGTTTATTCCTGCCCCCTTCGTGGACTTCGGCAACGTGCAGGCCTGTCTTGCAGCCAACCAGGGCACCAGCGGCCTCTATGAGCTGGTGAACCTCTTCAGCGGTGGCGCGCTGCTCAAACTGTCCGTGTTTGCACTCGGCATCATGCCGTACATCACGGCCTCGATCATCGTGCAGCTGCTGCGCGTGGTCATTCCCCACTTCGACACCCTCTATAAAGAGGGTGCCTCCGGTCAGAGCACCCTGACCCAGTACACCCGGTACCTCACTATTGCCCTCGGGATCCTGCAGTCGACCACGCTCATCACGGTGGCCAGGAGCGGCGCCCTCTTCGGGACATCCGCCAGCACCGAGTGTACGCAGTTGATCACCAACGACGCTTGGTACGCCATCATGCTGATGGTCATCACGATGACCGCCGGTACCGGCGTGATCATGTGGATGGGTGAACTCGTCACCGAACGCGGTGTCGGCAACGGCATGTCACTGCTGATCTTCACGTCGATCGCGGCGCTCTTCCCGACCTCGCTGACCGCCATCGGCACCGCGCAGGGCCTCGACGTGCTGTTCCTCGTGCTCGCGGTCGGACTTCTGGTCGTCGCGGCGGTGGTGTTCGTTGAACAATCCCAGCGGCGAATTCCGGTGCAGTACGCCAAGCGCATGGTCGGGCGACGGACCTACGGCGGCAACAACACGTATATCCCGATCAAGGTCAACATGGCCGGTGTCATCCCGGTGATCTTCGCCTCCTCGCTGCTGTACCTGCCCGCCCTCATCGCCCAGTTCAACCAGCCCGCCGCCGGCCAGTCGCCGGCCGCCTGGGTCGTGTGGGTCACGAACAACCTCACCCAGGGGGACCACCCGCTCTACATGGCGATGTACTTTTTCCTCATCATCGGCTTCACCTACTTCTACGTGGCCATCACGTTCAACCCCGAAGAAGTCGCCGACAACATGAAGAAGTACGGTGGATTCATTCCGGGCATCCGGGCGGGACGCCCGACGGCCGAGTACCTCGACTTCGTGCTGACCCGCATCACGCTTCCGGGATCGATCTACCTCGGTCTGATCGCCCTGCTGCCCCTCGTTGCCTTCTCGGTAATCGGAGCAGACCAGAATTTCCCGTTCGGTGGCGCGAGTATTTTGATCGTCGTCGGCGTCGGGCTCGAGACGGTCAAACAGATCGACTCGCAACTGCAACAGCGACATTACGAGGGGCTCCTTAAATGACTCGACTGCTCTTGATTGGTCCGCCCGGCGCGGGCAAAGGCACGCAGGCCACGCGTCTGGCCGAGACCTTTGACGTTCCGGCCGTCTCGACCGGCGACATCTTCCGGTTCAACGTGAAGAACCAGACCGATCTCGGACTGCAGGTGAAGGCGTTCATCGACGCCGGGGCGTACGTTCCCGATTCGCTGACCAACGCCATCGTGAAGGACCGCCTCGAAGAAGCCGACGCTGCCGCCGGATTCCTGCTTGACGGGTACCCGCGCACCACAGACCAGGTCGCGGAGCTCGACCGTCTGCTCGAGGCCGAGGGCACCAGGCTCGACGCCGTTGTGCTGATCACGGCCGACACCGATGAGGTCGTCTCCCGGCTGCTGAAGCGCGCCGAGGAACAGGGCCGCGCCGACGACACCGCCGACGTCATCCGTCACCGCCTCGGCGTCTACGCGGAGCAGACCGCCCCGCTGATCGACGTGTACAGCGCACGCGGCCTCGTCATCACCATCGACGGCCTCGGTGCCGTCAACGTTGTGACCGACCGGATTCTCACGGCCCTGGCCGACCGAGGACTGCACGCCGTCAACACCATCGAATAGGCTGCGACACCGTCGTAGCTAGTCTGTAGGAACCTGTGAGCTTTCGTCGCTCAATTTACAAAACCCCGGCCCAGCTGCGACTGATGGTCGCTCCCGGCGTGGCCACGGCGGCATCGCTCGCCGCGGCCCGGGCGGCTGCCGTTCCCGGCGCCACGACCCTGGACCTGGATGCCGCGGCGGAAGCCGCCATTGTTGCGCTCGGCGGAAAATCCAACTTCCAGCTTGAAGAGGGCTACAACCACACGGTGTGCGCGTCGGTCAACGAGGAGGTCGTGCACGGCATCCCCGGCGGGCGAGTCCTCGCTCCCGGTGACATCGTGTCGGTTGACAGTGGCGCCATCATTGCGGGTTGGAACGGCGACGCGGCGTTCAGCGTCGTCATCCCTGACCCCGAGCGCCCCGACGTGGTGGCCGAGCGCCAGAAGCTGTCGGACGTCACGGAGCAGTCCCTGTGGCACGGCATCGCTGTGCTGGCGACCGGCCGGTGGCTCAACGAAGTCGGCGACGCCATCGAAGACTACGTGGAGAGCCAGGGTTCCTACGGGATCCTGACCGACTATGTGGGGCACGGCATCGGAGAAGCGATGCACGAGGACCCGCCGGTCTTCAACTACCGCGTGCGCACGCGCGGCCCGGCGATCAAGCCCGGACTCGTCGTCGCCATCGAACCGATGGTCGTCATGGGGTCGATCGATACGACGGTACGTCCCGACGACTGGACCATCGCCACCACCGACGGCCTCGCCGCCGCCCACTGGGAGCACAGCATCGCCGTGCACCAGGACGGCATTTGGGTGCTCACCGCCGAAGACGGCGGAGCCGCGGGCCTCGCCCAGTTCGGCATTGTTCCCGTCCCGATCCCCTGAGGCGAGGGGCTACTTGTCCATCAGCTGCACGAGGGCGTCGATGAACGACCGAAAGTCCACGGAGCGTCTGATCAGGTGCTGAACGTCGGTGCGTTCGGCGAAGACCTCGACGAACTGGTCGAAGATTGATTGGAACGACGATCGACCGGCGGCGCTGAACGCGATCAGGGCCACCACCGTGACCCGACTGTCGCCCCAGTCCATCGGGGAATCGTTGATCACGATCGCGATCGACATGCGTGTCGCGGTCATCGCCATCGCGTGGGGCACCGCGAGGTTATCGGTGAACGCGGTCGACGACATCCGCTCACGTTCGAGGACGCCGTCGACGTGGGCTTCGTCGATCACACCCTGACGCACCATGCGGCCGCCGAGCTCACGAATCATGCTCTCTTCATCTGCCGCATAGAAGTTGCGCAGGAAGAGCGACTCATCGAAGAATTGCAGCAGATCATCTTTGATCTGGGCACGGCGACGGTGACGTCGTACTCTCATGGCGGCCTGACGGATGCGGTCGATGTCGCCTTCGGTGAGGAAGGGCTGGATGACAATGACGGCATCCGCCGGAACGGGAGGTTCAATGGTCGTGAGCACGAGATCGGCCCGCAGCTCGTCCCAGTGCACGTCGCTTCGGGTGATCTGGGCCACGACGGTGAGGTCGTCCCCGAGCACCCGTTCGATGCGCTGCCTCAGCTGCACGTGCATCGTGTAATAGTTCGGGCACACGATCACACACGTGACCCGCTCCACGGTGTGCGCCTGCTGTTCCAGATGCGACCCCACGTGCATGGCGATGTAGGCGATTTCATCGTCGTTGATCAGGATCTGCTCGTGCCGCTGCAGTTCGCTGGCGATGAAGACGGCAAGTTCGTAGGTCATCGGATACGAGGTCTTGATCGACCGGGTGAGCGGATTGCGCGAGTACTCGCTTTGCTGCGCGCGGTCGATGAGGTTGCGCACATGCAGGGTGAGTCGGGTGATGAAATCCTCGTCGGCGAGGTCCACCAGATACTCCTCGCTTGCCTGGCTGACGATCTGGCCCACCACGGCCAGGTCATCGGCGCGGGCCAGGGCCTGAGCGAAGATCTCGGGGCGCTGAACGTTCCCGGGTGTGACGACCCGGGTCTTGAGCAGGGCCACCAGGTAGGCGATGTCGACCTCGTCGAGCACCACGGCGAAGTGTGTGGCGATGAGCCCGGCCAATGCGGAGTTCATGTCGGCGCTGATCGACGTGGGCGCCGCAGCGGGGGAGTCGGACGCCGGGTCGGGACCGGCCCGCTTGCCGACCCGATCCACGGCAATCGCCACGTGCAAGAGCACATTGTTGGTACCGAATTCATTGACGAAATAACCCTGGGTGTCGAGCATCGAAATGAGGTCCGTCTTGAACGCCTCCAGGCTCTCCGAGGCGAATTCGCGTTGAATGGCGGCGAGTTCCAGCAGTCCGCGCTTGCTCTCGTCCCTGAACATGCGGCTGAGAAGCTTGCGGCGGTCGGTTTCAGATCCGAGGAGCGTCACGACGCTGCCCTGGCGGGACAGCGTCAGGCCCGACTCGGGCAGCAACGCGCGAACGCGCCCGAGGTCTGCCTCCGTCGTTGAATCGCTCACAAACATGTCGGCAGCGAGCTCGTACACGTCGATTCCGTGGTCCCCGTCGGTGAGGCGTCGCACGAGTTGGTACAGACGGTTCTGCGGAGTGTCGGCGTCCGCGGGCTGCAGCGGTTGCGCCGAGCTGAAAGAGGCGTACGCCTCGCGGTTCAGCCGGTAGCCGGCCGGACCCGACTCGACCAGCGGCAGCGGATGCGCCGCAGCCTTCACGTTCGTGACGTAGCTGCGCACGCTGCGTGGCGTGACGCCGAGCAGATCGGCGAGTTCGGACGCGGTCACCCAGCCGGGAGAGCGCAGCAGGTAGTCGAGCATCCGCGTCTGCTTGCTACTCATTGGTCGCATCCGTCGCGTGCTGCCCGGGCGTGCAGACACGTTGTGCGTCGCTGCCTGTTACTGCTCCCATACTCCCGATCGTAGTCAACTTTTGCGCCACGGCACCGGCCTCGGTGCGGCGCGGGGCGACCGCTTCCGGGGGAGCGGAAAAGTGTCTGGTGGCCTCGTGAAGGGGGTGCGCTCACACTGGGAGGAGCCTAAAGTGAGCCGAGAAGGGGCGAATCAATGAGGATTCACGTTGTCTGTGGTGCCGGCGCGTCAAGCACCTTCGTCGCCCTGCGCGTGCGCCGCACGGCAGCGCACCGCGGCCTCGACGTTCACGTGACCGCCGGAAGCGAATCCGATCTCGCCGACACCCTGTCGACGACGGATGTTCTTCTCGTCGGCCCGCACCTCGCCGAGAGATTCGAGGCCATCCGCGTGCAGGCCGGCCTGTTCGACGTTCGCGCTCGACTGCTGCCCGCCTCCGTCTTCGCCGCACGCGACGGTGAGGCAGCTCTCAACCTCGCCCTTGACAACGACCTCACGCACGAAATGAAAGGCTCCGCCATGCTCGAACGCACAGTCCAGATCGGTTCCACCCACGGCCTGCACGCCCGCCCCGCGAAACTCTTCAGCCAGGCCGCCGCCGCCGCCGGAACTGCGGTGACCATCACGAAGACCGGCGGGAAGAGCGCCAACGCCGCCAGCATCCTCGGGGTCATCTCCCTCGGCATCAACCACGGCGACGAGGTGACACTCGCGACCGAGGGTGACAACGCCGAGAGCGTCCTCGACGAACTCGCCGGGCTGCTGCTCACCGACCACGACGCATAAGGCACCCCATGGACACGCTCACCGAAATTACGGGAATCGGCATCGGCCGCGGCATCGCCGTGGGACGCATCGTTCGCATGACGGAACCCCTGCCCGAACCCACCGCTACCGCGAGCTCCCTCACTCCGCAGGAGGAGGGCGTGCGGGCGACCGAGGCCCTGCGCAGCGTTGCCCTCGACCTGACGGCCCGCGGCGAACGCGCCGGCGGCACCGCCGGTGAGGTGCTGGAGGCACAGGCCATGATGGCAGAAGACCCCACTGTCGTCGACGACGTCGTCGTGCGGATGGCGTCCGGAGCCACCGCGGAACGCGCCGTCTTCGAAGCCTTCGCCGCCTTCCGCGACATGCTCACCGAACTCGGCGGGTACATGGCGGAGCGCGCGGGGGACCTCGACGATGTGTCCCGCCGGGTCATCGCGAGTCTCTCCGGCGTGGCGGCGCCCGGGGTGCCCGACCCCGGACATCCGTTCATTCTTGTCGCCCGTGACCTCGCCCCCGCCGACACGGCAACGCTCGACCTCGACCAGGTGCTCGGCCTCGTGACCATCGATGGTGGACCCACCTCGCACACCGCGATTCTGGCGCGGGAGAAATCCATCGTCGCCCTCGTCGGCGCGACGCTCGCCGCCGACCTCGAGGAGGGTACCGAGGTGATCCTGGACGCCGCCAACGGCGTGGTCATTGCCCGGCCGACGCCCGAACAGCTCGCCGACGCGCAGGCCCGCATCACGGCCCGCGCCGCACTCGCTCACGCCCCCACCACACCAGGCCGCCTCGCCGACGGGTCGCCGATTCCGCTGCTCGCCAACCTCGGATCCGCCGACGGTGCCGAGCAGGCCGTGGCCCTCGGCGCCGAGGGCGTCGGGCTGTTCCGCACCGAGTTTCTCTTTCTCGACTCGGTGACCGCGCCGACCGTTGCCGAGCAGGCGGCTCAGTACGAGCGGATGCTGCGCGCCTTCCAAGGCAAGAAGGTGGTCGTTCGCGCCCTCGATGCCGGGGCCGACAAGCCGCTGGCCTTTCTCAACAATGCTCACGAGGAGAACCCGGCGCTCGGACTCCGCGGCCTGCGGGCGCTGCGCGCGTCGGAGAACATCCTTCGCGACCAGCTCACGGCCCTCGCACAGGCGGATGCCGCTACCGACGCCGAACTGTGGGTGATGGCCCCGATGGTCGCCACCGTCGAGGAGACGAAATACTTCGTCGCCGTCGCCCGCGAACTGGGACTGCGCACCGCCGGGGTGATGGTGGAGGTTCCCTCCGCGGCCCTGCTGGCCGACCGGATCCTCCCGCACGCCGACTTCGCGTCCATCGGCACGAATGACCTCACCCAGTACACGCTCGCCGCCGACCGGATGCTCGGCACGGTTGCCGGGTTCCAGGACCCGTGGAACCCCGCCGTCCTGCGCCTGGTCGGTGAGGTCGGCGCCGCCGGCTCCGCCCTCGGCAAACCGATGGGCGTGTGCGGCGAGGCCGCGGCCGACCCGCTGCTGGCCGTTGTGCTCGTGGGCCTCGGTGCGACGAGCCTGTCCATGTCGGCCTCCGGCCTCGCCGACGTGCGCGCCACGCTCGGGCAGTTCACGAGGGAGCAGGCCGTCGCCTTCGCGCGGATCGCCCTCGGAGCCGACGACGCCGCATCCGCTCGCCGGCTCGTCACCGCGGCCGCCGCGAACCCCACAAACCTGCACGTTCCCGAAGAAATCAGCAACACCCACCTTGCAGCACCCTCAGCAGCACACCCGAGAAAGGCACTGAAATGACGACGACGTCAACTGACACACGAAACACGAGCGGGGGAGCCCGCGTGCATGTGCAGCGCTTCGGCACGTTCCTCAGCGGAATGATCATGCCCAACATCGCGGCCTTTATCGCCTGGGGCCTCATCACGGCGTTCTTCATTCCCACCGGCTGGACCCCGAACGAAACGGCCGCCCTGATGGTCGGCCCGATGATCGTGTACCTGCTTCCCCTGCTGATCGCCAACACGGGCGGCCGGATGGTCTACGGCGTTCGCGGAGGCGTCATCGCCACGATCGCCACCATGGGTGTCATCGTCGGCAGTGAGATCCCGATGTTCATCGGCGCCATGCTCGTCGGCCCGCTCTCGGCCTACCTGCTCAAGAAGCTCGACAGCCTGTGGGCCGGCAAGGTCAAGCCCGGCTTCGAGATGCTGATCGACAACTTCTCCGCCGGAATCCTCGGCGCGATCCTCGCGTTCGGCGCGTTCTTCGGCATCGCCCCGGTCGTGACCGCGTTCAGTTCCGCGCTCGAGGCCGGCGTCAACTGGCTCGTCACCAACAACCTGTTGCCGCTCGCGAGCATCCTGGTGGAGCCCGGCAAGGTGCTGTTCCTCAACAACGCCATCAACCACGGTGTGTTCACGCCGATCGGTGTGCAGCAGGTTGCCGAATCCGGCAAGTCCCTGCTGTTCCTGATCGAAGCGAACCCCGGCCCCGGCCTCGGTATTCTGCTCGCCTTCACGTTCTTCGGTCTGGGACTGGCTAAGGCGAGCGCGCCCGGAGCGATCATCATCCAGTTCCTCGGCGGCATCCACGAGATCTACTTCCCTTACGTGCTCATGAAGCCGATGCTTATCCTCGCGGCCATCGGCGGCGGCATGACGGGCGTCGCGATCAACGTGGCATTCGGCACCGGCCTGCGCGCCCCTGCCTCACCGGGCAGCATCTTCGCCGTGCTGCTGCAGACCTCGTCGGACAGCTACGTGGGCGTCATCCTGTCCGTGATCGGCGCGGCAACCGTGTCGTTCCTGATTGCCGCGGTCATCCTCCGATCCAGCCGCAAGCGCGACATCGCCAGCGGCCTCGACGGAGACCTCACCGGTGCCGTCGCCAAAACGGAGACGCTCAAGGGCAAGTCCAGCAGCGTCCTCGGCGGACTCGCCGGTGCCGGCGCTGCCGCTGCCGACAACCGCCCCGTGCACAACATCGTGTTCGCGTGCGACGCCGGTATGGGCTCCAGCGCCATGGGAGCATCCGTTTTGCGCAACAAGATCAAGAAGGCCGGCATTGACGGCATCACCGTGGTCAACCAGTCGATCGCGAACCTCGACGGCAGCGCCGACCTCGTCATCACCCACCAGGACCTGACGGACCGGGCACGCACAATGTCACCCGACTCCATGCACGTCTCGGTGGACAACTTCATGAACAGCCCGAAGTACGATGACATCGTTGGTCTGCTGGAAACCCAGAAGAATGAAGGAGTCACCTCATGAGCCAAATCCTCGAACCTCGAAACGTGATCGCGGCCGGAACGGCCCGCACCCGGGATGAGGCGATTCGTGAGGCCGGTGCGCTGCTCGTCACATCGGGCGCGGTGAACGAGGACTACGTGGCGTCCATGTTTGAACGGGAGGCATCCGTCTCCACGTTCATGGGCAACGGCCTGGCCATCCCGCACGGCACCAACGACGCGAAGGAATCGATCCTGCGTTCGGCGCTCTCGCTCGTGCGCTACACGGACCCGATCGACTGGAACGGACAGCCGGTGCGCTTCGCGGTGGCCATCGCCGGTCTGAACAACGAGCACCTGGAGATCCTGTCGAAGATCGCCATCGTGTTCTCCGATCAGGATGAGGTACAAAAGCTCGTCGATGCCGGTTCGGCAGAGGATATCTTTGCACTGCTTGAGGAGGTCAACGCAGAATGAAAGCCATTCACTTCGGCGCAGGCAACATCGGACGTGGTTTCGTCGGTCTCCTGCTGCATGATGCCGGGTACGAGGTTGTCTTCGCCGATGTGAATTCGGCTCTTATCGACGCGTTGCACGCGGCTCCCAGCTACGAAGTGCACGAGATGGGGGAGGGGGCCAGGCAACACACCGTGCAGGGCTTTCGCGCCATCAACAGTGCCACCGATACGGAAGCGTTGATCGACGAGATTGCCACGGCCGACGTCGTCACAACGGCCGTCGGCCCGAACATACTCAAGTTCGTGGCTCCGGTGATCGCGGCCGGTCTGGCCCGTCGGTCCGCGTCGCTCCCTCGCATGGCCGTGATGGCCTGCGAGAACGCCATCAACGCCACGGATCTGCTCGCCGAGAACGTGCGCAGCCACGTGACCGGAGCCGACTGGCCCGCTGTGTCGGCGCGCGCCGCGTTCGCCAACACCGCCGTCGACCGCATCGTGCCGAACCAGGCCGCCGACGCCGGCCTCACGGTAACGGTGGAGGCCTTCTACGAGTGGGTCATCGAGCGTGGTGCTTTCGGCGACGAGGTTCCCGATATTCCAGGCGCGACCTTCGTGGACAACCTCGAGCCCTACATCGAGCGCAAACTCTTCACCGTGAACACCGGGCACGCGACCATCGCATATTTCGGCAGTCAGGCCGGTGTGACCACCATCGCGGAGGCGCTCGACGTGCCCTCCGTCGTGACGGCCGTTCGCAGCGTGCTCGAAGAGACCTCCGCGCTGCTCGTGGACAAGCACGGTCTCGACGTCGACGCCCAGCGCTCCTACCGGGAGAAGATCCTCATCCGGTTCAGCAACCCCGCCCTGCTCGACACCGTCGAGCGGGTGGGGCGGCAGCCGATGCGCAAGCTCAGTCGCAATGAGCGCTTCATCGGCCCGGCGGCGGAGATCGCCGAGTCGGGCGTCGTGCCCGTGGCGCTGCTCGCAGCCATCGGGGCCGCCCTGCGCTTTTCGGTTGCGGATGATGAGCAGAGTGCCACGCTGCAGCGAATGCTGCGGGCCGAGAGCGCGGAGCACGTCGTGCAGCAGGTCTGCGGCCTCGACGCGGCGCATCCGCTGTACGAACACGTGCTCCTCGAGGTGCGGCGCGCCCAAGGATTATAGGACTGAATTGCCAAAAGGCAAGTTCGTACCATAAGATTGACCCTTGGTGTCCGGTAACGTCAATTGCGGCGTGTCCGAACACCACATCCACGCATGACCAGCAATCAATACAAAGAGCGACAGTGAGGCTATGGCCAAAAAAGACGGTGTCATCGAAATCGAGGGCGCGGTAGTCGAAGCTCTGCCCAACGCGATGTTTCGCGTTGAGCTGTCCAACGGCCACAGAGTACTTGCCCACATCTCGGGCAAGATGCGTCAGCACTACATCCGCATCCTTCCAGAGGACCGCGTGATCGTTGAGTTGAGCCCTTACGATCTGACCCGAGGCCGGATCGTCTACCGCTACAAGTAACGGATGCTGTAAGTAACGGCCGGTCTCGGCCCGATCGTCAAGACACGATCACCGAGATTCGGCACGAAGACAGCGACTAGAAGGAATCACCATGAAGGTTAAGCCCAGCGTCAAGAAGATCTGTGAGAAGTGCAAGGTCATCCGCCGTAACGGCAATGTGATGGTCATCTGCGACAACCCGCGTCACAAGCAGCGCCAGGGCTAGTCGCAATCGGCTCAGCGAGCCGGTTGATGTTCTGCCTAGTAACTAAATATCGATAGCAGTTCCGGGAACCCCGAGGGGCGACACCATCGGTTGGAGGCCGATGTACAGGAACTGCTACAGACCTCCAATCATTAACAGGAGACACAATGGCACGTCTAGCCGGCGTTGACATTCCGCGCGATAAGCGCGTGGAAGTTGCATTGACTTACATTTACGGTGTTGGCCGCACGAGGGCTGTAAAGACCCTCGCCGACACCGCCATCGATGGAAACATTCGAGTCAAGGATTTGAGCGACGACCAGCTCGTCCTGCTCCGTGACTACATCGAAGTAACCTTCAAGGTTGAGGGTGACCTCCGCCGTGAGGTTGCCGCTGACATCCGCCGCAAGGTCGAGATTGGCAGCTACGAGGGAATCCGTCACCGCAAGGGCCTGCCCGTGCGTGGACAGCGCACCAAGACCAACGCTCGCACCCGCAAGGGCCCGAAGCGCACCGTAGCCGGCAAGAAGAAGGCGCGCTAGGCCCCGGCCTAGCCCGCGCTCGCCTTTAGGATTCAGGAGAAATTCATGGCACAACCCAAGTCGGCCGTACGGAAGCCGCGTAAGAAAGAGAAGAAGAACGTTGCTGTGGGCCAGGCCCACATCAAGAGCACCTTCAACAACACGATCGTTTCGATCACCGACACCACTGGTGCCGTCATCAGCTGGGCCTCCTCGGGCCAGGTTGGCTTCAAGGGTTCGCGTAAGTCGACCCCTTTCGCCGCACAGCTCGCTGCAGAGTCGGCCGCGCGCCAGGCTCAGGAGCACGGTATGAAGAAGGTTGACGTTTTCGTCAAGGGCCCCGGATCGGGACGCGAAACCGCGATCCGTTCGCTTCAGGCCGCTGGCCTCGAGGTCGGTTCGATCAACGACGTCACTCCCCAGGCGCACAATGGTTGCCGCCCGCCGAAGCGTCGTCGCGTTTAATTCCTTGTGCTGATTGGGCTCATCGTTCCAGATGGGCCCGTTCAACCTCAGGCTGGGCGTCGGGTTTTTTGCCGGGCGCCCAGCTTCGACCCTTTCAGAATTTGTAAACACGTCATTGCAAGTGTCATATAGCGGACACTTCGCCGAAAGGAATTAACAGTGCTTATTGCACAGCGTCCCACGCTCACCGAAGAGAACATCTCGGAGTTCCGGTCCCGGTTCATCATCGAGCCGCTCGAACCTGGTTTCGGTTACACCCTCGGGAACTCGCTCCGCCGCACCCTGCTCTCCTCGATCCCGGGCGCTGCTGTTACCAGCATCCGTATCGATGGCGTGCTGCACGAGTTCAGCACCGTTCCCGGTGTAAAAGAAGATGTCACCGAAATCATCCTCAACATCAAGGGCCTCGTCGTCTCGAGCGAGCACGACGAGCCCATCACCGCGTACCTGCGCAAGCAGGGTGCCGGCCAGGTTACCGCCGCTGACATCTCGGCTCCGGCCGGGGTCGAGGTTCACAACCCCGAGCTGGTCATCGCAACCCTCAACGACAATGCCAAGTTCGAACTTGAACTGACCATTGAGCGTGGCCGTGGTTACGTGTCATCCGCCCAGAACCGCAGTGAGTTCTCCGAGGCCGGCCAGATTCCGGTCGACTCGATCTACTCGCCCGTTCTCAAGGTGACCTACCGTGTCGAGGCAACTCGCGCCGGTGAGCGTACCGACTTCGACCGTCTCGTTGTCGACGTGGAGACCAAGTCCGCGATCACGCCTCGCGACGCTATCGCATCGTCCGGTCGTACGCTGACCGAACTGTTCGGTCTGGCCCGCGAGCTCAACACCGCAGCCGAGGGCATCGAGATCGGCCCCGCGCCGGTTGACGCCGTGCTCTCGACCGAGTTGTCGATTCCGATCGAGGACCTGGACCTGTCGGTTCGTTCGTACAACTGCCTCAAGCGCGAAGGCATCAACAACGTCAGCGAACTGGTCGCCCTTTCGGAGACCCAGCTGATGAACATCCGCAACTTCGGACAGAAGTCGGTTGACGAGGTGAAGGACAAGCTCGTTGAGCTCGGCCTGTCCCTGAAGGATTCGGTTCCCGGATTCGACGGAGCGCACTTCTACAGCGGCTACGAAGAAGAGACCAACTAAGGCTCGTCTTCGCGACTGCCTTTCGAATTTTGATACTGGAGAATAACAATGCCTAAGCCCACAAAGGGGCCCCGTCTCGGTGGCGGCCCGGCGCACGAGCGCCTCATGCTTGCGAACCTGGCTGCTGCCCTGTTCACGCACAAGTCGATCAAGACGACCGAGACGCGCGCCAAGCGCCTGCGTCCGCTCGCCGAGCGCATGGTGCAGTTTGCCAAGCGCGGCGACCTGCACGCCCGTCGTCGCGTTCTCGCGACGATCTCCGACAAGTCCGTCGTGCACGAGCTGTTCGCGGTCATCGCCCCGCAGGTGAACGAGCGTCAGGGCGGATACACCCGCATCACGAAGCTCGGTTTCCGCAAGGGTGACAACGCGTCGATGGTTCAGATGGAACTCGTTCTTGAGCCGGTAACGCCCAAGGTCAAGCACTCCAAGACCTCCACGGTGACGGCCGAGAAGCCCGTCGTCGAAGAGGTTGTTGCTGCTGACGCTGCTGTCGAGGAGCCCGTTGAGGCTCCCGTCGAGGCCGACGCTGCTGCTGACGCGGACACCACGGACGCCAAGTAGTAACACGTTTCCCAAGAGGAGCCCGACTTCGGTCGGGCTCCTTTTTTTATGCCCGCCGCCGAGGCATAGGGTTGTTCCATGACGAAGACCCTGCGGCCCCTGAACGAACGAGTGACCGCGACGGCACGGCTTGACTTGCCGGTGCATGCCGACGTGGCCGAGTGGCGCGCCGCCACCGAAGCGGATATCGACGGCATCTGGCAGTTGCGGGAGGCGATGGGTCGGGTGGATCACCCGAACTACCTCACCACCCGCGGCGCGATTGCCGCGGACTTCGGCTACTCCCACGTGAACGCGGCCCGCGATTCCCTCGTGGGCGTGCACGCTGACGGGCGCATTGTCGCCAACGGCATGGTGCTCTTCCCCCCGCGCCAGGAGACCCTCGTCCGGTCCATTCTGATCGGCGGTGTACACCCCGAACTCCGGGGCCGGGGGATGGGCCGCGAGCTGCTCGCCTGGCAGGTCGGGCGCGCGAAGCAGCAGCTCGCCTCCTCCACCAAGACCCTGCCGGGCTGGATCTTCGCCTACGCCGACGAACGCGCCCCGCAGAGCGCCCGCCTCTTCGAGCGCGGCGGGCTCGACCTCACCCGCTACTTCCTGTCGTTGGAGCGACCCCTGGAGGAGCCGGTGCGACCGGTGGAACCGGCCGAGGGCATCCGCATTGCCGCGTACACCCCCGCTGATTCCGCGCAGGTGCACTCGGCCAGGGACGAGGCGTTCATGGACCATTGGGCCAGTCAGCCGATGAGTGATGAGAATTGGGCGGCGTTCGTCGGCGGGCGCTGGTTTCGAGCGGATCTGTCGTTCGTGGCGTGGGCAGGCGCCGAGGTTGTGGGCTTTGTGCTCTCCACCGCGAATGAGAACGTCTGGAAGACCCAGGGGTTCACCGGCAGCTACATCGACCTCGTGGGCGTGACAAGCGCATGGCGCGGCCGGCACATCGCCCAGTCACTGCTCGCGGCGCAGCTGGAGGCCGGGCGAGCGCTCGGGCACGACCGGGTGACCCTCGCGGTGGATTCCGACAGCCCCACGGGCGCGCTCGGCCTCTACACGGGTATGGGCTTCCATGCTGCGCACCGCAAGATGGCCTACACCCTGCAGTTCTAGGCCACGCTTGCTCAGCGCCGCGGTCTAGAGGGCCTTGACCATTTCGAGTTCATTGGTCGTGGGGTCGAGGTCGTAGGGAATCGTCTCGCCGGTGGCGGAGAATCCCCGACGCTCGTAAGCCGCAATCGCGCGGGTGTTGTGTTCGTGAACGTGAAGGGTGAGCCGTTCGCCTTCGGTGCGCGCCCAGTCCTCGATGGCGGACAGGAGCGCATCCGTGACCCCGGCATCGCGGCCACGGTAGTCCGGGGCCACGTAGACGCCGACCAGGAGGGCACCAACCGTCGGGTCGACGTAGCCGGCCATCGTGCCGATCCAGCGGCCGGTGTCGTTGATCGCGGCGACGGCGATGCCATGCTCAGCAAAACCACGGCGCCCGCGCATTCGCCATTCTGCTTCGTCGCGCCCGAGAGCCTCCTCAAGTGTCTCCATGTAGGCGCTGGGAGAATCGCGGATCATCTCCAGGCGGAGGTCTCGGACTTCACGCCAGTCGGCGTCGGCGGTGGGTCGGAGGGAGTAGGTCGGTGTCGTCACCCTGCCGAGCCTAGCTCGCAGCGTCAGGCACCCGCACGCCGAGGGGAACCACGGGCGTGGTCGCCGCGCTACAGTGCGGCGGGCAGCAGGCGGTTCTCGCCCGGGAGACGCAACGGCGGCAGCTCGGCGAGTCGCTGCAGGGCCGCGGTCACGGCATCCGCATAAACCTGCCCGCCCTCACTGCCGGGATGCACGCCGTCGCCGGCGAGCAGCTCGGTGCGCGGCGCGATCGCGTCATGCCAGTTGGCCAGTTCCACCAGCCGATGCCGGGCGCAAAAATCGGCCAAGGATGCGTTGACGCCCGTCGTCCAGTCCCGTTCGGCGTAGGCGTTGACGAGGATGAGCTTGCGATCCGGACCGATGGCACTCTCGATCGCCTTCAGCTCATCTCGGCTGATCGGGCCGTTGGTGCCGAGCCCGACGACGACCACGGGGCGCAGTGTGCCCGCGCGCTGAAGTTTCGTCAATATGCCTGCAGCGGAATACATGCCGCGGGAGACGGCCGCGTCGATGGAGATACCGGGAAAGGTGGTCTGCAGCTCGGCTGCCGAGGCGAGCATAACGGAGTCGCCGACGGCGGTGATCAGGTCGCCGCCCGGCAGTGGGGTGGGCGCCGAGGCAGCCTCACGCGCAGCGGCGTCGTTCGCCGCGTCCAGGGCCTTCTGCCCGCGTTCGATCTCGAGTTGGGCTGTCGCCGCGGCCGGCGCGGTGACGAGGGCGGCGGCGGTTCCTCCGGAGGTGAGGACGAGGGCGGCAACGAGAGCCACGACAATGGGGCGTCCATGTGGCGGTAGCCGCCAGGCCAGGGCCACGCGGCGGATGCCGCCACGCACCCCCTCCCGCCGCACCGGTTGCTCCAGCCAGCGATACGACGCGATGGACGCGGCGAGAGTGATCGCGCCGGCGAGCACCCCGATGAGTGTGACCCGCCATGCAGACGGTTGTCCGGGCAGGGCCACCTGTAGGAGCACGAGCACCGGCCAATGCCAGAGGTAAATGCCGTAGGAGCGTTCGCCGATGTACCGCAGTGGCGTCGCGTCGAGCAGGCGACCGAAGCGGCCGCCACGCACGCCGGCCCAAATGGCCACGGCCGTGAGCAGGCTCACAGCGGCGAGTCCGCCGCGGTACGTGGCAGTGCCGTTCTCCGGCAGCCAGATCGCGGCAGCGGCGATGCCCACCAGAGCGGCGCCGCCCAACCATGGGCGCAGCCGGGGCAACTCGTTGCGCAGCCCCGTGGGGCGCCGCAGCAGCAACGCGAGAGTCGCCCCGGTGAACAGCCCGAAGCTGTGCGTGTCGGAACCGTAGTACACGCGGGTCGGGTCGGTCCCCGGCTGGTACAGCCCGGCCATCCACACCATCGACGCCGCAGCGAGAACGGCCACCAGGGCGAGGCGCATCCATGGCCGCCTGAGCAACAGGACGGCGAGCAGCAGCAACGGCCAGATGACGTAGAACTGCTCTTCCACCGCAAGGGACCAGAGGTTGCGGAACAACTCAGGCTGATCGACCGCGAAGTAACTCGCGTCCCCGGCAATCGACACCCAGTTGTACCCGAACGTCACCGCTCCGAGCAGCTGGCCGCCGAGCCCCACCAGAACGTCGCCGCCGATGACCCAGGCCGACGTCGAACAGACCAGCAACACGGGCACCAGCGGAGGGACGAGCCGACGTGCCCGGCGCTGCCAGAAGCTTCGCAGCGACACCCGGCCGGTACGTGTGCGCTCAGATACCAGCAGGCCGGTGATCAGAAAGCCGCTGATCACAAAGAAGATGTCCACACCGACGAAACCGCCGGGCAACAGTTCGGGGAAGAAATGATAGACGATCACGGCGAGTACGGCCACGGCGCGAAGTCCGTCGAGACCGGCCAGGCGCGTCGTGGCCGGGGCAAGACCGAGACCCGTGCCCGCGGGGGGAGAGGCGACCACAGGGGTCTGCGTGGGGTGCGTGTTGTTCATGATCGCGGAGTCATCGGACTCAGGCCCGGTATCGGCTTCAACAACAACCCTACATAAGCGGCCTAGGCTGAACCCTGTGAATCTTCCTGCGCCACGCATCGGCCCGCCCTGGCCGACGACCACGCGGATCAGGCTCGACATCGCGTATGACGGCACGGATTTCGCCGGCTGGGCACGCCAACCCGGCTTCCGCACCGTGCAGGGTCAGGTAGAAGAAGGTCTCGCGACGATCCTGCGAAAGTACGTGCCGCACCCGACCCTCATCGTGGCCGGGCGCACGGATGCCGGTGTGCACGCCAGGGGACAGGTCGCCCACTTCGATCTCACGCCCGAACAGGCCGATTCGCTCGTGCGGGTGAAACGCGGCACCGGCGATCGCCCGCCGATCCCGCTCGCCGTCGCAGTGCAGCGCCGCCTCAGCGGCGTGCTCGTGACGCAGCCCGACATCGTGGTGCGCAGTGCCATCGTGGTTCCCACGAGTTTCGATGCCCGGTTCTCCGCGCTGTGGCGCCGGTATGAGTACCGCATCTCCGATCTGCACGCGCTGCGGGACCCGCAGCAGCGCCTGCGCACCACATGGCATCCGGGAAAGCTGGACGTTGACCTGATGGATGCCGGTGCGGCCAACGTCGTGGGACTGCACGACTTCGCCGCCTACTGCAAGCCACGCCCGGGCGCCACGACCATTCGCACCCTGCAGGACTTTCGGTGGCGCCGCGACGAGGAGGGTGTGCTCATCGCGACGCTCACCGCTGACGCCTTCTGTCACAGCATGGTTCGTGCCCTCGTTGGGGCGTGCGTCGCCGTGGGGGAGGGCAAGCTCGACGCCGCGCGACTCGTGAACCTGCACATTGACCGTTCCCGCGTCGTGGAGTTCAAGGTGATGCCTCCCGAGGGCCTCACCCTCGTTGACGTGGGTTACCCCGAAGACGCCGAGCTGGCCATCCGAGCCGTGGAAACCCGCAACCGGCGCGCCCTGCCGGTGCTGTAGCTCCTAACTTGCACCGGGGTTGCCGGGCGAGTAGTGTTGACCCTTGATGTCTGCGCGTTGCAGCGCGACATACGAACGTGAGCCCTCCATCGACAGTGTTTTCATCACGAAAACACGCCCGGAGCGGGATTCACGAACACCTCCGTTCGAAAAAAAGAAAGCAGCACAACAGTGACGCGCACTTACACCCCCAAGGCAAGCGAACTCCAGCACGACTGGGTTGTCATCGATGCCACCGATATCGTTCTCGGACGTCTGGCCAGCCACGCGGCAATCCTGCTGCGCGGCAAGCACAAGGCAACCTTCTCCCCGCACATGGACGGTGGCGACTTCGTCATCATCGTGAACGCGGACAAGATCGCTTTGACCGGCAAGAAGCTCGACCTCAAGATTGCTTACCGCCACTCCGGTTACCCGGGCGGCCTCACGGCAACCAACTACTCCGAGATGCTTGAGAAGCACCCGACGCGTGCGGTTGAGAAGGCGATTCGCGGCATGCTGCCGAAGAACTCGCTCGGCCGTACACAGCTGACGAAGCTCAAGGTCTACGCAGGCCCCGAGCACCCGCACTCCGCTCAGCAGCCCAAGCCGTACACCCTCGGCCAGGTCGCGCAGTAGCGCCGACCCCCAGACTTCTCAACTCTAAGAAAAAGGATTCAACCCATCGTGGCGCAGATCGCAGACCAGATAGACGCAACTCCCGAGAGCTACTCGACCGAGACTCCCGCGGAGACCGCAGCCAAGGCGCCCCGCGCCGTCCTCAACGTTCCCGGCGCAGCCGTGGGCCGTCGCAAGCAGGCCATTGCCCGCGTGCGCATCGTCCCCGGCTCCGGAACCATCGTTGTGAACGGCCGCGAGTTCGCCGATTACTTCCCCAACAAGCTGCACCAGCAGCTCATCAACGACCCGTTCAAGGTTCTTGACCTTCTCGGCTCGTACGATGTCATCGCTCGCATCACCGGTGGTGGCCCCTCGGGCCAGGCTGGCGCGCTTCGCCTCGGCATTGCTCGCTCGCTCAACCTGATCGACGAAGAGAACAACCGCGCGATCCTCAAGAAGAACGGCTTCCTGAGCCGCGACGCTCGTGTCAAGGAGCGCAAGAAGGCCGGACTCAAGAAGGCCCGTAAGGCACCTCAGTTCTCTAAGCGCTAACCCGTACGTCGAATACAGGACTTTATGTCTCGCCTATTCGGCACGGACGGTGTTCGGGGCCTGGCCAACCGTGATCTCACGGCTGGCCTGGCCCTGAGCCTTTCCCAGGCCAGCGCAGCAGTACTGACAACCGGTCGTCGTGCCAAGGCACGCCTCGCCGAGGGTCGCCGGCCCGTTGCCGTGGTCGCTCGCGACCCCCGCATCTCCGGAGAATTTTTGACGGCCGCAGTCTCGGCCGGACTGGCCAGCAGCGGCGTCGATGTTCTCGACGCCGGGGTGCTTCCCACGCCGGCCGCCGCCTTTCTGATTGCGGACATCGGCGCTGACTTCGGTGTGATGATTTCCGCCTCACACAACGAAGCGCCCGACAACGGCATCAAAATCTTCGCCTTTGGCGGAACCAAGCTTCCCGACGACGTCGAGGACCGTATCGAGTCCTACATCGGTCGCGACACGCTCATGCCCATCGGCGGCGACGTCGGTCGCATCCGCCGATTCGCCGACGCCGAAGACCGTTACGTCGTGCACCTGCTCGGTACCCTTCCCCACCGCCTCGACGGTATTCACGTTGTGCTCGACTGCGCCCACGGTGCGGCCGCCGGCGTGTCCCCGCAGGTGTTCACGGATGCCGGCGCCCGCCTCACGGTGATCGGCGCCGATCCCGACGGCCTCAACATCAACGACGGCGTCGGCTCAACCCACCTCGCCAACCTCGCCAAGGCCGTGCTCGAGCACGGAGCCGATATCGGCATCGCCCACGACGGCGACGCGGACCGCTGCCTGGCCGTGGACCGCGACGGCAACGTCATCGACGGCGACCAGATCATGGCCATTCTCGCCGTGTCGATGGCGGAGCGCGGTGTGCTGAAGGACCGCACGCTCGTCGCCACCGTCATGAGTAACCTGGGCCTGCGCAAGGCCATGGCCGACAATGACATCACGATGGTGCAGACCAAGGTGGGCGACCGCTACGTGCTGGAGGAACTCAACGCGCACGGCTATTCCCTGGGTGGCGAGCAGTCCGGTCACGTGATCATGACCAAGTTCGCCACGACCGGCGACGGTATCCTCACCGGGTTGCACCTCGTCGCCGAAATGGCCCGCACCGGCAAGACCATTGCCGAGCTCGCCGCGGTGATGACCGTCTTCCCTCAGATCCTGGTGAACGTGCGCGGTGTTGACCGTTCGGCTCTCGTCTCGGACGACGTGATCGCGCAAGCGGTGGTCGCCGCCGAAGCAGAGCTCGGCGAGACCGGTCGTGTTCTGTTGCGTCCCTCCGGCACCGAGCCGATGGTTCGCGTCATGGTCGAGGCCGCCGATCAGCCCACGGCCGATCGTCTCGCCCACCAGCTGGCTGCGATCGTTCTCGAGCGCCTCGCCAACTAGTAACCCGCACCGCCCACGCCGGCCGCGCCGCCCGACCTGCCCGTTCTGGCCCGCCTGGTGGCTAGTTCAGGACATCCGGTGCCGGCGGTGTCTGCTGGCCCCGGAAAGACGCGGCAGAGCGGATGCGGCCGGCGGGATCTCCTGAATTAGGGACCGACGGGTGCGGCTGCGGCCGCGCCCCGGCCTCCTGCGGGCGGTGGCTGCTCGCCGCGGTCGGCGCGGCTGGCCTGGCCGTTCTGGTGGCTAGTTCAGGACATCCGGTGCCGGTGGTGTCTGCTGGCCCCGGAAAGACGCGGCAGAGCGGATGCCGCCGGCCTGATCTCCTGAATTAGGGACGACGGTGCGCGCCGCGAACTGACGCCGGACCCTTGACCAAACGGGTGCGGCTCAGCAGGATGACGGCATGGACCTCAATATTGCAGGGAAGACCGCACTCGTCACCGGTGGAACCAAGGGCATCGGCCGCGCAATCGTGGAAACATTCGTTGCCGAGGGCGCGAATGTGGCGTTTTGTGCCCGCAGCCCCGAAGAAGTCTCTGCCTGCGAGGCGGTGTTCGCCGACAGCCCCAGCACGGTTCGGGGTTCCGTCCTGAACGTGCGTGATGCCGGTGCCCTCACGGCGTGGGTCGACGAGTCCGCGAAAACGTTCGGTGGCGTCGACATGATCGTCGCGAACGTCAGCGCTCTCGCGATTCCGGATACCCCGGAAAACTGGGTGGAGTCCTTCGACGTCGACCTGATGGGAACGGTCAACTTCGTGAAGGCCGCCATGCCCTACCTGGAACGCAGCGACGCGGCGTCAATTGTCGCCATTTCCAGCGTTTCGGGGCGCGAAGCCGACTTCGCGTCGGGCCCCTACGGCACGATCAAGACCGCGATCATCGGCTACATCGCGGGCCTGGCGTTTCAGCTCGCGAAGACGGGCATCCGCGCCAACACGGTGTCCCCGGGCAACACGTACGAGCCAGGCGGCGTATGGGCCGGCATCGAGACCGGAAATCCCGAGCTGTATTCCTTTGCCCTGGGGCTGAACCCCACCGGTCGAATGGGAACGCCGCAGGACATCGCATCCGGCGTCGTCTTCCTGTCCAGCCCGGTGTCGAGCCGCACGACCGGCACGAACCTGCTGATTGACGGGGCGCTCACCCGAGGCATTCAGTTCTGAGCCCCCCGCCCGCCCAGCGGCCCGACGAAAGGTATCGACGTGGAGAGAATTGAGTTCACCCCCGAACGTTCGCAGTTTGTCTACACCTTCGGCGGCGCGGCGCCCGTCATGCGCGTTCGCCCGGGCACGGTGCTCGCGCTGTGGTCAGAGGATGCCTACAACCATGCCCTGCGATCGGTGGACGACCGGGCGAGCGCGAAACTCGACGTGCGCTACCTCAATCCGCAAACCGGACCGTTCTACGTCGTCGGCGCACAGCCGGGCGACACGCTCGCCGTGCATATCGTGAGTCTGACCCCGGCACGGAGCTGGGGCGCATCCGCCACGATTCCCTTCTTCGGCGGAATGACCGGCACCGACCGCACGGCCATGCTGCAGCCGGCCCTGCCGGAGGCCACCTGGATCTACGAGGTCGATTCCGTGGCGGGCACGGTCGGATTCCAGTCCCGGTTCGGCAACTTCGAGGTGGCCCTTCCGTTGGCGCCCATGCTCGGCACCGTCGGCCTCGCGCCGTCGGGCGGTGAGGTGCGCTCGTCCCTCGTGCCCGAGCGCTTCGGCGGCAACATGGACACCCCCGAAATGCGTGCCGGAACGACCGTCTATCTCGGCGTGAACGTCGAGGGCGCCCTGCTGTCCATCGGCGACGGGCATTACCGTCAGGGCGAAGGGGAGGCGTGCGGCACGGCCGTGGAAGGCGCCATGAACTCGGTGATCCTCGTCGAATTGATCGCCGGGAACGCACCGCTCTGGCCGCGGCTGGAGAACGACGAGTACTGGATGGTGGTCGGGTCCTCACGCCCGATGGAGGACTCCTGGCGCATCGCCCAACTCGAAATGATCCGCTGGCTCTCCGAGATGTTCGACCTGCATGAAATGGATGCCTACCAGCTGCTCAGCCAGGTCGCCGAGGCCCCGATCGCGAACGTGGTCGACCCGAACTACAGCGTCGTCGTGAAGGTACGCAAGTCGTACTTCCCGACCGGTCAGGCTTTCGACGGGATGCACCGGGAACTGCGCGCCCGAGCGCGCACGCTGGAGTGAACGGGCGTCAGTGCGCGGATCGGAACCGGGGTGTCGCGGTCAGCCCGCCGGCGGCATCGACGGTCAGCACGTCCACGTCGAAGCGGGAGAGAACGTCGTCGCGCGCCTCTTCGCCGCCGGCCAGAACCGCGGTCGCCAGAACATCGGCCGTCACGATACCGTCGGCCAGCACGGTCACCTGCCGATACCGGCTTGTGCGATCGCTGCGCCAGACGTGCTCGCCGCGTTCCGCCGTTCCGGATGTCGCCATCGCCCGTCGTTCGGGCGTGAGGTTCACCGCCCCCAGAACGGCTGAGCGATCATCGGGGTCGACGATGCCGACGCTCCAGGGCTCCCCGGCGAAACGGCCGCAGGCGAGCACATCACCGCCGGCGTTCATCACCCAGTTCATCGCTCCGCCCGACTCAAGAACCGACGCTGCGGCGTCGATGGCATCGGCCTTCACCAGGCCGGAGAGATCAATGACACCGTCTGGCCGGTGCGGCGTGAACGCATCGTTCGTCAGTCCACGCCACTCGAGCGCCCGCGCATACGTCTGGCGAAACCGCTCGCTCGTCGCCGTGAGAGGCAGCTCGCCGCGCGCCACGCGGCAGATCTCGGAGTCGGAACGATACAGGCTGAACTGCTCGTCGACGATGTGAAACTCACGCTCCACACCGGCGAGGAGTGCACTGCCGGGGGTGTCTCCGGCAAAGCGGATGCTCACCACGGTTCCCATTGTGGAAAACACGTGCACGCCCATTCTCAGATCCCTGCCTGGTCGAGCGCCGATTGCAGGGAGCCGAGGTAGCCGCTACTGGTATACGTCGCTCCCGAGACGCTCTGCACGTTCGCGGACTGAGCGACCAGCACCTCTTCGCGGAGCACCGGGGCAGCGCGATTGCTGATCGACACCGATCTCTGATCCGCGTTCGTGAGTTGCAGAGCGGTCACGTCTGAGATTGTGCCGTTCGCGACCGTGATCTGTACCTGCACGTTCCCGAACCGGGTCTGTTCGCTCGTGCCGGTGAACGTCCCGGCAGCGGCAGCGGCAGACGACGACGAAGCGGTTGCCGCACTTCGGGAGGCCCCCCCGTCGACAGCATGGACCTGTGCGCCCAACTGGTAGCCGGCGGCCAGCACTACGGATGAGGTCAGGAGGCTCAGGGCGATTGCGCGGCGTCTCACCAGTCAAACCTTTCCACGTGGAGTTGGGCTGAGGGCAGTCCTGCCGCGAGAGCATCCCGCACGACCAGGTCGGTCCAGGCTTGCGGCCCGCAGATGTACAGGTCAGAATTCAGCAGATGCGGCAACGCGCTGCCGATCGTGACTCCGCGGCCGAGCGCCTCGGCCGACATCCAGGTGGCGAGGCCCGGCGGCCGCGCTCCCATCATGGTGTGCACCGTGCTGCCGCGCATACCGGCCAGGGAGCCGATCTCGTCCCAGAGGTAGCGCTGGGAATCGTCGGTCCCGCGGAGGATCACGGCGGCCTCTCCCGGCCGTAGCGACGAATCCTCGAGCAACGAGCGGATCGGGGTGATCCCGATCCCCGCCGCGATGACGGCCAGTCTCGGCGCGGAACGGTGGGCATCCGTGAACACCCCGTAGGGGCCCTCAATCGACACCCGGGTTCCCGGGCGCACCCGGCCCAGGGCGCGGCTGCCGCGACCGAGATCCCGAACGGTGATGCGGGCCGTTCCGTTCGTGGGCACGGCGGAGAAGGAAATCGGGTGAGCGTGCCACCAGGTGGACCCGGTCCAGAAGCGCCAGATCGCGTACTGCCCACCCCTGGTGCGCAGCCGGTCGAGGTCGCGGCCGGTCAAGTGGATGGAAACGACCCCGGGGGCGATCTGTTCTATTGCGGCGACGCGAATGTCGTGCCGGGCGCTTCGGACCATGGGAACAATGAACCGGAACACGCCGATCGAGCCGAAGGCGAGCACGTAGAGACCCAGCCAATAGACGCGCTGCCAGGTTCCGTCGGCCAGCACGGCGCCGGCACTGAGCTGGTGCGGAACGGCCACCAGCACGGCAGCGTAGCTGAGCAGATGGATGAGATGCCACGCCTCGTACGAGAACCGGCGCCGCACCGCGACCACGGAGGTGACGACGACGGCCACCAGCAGGACGAGACCGAGGTAGGCCAAGGCGACGTCCGGCGCGTTGAATAACGTCACGGTCTCCGCGACCACGGACTGGCCGTCGGCCATGGCGTAACCCGTGGTGAGCAGAATGCCGTGGGCGAGGATCAGGTAGAGCGCGGGCTTGCCGAGCCGGCGGTGAAAGGCCATGGCCTTGTCCTGGCCGACCACGCGGTCGATGAGCGGGATCCGGGCGGCGAGCACGAGCATGACGAGAATGAGGTCGGTTCCCACCAGACCGGTCACGATCCCCGCGGCGGTGATCATGGAGGATGCGTCGGTGGCGGTGGCGAGACCGCCGTAGGCCAGGTACAGGCCAACCGCGATCGCCACCGAGGTGCTGCAGGCGACGAAGAGCAGGTCGGCCGTGCGCGCCCGGCGACGGGACACGACACGCCGGGTGCGGTCGATCCGGTCGGGCGTGAACCGCCGGGCGGGTTGCGTTCGGAGAGACATATCGGGGCTCGTTTCTCAAGACGGGTGTCTGCGTTCTCCACGATCGTCCACATTTCTTCCAGAATTCTTAGCCGGCGCGCCTCCCTATACTTTGTCTATGCCGCGGACCCACCACCGTCTCCTCGTCGTTGAAGACGACGCGGAGTTGCTGCGCATGCTCGAGACTCTCTTCACGGGTGAGGGGTATCACGTCCGCACGGCCAGGGACGGGCAGCGCGCGCTCCATCTCGCGCTCACGGAGGAGTGGGACGCCGTGGTCCTCGACCGCGGACTGCCACTGATCGACGGCCTCGACGTGCTCGGCAAGCTCCGCGCCGCCGGGATCGAGACGCCCACCCTGATTCTCTCCGCGCTCGGCAACCCCGCGGATCGGGTCGACGGGCTCGACCGCGGTGCCGAGGACTACCTGGCCAAACCGTTCGATGTCGACGAGCTCCTCGCCAGGGTGCGTGCACTGCTGCGCCGCCACCGCGCCGCGGCCGCAACGATCCGGCTGCCGGGCGGGTCCGCCTTCGATACCGAATCCCGTCGCGTGCGGCTGGCCGGCGGTGAGAATGTGGCCCTGTCCGAGCGTGAGGCCGACCTGTTGGGAGAACTGTCCCGTGAACCGTCGCAGGTCTTTGAACGCGAGACACTGCTGCGCCGGGTTTTCCCCGACGCGGAAGACATCGGCGTTGTAGACACCTACGTGCACTACCTGCGTCGCAAGCTCGGACGCGGATGTATCACCACTATTCGCGGAATCGGCTACCGCCTGGGGGAACCGTGATGGTTCGTCGCCGGCTCACCGCCGATGAACGCCTCCTGCGTCGAACATCGCTGCGGCTGGCGCTGCAATTCTCGGCGCTCATCGTTGCGATCGTCGCCCTCGTGGGGGTGGTCGCCTTTGTGCTCGTGTCGACGAGCATCGCAGAGTCGACCAATCGTGCCCTGACCAGCGCCGGGCAGGACCTTCGCGGCGACGAAGCGGCCCCCGGCACGTACGTGATCACGATGCGGGACGGACACGTGTCATCAGGTCAGGCGCTGCCCGAGGGATTGCCCGATCTGGACGCGCTTCGGGAGGTCACCTCGACCCGCACGACCATCGATTCCGTTGCGGAATCCGATGGCACGTCCTACAGCGTGAGAACCCGTGCCGACCAGGGGGTCACCGTCCAGGTCGCCATCGACCGACGGGAAGCGCACGAAGAGATCAATCGCCTGCTGTGGTCGCTGATAGTCGCCGGAATCGTGGGCGCGGTCGCGGCCGGCGGGGCCGGTTACCTGCTGTCGCGGCGGGCCATGAGGCCGCTGATCGAAGCCCTCGCGTTACAGCGCAGATTCGTCGCCGATGCCAGCCACGAGCTGCGCACTCCGCTGACGTTACTGAGTACCCGCGTGCAAATGCTTCGGCGCGCCCTGCCACGCGACGATCGCGACGGCACGATCGCGGCGGAGGTGGCCGCCGTGGAAAAAGACACGAAGGCATTGACCGGAATCGTCGAGGATCTCCTCGTGGCGGCCGATACGCGGGACGTCGGCCTGGTCGACGTTGATCTGGGTCAACTGGCCGACGACGCCGTCGGGAGCGTCGCGGCTGCCGCGCGCGACCGCGGGATCGTGGTCGACGTGACGCATTCTGGGGAACCGGCGCTGATCCGTGCCGTCGAGCCGCCCCTGCGCCGCGTATATCTCGCGCTTCTCTCGAACGCACTCGATCACGCCGTTAGTGCTGTGGCGATCACGATCACCGGAGCTCCCCGTCTCATCACCGTCGAAGTCAGCGACGACGGCCCGGGGTTTCCGGTCGATACCCGGCCGTTCGAACGCTTCTCGTCACGTCGTCCCGTCACCGAGAATTCGCGGCACTATGGGCTCGGGCTGGCACTTGTGTCCGACGTCGTCGCCCGGTACGGCGGACGGGTCGAGGTGCTCACCGACCGGCCGGGCGGGATCGTGCACATCGAATTGCCGCGGGGCTAGTTGCCCTGCCGCGCGGGGGTCCGGGGAGAGCCGGGCAGGGTGGCCCCGGCGGCATCCATTGATTGGGGCGCCTCGTCGGGGGTGCGGCTGAGGTCGTTCAAGAAGCGGATGACGACGTCGCGTTCCGCGGGCGTGAGGCGGGCGACGGCCTCGAAACGCAGGGCATGCGTGCGCCCCACCGTCTCCCTCACCTGTTCGTGGGTGCGTTTGGTGATCGTGATCATCAACGCTCGTCGGTCGGTGGGGTGAGGCTGACGTTCGACGTGGCCGCCGGCTGCAAGGCGGTCCAGCAACTTGGTCGTTGACGCGCTCGAGATGCTCAGATGTTCGGCGAGGGCGCCGGGGGTGGCCACAACGTTCTGGTTCTGGGACACGACCAGAAAACGGAGCGCCTTCATATCGTTTTCGTTCAACCGCATGTGGTTTCTCGATTTGAAGCTCAGGGCCTCCTCCGATTCGCGCCACCGGCGCATGCCCACCAGCACCTGCGTGACCTGGGCGATTTCGGCTTCGCCCATGGTCGAGTAGTCCACGAGATCCTGATGGGGATCGATGACGCGCGGGTCAAGCATCCTGTCGGCGGTCTGGGAAGGCCTGTTGTGCGATGCGGTCATACGAGTATTATATGACTGAACGTGATGCTTTCCAATCTATTTACTTGCTAAGCTAGCTTAATGACCAGAGGAGGTGCGATGTCAGTCACGACCGAAGTGGAAGAGGTCGTTCTGCTGGACGCAGACGGCACGCCCGTCGGCGTTGCACCGAAAGCCACCGTGCACGGGCTCGACACGCCCCTGCATCTCGCATTCTCCTGCCATGTGCTCAACGATGCCGGTGAGGTGCTGGTGACCCGACGCGCGCTGGCGAAGCGGGCATGGCCGGGGGTGTGGACGAACTCGTTCTGTGGACACCCGCAGCCGGGGGAGCCCGGCCTCGACGCGGTACACCGCCGGGCCGCCTTTGAACTGGGGCTGCAGTTGTCGGGTGTGCACCTGGCGCTTCGCGACTTTCGGTATCGGGCAACGGATGCCTCCGGAATCGTGGAGAACGAGGTCTGCCCGGTCTTTGTCGCGTCGGCTCTCGGCCCCGTGCGTGCGCGTTCCGACGAAGTGATGGACCACCGATGGGTCGATCCCCTCGGCCTCGGCCGGTCGATCCGGTTGACCCCGTGGGCGTTCAGCCCGTGGCTGGTGTTGCAGGCGAAGGAGCTGGCGTTGCTGGGCGGCTCCGGCGCTCGACGAGAGGACGTGCTGTGATGACCCCCCGCGTATCGCTGTTCACCGCATCCGTTCATGTCACTGAGGTGACGACGCGCCTCGCCGACTTCTTCGACGCGAAAGAGCTGCGGGCCGCCACCCTGGGCGGCCAATATGCCGAACTCTGGGCGGCCGCGCGGCACTCGAGCGAGGGCGGCAAGAAATTCCGGCCGGCCCTCGTGCTGAACACCTACGCGGCGTTGGGCGGAGACAGCCAGGACGATGCCGTGGCTGTCGCGATGGCCTTCGAACTGCTGCACACCGCTTTTCTGCTGCACGATGACGTGATCGACGGTGACACGATGCGCCGCGGACATCCCAACCTGCTCGGCACGTTTTCGGCGCAGGCGTCCGCTCGGGGCGTGAGCGCGAGATCCGCGGCGACGTGGGGGGAGGCCTCCGCCATCCTGGCCGGTGACCTGCTCATCCAGGCGGCGCAGGCGCAGGTGGCACGGCTGGGTGTCGGCGAACACAAACGACTGGCGTTGCTGGATCTGCTCGAGGAGTGCCTGTTCGTCACCGCGGCCGGCGAACTCGCCGACGTCGCCTTCAGTACCAGCGTGCAGATTCCGGTGCTCTCCGACGTGGTGTCCATGACGCAGTGGAAAACGGCGCATTATTCCTTTCAGGCTCCGCTGCAGGCCGGCGCCATTCTGGCCGACGCGAGCGCGGACACCGTACGTGGCCTGAGCGAATTCGGCCGGAACGTCGGCATCGCATTCCAACTGCGTGACGATATCCTGGGCGTCTTCGGCGTCGAAGACGAGACGGGAAAAAGCTCGACGAGCGACCTGCGCGAAGGCAAGATGACGCTGCTGATGTGTTACGCGTTGCAGCGCAGCGACACCGACGAGTTGGCGAGCATTCTCGCGCACTCCGACATCACCGCGGCGGATGCGACGCGGGTGCGTCAGCTCCTCGAAACCAGCGGCGCCCGCGACTTCATCGAGGCCCTGATCACCGACTACGCACAGTTGGCCATGGCGGCGATAGACTCACCGGCCATCCCGGCCGGCCTGCGCCGCCAACTCGAGGAAGTCGCGCGGAAAGCATGCGACCGCGCCGCATGACCATTCAACGAACGGATGCCGCCGGCGGCCTCGGCCTGTATTCCCGGGCCGCGCACAACAGCTCGGCCGGAATCATCCGCGAATATTCGACCTCTTTCGGCACGGCCACCCGGCTGTTGAGCCCGCAGATCAGGCCGCACATTGAAAACATCTACGGCCTCGTACGCATCGCCGACGAGGTCGTCGACGGGGCGGCCGCGGCGGCCGGACTGGACGTTGACGCCCAACGCGCCCTGCTGGATGCGCTCGAAACCGAAACCGAGCGCACCCTGGACACCGGATACAGCACCAACCTCACCGTGCACTCCTTCGCCGTCTCGGCCCGCGCCCTCGGATTCGGAACCGAACTGACCCGCCCCTTCTTCGCCTCCATGCGACGCGACCTCGACCCCGCAGCCTTCACGGCCGAGGGGGTGCGCGAGTACATTTACGGGTCGGCAGAGGTCATCGGACTCATGTGCCTGAAGGCGTTCCTCTTCGGGGTGCCCTGCGACACCGTGCAGCGCGAACGGCTGGAGAACGGCGCACGCCGGCTGGGGTCAGCCTTCCAGAAGATCAACTTTCTGCGCGACCTGCGCGCCGACTGGAACGACCTGGGCCGAAACTACTTTCCCCACCTCGATCCCGATCGGCTGACCGAAACGCAGAAGCTGGAGGTGATCGCCGACATCGAGTCCGACCTCGACGCGGCCGCCGCGGTCATTCCCGAACTGCCGCAGACGTGCCGGCTCGCGGTCAGGGCGGCACACGGACTCTTCGCCGCGTTGACGGCGCGTGTCCGCGCCACCCCGGCGGCAGAACTGCTGACGGCGCGCATCCGTGTGTCCAACGCCGGCAAGCTCGCGATCGTGCTGGCCGCCGCGACGCACGGACGGGCGCGTTGACCCGGTGAGTACCACAAAAACGGCAGTCGTCATCGGCGGCGGCATCGCGGGATTGGCCACCGCCGCCCTGCTGGCGCGCGACGGGCACAGCGTCACGCTGCTGGAAGCGCGCCCGGACCTCGGCGGCCGGGCGGGCAGCTGGGAACGCGACGGTTTCCGCTTCGACACGGGCCCATCCTGGTACCTGATGCCCGAGGTCTTCGACCACTTCTTTCGCCTGCTGGGCACCAGCAGCGCTGAGCAGCTCACGCTGACCCGACTGGACCCCGGGTACCGGGTGTTTTTCGAGAACCACGCCGACTCCGTCGACATCACGGCCGACCGGGACGCGAACCTGGACGCCTTCGAACGGATCGAACCGGGCGCCGCGGCCGCCCTCGATCGCTACCTCGACTCCGCACGAGATACCTACACGGTCGCCGTGCGCCGTTTTCTGTACAGCACCTTCGCCTCATTCCGAACCCTCCTGGTGGCGGACGTGCTGAAGCGAACCGTTCGGCTCACCCGCCTGCTGCTGCAGCCGCTCGATCGATTCGTGGCGCGCTCGTTCACCGACAACCGGTTGCGGCAGATTCTGGGATATCCCGCCGTCTTCCTCGGATCGGCCCCGTCGATGACACCGAGCCTGTATCACCTGATGAGTCACCTGGACCTCGAAGACGGTGTCTACTACCCGTCGGGCGGCTTCGCCGAGGTCATTGCGGCGATCGCGCGCCTGGCCGCCGGCGAGGGCGTCGACATCGTGACCGAGGCACGCGCGACCGCGATCTCCACGAAAGACACCGGCGGACGCACCGTCGTGACCGGCGTGCGCTACACGGATGCCGCCGGAATTCCGCGGCACGTCGCCGCGGATGTCGTGGTGTCGGCCGCAGACCTGCACCACACCGAAACCGAGCTGCTGCCCGAGGCGCTGCGCACGTATCCGGAGACGTGGTGGCAGACCAAGGTCGCCGGGCCCGGAGCCGTCCTCGTGTTCCTCGGCGTGCGTGGCCCCGTGCCGCAGCTGGCTCATCACAGCCTGTTCTTCACCGAGGACTGGGCCGACAACTTCGGCCGCATCTTCGCCCAACCAACCTCGGTCCCCGACCCCGCATCCATCTACGTCTGCCGTCCGAGCGCAACGGATGACCAGGTGGCGCCGGCCGGTCATGAGAACCTCTTCGTTCTCGTCCCGGTACCGGCCGACCCGACTATCGGTGCCGGAGGGGTGAACGGCGCCGGCGACACGACCGTGGAGGCCGTGGCCGATACGGTCATCGATCAGATCGCCACGTGGGCGGGCATTCCCGACCTCGCCGAGCGCATCGTGGTGCGGCGCACCATGGGACCGGCGGATTTTGAGCAGGACCTGAACTCGTGGAAAGGCAGCGCACTCGGACCCGCACACACCCTGCGGCAGAGCGCCTTCCTGCGGGGAAAGAACGTCTCCGGCACAGTGCAGGGACTGTTCTACGCCGGCGGCACGACGGTGCCCGGCATCGGCCTGCCGATGTGCCTGATCAGCGCCGAACTTGTGATCAAGCAGCTTCGCGGGGACACCAGCACGCGAGCGTTGCCGGAGCCGCTGTGAGCCTCAGCTACCTGATAATTCTCGTCGCCGTGATCGGCTGCATGGTGCTGATCGACCGGCGCTTCGGGCTCTTCTTCTGGAAGGACGCGCCGCGAGCGGCGGCCGTGCTGGTCATCGGCGTCGCGTTCTTCCTGGTCTGGGACCTGCTGGGCATCCACCTGGAAATCTTCTTCCGCGGCGAAACGAGCTTCATGACCGGCATTCTCCTGTCGCCGGAACTGCCGCTCGAGGAACCCGTCTTCCTCGCCTTCCTCTGCTACCTCATCATGGTGCTCATCGCGGGTGTGGAACTGGCCGGGCGCCGAGCCAGGGAGCGCCGATCATGACCTATGCCTGGTTGAGCCTGATCTTCGTCGCCGTCGCCGCGGCGGTGCTGCTGGCCGCGCTGCTCGCGCGCGGGGCGTCGCGACGAGCCCTCGTCGCGCGGTGGTGGCTGCCCGTCCTCATGTCCGGGACGGTCGTGATGATCCTCACCGCCGTTTTCGACAACGTGATGATTCGCAGTGGCTTGATGGCCTACTCCTCCTCGGTCACGTCCGGTCTTCTGATCGGCGTCGCCCCGCTGGAAGACTTCGCCTACCCGGTGGCCGGGTTGATCCTCCTCCCGGCGCTGTGGCTTCTCGTCGGGGGGCGACAAGCACATGACCGCTAACCGTTCACGCCGGATCATCGGCGCCCTGCTCCTGGCCTCGCGTCCGGTCAGCTGGATCAACACCGCCTTTCCCTTCGCAGCCGCCTACTACCTGACCGGCCGCGAAATTGATGCGGCGCTCGTCATCGGCACGCTCTTCTTTCTCGTGCCCTACAACCTCGCGATGTACGGCATCAACGACGTCTTCGACTACGAATCCGACCTGGCCAATCTCCGCAAAGGCGGCCTCG
>Ga0307487_1000395_pt1 | contig 34420 bp, 22 predicted proteins | sample CBIW12metaG_FD_203665 | JGI IMG/M metagenome (GOLD analysis project Ga0307487, IMG submission 203665) | Sea-ice brine microbial communities from Beaufort Sea near Barrow, Alaska, United States - CBIW 1.2 | ecosystem: Environmental > Aquatic > Marine > Coastal | place: USA: Alaska | collected... | reverse complement strand
AAATAGGTTACGAGTACTTCGGGAAGTAATAAATTGGCTATAGCTAGTAGTGAATCTGAGGGCATCGAAATCTTTATTTCAAAGTTCCCTCATTTTTAGTTACTCCACAACTTTTTGTGTTGAGCCTTTTAACCTTTGGTTTTTAGTGGCTTTTCCTTTTCTTTTTAGTCGAAACCTGCGGATTTAAGGAATTATACAATTTATTTAACAAATAAATTTGTTTTTATAATATTTATGATGTATGTTTGGGCAATCGGTTGCATAAACAAATGAATTTTTGAGATAAAGGCTATATTGGAAAAATTAGTATTTGGCAAATAAAATTGATATAACCATAGTTGCATATTGCATTTGCTTCATAACTAGTTTAACTTTTTCTTAACAGTGATCAGTTAGACTCTTTGATTTTCCAGAAAACAAACAACTCTTTAACTACTAATATCTAAATTTTGAAATATGAAGAAATTAAAAAGCAAAAACGTTTTCGATAGATTTTTAAATAGACCTCCCGTTTTTAGGCGCAAACAAATTCTATTAATCCTTTTAATCTTTTCAGGGTTGTTAGCAACAAATGGTTTTGCTCTCCCTGTCCCCAACAAAATATTTCAACAAGCCCAAATATTGGTATCAGGTACGGTTACAGATGTGAATGGAATTGCCCTTCCAAGTGTTACTATTCAGGAAAAGGGGACAAACAATGGAGTTTTAACAGATTTTGATGGGAATTTCACTATTGAGGTGAGTTCCACAGAATCCATATTGGAATTTAAATATGTTGGAATGAAACCCCTTTTTAGAATTGTTGGTGGAAATACCTCAATGAATGTTCAAATGGAGGGAGACTCTCAATCTCTGGATGAAGTAATAGTAGTTGGGTATGGTACTCAGAGAAGGGAAAATGTAATTGGATCTGTTACCTCAGTGAGTGCAGAAGATATTGCATCTGCTCCTGTCAGTAATATTTCCAATGCTTTGTCAGGTCGAATGCCTGGAGGTATTTTTGTGCAGACATCTGGGGAACCAGGAAATGATGCTGCAAGTATAAGCATTAGGGGGAATACAACATTTGGAGAAAACCAACCATTGGTGGTTGTGGATGGCATTCCCGGCAGGCCATTAAACTCTATAAATCCAGCAGACATTCAAAGTGTAAGCGTGCTAAAAGATGCCTCTGCAGCGATTTACGGTTCGAGAGCTGCCAATGGTGTTATTCTTGTTACTACAAAAAGTGGAGTCCAAGACAGACCTGCCACTTTTACCTATAATTTCTATGAAGGCTTCCTTTCCCCTACTAAATTACCGGAGATGACCAATGCGCCTACATATGCCAGAATGGTCCGTGAAATGCAGACTTACAGGAATGTTGACGAAAGCAACATGGTGTATTCGGAGGAAGATATTGCCAAGTTTGAATCGGGGGAATTTCCCTGGACTCATCCAAATACAGATTGGTTAGAGGAGTCAATGAGAGATTACAGTAGCACGCGTAACCATAACCTTTCCGTTTCTGGTGGTTCTGAAAATGTTACTTATTACACATCTTTGGGTTCTCAATTTGATGACGGTATTTACACCAATTCTCAAACTTCATTTAATAGGTATAATTTAAAGGCATCTATTAATGCAAAGCTTAATGAATATCTCACGGTGGGAGTAGATATTACCGGGATTCAGGAAAACAGAATGTATCCTACCAAATCAGCAGAGGAGATATTTACATCAGCGATGAGAATGTACCCCACTTCCCACGCGGTTTTTCCTGGTACAAATCTACCTGGTCCTGATATAGAGTACGGTGATCAGCCAATGGTTTCTGCTTCTGCTGAAACAGGTTTTGATGATGATAAACGTTATTTTAGCCAAAACCTTCTTACAGCTACTTTGCAAATTCCGGGTGTTGAAGGATTAAGTCTTTCGGGATATTACGCCTATGATGCGTACCTTCAAAACAGGAAAGTACTTCAGAAACCCTGGACACTTTACAGTTTAAATGAAGGAGCTTATTTGGCAGCGGGAAATACGGGCAAGGAAGATGGTACTGATTTTCTGTCGGCAAAAGAAATAGGTTATCCGGAACCAAGGGTAGGAAATTATCATGAGAAAAGTACCTCAATTACGTCCAATATAAAATTGAATTATGCGAATACTTTTAATGAAGTCCACAATCTGGAGGCATTTGTGGCTTATGAACAAAATGAATTCAACATGCAAGGTTTTAGTGCTTTCCGTAGATATTTTATTTCCGAAGATTTACCTTATTTATTTGCGGGGGGGGATGAACAAAAGGACAATGATGAATGGGTGTCCATTGATGCCCGCCAAAATTATTTTGGCCGTGTGAGCTATGATTATGACAGAACGTATTATTTTCAGTTTAGCCTGCGTAGGGATGGTTCAATAAGGTTCTCAGAGGAAAATGGGCGCTGGGGTACCTTTCCTTCTGTTTTGGTGGGTTACAGGCCATCACAACAGGAATGGTGGCAGAATAGCTTAAGCTTTATTAATGATTTCAAACTTAGGTTCTCCTGGGGTAAACTGGGTAATGATCAGGTACTTCCTTTCCAGTACCTTACTTCTTATGGTTTTTCACAAGGATATACCTTTGGAAGCGGCAGAAGTTATAGTTCCAGTCTTGACTTGTTCAATGTTCCTAATCCTTTTATTAGTTGGGAGGTTGCCAATATGTACAATTTTGGTTGGGATGCACAGCTTTTCAATAACCAATTAACTTTTGAGGTAGATATGTTTTATGAAAGACGAACAGATATTCTTGTAGCAAGAAATGCTTCAGTACCTAATTTTACTGGAATTCAACTACCTGATGAAAACGTTGGTATTGTTGACAACCGGGGTGTGGAAGTTTCTCTTGGTTACAAGGAAAGGTCTCATGACTTTAAATATGGTGTGACCGGGAATTTCGCATATTCCAAAAATGAAATTATAGAGGCAGATGAGCCACTAGCTGCCGTACCATGGCAAACCAGGACGGGGCATCCTTTGAATGCCCTCCTTCTTTATAAAAATTTGGGTGTCTATAGAGATGAAGCCCATGTGAATTCAACTGTTCATTTGCCCCAAGCACGTCCGGGAGATTTAATATTAGAGGATTTTGATGGGGATGGAGAAATCACAAGTTTGGATAAGCAATTATTCACTTTAACCCCTACACCGCAAATTACTTTTGGTGTTCTTTTTGATTTTTCCTACGGGAATTGGGCCTTGAGTGGACTTATTCAAGGCCAAGGAAAAGCCATGCGGGCTATCTATCCTGAGGGGTCTAACGGTATTGGTATAGCTGGCATTGGAGGTAATTACATGCAAAGGGATGCAGAGGATAGATGGACTCCGGAAAATACAGATGCAACAGCACCACGAGCTTTTGAAAGGGCTGAGGAGTATTGGAGATTTGATTATGAAAGCGATTACAACTATGCTGATGTATCGTTCGCACGTCTAAAAAACTTAAATCTTAGTTATACCATTCCTCAAAGTATAATGGAAAAGTTTGGTGAAAGGGCAGATGCTCGATTGTATGTTGCAGGGCAGAACCTGGCGCTGCTTTGGTCTGGCACAGATATTATGGATCCGGAACTTATTGGGGGATCGTATCCCATTATGAGGGTTATATCTTTAGGTGGTACAATAACTTTTTAATTAAGAATATTATATTTAAAAAAAAGAAAAAATTAAAAACATGAAAAATTTAATATTATTTGCATTCCTGTTATTACTAGTTTCAGGTTGCTCCAAAGATTTTTTAGGAGAAAAAACGCCCCAAGATCGTTATTCAGAGGATCTGGTTTGGTCAGACGTAAACCTCGCTCAGGCTTATTTAACAAGGGCCTACAATCAACTTGGTCATGGATTTGCCAGTCATACAAAAATCGGATCTTTCACTGATGAAATGGTAAGTGGTAAAGGGGGAAGTGCATCGGCTTATAACCTCTGCTCTATTTCAGGCGACAATCTTGGTTACAATGGCTATTGGCTAAGGTGGGGTCCAAGCTTCGCAAATATTCAAAGGATCAACATATTTCTCGCTAATACGGACCAATTGTTAGACGGGTATGAGGGCGCGCAAAGAGAGGACATACAAGAACAAGTAGATTTAATGCGAGGTGAAGCCATTTTTCTCAGAGCATGGGAGTACCATGTTTTATTGCTCACTTACGGAGGGGTTCCATTGTTCTCTGAACCTAACGAATTAGGTGTAGATTATACGAATTTATCACGGGCCACTTTTGAGGAAACGGTGAATTTCATTATTGCCGATCTTGACGAAGCGGCCGGCTTACTCGGACTGAAGAGTGAAATGGAAATGGGACGGGCGAACAAAGAGGCTGCTTTAGCAACTAAATCAAGGGTGCTATTATTCGCCGCAAGTAATCTTACTGCTGATGGAACGGCAGAAAGTCCTGTTGTAGGTTATCAAAATCCGGATAGGGTTGCTTTATGGACTGCTGCAAGAGATGCTGCAAAAGCAGTTATTGATCTCGGCACCGTCCAATTAGCCGATCTTGGTTCGACTCCGGAAGAAATTGCGGAAAAGTACCATGACATTTTTGAAGCTCATGACACCTCAGGTGAAGGTGTTATCTTTGCAAGGATGTTTTTACCTAGTAGTGGAGCAACTCACAGCGTGAATAAATCAGCTGGTCCCAATGGGAATAGTAATTATGGGAATAGTGGTATCACAGCCCAATTTGTAGATAGTTATCAAATGATTAATGGTTCAGATTTTTTCGACCATTACACTATTAATGTTAATGGTGAATACGAAAATGTATCGTCAGAATTTACGTCTGAAAATATTTACAAAAATCGCGATCCACGATTTCAAGCGAGCGTTTTGTATGACAGTGCTGTTTGGCAGCCGAGATTCCCAAACTTAGCTGATAGAGATCCTCTTGGGATTTATGATAGGCGAACCAGGATAGTAATAGAAAATGGAGAAATTGTAAGCGAGACAGTTGGAATAGATACCCGGCAAGGCCCTGTGGATAATTGGAATGGGAGCTACACTGGGTATCTTTTAAGAAAAGTTATGGATCAGGAAACCATAGGGAGGAATGAAAATAACCAAAACATATTTATATATCTTCGGAATGCAGAGGTGCTGTTAAATTATGCTGAAGCATCCTTAGAGTTGGGTGACGTAGCAACAGCTACTGAATATATAAATAAAATTAGAAACCGTGCTGGGCTGCCAGATTTTACTGGGGATGTTACCGAAGCTCTGCGGTATGAAAGAAAAATCGAATTGGCTTTTGAAGATAAAAGATGGTATGACTTGAGAAGATGGAAAACGCTATTGGATGTGTTAGATATGACGCCTGAAGGCGTTGATATTACTCAGATTACTGAAGATGGTGAAACAGCAACTACATGGAAGCGGATAGATGCATCGGTAGCTAACGAACCATGCGAAAAACTTTACTGGTTACCAATACCCAGTGATGAGCTGCAAAGGGCACCGGAGCTGGAACAAAACCCTGGATACTAATTTAGAATAACTGTAATAAATAATATTTAAATTAAATTATAACAATTTTTAGAATGCTGATAAAAAAAAGAATCCATGGGAAGGCGGTATTTATCTTTCTTCTCATGGTATTTTGTGACATGACCCATATATTCGCCATTAGTGCATATCAAGAAGATTTTCTTTTGCAAACTTCATCAGAGAACCTTGAAAATCTACCTATAGTACTTGCAGAAAACCATGCTGATTTAGTAGCAAAGAGGTTGAGACACGAGGCATCACTAAGGTTTTCAGAACATGTAATGCCAGGCAATATTCAGGATTGGCAAGTACGGCAAATGCAGATTTTAAATGAAATTATAAAGAAAACTGGTGCGGTTATCGATCATCAGCTGCCCATTAATTATAAAAAGACAGGTTCCGTAAATATGAAAGGATATAGGGTGGAAAACATTACCTTTCAGACTCTTCCTGGAGTATATACTACGGCAAACCTATATATTCCCGATGGTGAGGGGCCATTTCCAGCTGTAATTAACATGCTAGGTCACTGGCAGAAGGGGAAAATAGACTTGACTGGTCCTCAGGCAGTGGGGCACAGCTTGGCTGCCAGTGGATATGTTTGTCTTACTATGGATCCTTGGGGGGCTGGTGAAAGAGGAACTGTTCATGGAGAATTTGAAGATCATGGCGACGGGAATAATCTTGGTTCTTCCCTCTTGAACATTGGAGAACCTTTAATAGGCATACAGCTTTCTGAAAATATTAGAGGAGTTGATCTTCTTTGTTCATTACCATATGTCGATCCACTGAAAATAGGCGCTACGGGAGCGAGTGGCGGGGGAAATCAAACCATGTATTTGGCGGCGATAGATAAGCGAATAAGAGCAGCTGTACCTGTAGTAAGTGTAGGCACATATGAAGCGTTTATCATGGGATCACCTTGTATATGTGAAGTGCTGCCGGCAGGACTTACTTTTACAGAAGAATCAGGTGTTCTTTCTAGCATTGCCCCTAGAGCTCTGCAGATATGCAGCCACAAAAAGGATAATATCCCTGCATTTCGTCCTTCAGAGATGCTGCGAAGTTATAGGAATACTTCGCCGGTGTATGAAATGTTTGGTGCAGACGAAAATATTGGTTATCATATTTTTGATTTACAGCATGGCTATATGGCTAAGGACCGGGAAGCAATGTTGGGATGGTTTGACCTTCATTTGAGGAAGGTAGGAGATGGTTCCCTACGGAAGGAAAAGCCTTTTGAACAGCTACCTGAAAAGGAGTTGATGGTATTTTTAGAAGGAGAAAGAAATTCTAATGTTTTAAGTACAGCAGAGTATTGTAGATTAAAAGGAAAGAAATTAAGAACTATATTTAGGAATACAGAATCTTTTGATATACACTCAAAAAGGTATGAACTAAACCAAATTTTAGGTAATAGATCAAAACCAGAAGTAAGGGAATTACATGAATTTTCGGATAAAGATGGTTGGAAAAGGTTTGCTCTGGAAACATCAGACAATAAACTTATTCCGATCCTGATTCAACATCCGAGAGGGCCATCGAAAGAATATACTATATTATGCAACTCAAAAGGAAAGGGAAATATTGAACCTCGTCTGTTCAAGGAAATTATTGAATCCGGGAAAGGAGTTGTTATTATTGACTTTTCTGGCACTGGTGAGGTTGCATCTACAAGTAGTTTACATGATAAAGATGGGAATCTTCGTACAATTTCCCGTTCTTTATTTTGGTTGGGGGAAACTTTAATGGGGGAATGGGTAAAAGAACTTGATTTAGTAGTTGGTTTCTTAAATTCGAATTTCCATCCCGAAAAAATAAATGTAGATGGAAGTAAAGAAGCAGGGCTTGCCGCCCTGTTCCTGGGAGCACTGGGAGGGGAGATTGGGGATATTTTTTTACGTGACGTACCTGTGAGTTATTTGTTCGACAGTGCTGAAAAGAGTGATTATTTCAGCCAGGGAGTACACGTACCAGGTATTCTTAAGTGGGGTGATGTATCATTAGCCACTGCTCTAAGTGGAAAGGAAGTCACTTTCATTGATCCGGTTACTATGTCGGGAAGGGTTTTAAATAAAATGGAATTAAGAGAATTCAAAATAGAATTTGAAGAAGTAAGGAGTCTTTCAGGAAAATCTGGGAGTACCTATTTTAAATAATTAGAAGTAATAATAAAAAAATTAAAAAATGGATTTTAAAAAATACTTTAAAATATTCTTGTTCATAGTTATAGCTGTGGCACAAACCGAATTCGTTTTTGGGCAAGAAGAGTCGATGCTATGTCAGGGATACCATTGGACGGAGGAGGAAGGTAAAGCTTTCCTTGAACAGAGACGAAATACCTACACTACTGCTGAGGCATGGAGGGATCATGCGACAAAAATTCGTAAACAAATTTTGAAAGGTGCTGGATTGGAGAATTATCCCGAAAAAGGTTCACTCAACCCTATTATTGGTAAAAAACGTATATTCGATGGATATCAGGTACAGAATGTTGCCTTTGAAAGTTTGCCTGGAGTATATGTTACCGGAAGTCTTTATACTCCTACTAATGTCAAAAAAGGAATGCTTCCCGGAATATTGAACACCCATGGCCATTTTGATAAACCAGAAAATTATGGCCGTTACCGCCCCGATGCACAAAAAAGACATGCTGCCTTAGCACGAATGGGTGCTATGGTTTTGGCTTACGATATGGTTGGTTATGGGCAACTTGCCGAATATGGATGGAAACACAAACATCCGGAAACTTTAAAACTGCAACTTTGGAACAGCATACGTGCTCTTGACTTCCTGCTTTCTTTAGGTGCAGATCCGGCAAGAATTGGTATTACAGGTGAATCAGGGGGAGCTACTCAAGCTTTCTTGCTTACTGCTGTTGATGATAGAATAAGTGTTTCTGTCCCCGTTGTTCAAGTGTCTGCCCATTTCTTTGGGGGTTGTATCGGTGAAAGCGGCATGCCTATTCATAAAAATGAGGATTTTCAAACCAACAATGTTGAAATTGCTGCTCTTGCCGCTCCTCGTCCCATGTTATTGATCTCTGATGGCGACGATTGGACAAAAAACACTCCTGAGGTTGAATATCCACATATTAAATATATTTATGGCTTGCTTGGGAAACCTTACAATGTTGAGAATGTCCATCTTCCTAATGATATTCATGGTTATCAAGACAACAAACGTGCTGCAGCTTACCCTTTTTTGGCAGAACATCTGGAGGGACTAGATCTTTCAAAAGCCATGAATGCAGATGGCACCCTTAAGGAATCCGGGATTATAATAGAGGACCAGGAATCTCTATATCCTTTTAATGAAAAACATCCTTTTCCCATAAGCGGGATTAGGAACAATGATGATGTTGTTTGGTAAATCTCAAAAAAAGCTATTACAGCAATAACATTAATGTTTTCATGTAGACAAGGAGTTTTCTGAAATGTTAACAAAAACTAAAGATTAATAATTAGAACATAAATAATGATAAAATCAAACAATTCAAGAAGGGATTTCATCAAGAAATCTTCTTTGGGTGCAGCCGGGATTACCATTGGAGCCATGGGATTTCCTGCTAGCAGTTATGCCCGGATCATTGGTTCCAACGACCGGATCAATATCGGATTCCTAGGGTGTGGTGCTCGAAGCAGGGGCCATCAAAGTATGGTAAAAGCATCGGCTAAGAAAAAGAACCTCAATGTAGTTTCCGTTTGCGATATTTGGAAGCTCAATAAAGAAAAAGCTGCTGCAAACTGCAAAAAGATGTTTGGAACTGATGTGAAACAGTTTAAATATTCCGAAGATATGCTTGAAATGCCAGAACTTGATGCAGTAATGATTGGTACGGGAGATTTTCAACATGCAAAGTTGTTGGCGGAAGTTGTAAGGGCAGGTAAAGATTGTTATTGTGAAAAGCCTATGGCCACAGATGTGGAAGATGCTAAGCTTGCAAGAAATGCTGTTCTGAACGCTAACCAAGTTGTACAGCTCGGTTCTCAATGGCTTAGCGACCCTATGCAGCTGAAGGTGCGGGATATTATTCGTTCGGGAAAATTGGGCCAGATCACGAAAATCGAGCAGTGCTGGAATGACAATGATCACCGGTGGCATGTTCCAAATGATCCCGATGTTGCTGCCATGAGGGAAGAGGATACTGATTGGAATAGATGGCTTTTAGACAAACCTTATGAACCGTTTGACCCATGGAAATATTTTGAATTCAGAATATTCCGTGATTACTCGGGTGGGATTACCTCCCAATGGATGAGTCATGCCTCTGGGTTAGTTCATTTTTATACGGATACGACCATTCCTAATTCAATGGATGCTAATGGAGGGATATTCGGCTGGCCTGATATTAGACAAAATCCTGATACATTCCAGGCGCTTGCAACATATGAGGATAAAAAGTTTTTACATTCCTACGCTTCGAGTTATGCAAATAAGTTTGGTGATCATACCTGTATTCGTGGGAAGGACGGAACTTTATTTGCTGCTGGGGGAGAAGGAAGTCCCCGCTGGTTTTTTATACCCGAGCACCAAAATCTTCCCGGGGGCTTTGATTTTTATGAAGGGATGAAAGAAGCGATAAAAAGTGGAAAAGCGGAAATAGTAACAACGGAAGAATATGATATGAAGCTTGGCCCCGTCAATTTGAGCGATAACATGCCTTACCATCTCGATAATTGGGTTGATTGCATGAGGAACAGGGATCTTGTACCCAACGGGCATGTTCATACAGGATTTTGGCATTCTATAGCTGTCATAATGGCTACACGAGCTTACCGTGAAGGTAAAAAACTCTATTGGGATGGTTCGAGAGAGGAGATTGTGGACCATCCGGTAATCGTTTAATTAGGCCGGAAACGAGAAAGAGGAACTTGACTTAAGTTCGGTTAAAAATAGAAAAAGATTAATCACTTAATATATAAATCATGAATAAAAAAAATAATGCAAATTCAAGAAGGGATTTCCTCAAGAAATCTTCTTTGGGTGCAGCTGCCGCTACTATTGGAGCTTTGGGATTTTCTGCTAGCAGCGCTGCTGCAATTGTGGCGCCAACCATTATTCCATCCAAAGTATTTGGGGCTAATGATCGGATAAATGCAGCTGTATTGGGAGTGAATGGCAGAGGGAAAAGCCACATTCAAAGCTTTATGGCCCAGAAAAATGTGCAGGTTACCACGCTTTGTGATCCTGATATGAATATTTTAAAGGAGCGCCAAAAGAGTTTTAAAGAAAAATATAACGCAGATGTGGCTTTGGAGCAGGATCTTCGCAATGTAATAGACAATAAAGATATTGATGTGATCAGCATTGCTGCACCCAATCACTGGCATGCATTGACCACCATATGGGCTTGCCAGGCTGGAAAAGACGTGTATGTTGAAAAGCCCGGATCGCACAATATTTGGGAAGGTCGTAAAATGGTAGAGGCAGCGAATAAATATGACCGCATTGTGCAACATGGTGTTCAGCTACGAAGTTCACCTGCTGTCCAAGAGGCTGTACAATTGATACGTGATGGCTATATTGGGGATGTGTATATGGCTCGTGGTATTGTTTTTAGATGGCGACCAAGCATTGGCGATGCAGGGTTTTCGCCTGTTCCTGAAGGATTAGACTACGACTTATGGACCGGCCCGGCACCAAAGCGCCCATTTACCAGGAACCTTGTGCATTACAACTGGCATTGGCACTGGGATTATGGTAACGGTGACGTAGGTAACCAGGGTATTCATGAAACAGATCTTTGCATGTGGGGACTCGATGTAGGGCTTCCAACCAAGATTACCTCCATGGGAGGGAAGTTCCTTTGGGATGATGCCAAAGAAGTGCCTGAAGTATTGACATCAGTATACAATTACCCTGAAGAAAATAAAATCATACAATTTGAAGTAAGACCATGGTGTACCAACGAAGAAGGTGGTGCTGATGTAGGTAATATCTTCTACGGTGATAAAGGATATATTGTGGTGGATGGATATGATAAGTATAAATCCTTCCTGGGAAAAGACAGAACACCTGGTAAATCTGGAGACGATGGTGGAGTTTCCGGAAGCGGTATAGACAGAGGGGCAGGGGGTACAGATGGACACTTTGCCAATTTCATTGAGGCCGTTCGGAAACATGACAAATCTATTCTTAATGCTCCTGTTGAAACAGCTCATCTTTCTTCCGGTTTAGCCCACTTGGGGAACATCGCTTATAGAACAGAACGTGTTTTGACATTTAATCCTTCATCTGAATCATTTGTTGATGATCCAGAAGCTGATCAAATGCTTAAACCTAACTATAGGAAAGGTTTTGAGGTTCCTGAAAGAGTTTAGATATTCAGTGATCAATGTGTTGATTACAAACCTGCCAGGATTTAAAATCCTGACAGGTTTTATTATCGGGTCTGAGCTAAAATTAAATATTAAAATTAAATATAAAATTATGTATAATAAAATAAACTTGGCAAAATGTTTGGGGCTTTTGATTCTTTTTACCTCTGTTATAGCTTGTAAGGATGGACAAAAAAAAGGTGATGAAGTATTATCAGAAGCGAATGCCCTTAAAGAGGAAAATGTGAGATTAGTTCAAAACGAGGAGGAAAAAAAAGTAGATGTTTTTATCGACGGAAAGCTTTTTACTTCTTATATGCAAACTGATGAAAAACCTGTGCTGTATCCAATAAATACCGCGCGAGGTACTGCCATTACAAGAGGATATCCTTTGGAACCCAGACAAGGGGAAAGGGTAGACCACCCACACCATATAGGCCTATGGTTTAATTATGGAGATGTAAATGGTTTGGACTTTTGGAACAACTCTTATGCCATTCCTGAAGATGAAAAGGATAAATTTGGATCTATTGTTCACAAGGAATTCAAAAATGTGAGTAGTGGTGATGAAGGAATATTGGAAGTTTCTATGGAATGGGTTGGACCAGAAGGGGATGCTCTTTTAGAAGAAAATACAACTTTTATCTTTAGGGGGACAGAAAATAAAAGGACAATAGACAGGATCACTACTTTAACTGCCCTGGGTAAAGATGTTTCCATGAAGGACAATAAAGAGGGGATGCTCGGTATACGTGTTGCACGCCAGCTGGAGCAACCTTCGGAGGGTTCTGGTAAATTTACCGATGCCAGTGGTAATGTTACAGAAGTTAAATCTATGGACAATACTGGAATTACTGGAATGTACAGGAGTAGTGAAGGCATTGAAGGGGATGACGTATGGGGCACAAGAGGCGAATGGGTCAATTTGTCCGGTGAAATACAGGGCGAAAAGATATCTGTAGCTATTTTGGACCATCCGGATAATGTAGGCTACCCTACCTATTGGCATGCAAGAGGCTATGGTTTGTTTGCAGCAAATCCTTTAGGCCAAAAACAATTGAGTGATGGGAAAGAAGAGTTAAATTTCAGTCTCTCTGCCGGTGAATCTGTAACTTTTAAGTATCGAATTGTTATCTTCTCTGGTGAAAAAGTTGGGGATGACAAGATAGACAGTGAATTTAATGAATTCAGAGGTAATTAAGAACTTTTATAAACTAGGGGCTGCAAAGCAGTAACTAAATGTTATTGTAACTTTGCTGCTCCTTCTTTTTATGGGATAAAGCGCTCTGATGCTTCGTTTCATCCTACTTATAAATTAAAATTAAAATATAATTAATATGAATAATCGTTTATCTTTATTCTTTTCTCTGGTCATATTTTGTTTTTTACCAAAAAATTCTCTTTTTGCTCAGTCTCCAAATATTGAATACTATGAAATCAAAATCTACCATTTAGAAAATAAAGAGCAGGAAAATAGAGTGGATGAATTTTTGGAAAAAGTTTATTTGCCTGCCTTAAGTAGGGAAGGAATTGCCAATGTGGGAATTTTTAAACCTGTAGAAAAAGATCCTGCCCAAGATATTAGAATTTATGTTTTTATTCCTTATTCAAGCATAGATCACTTTCTAAAAATTCCCAAAACATTAGAGAATGACAAAATTTTCTTAAAACATGGAACAGATTATTTAAATGCTCCGGATTTTAATCCTCCTTATAATCGTATAGAAAATATGTTATTAGAGGCTTTTGAAGGAATGTCTCAGTTTAAAACCAGCAATCTTTCTAATTCTCCATCTGAGAGGATTTATGAACTTCGAAGTTATGAACGGGCTACTGAATTCCTCTTAAATAATAAAGTAAATATGTTTAATAATGGGGAAATTGATATTTTTGATCGTCTTCAATTTAACGCTATATTTTACGGAAAAGTTATAGTTGGGAGCCAGATGCCAAACCTTATGTATATGACTTCTTTTAGTAATATGGCTTCTAGGGATAAACACTGGCAGAAATTTAGAGATGATGCAGAATGGGAGGAGTTGAAAGGGAAGAAAGAGTTTCAAAATAACAGTGGAAAATCAGAAATAATTCTTCTTAAACCTGTTCCTTATTCAAAATTGTAGAATCTTCCATTTTATTTTTGTGTTAACTTTTTGCCGTGATGGAATTTTTCTATGTTACGGTTTATTATTAATCCAATTGATTACTCGTTAGTGGCAGTCAGGGTAAACACTTGCTACCACAAGCCTATCAAAAATTGACTAAAAATATGTTCTGTTAAGTTTGTGAACAAATTCATCAAGATATTTTTGCAAGTGCTTTTTTACATTTGCAATCGATTGAAATTTCTTTTTTGTTAATTTAGAAAATGCAAAGTATACAATTTCATCTTAATCCTAATATCTAATTTAAATTAGCCAAAATTAATAATTTAAAAAAAACAAAATGAAAGAGCGTTATAAAAAGAGATCGAGGAATAGAAACAAGAGCTTTAAAAAAAACTTCAGCTTCTTCAAGATAATATCTGTTCTAATTTTTTTTACATTACTAGCGAACATCAAGGCGAGGGCACAGGATGATCTTAATGTGATTCAGCAAGGAGGGAAAAATTGGATGCAATATAGTGATGCTCAAAATTCGTTATATCACCATCTTGCCCAACAGGCCTATGATTTTTTAGACAAACGATCTGATTCCATAGCTAGTTTTCATTCATTAGCCGATTGGCAAGAAAGGCAGAAGTGGATAAAAGAAACGCTCAGAGATATTATCGGCCCTTTCCCGGAAAGAACCCCCTTAAATGCAAAAGTTGTCAAAAGGATTGATAAAGAGAATTATACAGTCGAACATATAATCTATGAGTCTCAGCCCGGATTTTACGTAACATCATCTATGTTCATCCCTAAGGGTTTAAAGGACAAGGCACCTGTTATCATCTACGCCAGTGGCCATTCAGAAGAAGGTTATAGAATCAAGACTTACCAACATGTCATCCTGAACTTGGTAAAAAAAGGTTTTATCGTGTTTGCTTTTGATCCAGTCGGTCAGGGGGAGCGCTTGGAGTATTATGATTTGGAAAGTGGCAAGTCATCTGTGGGTAGCCCATCGAATCAACATTCTTATCCTGGTACACAGGCCTTTATCACCGGAAGTTCTCAAGCTCGCTACATGGTATGGGATGGAATTCGTGCTGTGGATTACTTGCTTGAGCGAAACGAAGTTGATCAAGATAGGATTGGGATAACAGGACGTTCGGGCGGAGGTACGCAATCTGCCTATATTGCAGCACTGGATGAACGAATTTCTGCCGCTGCCCCTGAGAACTATATAACAAATTTCACCAGATTATTTCAATCCATTGGTCCTCAGGATGCGGAGCAGAATTTGCCTGCTGGAATTTCACGAGGGATAGATCATGCTGACCTATTGCTCGTCAGAGCGCCAAAACCCACTCTAATGATCACTACCACCAGAGATTTCTTCAGTATTCAGGGAGCCAGAGAGACGGCAAAAGAGGTATCACAGATATATAAAGCCTATGGAGAGGAAGACAACTTCCGCATGGTAGAGGATGACGCACCTCATGAATCCACAAAAAAGAATAGAGAAGCCATGTACGCCTTTTTTCAATTCCATTTACAAAATCCAGGAAATTCAAAAGATGAGCAGGTTAAGATCTTAAACGAGGAGGAGCTACAGGTAACACTAACAGGACAAGTTTCAACACAATTTAACGGGGAATCTGTTTTTAGTCTGAACCGCAATAATGCACAAGAACTTGTTAAAGAATTGCAAATTTCCAGAAAGGATCTTGCTGGTCATCTTCCTGATGTCTTGGACTCTGCCAAAAAACTTTCAGGATATCAGGAACCACGAACAAAGGACGTTCCAGTCTTTACTGGCCGCATCCAAAGAGATAGTTATGTGGTTGAGAAATATTTTCTGAAGGGTGAGGGAGATTACATTATTCCTTATCTATTAATGGTACCTAATAAACCGAATGGGAAAGGTCTAATTTACTTGCATCCCTCAGGTAAAGCCACCGAAGCTTTAGAAGGCGGGGAGATAGAATGGTTTGTCAGGAATGGCTTTACAGTTTTGGCCCCAGATATGATTGGAGTGGGTGAAATGGGACCGGGAGATTTTCGTGGAGATTCCTATATCGATGGCACCTCTCATAATATGTGGTATAGCTCTTTGCTTATAGGTAGAAGCATAGTCGGGATTCGGGCTGGAGACGTTGTCCGGCTTACCCGATTGCTGGAGGAAAATGTGAAAATAGAGGATATTTATGCTATTGCCAAAAAGGAAATGGCGCCAGTACTTTTACATGCAGCAGCCTTTGAACCGGCTATTGAACATATAGCTCTTATTGAGCCTTATGCCTCTTATCGATCCATCGTTATGAACCAATTGTATGATTCCAGCTTCATTCACAGCACTGTGTCCGGAGCACTTAAAGCTTATGATCTTCCAGATTTGGCCGCCAGTCTAGCCCCAAGAAAACTGATGATGATAGGTGTTACAGATGGTTTCGGGAGTGCCACAGAAGAAATCGTAGATGATTTGGCTCTAATTACAAGGGCATATCAAGAGAAGAAAGCAACTGAACAATTAAAAATTATATCCAAGGAGTCATATAAGCAGTCCCATGATCATCTTTTTTCTGATTGGATCAGGTAATTCAGCAGATACATCTCCACAAACTGGAGAAAACTTGTAAGTCAAAAGGCTCAGAATTATGTACAAATACAAAGTTCTTTCTCATCCATGCATCTGTATTGTGATATAAAACTACATTCCGCAGTTATGGACAGAAGCTATTGAATGGGAGGCAGTGGAATTACCTCTGTTGATTTTATTAACATTTTAAAACTCTACACGATTATGGAGAAAAATCGAAGAGAATTTTTAAAAAGAACTAGCCTTGCCTGTCTTGGTATGGCCAGTGCGAATTTTTTTGGAAATACTACTTGGACAGGGTCTTTTGGCAAAGCAGAAACATCCGGCGCGACCTTAACGAATGATGCGCAGGCGCCATTGCAAATGAACGACCAGATAAAGGTGGCTCGTGAAGTTGCATTGAAAATTCTAAAACCTTCAAAAAAACAACTAGAGCATGGATTGGAACTACACAGAAATTCTTTGGTATTTGATACGTATGGTTTCATGCCGAAGGCGGCAGTTGATGGTACTGCTATAAATTTAGCAATTGAAAATAAGGCATCTCCTATAGAAATCCAGGACATGCGGGAAAATATGTACATGACCAGATTTGTAAATGATCAAAAAGAAAGGGAAGAATTTAAAAATGCGTGGAAGGCAGCAGGGGTTACATGCGTATTTCAGAATGCCGGCGAAGAAGGTAACCAGATTAAGAGATTAGTCAAACGCTTAGCTCACTTCACTTATGCAACGGATATGATGCGCGATTTTGTACAAAAAGCAGTCACTCCTGATGATATCCTCCAAGCCAAGAAAGAAAATAAACATGCACTCTATTTCACCAGTAATGGTGTTCCTTTACCACAAGAATGGGTATCGCTAGAGGAAGAGCTAAGGTATATTGAGATATTTTATCAGTTAGGTATACGAATGATGCACCTCACCTACAATCGACAAAATGTAATCGGAGGTGGTGTTGGAGAGACTAAGGATGGAGGGCTGAGTGACTTTGGTCGTGCCATTATAAAGGAGATGAATCGTGTGGGGGTGATTGTAGATATTGCCCATTCAGGATGGCAAACAAGTCTAGAGGCAGCTCGACTATCCGACCGGCCGATGGTCGCAAGTCATAGCACTGTGGCTTCTATTTATGAGCATATCCGTTCGAAACCAGATCATGTTATCCGTGCTATTGCGGATACCGGTGGTTATTTAGGTATTTGTTGTATTCCAAGGTTTCTTGGGGGCACTGGTGATATTGCCGCTATGATGCAACATATTGATTATATAGTAAAAACATTTGGTGTAGAACATGTGGGGATCGGAACGGATTTGGCCTACTCCTCCAGATATGCGACCGAGGAGAATAATAAAATATCTTCATCACAGGTAAGAAGAACTCGATGGGCCGCTCTTTGGCCGGCCGATGACTTTCAGGAAAAACCACAAATGAGGCAAAGTATGGCTTGGACAAATTGGCCCCTTTTCACTGTCGGCATGGTTCAGATGGGATATTCTGACGACGACATACAAAAAATAATCGGTGGTAATGCTCTACGGGTAACGAAAGCTGCTCTAGATTGATTATTGTCTGTGTTTATTGCAACAGCACTGATACCGTATCATTCTAAATCGTGTATATTTATAATGTTAAGCAGGAGATTATGTAAAGTAGTTTACCTAAATCCTTGCTTTTAGACAGTTCAAGCACCACAAGAGTTATACTACTTTACATTATAATCGGGATCTTTACTTAAAGGAGTAATAGTTTTTTTAATAAACACATGATGAATTCCTGAACAGGAAATCTAAGGAATTAACCCTTAGAAAGGTTTTTTTGAGCTTCCATATAATCAGGCTGGTTAACGGACAAAAAAGATTACAATAGAATAGTAGCCTAAATAGGTAATCGAATTACTTTATTTTCCCTCGAGGATTTGTAAATAGCTAAAATAAGTTCTAAGGATTTTCGGGCCGATTCGCCATTAACGATAGGTTCCCTGTCTTCTTTTATAGCGTCTATCATATCTTTTATCTGAAGCATATGAAATTTGAAATCTATCAACATAGGATCTGAAGCGCCGGTAAGATCGTGCTCCTGAAGGTCTTTTTCCAGTGTTTCCCCGTTGCTGATATTCCATTGAACGATTTTACCTCCTTCAAGTATTATGCTCCCCTTTTCGCCGAAGATTTCAAGACGTTCAGGATAACCTGGAAATAAACAAGTGCCTCCTTCAATACTGCCTATGGCACCATTTTGGAAGTTTAAAACTGAGGCGGCTATATCTTCTCCTTCGATCTTGTGCACTGCTGTTCTTACCTGTCCGTAAACACTTTCCACCCTCGGCATAATATCCAGTAAAAGATCAATAGTATGGATGCCCTGATTGATGAGGGCAGCCCCACCATCCCCCCGAAGGGTGCCTTTCCAGTCACTGCTGCTGTAATAATCTTCATGCCGGTACCACTTGATATAGGCATTTCCCATAATTAATTTCCCTAAAGATTCCTTCTGTACAGCTTCTTTGACTTTAAGATAATCGGGTTTAAAACGGTTTTGGAAGATACAGCCTAATTTTACGCCATAAGAACGGCAGGCAGAAATCATTAGGTCTGCACGTTCAAGATCTATTTCCAGGGGTTTCTCTGTTAGTACATGTTTCCCGGCTTTTGCTGCTGCAAGGGTGGGTCCAAGATGTTCCCCACTGGCAGTGCATATGCAAACCACATCTATATCTTCCTCTTTCAAAAATTCATTCAAATCATCATAAGCCGGAACATTAAAGTTAGTAGCCGCCTTTGCTGCCTTTGCTGCGGAAGAACTAAGAACCGCTACCAGATGGCAATCATCAAGTTGCTGAATGCTTTTTGCATGATGGGCCGCGATGGACCCTGTTCCAATAATACCAAATCCAATACTTTTTTTCTTCATAATTTTACATTTTCCAATAATACTCGATATTTTTAGTTCTGAAAGTGAAGAAGGTATGATATGAATAATTAATTACTCGTTCGTTTTCCAGTAAGGATAAACACTTGCTACCACAAGCCTTTCAAAAATTGACTTATAATATTGCTTATTCCTGTGAAACTGGACACCCTATTCCTGTGTAAACTGGACAGTTTTTTTTGATGATGATTTATGGCAATAAAATTAGACAAAAATTTTTAGTTCTTTTTCATTTTTTTTCTCATTGATTCTCCCTTCAATTCGAACCGGATTGAAGTGTGTATTATTCGATCCAGGATGGCATCAGCAACAGTTTTTTCTTCAATTAAATCATACCAATTTTTCACTGGCAGTTGTGAGCAAAAAATGGTAGATTTTCTTTGATTCCGGTCCTCAATCAGATCCATTAATATGAGCTGTTTTTCATTATTGATGGCTTGTAAACCAAAATCATCAATAATTAATAGATCGTGATTTTCTATTTTCGTGAGTTCCTTCATGTAAGAGCCATCGGCCTTGGCCATCATCAATTTATTGAAGAGTTTCCCCAGATTATAATAAAGCACTTTATAGCCTTTGATACAGCATTGGTAACCAAGGGCTGTGGCTAAAAATGATTTTCCTGGGGCAAACAAATTCTATTAATCCTTTTGATCTTTTCAGGGTTGTTAGCAACAAATAGTTTTGCTCTGCATTTCTCCAACAGTATATATCAACAAGCCCAAATATCGGTTTCAGGAATGGTTACAGATGTGAATGGAATTGCCCTTCCAAGTGTCACTATTCTGGAAAAGGGGACAAACAATGGAGTTTTAACAGATTTTGATGGGAATTTCACTATTGAGGTGAGTTCCACAGAATCAATATTGGTATTTAATTATGTTGGAATGAAACCCCTTTCTAGAATTGTTGGTGGAAATACCTCAATGAATGTTCAAATGGAGGGAGACTCTCAATCTCTGGATGAAGTAATAGTAGTAGGTTATGGAACGCAGAAAAAAAGTGATGTAACAGGTGCTATATCATCTATTTCCGGAGCTGATTTAAATGTTACAAAAGAAAGTAACCCATTAAATGCACTCGCAGGGAAAGTTGCTGGGGTTGATATAGGTATTGGTAACAATTCCCCGGGGAGTTCACCAAGTATTCTGGTGAGAGGTAGGAGTTCGCTTAACTTCTCTAATGAACCACTCATAGTTTTAGATGGAATTCCTTTAGAAGGAGATGTTACGGATGTTAATCCGGCTGACATTGCTTCTATTGAGGTATTAAAAGATGCATCTTCAGCAGCGATATATGGAGCTAGGGGGGCGAACGGTGTAATATTAATCACCACTAAGAGAGGTAAAACTGGTAAGCCAAGATTTACCTATGATACTTATTACGGTTATGCTGAACCAATTGAAAATTATGATTTAATGAATTCAAATCAATGGGTGGCTTTTAGGTCAGAAGCTATTAGGGCTGCTAAAGATCAAAATGAAGGGATGCCAGTTGGCACAAATCCTATTCCAACTATTGATAATGCTCTAGAGCCATTGCAACTACAGGCTTTTCAGGCTGGTGTAGATATGGATTTTCAGGATTTAGCTTTTCAAAACGGTGAGCAAATAAATCATCAACTTGGTGTCTCTGGAGGATCTGAAAAATTAAAATATTATCTATCTTTTAGTTATTTTAAACAAGAAGGTGTTTATAAACCCGCTGATTTCGAGAGATACACCTTTAAAGCAAATCTTGACTTTGATCTAACCAAGAAGTTAAAAATCGGAATTTCTCAACAGCGAGCTTTGCTGAAAGAGGGGATTTCAACCCAATCTACCTTATTTTGATAAACAGCCCGTTGACGACTCCTTTTAAAGAAAATGGTAAACCTACTACTGATCCATTAGCTGATGGTCTTATTTGGAACCCTCTTAATGATTTCGATTCGGATAATTTCATTGATAAGACAAATAACTTCAGATATTTAGCCAACATTTTTGCTTCCTATCAAATTTTCGATGAGCTTAAATATACATTAAATGTTCAGCCTCAATTTGAAACAACTAGAAGGAATAGTTTTCGAGGGAGTCAGAGCAGTGCTAGACTAGGTGGTATTGCTACAGCCAGTAAAGATATTTTAATTAATACTTCCTATACCATTGAAAATATTCTAAATTATAAAAAGGTTATTAATGAAGATAATAGATTGGATGCAACCTTTCTTTATAGTTTTCAAGATATAAAGAGAGATTTCTTAACGCTCGGTGTTAGGGGACTACCAGCAGAAACACAAACTTTTAACAACCTTAGCGATGGAGAAATAGTTGATTTTAGGGATAGTTTTTTGGAAACAGAAGGTTGGACGTCCTACATGGGTAGGTTTAATTATGCTTTCAAAAATAAGTATTTATTAACTCTTACTGGTAGATATGATGGCTCTTCAAAATTATCAAAAGGCAATAAATGGGGGTTTTTCCCTTCTGCTTCTTTTGCATGGAAGATTATAGAGGAAGATTTTCTTATTGATCAGGATGTAATTTCCGATCTAAAATTAAGGATGGGATATGGCACCGTTGGCCGTAACCCTATTAGTCCCTTCAGTACATTGGGTGGTATTAGTCGGGTTGAAGGATCGTTTGGCGGAAATCCAGCTTTTGGATTTGTTCCAAATGAAATTGCAAATCCGGACCTTAAGTGGGAAACAACAACAACATTTGATGTCGGAATTGATTTTGCTCATAACAGAGTTTCGGGTTCTATTGATTACTATACTGGCAATACCACGGATCTTTTATTAAATAGATTCTTGCCAACTAGCTCAGGATTTGAATCTATTTTACAAAATGTAGGTGAAACGAAAACATCAGGCTACGAAATTGTTCTGAGTACAGTAAATATAGAATCTGAGAATTTTAGGTGGACGACAGATTTCAATTTCTCAGTAAATAATAATGAAATTGTGAAATTGACGGATGGAAAAAAGAACGATGTTGGAAACCAATGGTTTATTGGAAAACCTTTAAGCGTGTTTTATGATCGTGTTATTGACGGAATCTGGCAGTTGGATGAAGCTGCTGAGGCAGCTAGTTTTGGAAGGAGGCCTGGTGATATTAAGTTAAAATATTTGAATAACGACGGAATTATCAACGATGATGATAGAAGGATAATTGGTCAGCTAGATCCGGAATGGACTGGAGGCTTTACAAGTAGAATGGATTATAAAGGGTTTGATTTTACTGTTGGGCTATATACTCGCCAGGGTCATGTCACAACATCAACAGCTTTGCAGGCGGCTAATACTTTATTTGGAAGGTATAACAATCTTGATGTTAACTATTGGACTCCGGAAAATCCAAGTAACGAGTTTCCAAGACCAAATTCCAATCAAGAGAGACCATTGGATAGTAGTGTTTTGAGCTACATAGATGCTTCATTTGTCAGGATTCGTAATATTACACTTGGTTATGATTTTGAAAGAAAGATCATAGAACCATTAAGGCTTGAAAGCTTTAGGTTATATGCCACGGCTCAAAATCCTTTCCTTTTTGCTTCAGAAGATTTGGATGGCATAGATCCAGAAATTGCGGATGGTGACAACTATACCCCAAGTCCAAGGACATTTCTATTTGGCATCAATGTTTCATTTTAATATAATAACTTTTAAGAAATTAGATATGAAGAAAATTAGTTTACTACTCATTTTATTAATTTTATCTTCTTGTAGTGACATTTTAGATGAAGAGCTTACAGGTGATTTAAGCTCCAGTATTTTTAACACAGAGGAGGGTATAGATTTTGCGTTAAATGGGGCATATTCAGCATTTACCACTTTCATTGGTTCGAGCGGAAATCGTGAAACCGGTTGGACATTGATTGCAATGGGCACAGATACATATACCAATGGGTCTGATGGAAATTTTAAATTTTTTAACACCTATAATTCTGATTTAAATGCCAGTACGATAGTTGTAGAACAACCTTGGGGGGATTTCTATAAAGGTATAAATACTGCGAATGCAGTGATTAATAGGGCCCCCAATGTAATAACGAATGACCCTGAAAAATTGGCCAATATTTTGGGGCAAGCTAGGTTCTTAAGAGGTTATTATTACTATTGGTTAGTACGAATATGGGGTCCTGTTCATTATACTGATCAAGAAACCACTGGTGCTGAAACTGAGGCTATAAGAATGCCTCTAGATCAGCTTTATCTAAAAATTATTGAAGATATGGAATTTGCTGAACAAAACCTTCCATCATCTCAAGATGAATTTGGCAAGGTAAACTCTTGGGTAGCAAAAACGGCATTGGCGGATATTTATCTCACTATGAAAAATTATGATAAGGCTGCTCAATATTCAGAAGATATAATCAATAACGGTCCTTATAATCTAGTAAAACCAGTGAAAGATTTATGGAAATTGAATAATGAAGATAATTCCGAAGTTATTTGGTCTGTGCAGTTTGCTGATAATTTACAGTTTGACAATGGAGGGAATCCTGCTCATTTGTTTTTTCTAATGGAATATAACAAATTACCTGGGATGTTAAGAGATGCTGAGAATGGTAGGCCTTGGAAAAGATTTAAACCAACTAATTACCTTTTAAATCTTTACGATTTGGAAGATGAAAGATATGATGCAACTTTTACAACAGTATGGTTTTCTAATAATCCTAATTCTGCACCTCCGGGGGTTCATCCGGGGGATACAGCAATATGGTTACCAAGAGTTCCAATTTCACAGTTAGAAAAAGACAGTCGTCCATTTGGAGTTAATATTTTTAATCAGGATGAGTATACAGAGAAAATATACCCTTCATCGGCAAAGTGGGTGCAGCCAAATAGAAGGTCTGCCAATGAAACATCGGGGGATAGGGATTTTATTGCGTGGAGATTGGCTGAAGTATATCTAATTGCTTCAGAAGCAAATGCCCTAAAATCTGCTCCAGATCAAGCCAAGTCACTTCAATATCTAAATGAAGTTCGAATGAGAGCTTATGGAGTAGATAATGTCGCAGCCCTTCCTTCCATATCTTCCGTAAACATTGATGTAATTTTGAAAGAAAGAGCCAAAGAATTGGCCCAGGAAGGTAAGAGATGGTTTGATTTAGTTCGAACCGGTAAGCTAGTGGAACGCGTCAAATTACACAATGCTGTAGGTGCACCTAACATACAGGAATTTCATATGTTACGACCTATTCCTCTAACCCAGATTGATAGAAGTTCTACCGAGTTTCCGCAAAATCCGGGTTATTGAGTTGGTTTAGTTTGTTATCCCTTTTATCTATAAAAACAGAAAATTTTGGTAACTAATCAGTCTGTTAGATTATATTGATATCAACAAAAGACGACAGAACTCAATTTAAAAACATGATCAAGCCATGTTCAAATCAAATACAATAAAAAGTATTATCTTATTTGCCTGTTTCAGTTCATTGGTTGCAGTTGCCCAAACGAAAGGAAATGTTACTGGAAAAATATTCTTTAATTATCATTATGATATGGCTGAGGATGCAGAGCAAGAAGGTGCTTTCGAAATACAAAAGGCATATTTTGGGTATAATTATACATTTAATGATAAATTTTCTGCAAAGCTTTTCTTTGATGTGGGGAAGGATGACGGAAGTGATTATACCGTTTATTTAAAAGCAGCCCAATTGGATTATAAGGCAACAGATTGGTTGAAATTTTCAGGAGGAATAATTGGTTTTAACCAATTTAGCGATCAGCAAAAATTCTGGGGATACCGGTATGTTTTCAAATCATTCCAGGACGAATACGGTCTTGGAGCCGGTACAGATCTTGGATTGAATGCAGAGTTCAAACTTCATAAATCATTAAAAATGAATTTATTTATATTAAATGGGGAAGGATACAAAAAAGTACAGGACCCGTACGGGAAATACAAAATAGGTGGAAATTTAGTGTACAATCCCATTGAAGCATTGACATTTAAAGTCTACTATTCAGCTCAGGACAGCAAAAAAATGATTGGAAAAGAACCAGATAAAATACTTGTAGAAAACCCTACCGTTACCAATTTAGCGTTATTCGCAGGCTATGATTTCAATAGAAAATTTAGAATTGGTGCTGAATATAACGCGATGTATGACGGGAAAAAATATTCAGATGCGGCTTTGGATCACGATCTGGACGGGTTTTCAATATATTCGACCTACGTTATTAACGACAAATTTGAAATCTTTGGAAGATATGATCAATTGGGATCCAACAAGGTTGGAACAGCAACCAGCAGCTGGAATGCAAGTAAGGATGGGAGCGCTATTCTGGCAGGGATTCAATATTTACCGGTAGAGGGAGTTTCTTCTTCTCTAAACTTAAGAACCTGGAACTTTGATCTGGCAACAAAAAATACTGAGTCTCTACTATATTTAAACCTGGAATATCAGTTCTTGTAAACACCAAACTTATGGCTGCAAATAAAGACAATGCTTCACAGGATACAAAGTCATTAGTGTTTTTGAATGCTGAATTTAAATTGTAAACATAATTAGTTACAAAAGAAGAAATGAAAAAAAGAATATTTTAAGTCTTAGTTATGGAAAAAATAGAAACTTTTAAAATCTTGGTTCTGGGTAGTCTTGCATCTAGTTTTATTTTAAGCGGTTGCACTTCCGAAACAGATAATCGCGTTCCTGAAATTTCCGTTAAAAAAATTGAGGACAAAGAGGATGGTAATGATCGTATTCCCCAGGAAGAAGCAAGGGATATAGAATTACAAAGTAAGACTTTTTTCTCTGAGCACGAAATGTCTACAATAACTTTATTAGCCAACATCATTATTCCTGATAACGACAATTCAGGTTCTATAATTGATGCGGAAGTTCCGGAATTTATAGAATTTATTGCAAAAGATATCCCGAATCACCAAATCCCGCTAAGAGATGGTTTAAGATGGTTGGACCATGAAAGTAACCGACGTTTTAAAAAATTATTTCAGGATAGTTCAAAAGAGCAACAGCTTGAAATCGTTGATGACATTGCATATCCTGATGATATTAAACCTGGGTTTCAACAAGGAACAGTGTTTTTTAGCAGACTTAGAAACTTAGTGGCAACCGGCTATTTCACAAGTAAAATAGGAGTAGAATATTTAGGATATTTAGGCAACACCCCAAATGTGTGGAACGGTGTACCTCAGGATGTACCGGATAAATATGATGAAAAAAACTTTATCCCAATTATTAAACCTGAGGAAAGAAATGATATAATGAATTGGGATAATTTTTGAAAAAAGGGTTACTAATAGGTCTTTGGTAAATGAATACCATAAATTTAGAACTATGAATAAATTTTATAATGATGAAACCTATGATGCAATTGTTGTAGGTACAGGAATTAGTGGCGGGTGGGCTGCAAAGGAACTCTGTGAAAAAGGTTTTAAAACCCTAGTCCTGGAACGGGGACGGATGGTAAAACATGTGGAAGACTATCCTACAATGAACGATGACCCATGGGACTATAAGTTTAAAGGACAACTGACCCGCGAGAAGGCTAAAAGACAGGAAAAACAATCGCGTACAGGCTATACTATAACTGAAGCCAGCAGTCATTGGTTTGTAGATGATATTAAACATCCCTATAATGAAACCAAAAGGTTTGATTGGATTCGTGGCTATCATGTAGGTGGTCGCTCAATTATGTGGGGACGCCATAGTTACCGATTAAGCGATCTGGATTTTGAAGCCAATAAAAAAGACGGGAACGGGATAGATTGGCCAATCAGGTATAAAGATATCGCACCTTGGTATGATTATGTAGAAAAATATATTGGGGTAAGCGGTGAAAAGTTGGGGCTGTGCCAATTGCCCGATGGTCAATTTTTACCCCCTATGGAATTAAATTGCCTGGAAGATCACCTTAAAATCAGCGTGTCTGAAAATTTTAATGGTAGGGTAGTCACTATGGGAAGGGTTGCAAATATTACCGGAGATACAAATTTTGAGGGTAGGACAAAATGCCAATACAGGGACAGGTGTATCAGGGGATGCCCTTATGGAGCATACTTCAGTAGTAATTCATCTACTCTTCCGGCAGCAGAACGTACCGGAAACATGACGCTTCGACCAAATTCCATTGTATGCGAAATAATATACAATGCCGATAAAAAAAGGGCTACAGGCGTAAAAATTATAGATGCTGAAACCAAAGAAGTAATTGAATACAAAGCCAATGTAATCTTCTTATGTGCTTCATCAATTGCTTCTGCCAGTATTTTGATGCAATCAAAGTCCGACAGATTTCCTGATGGATTGGGAAACGATAGTGGTGAATTGGGGCATAATATTATGGATCATCATAAGGCAGGAGCCTCTGGGAAATATGATGGTTTCGAGTATAGTTATTATAAAGGAAGAAGACCAAACAATATTTATATCCCCAGGTTCAGAAATTTGAAAGATAATGATAATTTAGGTTTTAAACGTGGTTATGGTTATCAGGGGGGGGCGAACAGGGGAGACTGGACTGAAATCGTGGCTGAACTCGCCTTTGGAAAAGAGTTGAAAGAGGCCATTTCAAAACCTGGAGGGTGGAATTTGGGTCTTCTAGGATTTGGCGAAACCCTGCCTTACCACGAAAACAAAATGACCTTGGATTATAACAAAAAAGACGATTGGGGATTACCAACAGTAACTTTTGATGCCGAATTCAAGGAAAATGAGTTGGAGATGCAAAAAGATATGGTCGAGCAAGCTACAGAAATGTTGAAAAAAGCAGGGCTAAGAGATATAAAACCAGTAAACAAACCTGCTGCTCCCGGTTTGTCAATCCATGAAATGGGAACTGCAAGAATGGGAAGAGATCCTAAAACTTCTATTTTGAATGGAAATAACCAGATTCATGATGTGCCCAATGTATATGTTACCGATGGTTCATTTATGACCTCTGGCGGTTGTCAAAACCCATCTTTGACCTATATGGCCATGACTGCAAGAGCAGCAGACCACGCAGCTAAAAATTTTAAAAAATTTAAAGCTTAGTTACTGATTATGAATAGAAGACAAGTGTTAAAAAAACTTAGGTATGGGAGTTGGGTTTTTAATGGTGGAGGAGCAAAAGCAATTTGCTAAAAGGACAGAGAAAGAAGATCGAAAAGATTGGGATCCTGAAAAAGAATTGAATTATGATTCAGGCACAAATGCTTATTTGAGAAAAATTCGTGATTTGGGACTGAAAAAACCAGTTAACAAATTGGTGAAGAGGTGCCATGGTATGATCCCGTACCGGGCGAGTTCATCGGCTGCAGCGATATTAATGATTATGGAAATGGAAATGGAAAAAGTATGTCACTGTAGTTTTTTGTTAGTGTTAAAAAATTTAATTGTAAAAGCCTTTAAACCTTCGTGGTTATTGGTTTTTTCTTTTTAATTAGAATTTGCTGATTTAGGGTAAAAAAAAATTATTTTAGCATATAGAATATTGTGATGTAATATTTATTGTGTAAGTTTGGGCAATCGGTTGCATTATAGGAAAAATGTAATCGACATGATCGTTTTCAATAAAACAAACATTAAAATTTAACCATTTATTACAAAATGATATAATATCCTTTTGTTGAATAAGTTTTGATTCCAGAAATCTTAGAATTTAATATATGATTGAATTAAAAAAATGTACCAGATTGTTTAGTGTTTTCGAAAAAAAATAAATTTTATGAAATCAAAATTTCCCTTTAACCTGAAAATTTCATTAATTGTGGTAACCATGATTTTTTTGGTAGGCTGCTCTGAATCCCAAAAAGACAAAACCCCTTGGGTTAGTTTGTTTGATGGTCAAACCTTAAACGGCTGGACCATCAAAGGAGGTCAGGCTAATTATGAAATTAAGGAAGGCACTATCGTGGGGACTTCAGTCCCCAATTCACCAGGTACTTTTTTAACAACGGATAAAATGTACGGTGATTTTATTTTGGAACTCGACTTCAAAGTGGACTCAACCATGAACTCCGGCATTCAAATTCGTAGCAACAGTTTTCCCTATTATATGGATGGACGTGTTCACGGTTACCAAATCGAAATAGATCCCTCTGATAGAGCCTGGAGTGCAGGAATTTATGATGAAGCACGTCGTGGATGGTTGATTCCCCTGACTGGTAACCAGACCGCACAAAAAGCCTTCAAACAAAATGATTGGAACCACTATCGCATCGAAGCTATCAGAGACACGATTAAAACTTGGATCAACGATGTGCCAGCAGCTTATTTGATAGACGACAAAACTGCATCCGGGTTTATCGCTTTGCAAGTACACCCTCTGCAAGAAGGTCAAAAAGAGGGTACGCAGATCATTTGGAAAAACATAAAAATCCTAACAAAAGACCTGAATAAATATACTAGGGAGACACCAGTAAAACCGATAATCACAAAAAATAGATTGACCATTGATGAAGAAAAAAATGGTTGGAAATTGCTTTGGGACGGGAAAACCTCGGAAGGTTGGCGAGGTGCTAATTTAGATGGATTTCCTGAGAAAGGATGGCAAATAGAAAAGGGCGAACTTACTACTATAGCTTCAGGTGGGACAGAATCCAATGCAGGCGGAGATATTGTGACAACTGAATTGTATGGTGACTTTGAACTCAAAGTAGACTTTAAAATTACCGAAGGTGCCAATAGCGGTATAAAATATTATGTAGATACTGATATCAATAAAGGTCCTGGCTCTGCTATTGGACTGGAATATCAAATTTTGGATGATGAAAACCATGCTGACGCAAAATATGAAAATCGGACGAATGCATCTCTCTACGACCTAATCAAAGCAGATCCCAACAAGCCGGTGAATTCTGTTGGGGAATGGAACAGTGCCTACATCATTTCAAAAAACAACCATGTAGAGCATTGGCTAAATGGTGTAAAAGTTTTGGAGTACGAACGAAAAAGTCCTGTATTTCGAAAATTGGTATCTGAGAGCAAATATGCAGATTGGCCTAAATTTGGGGAAGCAGAAAGAGGTCACATTCTTTTGCAGGAACATGGAAATCGCGTTACTTTTAAAAACATTAAAATTAAATTACCTTAATCTCAATTTTAATGACAAAAAGAAGAAACTTTATCACGAAAACAATTTTGGGAAGTGCTACAATTGCAATGAGCAGTTGGGCCATGGGGATGTCAGCAAGTAGCTTTTGCCTAAATTATAATAAATGAAACTTCCATGAGGATAAAGTTTCTCAAACAGGAAAATGCTTATATGGATGTTATAAATGTATTTAAAAACAATATTAGAAACATATGAAATGAGCATAACGGAAACAAGATATAAACACCGATGAATATATGCGAATTACATATGACCAATAAAAAACAATAAATATCTACATATGAAAAGAAGAGAATTTGTTATAAAAGGAAGTTTGGCATCATTAGCAGTAGCAACTTCCTCATCGGTTTTGGGAAATTTGAATCCTTTTAATGGTTCCAATGATGTTGTTAACATAGGAGTTATTGGTACGGGATCCAGAGGAGGAGGATTAACACCTATTATTAATAAAATTAGTAACTTAAATGTAGCTGCCTGTTGCGATATTCTTCCTTTTCGCTTGGAAGAAGGTCTTTCAGCCGCCACAGGGAAAGCCAAAGGATATTCTGATTACCGAGAACTCTTGGATAATAAAGATATTGATGCTGTTTTAATTGCGACCCCGTTTAACACTCATTCCCAAATTGCTATCGATAGCATTGACGCTGGGAAACATGTTTATTCTGAAAAAACGATGGCCAAAGGATATTCTGGAATCCATTCATTGGTGCAAAAAGCATCTCAATCTTCTCAAATATTTCAAACCGGACATCAATACCACAGCTCAAGACTGTATAATCATGTGGTGAACCTGATAAAAAACGGTGAAATTGGAAATATAACTGCTTTTGAATGTCAATGGAATCGCAATGGGAACTGGAGAAGGCCTGTTCCTCGGCCCGAATTGGAAAGGGCTATCAACTGGAGGATGTACAAAGAATACTCAGGAGGACTTGTAGCTGAACTTTGCTCTCATCAAATAGATTTTGTGAATTGGGTATTGGGAGTGATGCCCGAAAAAGTCATGGGCGTAGGTGGAATCGATTATTGGAAAGATGGTCGTGAAACCTATGATAATATTCATCTTATTTATAGTTATCCTGATGGAGTAAAAGCAACATTCACCTGCCTGACAAGTAATTCCATGGATGACTACCAAATTAAGGTGATGGGGGATAAAGGAACAATTATCCTGGATTATGAAAAAGCATGGTTTTATCCTGAATCAAATTACAAAAAGGAAATTGGGAATGTAGATGGTGTTTCCGGGGCAACAAAACAGTGGGAACAGGGTAAGGGAATTCCAATAAAAGTTGAACATGCTGAACCAAGTAAACAGGCATTATTGGATTTCAGGGATAGTATTGTAAATAATCAAACTCCAAATTCTAATATTTTAACAGGAGCAAGAACGGCTATTTGTGTCCAAATGGGTCTAGATGCTATGTACAACAATCAAATTGTGAAACGGAACCACGAATTTGATTATTTAAACCCCGTTAAGAGCTAGTTTATAAATGAAGGGAATTTATTTTTCCAGAAATAAATATGGTCAAAAATAAAACTTGAAGTACACTGCTGATTTTTTAATCCAATAAAATGAAAAATTTGAAATATGTATGGTTATCAATATGTGCCCTTTTATTCACTTGCTTTTGTTCTGCTCAATCTAATTTCAATTTTAAAATGGATCACAATGCACTCCTCGTACAAGATCTTGAGGTTTCAGCCGAATTCTATATGGATATTTTAGGTTTGGAAGAAATACCCAACGGCGGACTTCCTTCCCACATTCGCTGGTTTCAGTTCAACGATAAAGTGCAGATTCATTTAAGTGAAAGCGGGGATGATATTCAAAAGATAAAAGGAGTGCATATAGCCATTAATACCCAAAATCTGGACGAGTTTATCATTTTCCTGGATGCAAAAAATATTCATTGGGAAAATTGGCCAGGTGAAAAAAGTGCAACCCGAATCCGCCCCGATGGGGTACAACAAATTTATATAAGGGATCCCGATGGTTACTGGATAGAAATAAATGATAATGAGTTATAATATCATGGATAACTATCCCTGGAAGATAAAATTTCTAAAGCGCTAATTTTCAAAGTCAGTAAAATATAATAGTAGATCATAACTGTCCAGTTAAGATAGACGGGCGACATTTGGTTATAATCAAGTTCTTCAACATTATTGTATCTATATTTATAAATAGCTCATTTATTGGGGTCTTAACTATTTGAGATGCCCAAGACCTGTAATATTTCGAAGGTAGAGGCTAAACATAATCAATTCAAATCGTCACGCGCCTTTGGGGCTTGTAAAGTATAGATTATCAGTAATTTCAAATAACATTTAAATTTTTTTAATGGACACTAATGATAGCAGATAACTGTTAAATAAAATAAAAGGTCAAAAATTAAGTATTTGTAGAGGTTACCGTTCTTCGATACAGATAATTGACAAAGAAATAAGAGAATTTATATACTAGTCTCAATGAGGAAGCTCTGTCAGTCTCTAATTAAAAGATGTGGAATCCCGATAATCCCATAGAGAATCTATAAATGAAAAATCCAAGCACGGATAAACCCTTGAATTACAAAAAATGAAAAACGAATCTTTTATACAAGACAATTTTTTACTTCAAAACAAATATGCAAAAGAGCTATATTTCAATTATGCCGCGCATCAGCCTATAATAGATTATCACTGTCATTTATCCCCTAAGGAAATAGCAGAAGATAAGGTATACAATAATATTTACCAATTATGGATTGCTGGAGATCACTATAAATGGCGTGCGATGAGAACAATGGGTGTAAATGAAAAATATATTACAGGAGACGCTTCCGATAAGGAAAAATTTATGGCTTGGGCCAGAACAGTTCCAAATACACTCCGAAATCCCCTATACCATTGGACACATCTAGAGTTGAAAAGATACTTTGGTATTGACGAATTGCTTAATGAAGAATCTGCTGACCGAATATATGAGAGTGTAAATAAGCAATTAAAACAGCCAGATAATTCCTGTCGTGGATTGTTGAAGAAAATGAATGTCAAAGCGTTATGCACAACGGAAGACCCTATTGATACTTTAGAATATCATCAGCAATTGAAAAAGAGTAATTTTATTATTAAAGTCAGTACCGCTTTTAGACCTGATAAAGCCATTTTAATCGAAACTGAATCGTATAATGATTATATTGATCAGTTAGAAAAAGTTGTAGATAATTCAATTGAAAGTTATAAGGATTTGTGTAATGCCTTGCGCAAACGGATTGAATATTTTGATGTGAATGGATGTAAACTCTGTGACCACGGATTAAAGCAAATTTCATTTGAAGATTTTTCAGAGTCAGAAATAAATATCATATTCACAAAAAAACGAAAAGGAGAGGTTATTTTGGCGAATGAAGCTGAAAAATTTAAATCAGCAATTTTATTGTTTTTAGGTGAAACCTATCACGAATTTTCCTGGGTGCAACAATTTCACCTGGGAGCGTTGCGTAACAACAATTCCCGGATGCATAATGTCTTAGGACCTGACACTGGTTGGGACTCTATAGGCGATTATAATCAGGCTGAACCTCTGTCGAAATTCTTAAATGCTTTGGATAGTAAGAAGAAACTGACCAAGACGATTCTTTACAATTTAAATCCTGCCGATAATGAAATTTTCGCCAGTATGATCGGAAATTTTAACGATGGAAGTGTGAAGGGTAAAATACAATATGGGTCCGGTTGGTGGTATTTAGATCAGAAGGATGGAATGATAGAGCAATTAAATTCTCTGTCGAATATAGGTTTGATAGGTTGTTTTATTGGAATGTTGACAGATTCAAGGAGTTTCTTGTCTTTTCCAAGGCACGAATATTTCAGAAGAATTTTGTGTAATTTGTTCGGAGAGGAAATGGAATCCGGGGAATTGCCGAATGATATTGATTTGGTTG
>Ga0307487_1000393_pt1 | contig 34480 bp, 36 predicted proteins | sample CBIW12metaG_FD_203665 | JGI IMG/M metagenome (GOLD analysis project Ga0307487, IMG submission 203665) | Sea-ice brine microbial communities from Beaufort Sea near Barrow, Alaska, United States - CBIW 1.2 | ecosystem: Environmental > Aquatic > Marine > Coastal | place: USA: Alaska | collected... | reverse complement strand
GCGGACTGAACAAGGTGAGCGGTGAATGGGCGCTGGTTTGTCTGGCCTGGAATCTGAAACGCATGGCCGTACTGCGCCCGAAATCCGCCCAATGGGCCTGAAAGGCGGGCGATTCTGCTCGTTTTGGGATTATTGGGCGCTATAGATCAAAAATATGCACCATGATAGTGCAAAACCTGCCTGGGCAAGCGGGAGCAAAAATATGCCAATGCTAAGTTCGACAGGCTGCTAGGCAGCGAGCCATATCGAGTAGAAGGGGGAGTTACCTCCCCGTCCTCTCACACCACAGGGCATACGGTTCCATACCACGGCGGTTCATGGTTGGTTCTGAAGCCGGTTCATGGTATCCAGCAAGCTTATCAGAGACAGACGGTCGAACACCCTCTTGGGCAGGACCGCATTTATATGAGACGCGCCACTGTTCCACCAGGGGCCACGACCATTCGTTGCGCTCTTCCAGGCCTCAGACTCAGTCAGATCCAGCCGCATCAGGTTCCGTGCCCGTGTGTGGGCCCGTTTCCATTGCTGCCGCAGGATCAGACGGAGCCGTCGCCGTATCCAGCCATCCAGAGCTTCTACCGAACGCCTGGAGGCGGTCAGACGATAGTAATTCGCCCAGCCTCTCAGCACCGGATCGTCGACTGCGGACGTAGATGTTGCAATCATCCGCGTAACGGCAGAATCGGTGTCCCCGGCGCTCCAGCTCCCGATCCAGTTCGGTCAGGAGGACATTGGAGAGCAAGGGTGCCAGGGGGCCCGCCTTGCGGCGTCCCTTCCCGCTTCGGGCTGATCAGTCCACCGTTCAGCATGCCCGCTTGCAGGTAACGTCGGATCAGGATGAGTATCCGTCGGTCGGTGATGTGACGAGCCAGCAGGCTCATCAGCACATCGTGGTTGACCCGATCGAGGAACTGGGCCAGATCCAGGTCGATCATCCAGCGGTGGCCGTCGTTGATGTGCCGCTGCATCGTCTTGACCGCCTGATGGGCACTTCGACCGGGACGGAACCCGTAACTGTGATCCGAGAAAGTCGGATCCAGCATCGGGCTCAGCACCTGATGGAGCGCTTGTTGGATCAGGCGATCCTGCACCGTTGGAGTACCCAGTATCCGCTCCCCGCCTTGCGGCCTGGGGATACTGACCCGGCGTACCGGCTGAGGATGGTAGTCTCCGGCCAACAACCGCTTGCGCAGCGTTGGCCAATGCTGTTGCAGATGGCCCTTCAGGGCCGCTCCCGCGTCTGCCTCGATACGGACTTCAGTTTCTGCCGGATACCGTCCGGCGCCTCCCTGAAGGCCCAGTACCTAACAGTATTACTGTCGGAGTGGAACAAAACCCCGGTTGGTTTTCCTCGCTGCTCATACGCATGATCCAGTGCCTTTATTACCAGCTCGGCATCAGGCCGATCTGGTAGCGCCCAGCCGACAATCCGGCGAGCGTAAAGATCTAGGATGACCGCCAGATAGCCCCATCGCTGGCCGGCCCATATGTATGTAATATCACCGCACCACGCCTGGTCTGGGCGGCTGACGCTGAACTCCCGATTCAGCCGATTGGGAATGTCTGGCGTCTCTATGGTGGCCTGCTTGTAAGCGTTTGGGCCAGGTTGCTTGCAGATCAGCCCCAGCTCACTCATCAGGCGGCGAACCTTGAAGCGGCCGATCACAACGCCTTCATCATTAAGCATGGTGGTGATCATACGGCTTCCCGCTGAACTTCGACTCTTGCGAAAATCCGGTCCACATCGGCTCGCAAAACCCCTCGTTCAGCGTCCACTACGACCCGCCTTCGGCGATATTCGTAATAGCTGGACCGCGATACTTCAAACGCTTTACAGACCATCTCAACCGGCTCCTGCTCACTTAACTGGTCTATCAGCGCGTACGACTCATCTCGTCCGACATCAAGAGAGCGGTGGTGAGTTCAACCGGTCAACGCACGGCCGCCGGGTTTGCCCGCCGATAAACTGACCAGGAATCCGCCTGCTGGCGGCGGTGAATGAGCGCCATTAGACGCCTTGTGGGCCTGCCGTCAAGAAGCTCTGTGAACGTGCCTGTACGGTCTTTGGGCAGACTGAATACCGGAACACTGGTCGACATCTCCGTGAGCCACCTGTACAACCTGCGCAAGTCCACCGCCTACACCCGACAGCGGTATCACTTCGAGAAGACACGGCCCACGGCATTGACTATCAGGGAACGGCGCAAGCCCCGGCCTTGAGGGCAAACCGGGCTATATCCGCATTGACACGGCTCATCAAGGCGATCAGAACAAGCAAAAGGGAGTCTACCACATCGATGCCATCGACGAAGTCACCCAGTGCGAGGTGGTCTGCACGATGAAGAAAATCAGTGAATTAGAGCACTACATTAATGCCAAGAGCAAGGAGCGCAAGGTGTATCACTATGAGAACCTGATGACGCCCTATGACAAGTTCAGATCACCGGCCAATGCCAAAGACTATTTGAAACCCGATGCCAGCTTTGGAACACTTGCGCACCAAATCAGCGACAACGAGGCGGCGGACCAGCTATAAAAGGCCCGTCGAAAACTCTTCAAAATCATTCATGGACAAGAACTGAAAACCGACTGAGAGCCACCGGCCCTCAGACACATTTACGGATCGGAAAATGCTCGCCGTCAATAGACAGAATGTAAATTCATTCTGCGGACGCGATTGGGTTTATTTATTGAAAAAATGAAATGAAACTGTGGAAAAGCCGTGCCATACAAGATGGCGGCGAGAAAACCCGCCGCAGCTGGCTCCGGACGAGCCCATCCATACATCGACTGATCATCAGTCAGCGTTTTTCCACTCGTCTTCCTGAAATGTGCGCCACGTCAGCTTGCCCGTAGGGGATTTGGGCAATTCACTCATGAACTCGACGATTGACGGCACTTTATAGGCCGTCGTCTGCTCCTTGCGCCAAGCGGTAATATCGTCCGCTGTGGTATTGCCCTTCGCGCACCACAAAGGCCTTGATCATTTTACCACGATGCTCGTGGAGCGCGGAGATGACACAAACTTCGTGGATGGCGGGATTGCGATACATCATACTTTCCACTTCTGAGTGGCCAGACCTTGTAACCGGAGGCGTTTATTATCCACTTGAGATAATCCATCACGAAGAAACGACCTTCGTCGTCATAGTAGGCCAGGTCTCCGGTGCGGAAGACGCTTGCCATCCAGCTCGATAAAGGCGGCCTTGGTCTCCGCGGGACGGTTCCGGTAGCCCACGGTCACCTGGGGACCATTGAAAACAATCTCCCCCACTTCATTCGGACCCAGTTCGGTGAAGCTTTCGACATCCACGATCCGCGAATCCACATCAAAGACCGGAATACCCAGACACTGGGGTTTGGGTTTGTCCGGTGGATTGATGTGGGTGGCCGCCATGGTCTCGGAAAAACCATAGCCTTCGATATAGTCCAGGCCGGTCAGGGCGGCCGCGACATTGCGGTCCCAGCGGGTCATGATGACGCTGGTGGAGCCGGCGTAGATGGGGCTGTTCATGGAGCCGGTCATGCCGGTGACATGGGAGAACGGCAGGGTCGCCAGCTGTACCGAATCCGGCGTGCTAACGTTCCAGAAAGAACGATGTACCCCGGTCGCCATCATGCCCCGGTGTACGTGCATGCAGCCTTTGGGCGTACCGGTGGTCCCGGAGCCAGTAACGAATCACCGCCAGATCTTCGGGGCCGGCGATATGGGAGCCGGATTTATCGCCGGCATTGAGTCTCAAGTCACCACACCTGGCGCTGTCGCACCCTAGGATGGTGCCGCCACTTCAGCGGGGAGGGGCACAGGTCAGTTGTCGCCCGGACATAACTGCCGTAGGCCACCACCACCTGCTGCAGATTGGTCTTGTCCACCAGAGAGGTAATGAAGTACGCCAGCTCCTGACCCGCCAGACAGACGCTGGCATCAGTATCCAAAATGCAGTATTCCAGCTCCGCGGCACGGTTCATGGGGTTGATCAGAATCACCACCGCATCCGCCCGCAGGATCGCGTAATAACCAATAACGTACTGGAGCGAATTCTGCATGTACAGCAGAACCGGATCGCCCTTGTCAACACTGTTGTCCTGGAGCCAGCCTGCCAGGGCCTCGACCTCATCCAGCAGCTCTTGGTAGGCTGATCCGGGTGCCACAATAATAGGTGGTGGCGGCATGGTTCGGAAAACGCCGGGCGGAAACTTCCAGGTTGGTAAACACACTGGTCTGCGGCAGCGTCATGGTTTTGGGAAGTTCCCTGGGCCAGACGCCATGGTGTCTTGTAAACATTCCGTTCTTCTCCCGTTAGCAAGCGCTAAGGCTCCGGGGCCCTGGTGCCGGAGCCTTCTCTGTCATAAATCCCGGAGGCTGATACGGTTACTGCCCCCTGGCAGCGGGACGTCGCCCCGCAATGGTGTCGCCGCGATCGCCCGGTCTCTCAACACCGACACATCGGCGTCGGGTGCCTCAATATGCCGCGAGTTGCGCTCAAAACTGAGCCACCAGTAGGGCAGACTACGGCCGTCCTGGCCCGGCAACAGGCGCGTGCGCTGGATCGAACCGGTGGATTGGGTCGCCAGCCGCAACTCCTTGACCTCTTCGCCGGCGCAGGTGGGAAAGTTGACGTTCCAGCAACAGGGGCCGTCGCCCGACCCCCAGAGCCGGCGTACCACCTGTTCACCCCAGCGCGCCACCGGAGACCAGTCGATACCGTCACGACTGAGGAAAGCCTGGCTCAGGGCAATGGCGGGGATACCCATGTGCTGGGCCGTGAGAATGGCCCCCACGGTCCCCGAGTACTGCACCGAATCGCTGATATTGGCACCACTATTCACCCCCGCCAGCACTAGGTCCGGCAGGGTTTCCCCGAACCATTCCGCCAGCGCGAACAGCACGCAATCAGCGGGCGTGCCGGACAGGGCGTAGCGATTGTCGCCGTGGCGGTAGATCCGCAGGGGATGGTGCAGGGAAATGCTCTGCCCGGCACCACTGCGGTCATGCTCCGGCGCCACCACCCACACCTCATCGGCGAGGGCATGGGCAATGTCTGTTAGTACCTTGAGGCCGGGAGCGGCGATACCGTCATCGTTGGTGATCAGTATCCGCTTCACCAGGGGGGCCTCAACCGCGGCTGCGGTCATACCCCGACTCCCCGGTCACCGCGCTGGGCAATAGCCCAGCCTGCTTCCGCGAGGATATGGGCGCGTTTACCCACCTGCAGGGCGTCGGCGTTGCTGGCATTGCCGGCCAGGGCACGGGCGTAGATGCCCTGGAGTATTGCCGCCAGCCGGAACAGGGAGAACGCCAGGAACACGTGCCAGTCATCCAGGCCATCACGGCCGGACTGGCGGCAGTAACGCTTAATGGTATCCTGTTCAGTGGGAATCCCCAGCGCTTCCAGGTCCTCTCCCACCACACCGCGCATGCCTTCAAAGTCGGAACTCAGGTGATAGGGCAGGCAGTAGTAGGCCAGATCCGCCAGCGGGTGGCCCAGCGTGGACAGCTCCCATTCCAGGATTGCAATCACTTCCGGTTTGTTCGGCGCCAGCATGAGATTGCCCAGGCGGAAATCCCCATGGGCAATGGCGCTCTCATCCCGGGACGGCAGATTGTCGTTGAGCCAGACCATCAGCTTGTCCATGGCCGGCGTGTCGTCGGTCTTGGAGGCCTCGTATTGCTTGGACCACCGCGCCACCTGACGGGCCACATAGCCTTCCGGACGACCGAAGTCCCCGAGGCTAACGGCATTGACGTCAACGGCGTGCAGTTGCGCCATGGTATCAATGGCGGCGTAATGAACCGGCCGGCGCTCGGCCCCGGCCCGCTCAAGCTCGGGAAGGGCCGGATGAGTGATCACGCGACCGTCCATGTAGTCCATCACGTAAAAGGGTGTGCCGATAATGTCGCTGTCTCCACACAGCACCCGCGCCTTGGGCACGGGGACATTAGTGTTGTCGGACAGGGCCCGGATGACCTTGTATTCCCGCTCGACCATGTGCGCCGAGGGCAGGGTTTTCCCCGGCGGTTTTTTGCGCAGTACATAGCGCCGGTCACCGGCGGTCAGCAGAAACGTGGGATTGGACTGACCACCCTGGAACTGCTTGATATCCAGGGAGTCGCCGATACCCGGCATTTCCTTCTGTAACCAGCCCAGCAGGCGGTCTTCATCGAAGCGGTGGGCGTCGAGGACATCCACCAGATTAGGTGCAATGCTCATAGTTACCTCAGCAGACTGTCTCGCCACCGTCCGCGACAATCACCTGTCCGGTGATATAGGCGCTGGCAGGTGTGGACAGGAAAACCGCAAGCCCGGCAATATCCACCGGGTCACCGATACGGCGCAGGGGGGTTTTGTCTTCGGCGCGCTTGACCCGAACCGGGTCCTCCCACAATGCCTTAGCAAAATCGGTCTTGATCAGACCCGGTGCGATGGCGTTGACGCGGATGCCGCTGGGGCCCCACTCCACTGCCAGGTTCCGCGTCAGTGCCGCCTCGGCGGCCTTGGACACACCATAGGTGCCGATCACGGTATTGCCACGCAGGGCGGCAATGCTGGACAGCATCACCACCGCACCCTCGCCACGTTCTGCCATCTGCGGCAGCACCATCTTGCTGAGCCAGAAGGTACCCTTGACGTTGGTGTCCATGATCTTGTCCCAGGCCTCGTCGGTCATCTCCTGGGTAGTGCCATAGACCGGATTGGTGGCGGCATTGCACACCAGCACGTCAATTTTGCCCCAGGCCTCCAGGGTTTTATCCACCAGATTCTGCAGATCTTCCTTTTTGCCCACATGGCAGGGAATGGCGATGGCCTCAAAGCCCTGGGCCTTGAGCTCACCAGCGACCGCCTCACAGGCGTCCGCCTTGCGGCTGGAAATCACCACCCGGGCACCACAGCGGGCCATTTCCTCGGCGATGGAGCGCCCGATACCCTTGGTGGAGCCGGTGATCAGGGCCAACTTACCGGTCATATCAAACAATGGGTTGGTCATGGGTCCGTCCCTGCTCAGTGTGTTCTCGGGTAGTTACGCAGTTCCAGCTTGGCGATGGAGTCCAGATGCACCTCATCCGGGCCATCCGCCAGCCGCAGGGTGCGCACATTGGCCCAGGCAGCCGCCAGGAAGGTGTCCTGACTGACACCGGCACCACCGTGAACCTGGATGGCGCGGTCCAGAACCTGCAGCGCCATGCTCGGGGCAATCACCTTGATCATGGCGATTTCCTGACGCGCCACCTTGTTGCCTACAGTGTCCATCATGTACGCCGCTTTCAGGGTCAGCAGACGGGCCTGCTCAATTTCCAGGCGTGAACGGGCAATGTCCTTGCGAACCGAATCAAACTCCACCAGGGGCTTGCCGAAGGCAACCCGCTGATTAGCGCGTTCGCACATCAGTTCCAGAGCGCGTTCGGCAACGCCGATGGTGCGCATGCAGTGGTGGATGCGGCCCGGCCCGAGACGGCCCTGGGCAATTTCAAAGCCGCGGCCCTCGCCCAGCAACAGATTCGATGCCGGCACCCGGACGTTTTCGTAGTGGATTTCAGCGTGACCATGGGGCGCGTGGTCGTAGCCGAACACATGCAGGGCCCGCACAATCTTGACGCCCGGCGCGTCCAGGGGTACCAGAATCATGGATTGCTGCTGGTGACGCTCGGCATCGGGGTTGGTCTTGCCCATAACAATGGCAATCTTGGAGGTGGTGGTCATGGCACCGGAGGACCACCACTTCTTGCCGTTGATGACGTACTCGTCGCCTTCACGGCGGATTTCGCAGGCAATGTTGGTGGCGTCGGAGGAGGCCACATCGGGCTCGGTCATGGAGAAGCAGGAGCGGATCTCACCGGCCAGCAGGGGCTTGAGCCACTTCTCCTGGTGTTCCGGGCTGCCGTACCGGGCCAGCACTTCCATATTGCCGGTATCCGGGGCGGCGCAGTTGAATACTTCCGGAGCCATGTGGGAACGGCCCATTATTTCGCACAGGTGGGCGTATTCCAGGTTACTCAGACCTGCGCCATACTCGCTTTCCGGCAGGAACAGGTTCCACAGGCCGGCACTCTTGGCCTTCAGTTTGAGCGCTTCCATGATGGCGGTAGGCGCCCAGCGGTTTTGGGCGTTCTCGACCTGTTCATGGTAGGTATGCTCATTGGGATAAACATTGGCATCCATGAATTCGGCGACCTGCTCCTTGAGCTTCTTGGCTTTATTGGAGATTTCGTACATGTTGTTGTGCCTCTTGATGGGGGTTGTCTTGTCTAACCCCCGGACCAGGGTCCGGGGGTAAATGTGTAGAACGGCCTCAGATGGGCACACCCTTCGGGTTTTTGCTGCTGGAACGCGCCCTCGGCGATAGCCAGAAGGTTGCCCTCGCCATCCCGGACCTCGCCGGTGCTCTTTAAAGTCCGTGCGCCGCCAGCGCGCTTGATGTCCGTTACCGCAATGGTGCACGCGGAACACTGGCCTGTAAATCTTGTAGTCAGGATGACGGCTTTACGCATCCGTCCGGGTTAGGGGCAGAAAGTGCCGGCTTCCGCCAGCACGATGTCGAGCAGGGAGGTCATGACACTGCCGTGTATCACGCCCCCAGATTGAGATGTTCCGGGGTTCAGGTCAAGGGCGACAACAGCTTTGCCTTCATCCCAAGGCACCGGCCGATAGCCCAGCAGGTTGTGAAATTCGGGCAGATCCTTGCCAGCGGTAATGGACAGGTTCCGTGGTGCTTAGCTCATCAGACTTTCATTCCGGGCATATTGAGGGAAGCGGTATTGCCACCGTCCACGGGCAGCGCCTGACCGGTAATATAGCTGGCATCGTCACTGGCCAGAAACAGGATGGCAGCGGCGAGTTCTTCCGGCTTGCCATAACGACGCAACTCACAGCGGGCCCCGAGTTTGTGCTCCTTGTCTTTGGAGCGGGCGTAATCGAATACCGGCTTGGTCATGCCGGTTTCAATCAGACCAGGGCAGACTGCGTTTACGCGGATATTGTACTCCCCCAGGTCGCAGGCTGCAGTCTGGGTCAGGTTGATGACACCGGCCTTGGAGGCACTGTACGGATTGCCGCCGACGCCGGAACGAATTCCCGTCACCGAGGCGGTGTTAACAATCGCACCCTGATTGCGGCTCTGCATATGAGGCGCCACATGCTTGATGAAAAGCATGGTGCCAATCAGGTTGACGCCGAGGATCTTTTCCCAGTCGCCTTTCTCGTTTTCTGTCACCGGTGGGGGGTAGCTGCCGCCGGAGATGCCGGCATTATTGATCATGATATCGATCCGGCCGTAAAGGCCAATAACCTCGTCAACCAGCACTTTCACCGCGCCTTCATCGGAAACATCCACCTGCCGCTGGATAAAGCTGGCACCCTCGGGCATCAGCGCCGCGGTTCCGTCCAGGCCTTCCAGAGACCAGTCTACCAGCACCACCTGGGCGCCTTCGCGAGCGAATCGAAGGGACGTGGCGCGGCCAATACCACTGCCAGCACCGGTCATTATTGCAACCCGCTCATTGAAACGTGTCATACTTACACCTTTTTGTCATTATTGAGGTAAAAGAACTCCCAGTAAAGCCAGTCTTTAATTTGTAACGAGTTTCAGTTTTGAGTCAATATATTTGGAAACAAATTTCATCAAACAAAACATAATAATCATTCGAAGCCAAAATATGAAAGGTACCGTTGAGTAGATGCCGGATTACGCCCCCGCCACTGCGGATGAATTCACCGACTTTATTGGCCACCGACCTGCAGGGTTTTGCATCTTCGCAAGCGGACAAGATTGCCCTTGTGGACGAACAGGTCACTCTCACTTGGGCCCGTGCTATGAGCTGGGCAGTGGCCAGAATCTGGATGACTGGCTGGGGGACGTCAGTGCCAAAGCCGACCCGGCCCGTTTCGGCCTCGACGGCGGCGCAATCAACCTAGTTTCAATGCCACTGTACTCCAACACCACCTTGGTTTCCGTCCTGCCCACCTTGTTCCCCGGTGGCAGAGCTCAACGTCCGCCGCTTTCTGGGACTGGCGGAAGAATACCGGGTTACTCACGCCATGCTCGTGCCAGTGCAGTATCAGCGCATCATGGCGGACCCGGATGTTGATAATTTCGACCTGTCCAGCTTCAAACTCAAGTTATCCACCAACGCGCCCCCTGCGGTCCGAGGTGATCCGTGAGGCCATGGCGCGCTGGCCCGGCAACATTCGCGAGGTCTACGGCCTCACCGAAACCGGCATCTCCACCACCCTCGACTGTGCTTCCCACCCGGACGAATGGGACTCCGTGGGAACGCCCACCGAGGGCGCGGGAGTGCGCATTATCAACAAAGACGACAACGAATTGCTCCGGGGGTGAAGTAGACGAAATTGTGTACCGCGTCATCCCCATGATGCGGGGTTACTACAATCGCGAGACCAAACCCGGGAGATGCTCTGGACCAGTTCCGAGGGTCATGTGTTCTACCGCAGCGGCGACATGGGCAAGCTCGACGAAGACGGTTTTCTTTATATACTGGACCGGCGCAAGGACATGATCATCTCCGGTGGTTTCAATATCTACGCGGTCGATCTGGAAAAAGTCCTGCTGGAACATCCGGCGGTGGTAGATGTGGCGGTAATCGGCATCCCCAGCGATCACTGGGGTGAAACCCCGCTGTGTTTGGTCGTGCGCAAACCCGGCGCCACTACCTCGGAGCCGGAGATACTGGACTGGGCTAACGAACGCCTGGGCAAGACCCAGCATCTAGCAGCCATCGAATTCCGCGACGAACTGCCGTACTCAAGCGAGAACTGCGAAAACCCTACTGGAAAAAATAATCAACGGCCCGCAGGCTGGGGGGCGCAGCTCCGCCCAGTTCCGTTATCCGCAAGGCCCAGACCATTGGCTTTGAGATCACCCATCTCTCCGGCCTGACCGAAGCCTATGGTCCGGCGACCCTGTGCGTGCCACAACCGGAATGGTCCGAACTCAGTGTTGAGGATCTGGCCGCCAAGATGGCGCGGCAGGGTGTCGGCACCATCGCCATTGACGAAGTGCGGGTCGCTGATCCGGCAACCGGCAAAGCCGTCGAGGCGGATGGCAAAAACCAGGGTGAGAAACAGCTCCGGGGCAACACCCTGATGAAGGGCTACCTGAAAAATCCGGAAACCACTGCCCGGGCCTTTGCCGACGGCTGGCTCAGTACCGATGATTTGGCGGTCATGCACCCGGACCATTATGTCGAAATCAAGGACCGCTCCAAGGACATTATTATTTCAGGTGGCGAGAACATCTCCAGCCTGGAAGTGGAAGAAGTTCTGTACCAGCACCCGGCCGTTTCCGAAGCCGTCGTAATCGCCATTGCAGACGAAAAATGGGGCGAAGTGCCCTGTGCCTTCATCAACTTGGTTAAAAATCATGAGGCCCCGACCGAAGCCGATGTGATGGCGTTCTGCAAGGAACGCATGGCCCGCTTCAAGGTGCCCAAAAAAGTCATCTTTGGAGAATTGCCCAAAACCGCAACGGGCAAGATTCGCAAGAATGTGTTGCGGGACAAGTTCAGGGACGAATGAATAAAGCTCGAAACTACAACAACAGTGCAAGCACAGGAGCTCAATCATGACGAAATTCAACCCCGGAAAACTCGTTACCTCCCTGGCGGCAGCCGCGCTGCTCAGCACAGGGGCTATCCGGGTAAGCGCGGATGAACATCCGATCAAGCTGGGTGCTATCTAGTTTCCATCCATAAACATAAAGGGCTGATATTAAACGAGAAAACCAAGAAATTAAGAGGGAAACCACCAGCGGAAAATGGTATGATTTGTTGCAAGCCATTGAAACAAAACAAAAACAAAAATCCGCGGAGGTAACAATGCGTCAAAAACGCACCGTCCAGGGCAGTATATTTGATCTTTACGCAGAGCACGAGATCGGACGCGAACTCAAGGCAATGTCCGATTGGTTGGACGGGCATCCCGAGATTCTGGATTGGATTGCTCCGGAACTGTGCCGGGCCGAAATCAAAGAGACCGGGCGTAAAGGGTTGTCAGTCGAGTCGATCGTGCGCAGCGCCATCCTTAAACAGCACCGTCAGCTCAGCTACGAGGCACTGGCCTTTTATCTGGAGGACTCCAATTCCTTTCAGGCCTTTGCACGGCTGCCTCTCGGGTTAAGGCCGAAGAAGTCGGTTTTACAGAAAGGTGTCAGCGCCATTAGCGATGCCAGCTGGGAGCGGATCCACCGCTTGATGGTTCAGGACGCCAATGTCCAAAAAATCGAGCGCGGGCGCGTGGTCCGGGTCGATAGCACGGTCACGGAGACGCTGGTTCACGAACCAACAGACAGCGCTTTGCTGTGGGATGCGGTCCGCACCCAGGTGCAGCTGATGGAGCAAGCGCAAGAGCTGGCTGGGAAGTCCGCGTAAAGCACTACCGGGGATTGATCGAGGGGGTGATCGACCAGGCGCAACGACGGGTGATCAACGGCGAACAGGTTCCTGCCGCCCAGAAGATCTTCAGTCTGTTCGAGGAGCGCACCGACATCATTATCAAAGGCAGCCGTGATATTCAGTACGGGCACAAGCTGAACCTGGCGAGCGGTCGTAGTGGGCTGATTCTTGATGCCGTCATCGAGAAGGGTAATCCGGCCGATAGTGAACGTTTTATACCGCTGTTGGAGCGGCAGATCGAGCTCTATGGCCGTGCTCCTCGGCAAATAGCAGCGGACGGGGGTTACGCCAGCAAAGACAACGTGCAGCAAGCCAAAGACAAAGGCGTGAAGGATGTAGCCTTCCACAAAAAGAAGGGCCTGAAGGTCGAGCAGATGGCGGTGACTGGGTTTATCGCAAGCTACGCAACTTCCGGGCGGGGATTGAAGCGGGCATCTCCTGCCTGAAGCGGGCCTACGGTTTGTCGCGTTGCACCTGGAAGGGGCTGGAACACTTTAAGTCGTACGTGTGGTCGGCTGCGGTCGCACACAACCTGGCAGTGTTCTCGCGACTGCTCGCCAGATAACGCCTCAGTCCGAGTCACCCAAGAGCATTAACCAAAAGCCTTATCGGCACTCTGGCCGAGGCTGTCCTGTGCCTGAAAAACGCCGATTCTTGGTCAAAATGACTACGGAAGACCACAGGCTGCGATATAGCCGAAATAAGGTCGGCCAATAGAAGCCATTTGACCCACCCGGCCGGGCGAGTAGCCTTGAAACAAGTCGTTTATGGATGGAAACTACCTAAATCGTCGAAACCGACGAGGAGTATCGGCCCCACCCTGTTTAGCCTGAAACTGTGGCGTTGTGTCCGAAACACTAGCCGGTGATCCCGGCCGCATCCGGACGCTCACGCCCACAGTTTCTCCTGCCTGATGGCGGGACATGCCATTTTCGTCGCTGCTAACGCTGTAAGGCCGGAAAGTCGATGTCGCAACTGGATCTGATGTTCCAGCGCTACGGGCCCAAGTACAAATGGCTCGTCACCTCCACCATGCTGACCGGGCTGGTGGCGCTGGGCATGTCCATCACCATCGTCAATGTGGCCACGCCCTACATCAAGGGCTCCCTGAGCATGAGCGATGTGGAGGTGCAATGGGTGTCCACCGGCTTTCTGGCGGCGACCACCGTGGCCCTGCTGGTAGCACCCTGGCTGGTTCAGGCGTTTGGCCAGCGGGCCACCTTCATGGGTCTGCTCATCACCTTCATTGGGGCGTCTTTCCTGGGGGGCTTCGCCACCAGCATGGGTGCCATTGTCACCGCGCGGGTGGTTCAGGGGGCCATGACCGGGTTGATCCGCCCGCTGGCCATGGAGGCCATGTTCTCGGTATTTCCCCCGCAGCAACGGGGCATGGCCACTGCCATCTATGGCATGAGTCTGGGCTTGCCCCTGACACTGGCTACGGTTATCGGTGGCGCACTGGTGGAATCCCTGACCTGGCGTTATGTGTTTTTCGTGGCGCCGCCGGCCTGTGTCATCGCCCTGGTGATGGGGTACTTTTTCCTGCCCGGTCGTGAGGGCAGCGGCCCCCGGCCGCGCTTTGACTGGACCGGTGCTGTCAGTCTGTTCGTGTGCATTTTTGCCCTGCTGACGGCCATTGCCAATGGCCAACGCTGGGGTTGGGACAGTGGTGCGGTGCAGGGCCTGCTGGCGTTTTCCCTGGTGCTGGGGGCGGGATTCATCTGGTGGGAGCGCCGTACCGACCTGCCCCTGCTGGACCTGGCCATCTTCAGCCACAAGGGCTTTCTGGCCGGCTGCATCGCCATTTTCCTGTTTGGTGGCAGCTTCTACGCCATTATGTACCTGCTGCCGTTGTTTGTGCAGACGATTCTGGGCTATGGTCCGGTGACCGCAGGCATGCTGTTCCTGCCCTCCACGGTGGTGCTGGGCCTGCTGGTGCCCATCGTGGGCAGGCTCAGTGACCGGGTACCGCCCCACTACATTACCTTGCCCGGCCTGGGGTTTGCGATATTCGCGGTCTATCTGTTCGCCCAGGTGGACGCCTACACGTCGTTCTTCTATCTTGCGGTGGCCCTGACCCTGATGAGCGTGGGTATGGCCTCGTTTCCACCCCCCACCCTGTCCCGGGCCCTGGGCTCGCTGCCACCGCTGCTGTTGGGGTATGGCTCCGGGGTGATCAATTTTTCGCTGCAGATGGGTGGCGCCTTCGGCACTGCCGCACTGGTCCTGCTCATGGACCGGCGCAACAGCTGGCACGGGGATCATCTGAGTGCCGGCGTCCATGAAGGCAATGATGTGGCGACGGCAACCGTCAACCAGTGGCAGTCCCTGCTGGGCAACATCGGTGTCAATCCGGCGTATCAGCAGGCAGGGGCACTGGAGCAGATTGCCCGCACGGAAAATTTCTGGGCGTCGATTTTCGCCTATCAGGACGGCTTCTGGCTGGTGTTCGTGGCACTGATCTTTGTCGTTCTCCCATCCTGGCTGCTGAGTCGCTGGGGTCTATCCCCGGGGTCAGCCGTCCGTTAACAAATCGACCAGGACTACTCAACAATGGTTGCAGATAACAACAACGCCAAGACAGAGGCCCCGGAAGCGGGGCGCGAACAGCCGCAATCCCGGCCGGGCAAAGCGCCTTTACGCGGCGGCCAATGGGCGCGGATTCTGATTGTGATACTGCTGGTGGTGGCCCTTGCCGCCTGGATTGGCCAGTGGTTCTACTATCGCCAGACCCATGTCATCGAAGACAACGCCAGTGTGGAAACCGATCTAATCACCGTCAGCAGTCGCCTGGCCGGGCGCATTGAGCAGTTCGACATCATGGCCGGTGATCGCCTTTCAGAAGGCCAGCTGCTGGCGGAACTCTATAGCCGTCCCCAGGCACTGGAGCTGCAACGGCGTCAGGCCCGGGTGGTACAGACCCAGTCCCGGCTGGCCTTTGAGCAGCGCCAGATCGCCATGGCGGAAAAGCAGCTCGCAGGCGGCATTGCCAATGCGGAGCGGGCGCTGGACACGGACCTGGCCGCCCTGCAACTTGCCGAGGCGGAACTGGAAGACGCACAGCAGACCTGGAACCGGTCTGATCGCCTGTATGAGTCCGGCACCCTGTCCGCCCAGCAGCGGGACCGGGATTATTACAACCTGCTCTCGGCCCGGGCCCGCCATGACCAGGCGCGACGGCAGGTTGCCCAGCGCCGGACCGGCCTCAACAATGCCAGTCTTGGTCTGCTCGCCGGCGCCCAGATGACCCTGCCCACGCCGGATCTGCTGCGGGCGCGGCTGGAGGTTACCCGCCAGGAGCTGGCCGTGGCCCGCTCCGAGCTGAAGCAGCAGCAGGCCGAGCTGGAGGATATGCAGATACGCAGTCCGGCGGACGCCGTGGTCAGCAAGACCTTTGTGGAAGCCGGGGAATACCTGTCACCGGGGCAGCCGATTCTGATGATGCATCAGCCGGACAAGGTCTGGGTCGAGGCCCGGGTCAAGGAAACCAAGGTACGACGCCTGGCGGTTGGCCAGCCGGTGGCCATCGAAGTGGACGCCTACCCGGATCAGACCTTCCGGGGCCGGGTCCAGGTGATTGGCCAGGCCGCCACCAGCCAGTTCGCCCTGATCCCGAGCTCCAACCCGTCCGGGAATTTCACCAAGATCACCCAGCGCATTCCGGTCCGGATAGCCATTAAGGATGACAACAGAACCCGGCTCAGTCCGGGCATGATGGTCACCATTGCGGTTGATATACAGGCCGGCAAAGATGCCAGCAACGATTGATTCAGCCCCGGGTTCCCTGTCAGTCTTGTAGCCTCTACATTGCCGGAGAACCCCGTGACCAAGATCGCCGACTTTGCCGAAGCCCTGGCCCGTAGGCCGGCACGCTGATTCAACAAAAGCGTGAGCACAATACCCTGCGCACCAACTACAAGCAGCAGACCGAACTGGTCACCCACGCCGATGTGATGGCGGACGAGTTCATCACCGGCGCTATCCGCAAAGCCTTCCCGGATCACCGCATCCTGTCGGAGGAGACCCTGCCGGATCTGTCCTTGGCCGAGGAAGTGGAAAACCCGTTGTGGATCATCGACCCCATCGACGGCACGGTGAACTACGCCTACGGTCATCCCCAGGTGGCCATATCCATCGCCTATGCCGACAGGGGCCGGGCTCAAGCCGGCGTGGTCCACGCGCCCTTTGCCGGGGAAACCTTTCGTGCCAGCCGCGGTGATGGCGCCACCCTGAATGGTAGGACCATTCGCCACAGCGGCGCCACGGACCTGCGCCAGTCCCTGTTTGCCACCGGCTTCCCTTATACCAAGGACAATCTGGCCCCCTGCTGCGGCGGCTCGAGGCAATGATCCATCACTACCGCTACCTGCGGCGGATCGGCTCGGCGACACTGGACATCTGCCGGGTAGCCTGCGGCCGCCTGGACGCCTATTACGAGACCGTCAGCCCCTGGGATTTTGCCGCCGCCAAACTCATCACCACCGAAGCCGGTGCCCGGGCCGGCCACTTCAGCGACGTACCGGCCGGTTATCCGGAAGACCTTTGGGGCCCGGACAATCTGATTACCGCTCCGGCAATCTATGATGAGATCCGGCAGTTGCTTGTCACGACCTAGTGTCCCCGCTCCAGCAGCACCCCGAATATCAGGGGAGCCAGGTGGAATACCCACCAAAATACTGCTCCAGCCGGGGCCATTGCACCGGAACCGCCACGATCAGCATGGAGTAGACAACGAAGCAGAAAGTCAGAGGTGATCCAGGAGTTGTTCAGAGGTTCCTTAGCTACGGGAAACCAGGAGTCTCGCTATTCGCTGGCCATAGCCACCAGACGCAAGCCCCCAGCCCCGTATAGGAGTTAGTGTCCCGGTAATCTTTTCTCATCGCAGCCACCCGGCTCCCGCATTTTAAGGAACCCGCCCATGCAATTCGGATATTCCGACAAGGTCAACCAGCTGATCGATCAGGTCCAGGCCTTTATGGATCAGCACGTCTACCCCAATGAAGCCGCCGTTCTGGAAGAAATCCAGGCGCTTGGGCCCTGGAAGGTGTCCCCCAGACTAGAAGAGCTAAAAGCCATTGCCAGAAAACAGGGGCTGTGGAATCTGTTCCTGCCGGAATCCGAGCATGGTGCCGGCCTGACCAACCTCGAGTACGCCCCGCTGTGCGAGATTATGGGTCGGGTTGCCTTTGCGCCCGAGGTTTTCAACTGCTCGGCGCCGGATACCGGCAATATGGAAGTGCTCTCCCGCTATGGCACCGGGGAGCAGAAGAAACAGTGGCTGGAGCCCTTGCTGGCCGGGGAAACCCGGTCCTGCTTCGCCATGACCGAGCCCGCGGTGGCCTCCAGTGATGCCACCAACATCCAGTCTTCCATAACCCAGGATGGCGACGACTATGTCATCAACGGCCACAAGTGGTTCTCCTCCGGTGCCACCGATCCGCGCTGCTCGCTGTTCATTTTCATGGGCAAAACCGACCCGGACAACGCCGACCGGCACAAGCAGCAGTCCATGATCATTGTGCCGCGCCATGCTGAGGGTGTGGAAATCGTGCGCCCTCTGCCCGTTTTCGGCTATGAGACCCTGGACCGGGTGACCGAAGTGAAATTCAACAATGTCCGTGTACCGGCCTCCAACATGCTGCTGGGGGAAGGCCGCGGTTTCGAGATTGCCCAGGGTCGTTTGGGGCCGGGCCGGATTCACCACTGCATGCGCCTGATTGGCCTAGCGGAGCGGATGCTGGAGAAGATGTGCGTGCGCACCCAGCAGCGGGTCACCTTTGGCCAGGCGGTATCCACCCAATCGGTAACCCTGGAGCGTATCGCCGAGTCCCGGATCATGATCGAGCAGTCCCGCCTGCTGACCCTGAAGGCCGCCTGGCTGATGGATACGGTGGGCAACAAGGTCGCCAGGGCTGAAATCGCAATGATCAAGATCGCGGGGCCGAACATGGCCTGCAAGGTGATTGACTGGGTCATGCAGGCTCACGGTGGCGCGGGGGTGATCAATGACCACGGTATCGCCGCCGCCTACGCGGTTGCCCGTTTCCTGCGGATTGCCGACGGCCCCGACGAAGTACATCGTAACCAGCTGGGCCGCCTGGAACTGAAAAAGCATCCACTACCGCAAGAATAAGTCCTTCACCATAGCTGGCCTAAAGCTGCAGGCCAGCCATGGTGAGCCCGGGCCGGTGGTGACCTACTAGCGATTCTTCCACACCGGAGCCCGTTTTTCGGCAAAAGCGCAGGAGCCTTCAATGGCGTCCTCGGAATTCATGACCGGTGCGGTGAGCTCATTCTGGCGATCAAACATTTCGTCCAGCGTCCAGTCCTGGGAGCGCAGCACAACGGTCTTAGTAATACGGGTCGACATGGGTGCGTTTGCAGCGATTGTCTTTGCAAGCTCCAGTGCTGTCGCCAGGGTCTCGCCCGGTTCCGCCAGACGATTGAGCAAGCCCAGATCGTACATTCTCTGTGCATCCGCCATATCACCCGTCAGGGCGAGCTCCATGGCAACCCGGTAAGGCAATTGGCGTGGCAGCCTGAGTAGGCCACCAGCCGCGGCCACCAGTCCCCGCTTGACCTCGGGCAGACCAAACTTGGCGTTGTTCGCGGCGACGATCAGGTCGCAGTTCAGGGCGAGCTCACAACCGCCGGCCAGTGCATAGCCTTCCACAGCGGCAATAACCGGTTTGGAAACAAAAGCCTGAACAAACCCGGCAAACCCCTTACCCTCAACCTTGACATTCTCTCCCGCCACAAATGCCTTCAGATCCATACCAGCACAGAAGGAGCCGCCCGCACCGGTGAGCACAACCGCCCGGACATCCTCCCTGCTTTCAACCTCGTCCAGGGTTTTCGCCATCGCTTCAGCCACGGCTTGGTTAACGGCATTTTTGGCTTCGGGGCGATTAATGGTGATCACGGCAATGCCGGCTTCGACTTCTAACAATAGTACACTCATTATTGATGCTCTCATTATCAGGTTGCTTGAATCATTCTTCCCTTGGCATTGTCTTCAGAAGTCACTTCACTTTGCTTGCGACCACTGGCTAGCCGATCCATTACCCACACGACCAATAGGCACAAGACATCAGGGAACGCACAACCTATAAGTGCCTGTTACACCAATAACATCCTGAAGAACACCAAGGGAGCTGCCATGTCAGGCATCCAGAACTACAACAATCGTACCATTCCCGACGTTGCCCGGGAAGCGGCCCGGAAATGGCCCGGTCAAGTTGCCATCCGGTTCCAGGGGCAGGACATTACCTATGCGGATCAGTATCACCGCGCCTGCTGTATCGCTAAGGGACTGCATAATCTGGGAATCAGGAAGGGAGATCACGTGGCTACCCTGATGGGTGGTTGTCCGGAGTGGTTCTACGTTTCTTACGCAATTACCCTGCTCGGCGCTGTGATTGTCCCCATCAACGTGACCTTCCGGCAGCGGGAACTGGAACATGTCTTACAGTGCTCCGACGCAAAAGCGCTGATTACCATGGACCAGTTCAGAAACGTGGACTATCTGGACCTGTTTACCGACCTGATACCGGAACTCACGAACAGCAAACCCGGGTTCCTGACATCTTCCCGCTTCCCCAAACTGGAAATCGTCGTATCCATTGATTCAGGCGACGACCAGCCACAACCGGGCTGTTTCAGCCTTCAGGAGCTTATGAAGGCGGGCCAGGCCTATCGACAGGAAGAGGTCGATCTCTGGCACCAGGGCATTGGCCCGGAGGATACTTCCTACATCCTGTTCACCTCCGGCAGTACTGCCTTTCCCAAACCTGCCCTGCGCTCTCACGGGAGCAACGTGGGCATCGCCCACCATGTCTACTCCGCAAGCTTTCGACTTGGCCCTGACGACGCGGTGCTGGGGCTTTCCCCCTACTATCATGTCGGTGGCTGCATATATACAACTCTGGGGACTGCACTGGCGGGCGCCAGGCTGGTACTCATGCCATTTTTCGAGGCAGGCGAGGCGCTTCGCCTGATCCAGCAGGAAAACGTGACATGCCTGGGCGGGTTTGATGCCCACTATCGGGCCATGTCCCAACATCCCACGTTCGCCGACACGGACGTCAGCTCGGTGACCAGAATCTCTCTGGCCTGCGGACCGGAATGGTATGACAGGGTGCGAGAATTGGGTTTCGGGTCCGTTTCTGTCAGCCATCACTATGGTTTTACGGAAGGCACTTCGGTGGTCATGCCACCGGAGGAAACCGATGAGTGGGTGCGGAAAAACAGTAACGGCAACCCCTTTCCGGGGACCGAGGTCATCATTGTCAACCCTGAGACCGGAGCCCAATGCGGGCCGGATGAACCTGGGGAGATCTGCGTTCGTGGCTGGACTCTTTTCCAGGGCTACTACAAGATGCCCGCAGAAACCGCCAAAAGCCTCGATAATGAAGGATTCTTTCATAGCGGGGATTACGGATGGAAAGATACAGCGGGCAATATCTACTACCGGGGCCGCTACAAGCAGATGATCAAGACCGGCGGCGAGAACGTGTCGGAACGGGAAGTGGAAATGCTCCTCGAACAGCACCCCCTGATTGAGAACATCCAGATTGTCGGTGTCCCGGACGAGCAATGGGGCGAGGCCGTCACCGCCATTGTCGAACCGCGTAATGGTAACGACTTCTCTGTTGAATTGATCAGGGACTTCTGTAAGGGGCAGATCTCGGGATTCAAGATACCCAAACGCGTCGTGCTTGTGGACGGTACCGACTGGCCCATTACCATGACCGGGAAATACGATAAACCGGCGCTGCGTAAACTGGCCATGGAACGGCTTGGGATCGCTCCGACCTAATCCTGACAGTGCTGGCCGGTCGTGGTTCGCGTCCTTCGCCGGGGCGCTTCAGCTCCCCGGCGAAGGACGCTAAGAACGTCAGAGGGCCAGTACACAGCACCTGATGTCTTTCACGGGCGTTCAAGCGCTGGACCGGCCATAATCCAAACATGAACATTCATACCCAGCTAGAGCAACCAGCAGGTGATGCAGTCCAAAACAATGGCCACCGCCATTAGCCGCGGACAATGAAAAACACTGTCCCAGGTCCGCCGGGCGAACTGGGACAGTCAGCTGCGTTTACAGCTTTTATAACCCGTGACTACTGACATCCACCTTCGAGAAAACCTCCGTCCAGTAGAGATCCGCCAGCGTATCGACACTGTCGATGTCCTGGACAAGATCTACCCACTTATCAAGTATGGGCTTGAATTCGGCAAGCATCTCCTTGCCGCGCTCTACGCCATATTGCTCTGAGTAGTGTTGTGCAATTGTATTCATATCCTTTTCAATAAAGGTCTGGGTTAATTCTATTAACTTGCTTTCTGCCTGATGAAAATTGACACCACGCTCCCGGAGCTCGTCCAGCACTTCCGCTTCCTTCTCATGATAGACAAACGGGATCTGGGCTGCTTCGACTGTAGCGGCATGCAGCATGGCCCTGCGCTGATCCTCGGTGAGACTGCGCCAGATTTCGGCATTAACATTGGTCCCGGCGGTCGTGAAAATGCCGCCAGGGACTTCCATGGTGATGTCGGTAATATTTTCGGTAAGGCCGAAGTTATGAATTTCAGGGGCTGCAAGCACAATGCAATCCACCACACCCTGACCGAGAGCCTCGTTCATCTCATTGGCGGACATGGTAATGCCGGTACCACCGACTTCCTCCACCCAACGCGACCAGTTGCCAGCCCCTACACGCATTCGCTTGCCCTTAAGATCGTCCAGGGACTTGACTGGTGTCCGGCAGACCAGGCCGTAGGACGACCCGCCGGTATGACCGGTATACACCTGGTTCTGTTCGGCAAACTCCCGGTTGCACTCCACGCAGTGGTTAAAAATAAACTCGGACATGGCACCGATATAGGCCAATCCCTCCTTACCTTCAATCCGGTCACCATAAAGTCGCAGCAACATGGAGGATTCGGAAAGCAGATTGGTATGTGGAAATTCAGAAGGGAAGTAAGGCGTCAACACAAAACCGATATCTGCGATACCATCACGCAGACCCGCAGATGTCTCTGCCATGTTCAGCAGTGACATGGCATAGACTTTAATCGACAGCTCGCCGCCGGAGTATTTTTCAACAGCCTCTGCATAGGCCTTACCTGCGTCCACAACAAAAGAACTTGGCGGATGCCCCATGGCGTAGCGCAGCTCCCTGGTGTCTGCGCTGGCATGGCCGGCCAGACCGGCCTACAGCAATGGGACCGCAGCCAGGCCAATAGAAAATTGCGACAGCTTTTTCATCACGTGCTCCTAATTTTCGGGTGTTATGGTTGTTTTCCTCGGGATCCGAGGCACTTTTCGGGACACTTTCTGTTTTCCTGTTTTGGCTAAGCACCTACAGATTCATTACAATCCGGTCGCCGACCTCCCCAGGGCGGTCGTCACCACGATCTTGCCCACGGCTTTGCGTCCGCCCAGGTCCTGCAACGCCTGCACCGACTGCTCCAGCGTATATCGGGAGGTGATCAACGGTTTGACACGGCCCTCTGCCAGCCAGCCCACCAGCTCCTGGGTCAGCTCCAGGAAACGGGGCCGCTCCCAGTCCTGGAAGGCACCATAAAACACGCCCACAATGGAGCACCCTTTGAGCAGGGCCAGGTTCAGGGGCGGGGCCGGGATGCTTCCGGAGGCAAACCCGATAACCAGAAACCGCCCTTTCCAGGCCATACCCCGGAGGGCCGCTTCTGTCAGGTCGCCACCAACGGGGTCGTAGACCACGTCCACTCCCTTGCCACCGGTGAGTTCACGGACCTTTTCCCGGAGGTCGTCCTGGCTGTAGTTGATCACCTCATCGGCGCCATGCTCGCGACAGATAGCCAGTTTCTCGTCCGTGGAGGCTGCGGCAATCACCCGGGCCCCCATCAGCTTGCCCAATTCAACCGCGGCGAGGCCCGTGCCACCGGCTGCGCCGAGCACGAGCAGCGTTTCCCCGGGCTGGATGCAGGCACGATCCTTCAGGGCGTAATGGGTGGTGCCGTAGGTAATCAGCAAGGAGGCCGCGGCCTCCATGGATACGCCTTCAGGCAACGGCACCAGCTTGTTGGGAGTAGTCACCAGTTCATCCGCCAGGCCGCCGAAACCGGGAATGGCAATTACCCGGTCGCCGGCCCGGAAATCTGTAACCCCCTCCCCCACAGCTTTAACTGTGCCGGCCACCTCGCCTCCAGGGGCGAATGGCAGTTCCGGTTTGAGCTGGTACCGGTTCTCGATGATCAGCGTATCGGGAAAATTGACCGCACAGGCGTGGATCGAGACAACCACCTCACCCTGTCCCGGCCGTGCCGGCGGCACCTCTTCCAGAGACAGTGTATCGGGCGGACCATAGCTTTTACAAAGCAATGCTTTCATGAAGGATTCCTACATCAGGGCTACTGAAAAACCACCATCCACCACCAGATTGGTGCCGCTTACGTATGCACCGGCGGGACTGCACAGATAGAGCACGGAATAGCCAATATCCTCCGGTTCACCCAGACGTTTGACGGTGGTCTTGTCGATAATGCGTTTCTGGGTGTCGGCATCAAAGGCGTCCGCCAGCTTGGTCTTGATGACGCCGGGCAAGACAGTATTGGCGCGGATGCCGTCGGCGCCGAACTCCAGGGCGAAGGAGCGGGTCATCCCGATCAAGGCGGTCTTGAGGGTGGAGTAAAGACTCAGCATCCGGTCCGGGTGCAGGGCCGCTACCGAGGCCAGGTTGACTATGCTGCCGCCGCCTTTCAGCCGCATCAGTTTTACCGCTTCGACGGACAGGAACCAGTAGCCCCGCAGGTCTACCTCTACGGTTTTGGTGAACAGGCCCACATCGGTATCTTCAATGGTGCGCCAGGGGCTCAGCACGGCATTATTGATCAGGATATCCAAGCCTCCATGCTGCTCCCGCAGGTAACCGGCCATGGCTTCGATATCTTCCATACGCCCGATGTGACAGGCACGGCCTTCCGCACTCAGCCCCTGCTCCCGGAAACGGGCGGCGACCTCATCGCATTCGTTCTGCTTGCGGCTGCTGATGATGACATGGGCGCCGGCCTGGGCCAGCACTTTTGCGGTGGCCTCCCCGATGCCCATGGTGGAACCGGTAATCAGGGCCACCTTACCGGTCAGGTCAAAGGGGTTGGGCAGGGGGTTATCAGTCTCTGCTGCTGTCATTGCGAACTCACCTCAGCTGTCTCGGAATTATTGGCTGTTATCATCCGAGATTACGCAGAGGGGGAAGCCCGGGTCTTGCGTTAACTGGCTTTTACGCGGTTCTACCGGTTGAGCGTCACAACGGCCTTGCCCGGCGTAATAGCTTCGCCGGCGTCATTAAAAATGCCCAGTTCCAGTACAACGTCGCCGGTACTGGCATCCACCTGGACCACCGAAGCCCTGGCCCACAGGGTATCGCCCACATGGGAGGCTTTGCGATTGCTGTAATGAAATTCCGTCAGCCGGCCGTTCTCTCCCATCCACTCCAGGACCAACTGGGTCAGGAAATCACCCTGCAGCGGCCCATCAATGACGATACCCGGATGCCCTTCCGTCTGTGTGGTGTAGGGATGGTCGTAATGTATCCGGTGGGGGTTCCAGATCGCGGCGTTGTACATGAATAGCTGGACTTCGTTGGGCCGGTGCACCCTTTCCGGAAGCACATCTCCTACTCTGACATCATCGGCTTTCATGCTCACCTCGCAATCCGGGTGGATTTTTCGGTCATTACCGGCTCGCCGGCCTCGGTCTCAACGCGGTTCTCCACCACGGCAAAAATCAGCGGCCCCTGGCCGCCCTTTTTCTCGAACAGATCCACCAGCTTCTGGCGGGAAACCAGCACGTCTCCAGGGTAAACGCCCCGGTGCCAGCTCTGCTCGCTGCCGCCAGCCATGACCCGTTTGAGGGGAAGTTCCGGCACCAGCCCCGTATCAGGCTGGCGCCCATCCACCTCCATTTCCTCCAATGGGCGAATGGCCAGGAACAGGCCAAACAGGAACAATGGCGGCGCTTCGTCGCCATTGAGGAATTTCTGCAGACGTTGTCCGGTAGCGACGGCGTATTTGCAGATTTCACGCCGGGTCACCTCGGCTTTCTCCGGGGGCAGTTCGCGGCCGACGGCGGCCATCAGTTCCGGGGTTAACAAACCCATGATGTACTCCCTTGATTATTGATCACGCACACGTGCCGCGGCTTCCTGTTCCAGCTTCCTGAAACCAATCTTGCCTTCCGGCGACACCGGCCATTCGCCTTCCCACACCAGAAACTCCTGGGGGATTTCATAGATCGCCATGATGCCTTTGCAGTCCTCCCGTATTTCCCGGGTGGCACGGAGGTTGCGGCCCGCCAACGGACGCACAAAGGACACAATTTTCGAGCCCCAGTATGGGTCCGGAATGCCAACGGTCTTGACGTCGTCAAACTCATTCTGGAACTGATCCAGCAGGAGGGCGGTGACCCGGACTGTGGATACATTTTCCCCACCGGTTTTCAGCACGCCCCCAAGGCGCCCCAAAAAGGTGATATAGCCATCACCAAAGGTGCCATAGTCGCCGCTGTGGAAGTAGCCCTCCCCATCAAAGGACTTCCGGGTTTCCTCCTCCTGCCGGTGGTAGCCCCGGAACATGTATGGACTTTTGTAGCAGATCTCACCCGGCTGTCCCTGGGGCACCGGAGCCCCGGTGTCCAGATCCTTGATGACCACCTGCACCCCGGGCAAAGGCCGCCCGTGGGTGTATTTCTTGATGTTGTAATCCATGCAGTCGAGTTCGGCAAACGACACCAAGGGGCCATTCTCGGTCTGGGCATAGAGATTGTTGATGCACGCGCCCGGCGGACACATGTCCTTGACCAGATCGTAGGTTTTTGGCTCCCCTGCCAGCACCGCCCGGGAGATGGTGAAATCGCAATCCGCGAATTCCGGCGCCCGCAACAGGCCCTGCCAGTGGGAGTCGAAGCCGAAGGTGGAGGTCACCTTGTAACGATCTATGATTGCCAACGCCTTCGCCGGCCTGAACTGCTCCATAAGATACAAGGTACTGCCGGTCAGGGTGAGGCTGAGATTGATCCCGAAAAGACCACTGTTGTGGTAGAAAGGGGAGAGATTGATATAGGAATCGTGTTCCTGGCAACCCAGATGCTTTGCCCCAAAGTTGGCGGTCGCCAGGGGTGGACGATGGTCCCAGAGTGCGCTCTTGGATAGCCCGGTGGTGCCGGAAGTCTGGCACATGAACTGGATATCGGTAGGCTCGCTGTTGCCAATAAGCCGGTCAAATGTGGACTGGTTCCAGCCCGCCCCACGTTCTACCAGATCTCTGAAGTCCATGAACCCGTCATAACCTTTGCCCTGCCGGCTCAAGCACACCAGATGGGAAAGTGCGGGCACGCTCGCAGCGAGAACCTGCCCTCCGTCCTGCCGCAGGTCGGGTATGGAATCCCGCAGTGTCTGGATATAATCCCGATCGCCGTAGTGATCGACTGTTATGATGACATTGGGGTTATTGCGGGGCAGTACGCCCTTGAACTCCAGCTCACCCCACAACAGGTTCAACGGGTTGATGATCGCGCCCACCTGCAGTGTGGCGAAGTAGACACAGGCAAACTCCGGCGTCGGACTGGGCAATACGGAAATCACATCACCCTTATTGACGCCCAGCTCCAGCAGCCCCTGGGAAAGCTGGTTGATACGCTGCTGAAGGGCCCGGTAGGTGACTACCTCCTCCTCCTCGAACACAATGGCGACCTGGTCCAGCTTGCACGCACAGACCTCCGCGAAGAGATCCTGGGTGGTGCGGTGGAACCAGCTGTTCTGCAGGAATCTGTCCTGAAGCATATTACCTCCCAAGTATTCCCCGGTATCCCCGGATCTCCGGACCGGACTGGTTCATGGTCAAAAATAGACTAGAATTCGAAAATATTCCGGCCATCTTCCTGAATCACGATGCCTCTCCGCCCGAGGCTCTCTTCATCCTGCAGCCTCAATAATGTGGCACGGTCACTTCGGGTGTTAGCAACAAAGCGCCGCCCGGTTGCGTGTTCCCGACCAAACAGAACGCCTTTTTCGGGGCCATTCTTGCCATGCATGATGGTGTACGTTTCGATGGTTGCCTCGCCGGCGGGTGTTTCCGTGAACTCAGCTTCCGGACGATCATCCAGCATCCGCTGGAGTATAGCTGGATCTGGCCGTGACCAGGGCGTGGCTGGCGGTGTTGTCGAGTAAATCCCGAACGAATGTTTGGTCAGGTAGTAACCATTGGCGGTGACCAGTCCGGCTTCACCAGGGGCGGCCCGGACCTTGCGCATCATTTCGGAAATGGAATGGGTCACGTAGTTGTTACCCGGTCCTCCAAAATAGGGCAGACCGCCAGTCACCGTCAGACCACGAGGGTCATCCTGGGCCAGGCCCAGCTCCTGGCAGGCGATCTGTATCGCCGAGGGAAAACAGCTGTAAATATCAAAATAGGCCAGTTTATCCACATCCGTTCCCGCCATGGTCAGCGCGTCCCGGGCTCCCAGCCGGATAGCCGGCGATGCGTAGAGATTCTCGCGCTGGGAGACGTGCCAATGGTCGGTGCAATCGGCACAGCCGTGGAGGAAAACCCACTTCGAGCGTGGTATACCCAACTTTTGGGCCACTTCAACACTGGTCATGACCAGAGCACTGGACTGGTCCACAAAAACATTGGAATTCATCAGGCGGGGGTACGGGAACCCGATCCAGCGATTTTTGTCGTCAATCCGCGCGAATCGGTGCTTTTCCAGTGGTTCACGTCTCGTCGCCAAGGGATTGTCCCGGGCAACGTCCGCGAAGCGCTCCAGCAACTCGCTCATTAGCGGCAAGTGTTCTTCCACCGAATGCCCGAGTTTGCCCCGGATGGCGTTCTCGAACATCGGATAGAAGGTGATTGCAGCGCGGAGACCATGAATCTCCTCATGTGGCGTCCAGCCCGGGCGGTTCTCGCCGATCATCTCGGGCTTGCCACCCGGATCCTCCGCCCAGGAGATATTTCCTCCCGCACGTTCAACCGCAAGCTGGGTCCGCAGCGCTTCACCCCCGAGGATCATGACTGCCCGGGACCTGCCAGCGGCAATTTCCTCCGCATAATGATTGACCAGGTACTGCGGCATATTGCCGCCAGGGTAGGTATAGACATGGCGGACACCGTCCAGGCCAAGCCGCTCTGCAACACTCCTGGGCGGATTGACCGATGTGCCCAGTTTACTGACAAACCGGGGCGAGCTGTCAGCAAACAACCTCAGCATTGCAATGGTGTCAATCTCTTCCCTGATGCCAATACAGAAAGTGTCATCAAGGGCTTTGCGCCCGGCCTGTGCGATCAGTTCAAACGGCGACCGTCCTTCTTCGGCAGGTGTTGCGACGTCGGTTATGTCGCCACAACCCACCAGAACCGGCGTTGATCCCGGTAACGACGTATTATTCATCAAAGTTACTCCTTCACCATTTACCAGCGGTGTACGAGGTAAGCGTCTTCAGGACCTGGACGGAAGCGTCCCCATGAACTTACTAATGATGGTCAACATCACCTCATCGGAACCACCACCGATAGAGGTCAGACGCCCATCCCTGTAGAGTCGGCTGATCGGTGTTTCATTCATAAAACCCATGCCGCCATAGTACTGGAGGCAGCTGTCGGCAACCTGCCGCACCAGTCGGCCCGCTTTCAGTTTGGCCATGGAGGCCAGACGTGTAACCTCCTCACCCTCAACCATGAGCTCGACCGCCCGATAGACCAGCGAACGCAGTGCTTCAATTTCTGTCTGCAACTCTGCCAGCCTGAAGTGGATTACCTGGTTGTCCAGCAGCGGCTTACCAAAAGCAATCCGCTGGCGGGTGTACTCGATGGTTTGCCGGATTGCTCGCTCCATGGTGCGTAAGCTTCTGGCTGCACCGTAGAGCCGCTCTTCCTGGAACTGTTTCATCTGGTAGGTGAAACCCATACCCTCCTCCCCAACCGTGTAACGCTGGGGCACACGAACGTCCTCCAGGTAAATCTGGGCCGTGTCCGAAGAGCGCATTCCAAGTTTGTCCAGCTTGCGCGCAATGCTGATACCGGGGCTATTCATGGGCACCATGATCAGGGACTTGTTCTTATGTACAGGGCCGTCGTTGGTATTGGCCAGCAGGCACATCCAGTCGGCCTGGGTACCGTTGGTTGTCCACATTTTGCCGCCGTTGATGACATAATCGTCACCATCCTTTCTGGCGTGGGTCCGGATAGACGCGACGTCCGAGCCCGCACCAGGCTCGGAAACGCCGAGGCAGGCTACCTGATCGCCGGCAATAGCGGGCCTCAGAAATGTCTCGCGAAGCTCGTCGGAGCCAAATCGGGCCAGAGCGGGTGTGGCCATATCAGTCTGCACACCAATCCCCATCGCGACGCCACCAGAAGCCACCTCTCCCATGGCCTCAATAAACGCCAGGTTGTAGGACCAGTCCAGCGCCATCCCGCCATACTGTTCGGGCTTGGTAACACCCAGGAAACCCTGATCGCCCATTTTCTTGAACAGCTCATGGGCCGGGAAAATACCGGCGTCTTCCCATTCGTCAATGTAGGGGTTGATTTCGAACTGTATGAAGCGGGCTACCGACTCACCTAACGCCTTGTGCTGATCAGAAAAAATCATGTTCCATACCTCAGGTTCTGCTATTGATATTACTTGTCCGGTGACGCGTAAAGGTCCCTGACCTCATTCCTGATTATGTGCTTCTGAATCTTACCGGTACCGGTTCTTGGTAATTCATCCTTTACCACAATGGACTTGGGCACCTTGAATCCAGCCAGACGGCTGCGGCAATAATCCAGGACCTCCCCAACATCGATATCCCTGCCCGCTTTTGCGGTCACAACCGCTGTGATCGCCTCACCCCAACGTGGATGGTAAACACCCACCACCGCCGCATCGGCGACCCCTGGGTGATCCAGGAGACAGCGTTCTACTTCTAGTGACGCAACGTTCTCCCCACCGGTCTTGATAACGTCTTTCTTGCGATCGCTGAACCAGACCACACCGTCATTATCCAGCCAGCCGATATCACCACTATGGAACCAGCCATGCCTGAAAGCTGTAGCATTTTCCTCCGGTCGGTTCAGATACTCGTTCATTATCTGGGGTCCGCGATAAACGATCTCCCCCATTTCCCCAGCTCCCAGAAGCCGGCCCCCCTCATCCATGATGCCGATACGGGTCATCGCCGTGGCAGTACCCCAGGATGCGGCCTTATCCCATTGATGTTCGGCGCGCTGCTTGCAGGTGGGAGGTGTGAATTCGGTCTGACCGGCGCCCAGCACCACGTCGGCGTTGGGGAACAGGTTGTGGATTTCGGTGAGTCGCTGTTCAGGCATAGGCGTCATGGCATAGCCGGCGCGAATGACGCAGTCGAAGTTCCGGCTGTGAATACCCGGAAGCTCAAGTAGCTGGGCATACATCACCGGCAGCAGTACGACATGAGCAATCCGTAGTTGATCAATGGTGCTTGCTACCGCTTCCGCCTCAAAGCCATCCATCAGCACCACGGTTCCACCCACCATTAGGGTTGGCACAATGTTTCCGTTGAGCATCGCACAATGAAACAGGGGCAGGCAGACCAGTACGGAGTTGTCCAGCCCCGGCGTCATACCGTTGGCCAGAGCTACGGTCAGCCCCGCCATGGTCGCCGCAAAGTGGTTTGTCAAAACGCCCTTGGGCCGGGATGTGGTGCCACTGGTATACAGCAGTTGCAGCGATTCCCGTTCGCGGACAACCACTTCAACCGGGTCATCTGAAACGCCGGCGACCAGCTCTGCCAGAGTACCGCTTGCCGGGAAGTCGAACCCAGATGACGGAGTGCTGAACCAACAGATCCTTTCCAGAACTGGGGTATGCTCGATAATGGCGGCAATGGCCGCTTCCGAAGAGCCTTGGGCCAACAGGACCCTGGCCTCGCTATCGTTGAGGCAATAGGCCAGCTCATCAGTCCGGAGCGCCGGGTTGAGTGGTGCAAATACCAGCCCGGCCTTGGCGCAGGCAAGGTAGATGATCAGGACTTCCATGCAGTTTCTGGAGACAACGCAGACCGGATCGCCCGGGTTCAGGCCCTGCTCAAGAAAAGCCCGGGCTAACTGATTGGTCTGGCTGTCCAGCTCCCGATAACTGACCCGCTGCTCATTAAAGACAATTGTGGCCTTATCGGGGAACAGATCCCGGCCCCGAGTGGTGATGTCGCCAACACAGACTCTTTCGATCAGATTACGGGCCAGTTCCGGTCCCAGGGCTTCGCGGGCATCACTTCCTGGATTCATACCTTCCCCTCTACGACCCGGTTATCCGGGCATTGAATGATTATGATGGCTGGGCTTCGGCTCCGGGCTTCAGGCGGTAGCCGAAAATGCGACAACGAATTAGAGTGCACAGGGCGCTGAATAGCAGCAAAGCCACAGCGATCATAATCAGTGTGCTGTGACTGACACCAACAAGCCCGCCGCCGGGCAACGCCAGGACGATGCCTGCACTGAACAGGCCAGTTCTCGCCAGTAGCCCGGTCAGATCCCGGCCCAGGTTCCCGAGACCGACTAGATAACCCTGCAGGGCTGCCGAGATCAGGGTGACTCCCAGGAACGCCGACACCAGCACCGTCAGAATTTCACCGGGACTGCCCTTGAGCAGCAACGCCGGGTTGAAGACAAAGAAGAACGGAATAAAGTAAATCACCGTGGCAAGACGCATAGCCTGGAATCCTGCCTTCATCGGGCTACTCTTGGCGACGGAAGCTGCAGCGAAAGCCGCCAGGGCCACAGGTGGGGTAATAAAACTGAGCATGCCCCAGTACATGACAAACATGTGTGACGCCAACGGATCGAGACCGCTCCGGGGCAGGGCAGGCACCAGGACCAGAGCCAGAAAAATGTACGCCGCCGTCACCGTCATCCCAATACCCAGGATAAAGCTGGTCAGTGCCCCCATTAACAGCAGCAGAAACACGTTCTCTCCCGCCAGGAATATCAGGTCATTGGCGAGGGTGGCCGATAAGCCGGTGCTGGAAAGCGCTCCAACCAACAGTCCGATGGCAGCCAGCACCCCGGCAAGTTCCGCCAGCAGCGCACCCGCAGCCGCCATCAGATACTTCAGTCCGGTCAGGGTGATTTTGTTTTTGGTAAACTGGTTAATGATTAGCAGCAACGCGGTTGCATAGAAGGGCGCGGTGGATTCTCGCTGAAGTACTACCAGCATCCAGATCAGCAAGATGAAGACGAAGGAAAAGTACCAGCCATCCTTGAGGGTTTGAGACAATCGGGGCAAATCCGCCTTGGCCATGCCCTGCAGCTGATTCTTGGCGGAATAGGCATCGATCTGCATGAACAGACCAAAGAAATAAAGCATCGATGGAATAATGGCCGCGATTAGGATTGTGCTGTAATTGATGCCAAGGAAATTAGCCATGACGAACGCCGTGGCACCCATAACCGGCGGCATCAGTACTCCGCCGGTGGAGGCACAGGCTTCCACGCCTGCGGCGTAGTCCCGGCTGAAACCGGACTTTCTCATGGCAGGAATAGACATGGGGCCGGTGGTCAAAACGTTGGTAACGGGGCCGCCACTCATGGACCCCATCAGTCCGCTTGAGAATATTGCCACTTTGGCCGGGCCACCCCGAAACCGCCCCATGAGTGCGAATGCAAGGTTGATGAAGAACTTACCGGCACCCGTGAATTGGAGTGTCACCCCGAACAGGACAAAACCGAAGACAAGAAGGGCGAACGCCCGCATGGGAATGCCAAGCATGCTTTCGGAGCTGTAGATATGGAATGTTGCCGCGCCCTGCCAGTCCATGCCAATTCCGGAAATAACCGTTGGCAGGCGTTCGGCATACAGCGGATATAGTGAAAACACCAGTACGATCAGGAAAATGGCAATACCGCCGGTTCGTCTCACCACTTCCAGAATCATCAGCCAGAAGGCAAGCGCTGCCCATATGCCATGTTCCGGAGCGTTATACTCCCAGCCCTTGAAGGCAATGTCCTCAGCCCAGAATGTGCAGTAAAAACACAGCGCGGACACAAACACTGCCAGAGCCACGTCATACCACGGAACTGAGTCCCGGGAGGCACGTTTGGAAGCAGGAAAATAAATGAATACCAAGGGCAGCATGAAAGACAGCACCAGGTACAGGTACCGACTGTCGAAAATCACATAATCAACAAAAAACCCGAAGTTGAATATCTGATTAACGGCGACAAACACGCTGACCAACGTGAGGGCAGAAGCAATGTATAACCAGACACCTTTCAGATGCCTGGTCCTGGATACAGCACCGGCGACATCCTGGTCATCGCTCATTTCCGCCCGGGTATTCGCGTTATCGTTATCGTTATTGTTACCGGCCATTTCGCAAACCTCACCATGTTGGCATCACCACAACCGGGACGTTGTGGTGTCCGACCTTCCATAAAAGGATATTCGCGCGGATTGTCCGGCGGGGCCGCGCCCGCCGGACGGACAAATTCACCAGCTATCGAGAATGGTGGTCATTCCCTGCGCATCCAGGGCTTTCTGGAGTGGTCAAGCACTTTGTGACAACCCAGTTAAGCTGCTTTCTTCAGTTCAACAGCGGCTGCCTCGTAACCCATCGGGCTGAGATAACCCAGCGTAGAGTGCAGTCGTCGACTGTTATAAAACATCACAACGTAATCCAGAATATCCCGCTGTGACTCGATGCGCGTCTGGTAGCTTCGCCACTGCACACGCTCCTTTTTCAAGCTCGCAAAAAAGCTTTCGGCGACCGCGTTGTCCCAGCAATCGCCTTTGCGGCTCATGCTACCAACGAAGCCGTTTGCGTACAGCAACCGCCGATAAGCGTTGCTGGCATATTGAGAGCCTCGATCCGAATGGACGACTAAACCGGGTTTTGGTTGCCGCTGCCAGAGGGCCATGGTCAGGGCGTCTGTCACCAGCCTGGTGGTCATCCGTGACGCCATGCTCCAACCGACTATCCGCCGGCTGAATAAATCGATGAAGACCGCCAGATACAGCCAGCCCTCCCGGGTCCAGATGTAAGTGATGTCACCGACGTATGCCTGATCAGGCTC
>Ga0307487_1000390_pt1 | contig 34664 bp, 25 predicted proteins | sample CBIW12metaG_FD_203665 | JGI IMG/M metagenome (GOLD analysis project Ga0307487, IMG submission 203665) | Sea-ice brine microbial communities from Beaufort Sea near Barrow, Alaska, United States - CBIW 1.2 | ecosystem: Environmental > Aquatic > Marine > Coastal | place: USA: Alaska | collected... | reverse complement strand
CGGCGAGGCCACGGCTGAGGTCCGCCGCGAAGGCGAGCTCGGTGGTGGGGTCGTCGAGGCGGTGGTCGAGGTAGTGGTCGTTGGCCACGACATCAACCGCGGAGGCCCACGACCAGTAGTCCAGGTTGCGGATGTGCGCGGTCACCATGAAGTTCGTGGTGACGGGCACGCGACTGTGCCGCCGCAGGACGGCTTCCTCCGCACGGTAGTAACCGAGCAGCTCGTCGGAGCTGAACCGGTGGAAGTCGAGCACCTGGCCGGGGTTGCGGCTGGACAGGGTCAGGCGGGGGGTGTGCACCTCGTCCCAGGCGCCGTAGCGCTGGCTCCAGAACGACGTGCCCCACGCGGCGTTGAGCGCGTCAATGCTGCCGTAACGCGCCTCAAGCCAGCGGCGGAACGCGGCCGCGGTGTCGTCGTCGTAGCAGAGGGCATTGTGGCAGCCGAGTTCGTTGGATACGTGCCACAGCGCCACAGCGGGGTGGGCGCCGTAGCGGCGGGCCACCTGTTCCACCAGGCGAAGAGCATGCTCCCGGAACACCGGCGAGCTCGGGCACCAGGCCTGGCGTCCACCGGAGAAGCGGGTGGTGCCGTCTTCGGCCTGAGGCAGAATCTCGGGGTGCAAGGTGGTGAGCCACGGCGGCGGCGACGAAGTACCGGTGCCCAGGTTCACGCGGATGCCGTGGGCGTGCAGCAGCTCAATGATGGTATCCAGCAGCGTGAAGTCGTATTCACCGCAACGCGGCTCGAGGGCCGACCACCCGAAAATGTTGATGGCGACGAGGTCGACACCGGCCTGCTGCATCAGCAGCACGTCGTCGGCCCAGACCTCGGGTCCCCACTGCTCCGGGTTGTAGTCGCAGCCGTAGCCGATGCCGGTCTGCACGAACGGGGTAGCCCGGGTGGCCTGGTCCATGTCGACCGGGGTGGCTGCTGGGGTGTACATCGGCTCCTATTTCTGTGAACGTGCACAGATTCGGAGCAAACAACTCCTCGATGAGTTTCTGTGAACGTACACAGACTAAGTAGACAGACGCCGCAGTGTCAAGCCAGGCAACCGGTACAGTTATCGAATGGTGACCACTCCGAGACGGCGTAAGCGCGCGACGATCCACGATGTGGCCGCCGAAGCCGGGGTTTCCCGCGGCACGGTCAGCCGGGTCGTGAACAACGAACCGTACGTGTCTGTCGAGGCTCGTGCCGCCATCGAGGCGGCCATCGAGAAGGTCGGCTACGTACCCAACACCGCCGCCCGCAACCTGGTCATGCAACGTTCTCAGGCCGTCGGCCTGATCGTGCACGAACCGCACTCTTTGTTCCTGGAAGACCCGAACATCGGCGGGATCCTCCTCGGAGCCAACACGGCGCTCTCCCGCGCCGACTACCAGATGGTCAGCCTGGTGATCGAGTCGGATCGGGATACCGAGCGGGTGGCCCGGTACCTCAGCGGAGGCTTCGTGGACGGTGTCGTCGTGGTGTCGGCCCGGGAAAAAGACCCGATCACACAGGTTATTCAACGGCTCGAGCTGCCGGCGGCGTTTGTCGGGCATCCGCAGGACCTTCACGACGTTCCCTACGTGGGCATCAACAACCATCAGGCCGCCCGGGCGATCACCGAACGGCTGATCGGCACGGGGCGCCGTCGCATCGGAATGATCGTCGCCGCCCTCGACCGGGACTCGGGAACCGACCGCCTGGCCGGATTCACGGAGGCGCTCGGCGAACGCTTCGACCCGGCCCTGGTGGCTCAGGTCCCGCTCTACACCTACGCGGACGGGCGAGACGGGATGCGAGCCCTCCTCGCACGCGACCCCCTCATCGACGGGGTGTTCGCGGCCTCCGATGCCCTCGCCGCCGGTGCGCTGAATGCGTTGCGTGAGGCCGGCCGCAACGTTCCCGGTGATGTCGGAATTGTCGGCTTCGACGACAGCGCGTGGGCCTTGCGGTGCCAGCCGCCGCTGTCGACCGTGCACCAGCCGGCCAACGGGCTCGGGGAACGCGCCGCGGAGTCCGTACTCAGTCAGCTGCGCGGCGAAGCCCCCGAGCTCGGCGGTATTCTGCTGGACACCGAAATCGTGTGGCGCAACTCCGCTTGACCCGCCTCCCCCGCCGGCTAGAGGCGGTTGACGCCGGTGACGCGGATGACGGCTTCGCCGAGCTCATCGGACGCTGCGAGGTCGACCTCGGCACTGATGCCCCAGTCGTGGTCACCGGCCGGGTCGTCCAGAATCTGACGCACCGTCCAACTGGTCGGCGTCGTCTCGATCATCAGCAGGTCGGAGCTTCGCGCATCCGCCCCGGTGAGCACCTGGTCGTGTTCCTCGAAGTAGCCGTCCATGGCGTCGCCCCAGACGTCGGCCGTGAAGCCGTGTTCCCTGTCGAGCACGCCGAGCTCGTCGTAGTTCTCGAGCGCGGCCAGTTGTACCCGGCGGAACAGCTCGTTGCGCACGAGGATCCGGAACGCCCGCACATTCGTGGTGAGCCGTTTCGGCGTCGGCGGCATAAGCGCGTGGGCCTCGGTCGCGTGCTCGACGGGGTCGGGGTGCAGCAGTTCTTCCCACTCGTCGAGCAGACTCGAGTCCACCTGGCGCACGAGTTCGCCGAGCCACTCGATCAGGTCGAGCAGGTCCTCGTTCTTGGCCTCGTCCGGAATCGTCTGCCGCGCGGCGCGGTAGGCGTCGGAGAGGTAGCGCAGCACGACGCCCTCGCTACGGGCAAGCTTGTAGAACGCGATGAACTCGCCGAACGACATCGCCCGCTCGTACATGTCGCGCACCACGGACTTGGGCCGCAGCTCGAAGTCCGCGATCCACGGCTGGGACGCCTTGTAGGTCTCGAATGTGTAGTTCAACAGCTCTTCGAGCGGCTTGGGCCAGGTGATCTCTTCGAGCAGCGCCATCCGCTCGTCGTATTCGATCCCCTCCCGCTTCATCGCGTTCACGGCCTCGCCGCGGGCGGCGAACTGCTGGCCCATAAGCACCGGCCGGGGGTTGTCGAGCGTCGCCTCGAGTATGGAGATCATATCGAGGGCGTAGTTTCCGGTGCCCGGGCCGGGGCCGGTCTCCGGGTCGGGGTCGAGCAGTTCAAACGCGGCAAGCGCGAACGGAGACAGCGGTTGGTTGAGCGCGAAGTTGGCCTGCAAATCCACCGTCAACCGGATGACAACCCGGTGGTCGAGCTTGTCGAGACTCTGCTCCACGATGCCGGCTTCGCGCAGCGTCTTGTAAATGCCGAGCGCGCGCCGGGCGAGCACGAGTTGACGCTTCCAGGGTTCGTGGTTGTCGAACACGAGCGAATGAACGTGAGCGAAGGCGTCGCCGCCGCGTCCGATCACGTTGATGAGCATGGCGGCCGTCATCTGCATGCTCGAGCTGAGCGTCTCCGGCTCGGCGTCGACGAGGCGGCGGAACGACGGCTCACCCCACGAGACGAAGCCGTCCGGCGCCTTCTTCCGCACGATCTTGCGTTTCTTCTTCGGGTCGTCGCCGGCCTTCTCGATGGCCTTGAGGTTCTCCGACTCGTGGTCGGGTGCTTGAATGACCACGGTGCCGGCGGTGTCGTAGCCCGCCCGCCCGGCGCGTCCGGCGATCTGATGGAATTCACGCACGTGCACCTGGCGCATTTTCACGCCGTCGTATTTGGTGAGCGCGGTGAACAGCACGGTGCGGATGGGCACGTTGATGCCGACTCCGAGCGTGTCGGTGCCGCAGATGACGCGCAGCATGCCGCGCTGGGCGAGCTGCTCCACCAGACGGCGGTACTTGGGCAGCATGCCGGCGTGGTGCACGCCGATGCCCATGCGGATGAGTCGGGAGAGCGTCTTGCCGAAACTTGTCGTGAACCGGAACTCGCCGATCAAGTCCGCGATCTCGTCGCGCTGCTCACGGGTGGCGACCTTGGCGCTGGCGAGCGCCTGCGCGCGCTCGAGCGCGGCGGCCTGGGAGAAATGCACAATGTAGACGGGGGCCTTCTGCGTGTGCAGCAGCTCTTCGACCGTCTCGTGTACGGGCGTGGTCTCGTAGTAGTAGTTCAGCGGCACCGGCCGTTCGACGCCCGTGACGATCGCCGTCTCGCGGCCGGTGCGCTTTGAGAGATCTTCCGCGATGAATTTCACGTCGCCGAGGGTGGCCGACATGAGGATGAATTGCACGCGTGGCAGCAGGAGGAGGGGAACCTGCCAGGCCCAGCCGCGTTCCGGGTCGGCGTAGAAGTGAAACTCGTCCATGACCACCTGGTCAACCTCGGTGTCTTCACCGTGGCGCAGGGCGAGGTTGGCGAGGATCTCGGCCGTGCAGCAGATGATGGGCGCGTCCGCATTCACCGAGGAGTCACCCGTCATCATGCCCACGTTCTCGGCGCCGAACGTCTCCACGAGGGAGAAGAACTTCTCGCTGACGAGCGCCTTGATCGGGGCGGTGTAGAAGCTGCGTTTACCTGCGGACAGGGCCGCGAAATGCGCCCCAACGGCCACCAGGGATTTGCCGGTGCCCGTGGGCGTGCTGAGGATGAGGTTCGCGCCGGATACGATCTCGATGACCGCTTCCTCCTGCGCCGGGTACAGGGACAGTCCCTGCCCGGTCGCCCAGTCTTCAAATGCCTCGAAGAGAACGTCGGGGTCGGTTTCGCTGGGGAGACTCGTGAGCAATGACATGGTCCGTCAAGACTGCCTTATTTCGCTCCCCTCCATCTGCCGACCGGGCGGGAGCCGGGCGCCCCCGTGCCTAATTCAGGAAATCCGGGCTCGATGAGCCGCCCGGCGCCGCATTCGGGCTCCATCCGGTGCGATCTCCTGAACTAGCGACGACCGTGGCCCGGCAGAACGCGACGGATGTCTGGCGCCATGCGGCGGGGCACGCGCACCCGCCGCCCCGCCGCGACCCAGGACCGGTTAGGCGGCGTGTTGCATCAGCCAGGCGAGCAGGTAGGCACGGCTGTTGCCGTCGTCGATGCGGCCTTCGGGAAGACTGGCCGCGGCGTCGAGGGCGGCAGCGGCCGCATCGTGCCCCTGCAAGGCGGAATACATCAGCAGATAGTCGCCGAACATCACGTCGTAACGCTCAGGGAGCCCCCTCTCGGCCGACAGTGCGTCGGCCAGATTGGCCCGCACTCGGTCGGGGTCGCCGCCGAGATAGTCGGCGACGGGGCTCATCGGCAGCACCAGGATACCGAGCATCGCGCTCGGTTCTGCGCTGAACCAGGTGGCATAGTCGCGCTTGCCACCCCAGACGAGCGAGGTGATGGTGTGGTCGAACCCCTGGTAGACGGGGTCGTCGAGATCGAAATCGGTCCAATAGGCTCGCGCGGAGGCTGCCTCGCTCGAGAGCATCCAGTCTGCCTCGTCGGCCAGGTCCGCCTGGCCGCTGGCAGCGGCCCAAAGCGCCAGTCCGTTCCACGCGCTCACGGCCTCGGAGCTGGATTCCTGGTCGTTGCCGTCGCCGAACGGCGACGTGCCGCTGGCCCAGGAATGACCGGCGTAGGCGTCGAAGACCCGTCGGTCGGGGAAGTAGTCGCTGCCGCCGCTGGTGGCGAGGTCGGCAGCCAGGAGGTTGAGCACCGGCGCCCAACGGTCGACGGAATCGGTGTTGCCGGCGGAACCGTCCCCGGCCACGACCACGGCCGCCGCGTAGAAGAAGTAGCCGTAGTGGAAGTGGTGGTCGTTGAATTCCTCCGAACCGAACGAGGTGGCCAGACCCACGACCCCCTTGGCCTCCGGGTCGTAGACGAAGCATCGCTCCCTGCGATCCCGGCAGCCGTCGGGGTCCATCCACTCGTCGAGGGCGGCCGTGAGCCGGCTGGTGAGCTCTGCCGCGGCGTCGTCGGCCCCCACCTGGCGGGCCACCGCCAGAAGGTTGGCGGCACGGTAGAGCGATTTGCCACCGAAATAGGTGTCGGCCGCGAACGTGCCCGTGGTATCCACATCGGCCCGCACCTGGTCGGCCAGGCGCTCACGATCTGCTCCTGCCAGGGCAGAAAGGTCGATCGCTCCGCTGGGCTGCACCGTCGGTACCGACCAGGCAAGTCGGGAGCCGGTGCACACCGCGAGCTCGCCGAAAATGCTGGGGTAGCTGCCCGCGTCGCAGCGGATTCCGGCGGCGAGACCCGGCAGCTGGTGGGGAAGGGCCGCGATCAGGGTGTCCCCACCGTCGGCGGTGATGTATTCGATGGTCGTGGTCGCCACCGTCGACGTGCTGTCGTAGTCCACCCGGGTGCCGGTGACCGGGTGCGCGGCGGCCTCGACGAAGGACTGCAGGGAACCGTCGGCGGGCAGGGCGAACCAGGTCGCGCTGCTACCCCTCGGCAGCGACAGGGTGGCGCCGTCATCGGACAGCACCCCCGCCGAAACCAGCCCATATCGAGTGCCGGCAACGTCGACGGTCCAAACGCCGTCTCCGGCGGGCTCGAACGCCGTCGGCATCGTGAGGGTCAGATCGCTATCGGCGGTGAAGGAGACGAACGGCGAGCCCTCCGCGATCACGGTCGACCCGAGGTCGCGCCCTCCGGCCCGTTGGGTGATGGTGACCGACGCCTCGTCATAGGCGGTCACCGTCTGCTCTACGCTTTGGCCGGCCGCGTCCAGGTCCACCCGAATCTGGTCGGTGAAGCCGCCGAAGATCACGTTGCTCTCGGCGCTCACCCTGGGCAACCCGAAGGCGAATCCGGCGTCGGTGAGCTGGAAGGACAGCGGCAGCGCGAACACCGGCATCGAGTCCTCACCGAAGACCAGTCCGGAAAACCACCGGCTGGTGGGCGGGATCAAGCCGTCGGCCAGTCGCGCTACCGGCAGGGCTGTGACGGTGCGCTGGGGCACGGCGTTGGCGAGCGACCCGATCACCGCCGACGGGAAGATCCGCCCCTCACCGGTCGGAGCGGTGGGCGCCGACCGGGCCGTCGGTATGCAGGCCGCCATCCCCAGGACGGCGGCGATGGTGATGGCGAGACAGGCCACCACGGTCAGGCTTCTCGATTTCTTCAGCACGGTCATAGTCCGATCGTTCGTAGAAAGCCGTAGATGCCGTCGCCGACGCCCGCGAGCGGCCCATCGTCGCGGAGTGACAGCATGGCCGAGACCGGCGTACCCGGTGCAACGAGCCCGTTGTAGGCCCCGTCCGACAGCCCGTCGCTGGCCACGCGCACCGTAGTTTCCGCCTGGCCGTCCACTGTCTGCACCTCAACGGCCTCAAGCGTGCCCATGATCCGAGAACGGTTGGGCAGCACGATATCGACCCGTGCCCCCTGCTCTACCCTGGAGTAGTCGGTGCTGCTCAGCGCGAATTGGGCGGAGACGAACAATGAACCGTTCCGGTGGATGGTGGCCAACACCTGCCCCGCCTGCACGAATGAACCCCGCTCGGTCGTGATGCCGGTGAGCGTGCCGTCGATGGAAGCGGTGAGGGTGAGTACACCGTCGTCGGACACCGAGTAGGCGACGTTTTCGAGGCTGACCAGTCCCTCGGCGATGTCCGCCTGCAGGGTGGGACTCTGCACCGCGAACAGGGCCTGCCCGACGCTCACGGCGTCGCCGTCGTCGGCCAGCCGTTCCAGCACGACTCCGCCATAGTCCGTGCCGACCGGATACTCCGCTGCCTCAATCGACGCCGAGTCGCTGGCCACCTGTGATTGCCGGAGGTTGAACACCACCGTGAGTGCGGACACCAGTCCGAGTACCATGATCAAGCCGACGAAGAGCCTGACGCGGTTCGCCCAGGTCATGCCGTCACCGCCTCTCGGCCCGGGGCATCCGCCGTCAGCGATGCAGCAGCAGGCACGGGAGCACCCGGCCATTCGATGCTCCGCCGCGGACGACGCAGGCCGTGCCGTTCGACCGCGGCACTCAGTCGTGTCGCCCGACTCTCGTGCAGTGCGGCTCCGATAAAACTCCCGAGGATGATCGTGTTGGTCACGTTCCACGCCGTTGCCAGGGTCGGGGCGCCGATGCCGAGGTCCCGCCACACAGCCACCACCGAGGTGAGCAGCAGAAAGACAAAGACCAGCACCTGCGGAATCATGAAGTTGAAAGGCGAGGCCACCGTGGATTTGTTGCCCGTCGCCCGCCACTGCTGCTCCTTGCCGATGATCACGTTCGCCAGAGCCGCCAGGTAGATCGGAAACGACGCAGCCGCCAGCATCAGGGTCTCCCACCGGAAGGATCCCATCGTGTAGAACGCCAGAGCCACCTGCAGGAGATAGAACCCGGCGTAGTAGAGCAGCCAGGTGGCCAGGCTGGTGGAGATGGTCACCGGGCGCAGATCGAAGTAGATCTCGAGCGGCGGCACCACCAGCAGGAGCAGCGGGGCTATGCCGGTGAGATAGAACGACGCCGTGACCAAATACTGCACTCTCTGGTCGAATGTCAGGCGCCGGCGCGGGCTGAGCGGGTTGTTCGTCAGGAGGATCTCGAAGCCCCCGGTCGCCCAGCGCAGCTGCTGCTTGGTATACGCCTCGACGGTGTCCGGCGCGTGGCCGGTCGCCAGCACCATTGGGATGAAAATGGTCTTCCACCCGCGTTCGTGCAGCTTGAGGGAGGTCCAGACATCCTCCGATTTGGAATCTGTGTACATCCCGCCCACGTCATTGATGGCGTCGCGGCGGAAGATCACGTTGGTGCCCACGCAGAAGGCGGCGTTGAACCTGTTACGGCCCGGCTGGATAAACCTGTAGAACACCGATTGCATGTAGCCGGCGCCCCGGGAGATCACGTTGTGCAGGTTACGGTAGGCCTGCGGCGTCTGCACGAAGGCCACCCGGTAGTCAATGAAGAACGGCAAGGTCTCGACGAGGAAGTCGGGTTCAGGAACAAAGTCGGCGTCGAAGATCACGAAGTACTCGCCGGAGCTGGCGGTCAGGGCGTGGTTGACGTTCCCGGCCTTGGCTCCGTTCGAGCTCAACCGTCGAAGATATCTGGCGCCGAGCTCGGCGGCGAGGTCACGTACCTCGTCGGCACGACCGTCATCGAGCACCCAGGTGATGTGCGCCCCGCGGATGGCCAGCGCGGCGCTGACGGTCTCCCGGATAACGTCGACACTTTCGCCGTAGGTCGTGATGAAGACGTCGACACTGGTGGGCTGACCACCGAGGTACAGGGACCTGTCGTGACCTTGCCCGGTCTCCATGCGGTGGGCGGACCGGGCGGTGAACAGCGCCGCCTTCGCCTGATGAAACGCGAAATCACGGGGGTCCTGGGCGCCGGAGAGGATTGTCCACATGGACAGCAGCGCCTGGAAGATCAGGCTGGACTCCGCCACAATCACCAGAGAATACGGGAGCCAGTCGCCGCGGCTGGCCGGGTTGAGCAGAAAGTTGGCGTAGGCCAGGATTCCGATCGTGGCGATCACAACCAGCAGCACCAGCGAGGGCGAATTATGTTTGTCGTGACTGTCCCGACCCCGACCAGACGCCAGGGTGTCGGCTCCGGAGGGTTCGATGATGCGGGGATGCAGGGTCGTCATCCGTGTCTCATTTCGGCTACCGGATTCGGGTCCGGGGTTCGCGAGCGGATTCTCGGGCGAGGCTCGCGGAAATGGTGCTGCCAGACCGTCGGCGCTAGGGACGCCGAACGGAATTGGGCGGTGGGCATCGTCGTCCGGTACTCAATGTGACGAGAGATCGATGGAACGGATTTTCTGAGCATCCCTGGGGGAGGTGGGAGCCTCCACGTGCGGACCTAGCGCAACTGTATGGACGATGAGCGCGGTCCATGCGATTTCCGGCACAGGTTTATCGTGTTCGTAACACCCCGTTAACCGTGGCTCCCCGAAATGGCGGTTATGCCCCCACTGTGGGGGCGGTGAGCGCGCGTTCCTGTTTGTAAGGCATTTGTAAGTCACGGCCCTTCTTCTCCCAGCAGGTAAACCTAAGCTGGGGCAATGCCAAGCATTCCCCCACCGACGCGCACCCGCCCGCCCTCCGGCCGGCGGATCGGGCACGACGCCCTGCCGGCGCTGGCCGGGCTGGCGGCCGTTCTGGCAGGGTTCGGTCTCGCGGAACTGGTCGCAGGACTCATCGCGCCCGGAGCCAGTCCTGTTCTCGTCGTTGGGTCGCTCCTGATCGACCTTGCGCCGTCCTGGGTCAAGGAGCTGGTGATCTCGCTTTTCGGCACCGGCGACAAGGTTGCGCTCCTCGTTTTCATCGCCCTGGTGGCTGCAGCACTGGCCGCCCTCGCGGGAGCCCTCGAGTACCGCCGAGCGCCCGTCGGTCGTGTGGTGGTGGTGGCGGCCGGCCTCGTGGCTCTCGCCGCAGCGCTCACTCGCGCGGGGGCGTCCCCGTTCGACGCCGTGCCGTCCGTGCTGGCCACGGGGCTCGCTGCACTGCTGCTGAGCGTGCTGACCACCCGGCTGCACGCGAGTGCGGCGCCGACAGAGGTGGCGGAGGGTCTCAGGGGGTCCGCCACCCCGGCCGCGGAGGCCCGCGCACCCGTGGACCGGCGCCGGTTTCTGGTCTATACGGGGACCAGCGCCGCTGTCGGCGTGATCGCGGCGATCGGCGGGCAGCTGCTCGCCGCCGGGAGCCGGGCGGCGGATGCGGCGCGAGAGCTCTTCACACTTCCGGCGGCGACCGTTCCCGGCGTTCCCGTGCCGGCCGGGGCCTCATTCGCGATCGATGGCCTGTCACCGCTGATCACGCCCAACGCAGAGTTCTACCGCATCGACACCGCACTGTCCGTGCCCCGGCTCGACCCCAGCACGTGGACGCTGCGGATCACCGGAATGGTCGAGCAGGAGGTGGAGATCTCATTCGCGGAACTGCTCGCGCTCCCGCTGGAGGAGAGCACGACAACCCTGGCCTGCGTGTCCAACTACGTCGGCGGCGACCTGATCGGCAACGCCGTGTGGCTCGGCTACCCGATCCGCGAGCTTCTCGCCCGCGCGGTACCGACGGCGGGCGCCGACATGGTGCTGTCACGCAGCTCCGACGGTTTCACGGCCGGCACTCCCCTGGAGGCGCTCACCGATGAGCGCAACGCCATTCTCGCCGTCGGCATGAACGGCGACCCGCTTCCGCTGGAACACGGGTACCCGGTTCGCATGGTTGTTCCCGGTCTCTACGGGTACGTCTCCGCCACGAAGTGGGTCGTTGAGCTCAACGTCACCCGCTTCGATCAGGCGCAGGGGTATTGGACGCCGAGGGGCTGGTCCGAACTGGGCCCGGTGAAGTTGTCGTCCCGCATCGACGTTCCGCGTGGCGGCGTGCCGGCGGGGCCGGTGGTGGTGGCCGGGGTCGCATGGTCGCAGCATGTGGGCGTCAGCGCCGTGCAGGTGCAGATCGACGACGGTGACTGGGCCGACGCGACGCTCGCGGACGCCATCTCCGCCGACACCTGGCGGCAGTGGATGTTCACGTGGCCGGCCACGCCCGGCAGTCATTCCGTCACGGTGCGGGCCACGGATGCCAACGGGCTGGTTCAGACATCAGTCACGCGCGATGTCGCCCCGGACGGCGCAACGGGCCTGCACCAGGTGACGGTCAACGTCACCTAGCCCGTGCCCGCCACCCGGTCAACCGGTCGCGCGACCGGCGTGAGCACGGCGATGGGAATCGTGCGCGTCGTCTTCTTCCGGTCGCGGGCGCTCGCCCCGGTTCAGGCGGTCGGCACGTCGAGCGTCCCTCCCGCCTGGGCGAAGCGTTCCAGTACCTCGATGATGCGACCCTTGCACCCGCCGCACCCGGTGCCGGCGCGCGTCGCCGCCCCGATGCAGGCCACCGTGGTGTCACCGGCGCCGGCGGCCGCCTCGATGCCGCCGACGCTCACGCCGTTGCACCAGCACACGGTCGCGTCGGCGGCGAAGGCGCTTCCGGCGGCGGGCTCGTAGTCCGGTCCGTCGTGGCGCAGCAGCAGGGAGCGGTCGGCGGGCAGTTCGCTGCCGCGCTCGAACAGGAGCGTCAGCTCGGCCGCGGTTCGCGGCATCCCGACGCAGACGAAACCCTCCAGGATACCGCGCCGCGTCACCATTTTCACGTACCGGTTGTGCTCGGGGTCTGCCCACTGCGACACGCTCAGCGGGGCGGAATCGCAGGCCGCGGCGTGACCGGTCGGCTGGTCATCCCACGGGTCCGCCGCGGTGTTGCCCGCCGCGACCACGTCGACGCCCTCGGCCTTGAGCATCACGACCGCCGCGGTGTTAGCGGCCAGTTCCCCGTTGGCCGGGTGTGCCCCGATCTCCGCCGTGAAGCGGGCGGCCAGCCAGTCGGCCTGACGCCAGCCGGGACCGATCAGGCCGGACGGGCCGCCGGTGGGAAGAGCCCGGGAGGCACCGTCCTGCGGCGATGGCGCGACGTGCGCGCAGTCACCGATCGCGTATACCCGGGGGTCCGACCAGCTCTGCAGCCGCTCATCCACGAGGATGCCGGTGGACACCGGAAGCCCGGACAGGGCGGCGAGCTCGGATCGGGCGCCGACGCCGCAGGAGAGGAGCAGCAGGTCCCCGTGAATCTGCTTGCCGTCGGCGCAGATCAGCGCGTCGAAGCGTTCTGTCCCGGTGTCGTCGACGTGGAAAAGCACGCTCTCCGCCCGGGAGTGGTTGACCATGGTGACGCCGGCGCTCCGGGAGCTGCGCGCGAGCACGGTGCCACCGCCGCGGTCGAGGTTTCGGCCCATGGGAATATCGCCGTGATAGACCACGCACACCTGGCTTCCGGCGCGCGCCGCGGCGAGCGCGATCTCCATGCCGAGCACCCCGGCACCGAGAACGACGATGCGCCGCGCCTCGTGCACCGCGGTGAGCACGCGCGCGGCATCGTCGAGGTCGCGCAGCACCGTGACCCCGTGCGGGAGCGTGGCACCATTGCGGTCCAGCTCAGCCGCATCCGCGGCCGGCATCGTCTTGTCCAATCGCACCCGGGTCACCCCGGCGAGCGTGGGAACGTTGGCGCGCGCGCCGGTGGCCAGCACGAGCCGTTCATACGGGAGCTGGGTGCCGTCGCCGAGGGTGACGGTGGCTCGGCTGCGGTTGATGGCGGTGACGCTGACGCCGAGCCGAAAGTGAACGCCCGCGTCGCGTGCCGCACTCGGGTCGGTGATCTCGAGGCTGTCGCGTTCCGCGTTGCCGACGGCATATTCGGCGATCAGAACGCGGTTGTACGCGTCAACGTTCTCGGCGCCCACCACGGTGAGATGCACCCGCCCGCTCTGCACGACGGGTAGCAGCTCCTCCACGAATCGGGCTCCGACCGGGCCGTAGCCCACGAGTACGATCCGTTCGGCGGTGCCGTCAAAGATGTCAGGCATGGGTGTCGGCCTCCACGAGGGCGCGCAGACGCACCGCCGTTTTCTTGAACTCCGGCATGCCGGAGATCGGGTCGGTCACGTCGTTGGTCAGCAGGTTGGCCCGCTGGTCGCCCGCGAAGTGGAAGGGCAAAAAAACCGTGTCGGGGCGGATGTCCACGGTCACCGCGGCCCGGCAGCGCACCGTTCCGCGGTCGTTGCTGATTTCCACCCACGCGTCCTCGGCGATGCCCAGCTGCTCGGCCGTGGCCGGATGCACCTGCAGTCGGGCGTGCGGCTCGGCCGACACGAGCTCCGGCACCCGGCGGGTTTGCGCTCCCGACTGGTAGTGCTCGAGCAGGCGTCCCGTGATGAGGGTGACGGCGCCGTCGCGCTGAACCACCTCCGGCGGCGTGCGTACCCGCACGGCACACAGTCGGGCCCGTCCGTCGGGGTGGTTGAAGCGGTCGAGAAACAGCCGCGGGGTGCCCGTGGAACCTGCCGGGTAGGGCCAGTAGGCGGCGGTTTCCGTGTCGAGGAGCGCGTAGCTGAGACCGGAGTAGTCGGCGACTCCGCCGGACGAGGCGCGGCACAGCTCGTCGAAGACCGCGCCCGGGTCCGCGCTGAAGCTGGACGGGGCGTCGAGTCGCCGAGCGAGCTCCCGCAGCACCCACAGTTCGCTACGCACTCCGGCGGGGGCGGGCACCGCTTCGCGGCGACGGATGACACGCCCCTCGAGCGAGGTCATGGTTCCGGATTCCTCCGCCCACTGCGTCACGGGAAGCACCACGTCGGCGAGGGCCGCGGTCTCGGAGAAGAAGAAGTCGGCGACCACCAGGAAATCGAGCCGACCGAGGGCTGCGCGCACTCGGTCGGCGTTGGGCGCGGACACCACTACATTGGAGCCGTGCACGAGGAGGCAGCGCACACCCTCGGGCTCACCGAGCGTGGTGAGCAGTTCCACGGCGGGCAGTCCCGCCCCGGGGAGACTCTCGGCATCCACGCCCCAGACGCCGGCCACGTGGGCGCGCGCCGCCGGGTCGGTTATCTTGCGGTAGCCGGGCAGCTGGTCGCACTTCTGCCCGTGTTCCCGCCCGCCCTGGCCGTTGCCCTGCCCGGTGAGGGTGCCGTAGCCGGAGTGGGGGGTTCCCGGCAGGCCGAGAAGGAGACTCAGGTTGATCGCGGCCGTCGCGGTGTCGGTTCCGTCGGCGTGCTGCTCGACGCCGCGACCGGTGAGAATATAGGTGCCCCCGGATGCGTCGGCGCCGAGAGCGCCGGCGCCCAGGCGGCGAGCCAGGTCGCGCAGCTGCCAGACCGGAACGCCGGTGTGCTGCTGCACGCGTTCGGGCCACCACTGGCTCACACTGCGGCGCAGGGCATCGAAACCGGTGGTGCGCTCTGCCACATACGCCGTGTCGACCAGTTTCTCGGCGATCACGAGGTACGTGAGTCCGAGGAGCAGCGCGAGGTCGCTCCCCGGTGTGGGCTGCACGTGCATTCCGGCGCCGTCGTCGGTGAGCCGCGCCGTCGCCGTGCGCCGCGGATCCACGACGATGAGACCACCGGCCGCGCGGGCCCCCTCCAGGTGCCCGATGAACGGCGGCATCGTCTGGGCCACGTTCGAGCCGAGAATGAGGATGGTGTTCGCCCGGTCGAGGTCGTCCACCCGGAACGGCAGGCCGCGGTCGAGGCCGAAGGCGCGGGTGCCGGCCGCCGCCGCGCTCGACATGCAAAACCGGCCGTTGTAGTCGATGCGGCTCGATCCGAGGGCGACCCGGGTGAATTTGCCCAGCTGGTACGCCTTCTCGTTGGTGAGTCCCCCTCCGCCGAAAACCCCGACCGCGTCGGCGCCGTGCCGGGCACGCGTCGCGCGAAGCCGGTCGGCGATGAGATCGAGCACGTCGGACCACGACCGGGCCGCAAAGGTGCCGTCCGGCTCGCGCACCATCGGTTCCAGCAGGCGCTCGGGCGAGCCGAGCAGTTCGGCCGCGGTCCAGCCCTTCTTGCACAGGCCGCCGCGGTTCGTCGGGAAGTCACGGCCGCTGATCACGACGCCGGCCGGGGCGTCCGTGGGACTGAGCGTCATGGCGCATTGCAGCGCGCAGTATGGGCAGTGCGTGGCCACGCCGGTGGCCGTGGCGGGGGCCGCGGTGGGAGCCGATGCTGGAGTCACGGTGGTTGCTCATTTCTTTGGGGGCGTGCAGGGCGTCCAGCCGAGGCCCGGGTCGTGGCCTCGGCGCCGCGGGCCTATATCCGCTGACCGGCGACGGACGACCCCCGGCGCAGGTAGACGAAGGCCGTGACGGCCATCATCACGACGTAGGCGAGGGCGAAGCCGTAGATGGCGTTCGTGTAGTCGCCGGTCGTGGTCTTCGAGAAACCGAGCACCTGCGGGATGATGAACCCGCCGTACGCGCCGATGGCGGAGATCAGGCCGAGGGCAGCCGCGGTCTTGCGCTGCGTGTTCACGTCACCGGAGTTCACGTGGGCGTCTGCCACACCGCTGCGCGCCGAGAACACGCTCGGAATCATCCGGTACGTCGACCCGTTTCCGATTCCGGTGGCCACGAATATGAGCACGAAACTGCCGAGGAAGGCCCAGAAGTTGCCGAGCGGCAACACGACGGTCACCGCGAGCGCCCCGATCGCCATCACCCCGAACGCGGCGACGGTGACGGATGCGCCGCCGAACCGATCGGCGAGGCGTCCGCCGAACGGGCGAGCGAGGGAGCCGACAAGCGCCCCGATGAAGGCGAGGGACAGCGAGGCGGAGGCCACCTGAAAGGTGGAGTATTCCGGGAACTGGTCGGCGATCAGCTTCGGGAACACGCTGGCGAAACCAATGAACGAGCCGAAGGTTCCGATGTAGAGAACCGCGAGGATCCACAGGTGCGGTTCCTTCAGCGCCGCGACGGAACCGGCGAAGTCCGCCTTCGCGCTCGAGAGGTTGTCCATGTATTTCCAGGCGCCCCACATGGCCAGCAGGATGAACGGCACCCAGAAGAACCCGGCGAGGGTGATGTTGAGCGTGCCGATGGCGCCGAGCGTGATGATGATCGGCACGAGCAGCTGGGCGACGGCGGCTCCGACGTTGCCGCCCGCCGCGTTCAGTCCGAGCGCGTAGCCCTTCTGGCTCTGCGGGTAGAAGAACGTGATGTTGGACATGGAGCTGGCGAAGTTGCCGCCACCGAAACCGGCAAGTGCCGCCACGAACAGCATCACGCCGAACGGCGTGTCCGGGTTTCCGACGCTGATCCCGAGGGCGATCGAGGGGATGAGCAGGAGGCCGGCGGAGATGATCGTCCAGTTCCGGCCGCCGAATTTGGGCACGAGGAAGGTATACGGAAAACGAAGGGTGGCGCCCACGAGGCTGGGCATCGAGATGAGCCAGAAGATCTCGGCGGTGGAGAAGGTGAAGCCTGCGGCCGGAAGCGACACGACGACGATGCTCCACAATTGCCACACGATGAAGCCGAGGAATTCGGCGAAGATGGACCATTTGAGGTTGCGGGAGGCAATGAGCTTGCCGCCGTTCTCCCACTGGTCCTGGTTCTCGGGGTTCCAGTTGTCGATCCACCGGCCGGGGCGGTGAACGAGGGAGGGAGCGTTCAGGTCGTCGGGTGAGGGGCCGAGCCGGGTGGCCGGGGCGGACGTGGCTGTCAAGGGAGCTCCCTGGGGGTCGTGGTCGAGGCCGGTAGCGGACGAGTGATCTGCACCTGGGCTTGACGCTATTCGGGGCGTGTTTCCGCGAACCGTGGGCGCCGTTAACGTTCGATCACCAGATGGTCACACCGTCGAAGCTACGGTGAGGGGACCGTGTTACACGTTGGACACATGACCGTTCAGGAGCGCCGGCGGCCAGTGGTGGTTAAATGGGTCAATGACTATTACTGCTGCTGCCGACGGGTCGGCCCTCGGCAACCCCGGCCCGGCCGGGTGGGCCTGGTACGTCGATGACGCCAACTGGGCCGCCGGGGGCTGGAAACACGCCACCAACAACCAGGGTGAGCTCCGGGCCGTGCTCGAACTGTTTCGCGCCACCAGGCACATCGACGACGATCTGCTCGTGCTCTGCGACAGCCAATACGTGATCAATTGCATTACGAAGTGGATGCGCGGGTGGAAGGCCAAGGGGTGGCGCAAGGCCGACGGCAAGCCGGTGCTGAACGTGGATCTGCTCAAGGAGATTGACGCGGAGGTCGTCGGACGCCGGTACCGCTTCGAATGGGTGAAGGGCCACGCCAACCATCCGCTCAACGAGGCGGCCGACCTGCGCGCCCGCGGGGCGTCGGAATCGTTTCAACGCGGCACTCCCGTGCAGGGCGGGCCGGGCTACACGGCGTCTGGCCGGGCATCTGTGGCCGCTCCGACGTCGGAGCGGCCGGCCATGGGGCCTCCCGAAACGGCTCGCGCGGGCACCTTCCCCCATTCCGAGCTGTTCTCCTTCGACGGCGACGCCGCGGACCTCGGGGATGGGCACGAGGGCCTCGGCGGCCAGCACGACAGTGAGCTGCCGGTCTCCGAGCTGCGCAGCGTGAGCGAACAGCGCAGCATCACGCTGATGCTGAGCGCCGAGGATTTTGACCGGCTCACCCAGCGCGCCCGCGTGCGCGGCGTCAGCATGGAGGATTGTCTGCGCGCGCTGATCTGACGCCTGTCGCCGGCTCGGCGTATACTGCCGCTATTCCCCGGACGATCTCGACGTTCGTCCGCTCAACCTGAGTAGCAATCGACTCTCTCCCTCATCGACGAACGGAGTAATCATGGTCATGACAGCGCTTACCTCTGCCGATGTGCGTCAGCTGGAACGGGACCTGCGCCGGATGCGCGCCGAACTCGCGACCGAAGTCGCGCGGCTCAGCGGGTCGCTCGACGAGGTGCGGGTCGCCAGGGACGGAACGCAGGATGACGAGCATGATCCGGAGGGTCCCACCCTCACTATGGAGTGGTCGCGGCTCTCGGGAGTGCAGCGCGAATTCGCGGAGAAGCTCGCCCGTATCGACCGTGCCCTGCAGCGCGTCGACGAGGGAACCTATGGCCTGTGCCTGCGCCGTGGGGAGCCGATCGGCCGCGCACGCCTGGACGCCCAGCCGGCAACGGAGCTCTGCATCGACTGCGCCCGCGAGCTTGAGGCCGAACGCCGGCGCTGACCGCGCCCGGACGGAACGGGCGGCTAACACACCCCGATGAGGGACCGTAGGCCGAATTCCGACACCATGGGAATCCCGTAGTCGATCGCTTTACCGGCCTTGGGCGTGATCGCGCTCGGGTTGGCGACGACAAGAAGCCGGGTGCGCATCGTGATGGCCGACGCCACGGTGAAGCCCCGCGCGCACAGCTCACGCTTCCAGTCGGAACGCGACCGGGCCAGGTCGCCGCTGAGCACGACGATGTCACCCCGATTCAACGGTGCCGCTTCGGGCCACGGCGGGTCGCACGGCTCCGCCTGTTCCGTCTGTTCCGCCGCTGATGACGCGTCGATCACGGCGGTGACGCGTTCCGCGGCAACGCCGAGCATGGCGGCGACGCCGCGAAGCTCTGCGCGCTCGCGTGCGCCGACGGCGCCCTCGAGCCGGGCGACGCGGGCCAGGTCGTCCACGTAGGCGCCGTTGAGCTCGGCACACACGGTGCGGCTGATCCCGGTCATTTCGGCAATCTGCATCAGCAGGCGCAGGTCCGGCTCGAGCTGATCGTTTCGCAGACAGAGGTCAAGCAGGGCCAGGTAGTCGAGGTGGCCGTCCGGACCTGAATAGTCGGGCAGCCGGGCGGCCGTTCGCTCAAGAAATCCGGGGGCCGCCGTCGCCGTTCCCGGCGGGCGGGGAACCCACTCGACCCCCGTCGAGTCGAGCGGCGCCCAGGGCGTGTCGGCCGCGCGGTCCAGGGCCATCCGCCAGGCGGGGAGCCCCGAATCACTCTCGATGTATGCGGCGAGCAGCTGCGCGATCGCGAGGGCCTGAGGGAGGGCGCCGAGCCCCGCTGCCACTTCGATGTCGAAGGCGGCGCAGCAGTCCGCGAGGGAACGTCCGGCGCCGGGGAGCAGGATTCGGGCAAGTTGCATGGTGCATACCGCTTCCATGCCCCGCCGAGGACGATAGGCCATCCGTTCCAACTCGCTCATGAGAAAACTCGTGGCGAACTGGGCGTTGTGACAGACGAGCACCCGGCCGGAGAGGAGTTCCACCAGCCGCGGCGCGATCTGCTCGAACGAGGGATAGCCCGGGGCACCGACCATGCTGTGCCAACGCCCGGTGATGGTGCCGGCCGCATCGGCGTGCACCACAGCGACCTCAACGATGCGGTCTGTTCGATACGGGAAGAGACCCGTCGTTTCGACATCCACTACGGCAAATCCACGCTGCGGCATGCTCTTCCTCACCTGTACCTGTTCTCAGGTGAAGGTATCCGCAATGCTCAACCGGCCGCGAGTTCCACTTCGGGTGGCCTTCGTTTGGGGGCGTCGGCACGCGCCACTGCGTCACCGGCGCTTCCAGCATGTCAGTGAGCCAGGTCGGGCGACGCAACCAAGAAACATCTTGCTATCTGTCGAAAAGTGTATTTTACTGTACGAGATTCCTCAAGGAATTGTTTGACCACGAAGGAGTTGGCACATGGCGGAGTCTTCCACCCGCACGGTCGAACGGGCACTCAACCTGCTGGCGGTCATCTGCGACCGGAGCAAGCTGAACCTGTCCGAGGCCTCCCGGGCCGTTGACCTCTCCCCCAGCACCGCGCTGCGGCTGCTGCGCACACTGGAGGCCAGCGGCTTCGTGCACAAGGACTCCGACGGCACGTATGGGCCCGGCAGTCGACTCATCCAACTGGGCGCACAGTCGCTCAGCACCGAGTCGCTCATCACGCTCTGCCGCACCGAGATGGAAGAACTCGTCGAACAGACCGGCGAATCCGTGTACCTGAGCGTGCAGGCGCACCGCGCGACGGCGCTCTACATCGCCATCGTCGAGGGCACCCACTCGGTGCGCCACTCCAGCTGGGTCGGACGGGTCATCCCGATGGACAGCTCCGCATCCGGCCACGTGCTCGCCGGCCAGACTCCCGCGGAAGGCTACGTCGCCCTCGAGCACGGCATCGAAGCCGATGTCACGGCGATCGCCGCGCCCATCTACTCGGAACACCGCGTTGTCGCGTCGATGAGCATCGTCGTACCCAGCTACCGAGTCCACGCCACCGATGTCGCACGGTTTGGTGCGGCCCTGGTCGCCGCAACGAGCCGAGTGTCCGCCGGGCTCAGCCGACAGGCAGACGTCACATTTGCGGGCGGATGCGCATGATCAGCTTTGACACGGTCTCCACGATGTACCCGGACGGCACCGTTGCCGTCAAGGAGCTCAGCCTGGTGGCACCGCTCTCCGCCGCCGGCCTCATCCAGTCCTCCCTCTCCTCGCCCGCACAACACGAAGGATCACCGATGCACGGCTCACGCCCCGTTCGCGCCGCCCGCGGCACCACCCTGACCGCGAAGAGCTGGCAGACCGAAGGCCCGCTGCGGATGCTCATGAACAACCTCGACCCCGAGGTCGCCGAGCATCCGGAGAACCTCGTCGTGTACGGCGGGACCGGAAAAGCGGCCCGCAACTGGGAGGCCTACGACGCGATCGTGCGCACGCTCACCACGCTGGAGAAGGACGAAACGCTGCTCGTGCAGTCCGGCAAGCCGGTGGGCGTGTTCCGCACCAACGAGTGGGCGCCACGGGTGCTCATCGCCAACTCGAACCTCGTCGGAGACTGGGCCACCTGGCCCGAGTTCCGTAAGCTCGAGGCGCTCGGCCTGACCATGTACGGGCAGATGACCGCCGGCTCCTGGATCTACATCGGAACCCAGGGCATCCTGCAGGGCACCTACGAAACCTTTGCGGCCGTGGCCGCGAAACGGTTTGAGGGCACCCTGGCCGGCACGCTGACCCTCACCGGCGGGGCCGGCGGCATGGGCGGCGCGCAGCCGCTCGCCGTCACCATGAACGACGGCGTCGTGCTGATCGTCGACGTCGACGAGACGCGCCTGCACCGCCGGGTCGACCACGGTTACCTCGACGAGCTCACGACCGACCTGGACGACGCGATCGCCCGCGTCCTCGCGGCGAAAACCGCGAAGCGCCCGCTGTCTGTCGGTCTCGTCGGCAACGCCGCGACGGTGTTCGCCGAGCTGCTGGAGCGCAAGGTGCCCATTGACATCGTCACCGACCAGACGAGCGCGCACGACCCCCTGGCATACCTGCCCGAGGGCGTCACCGTGGCCGAATGGCACACCTACGCGGCCGAGAAGCCGGAAGAGTTCACCGAACGCTCCCGCGCCGCGATGGCCAAGCAGGTCAAGGCCATGGTCGAATTCCAGGATGCCGGCGCCGAGGTCTTCGACTACGGCAACTCGATCCGTGCCGAAGCCGAACTCGGCGGCTACAACCGGGCGTTCGAGTTTCCCGGTTTCGTGCCCGCGTACATCCGCCCGCTCTTCGCCGAGGGTAAGGGCCCGTTCCGCTGGGTGGCCCTCTCCGGCGACCCGGCCGACATCGCGGCCACCGACAAGGCCATCGTCGAACTGTTCCCGGAAGACGAACACCTGCGCCGGTGGATCACCAAGGCCCAGGACCTCGTGCACTTCGAAGGGCTGCCCGCCCGGATCTGCTGGCTCGGCTACAAGCAGCGCCACCTCGCCGGGCTCAAGTTCAACGAGATGGTCGCCTCGGGCGAGCTTTCCGCGCCGATCGTGATCGGCCGAGACCACCTCGACTCCGGCTCCGTCGCCTCGCCCTACCGGGAGACCGAGGATATGAAGGACGGCTCCGATGCCATCGCAGACTGGCCGCTCCTGAACGCACTGCTGAACACCGCATCGGGCGCCACGTGGGTGTCGATCCACCACGGCGGCGGTGTCGGCATCGGACGCAGCATCCACGCCGGCCAGGTGATCGTCGCCGACGGCACCCCGCTCGCCGCCGAGAAGATCGAACGCGTGCTCACGAACGACCCCGGCACCGGCGTGATGCGTCACGTCGACGCCGGCTACGAGCGGGCCGAAGAGGTTGCGCGCGAGCGCGGCCTGCGCGTGCCGATGATGGAAACGGATTGAGCGACCTCCTCGCCCACGGTGTTCTGGCCGGTCTCGACGAAATCGCGAGCATCGGCCGGGACGCTCAGCGCGGCGGATACTCCCGGCACGTCTGGCAGAGCGCCGACCATGAGTTGCGGGACTGGTTCGTCGAACGCGCAGAGCGCCTCGGGCTCGCCGCGGAAACCGATCGCAACGGCAACATCTGGGCCTGGTGGGGCCCTCCGGGACCGAACGCCATCGTCACCGGCAGCCACCTCGATTCCGTGCCGGGCGGCGGCGCCTACGACGGCCCGCTCGGCATCGTCTCAGCGCTTGACGCCATCGCCCGGCTGCAGGCGACCGGAGTCACCCCGTCGCGACCCTGCGCCATCCTCGTGTTCGCGGAGGAGGAGGGATCCCGGTTCGGCATCGCCTGCCTCGGGTCCAGGCTCATGACCGGGGCGCTGGACGCGGACCGCGCCAGGGCCCTCGTCGACGCGGACGGCGTCACCCTCGCCGACGCCGCGGCGCACGCCGGTCTCGATCCGGCCCGTCTCGGCACCGATCGACTCGCGCTCGATCGGATCGGACTGTTCATCGAGCTGCACGTCGAGCAGGGCCGCGGCCTGATCGACCTCGGGCATCCGGTGGCCGTCGCCTCCAGGGTCCTCGCCCACGGCCGCTGGCGTCTCACCGTCACCGGCCAGGGCAACCACGCCGGAGCCACCCTGATGACCGACCGCCGCGACCCGATGGTCGCCGCCGCGCGCGCCGTTCTCGCGGTGCAGCAGGCGGCCACGATGAGGCCGGACACCCGGGCCACCATCGGCCGGATGAACATCGTTCCCGGCGGCACCAATGTGATCCCCTCGCGCGTCGAGGCGTGGCTGGACGCCAGGGCCGAAACCGACGAGGAGACTCGTGCCCTGCTCGGCGACATCACGACCGCGGTCGACGCGGCCGTGGCCGAGAACGGATGCTCCGTCGCCATGGTGGAGGAATCGTGGGCGGATGCGGTGCACTTCGACCCACAACTGCGCGAGCGATTCAGCGCCGCCCTCGACGGCGTTCCGGCGCTGCCTACCGGGGCCGGCCACGACGCCGGCGTTCTCGCCGCGAGCGTGCCGAGCGCCATGCTCTTCGTGCGCAACCCGACCGGCATCTCGCACTCGCCCGAGGAATTCGCGTCGGCCGATGACTGCATTGCCGGGGTCGAGGCCCTGGAGAAGCTGCTCAGGACGCTGCTGTGACCGCGGGACCAGGCGCCTACTGGTGCGAGATCCTGCTCATCGACGGCGTGCCGACGCCCCGCGTTCGCGTCGAGGTGGGCGCGGACGGGCGGATCGCCCAGATAACCCCCGGCAGCGAGCCGGCACCGACCGATGTACGCCTCGGCACGGTGCTTCCGGGCATGGCCAATGCGCACTCGCACGCGTTTCATCGGGCGCTTCGCGGCCGTACCCACGCGGACGGCGGCAACTTCTGGAGGTGGCGGGAGGCGATGTATCTGGCGGCCGGCCGTCTCACGCCCGACCGGTACTACGCCCTGGCCCGCGCCGTGTTCGCGGAGATGCTGGTCAGCGGCTGGACCGCCGTCGGCGAGTTCCATTACGTGCACCACCGACCGGATGGCTCCCGGTACCCGCGCGAACACGCCATGGAACTCGCGCTGGCCGCCGCGGCGCGCGACGTGGGCATCCGACTGGTGCTGCTCGACACGCTCTACCTGACCGGCGGCATCGGCCGACCGCTCGCGCCCGAGCAGCGCGCCTTCGACGACGGCTCGGCGGCCGGGTGGCTGGAGCGCTGGGAGTCCCTGCGGAACGCCCTCGGTGCGGATCCGGATGCCCGGGTCACCCTCGGCGCCGCGATCCACTCCGTGCGCGCCGTACCGACGGACGCCATGCGCCAGCTGCTCGCGGGTGTGCCTCCCCAGACCCCCGTACACATTCACCTGTCCGAGCAGCCGCAGGAGAACGCGGATTGCCTGGCCGAATTCGGGAAGACACCCACCGGCGTGCTCGCCGATCTCGGCGCCCTGTCCCCCCGCCTGAGCGTTGTGCACGCCACCCACCTCACGGACGACGACATCGCCGCGATCGGACACGCAGGCACCACCGTGGTGATGTGCCCGACGACGGAGGCCGACCTCGGCGACGGGATCGGCCCGGCCAGGCGCCTCGCCGACGCCGGCGCCCGAATCGCGCTCGGTTCAGACCAGAACGCCGTCGTCGACCCGTTGCTCGAGATGCGCGGCCTGGAGGCCGGCGAACGGCTGGCCTCCGGGGAGCGCGGACGTTTCGATCCGGCCCAGCTCCTGGCAGCCGCGTCGGCGAATGGTTACGCCTCGCTGGGTCTCGGCGATACCGGGCTTCACCCCGGCGCCCTCTGTGACCTCGTCGAGGTGTCGCTGGCGAGCGTGCGCACCGTCGGGTCGATGCCGGCGCAGCTGCCGCTCACCGCCACGGCCGGTGACGTTCTGCGAGTCATCGTGCACGGCGTGATCGTCGCCGACTCCGGACGACTCGTTTCCGCACGCCCCACCGACGACGATCAGTTGCCCGCGGAGTTGCTGCGGCAGGCCCTGGCGTCGCTCGACAACGCCACGCCCACCCACGACGGCACCCCGGGAGACCCCGAATGACGAGTACCGCTGCGACAGACGACCAGGCCACCGAACTGGTCACCGGCATCGCCGAGCTGACCACCCAGGCCGACGATCGGCTGCGCCTGCGCGACGCAGCCGTGGTGATCGAGAACGGTCGAATTGCCTGGATCGGCGCGGCCGCCGACGCCCCCGCCGCCGATCGGCGAACGGATGTCGGGGGCCGCGCCGCGCTGCCCGGCTGGGTCGACACGCACTCGCACCTCATCTTCGCCGGTGACCGCGCGGCCGAGTTCGAGGCCCGCATGGCCGGGAAGCGCTACGAGGCCGGCGGCATCAACACGACCGTGAGGGCGACGCGGGCGGCCACCGAGGAGCAGCTGGTCGCCAACGCGCTGCGCCTTCGGCTGGAGGCCCAATCGCAGGGCACCACCTTCCTCGAGACGAAAACGGGATACGGGCTCGACCTGGAGAGCGAGGTGCGGTCCGCGCGGGCCGCGGTGGCCGTCGCCGACGTCGTCACCTACCTCGGCGCCCATGTGGTGCCGGAGGAAAACGATCGACGGGACTATCTCGACCTCGTCACCGGGCCGATGCTCGCGGCGGTGGCGCCGTATGTGTCGTATATCGACGCATTTTGCGAGGCCGGTGCCTTCGACGTGGAGGAGACCCGCGAGGTGCTCCTCGCCGGACGCGCGGCCGGCCTCGGCCTGCGCGTGCACGGCAACCAACTCGGTTTCAGCGGCGGCGTGCGGCTCGCCGTCGAACTCGGCGCCGCCAGCGTCGACCACTGCAACCATCTGGAGGCGGCGGACATCGACGCGCTCGCCCAGTCGACGACCGTCGCGACGCTGCTGCCCGCCTGCGACCTGTCGACCCGCGAACCGTTCCCCCCGGCGCGGGCGCTGCTCGACGCCGGCGCGAGCATCGCACTCGCCACGAACTGCAACCCCGGATCCTCGTATACGACGTCGATGCCGTTCTGCGTGTCCACGGCGGTGCTGCAGATGGGCCTCACCATCGACGAGGCCATCTGGGCAGCCACGCGCGGGGCCGCTCGGGCGGTGGACCGTGAGCGGGGACCGGATGCCGTCGGTTCGCTCCAGGTGGGCGGGCTCGCCGACCTGCAGGTGCTGGATGCGCCATCCGTTGCGCACCTCGCGTACCGCCCCGGCGTGCCCCTGACCCACGCGGTGTGGCGCCGCGGTGTGCGGCACGCGCCCCCTTCTCCCCCAATCCAGGCATCGATCACCACCTGATCGCCCTCTCGGCGCACGAACTAATTGCGCGCGTCGCCATCGCCTGGGTGCTCCCGGCGTAGTAACGTGGCGTCCATGATGAACGTGATCGTTTTTCTCCTCGTTGTCTGGCTGGTTTTCGCGGTGCTCGGGTTCGTGATCAAGGGGCTGTTCTGGCTCGCCGTCATCGGAATCGTGCTGTTCCTGGCCACCGCCGTGTTCGGCTGGGTGAAGCGCAAGACCGCGAAGTAGCTGCGATCAGCGCGAGCCGGCCTGCGCTCTGCGGGCGTTCCTCGCCACGTTTTTCGGCGGAAGCAGCGTTTCCGCCTGCTCGAGGGACATCCCGTTCGTTTCCGGAATCTTCACGAGCACGAACCAGAACGACAGCCCCGCGAAGAGCGCGTAGAGACCGTACGTGACGGGCAGCGACGCGTCCGCCATCGGGGGAAAGCTCACGGTGATCATGAAGTTGGCGATCCACTGTGCTGCTGCCGCCAGGCCCAACGCCTTCGCGCGAATCGAGTTCGGGAAAATCTCTCCAAGCAGCACCCAGACGACCGGGCCCCACGACGCGCCGAACGAGATGACGAAGAGGTTCGCCGCCACCAGGGCGATCGGTGCCCAGGCGCCCGGCAGGCTCAGGGCGCCGTTGACGGTTTCTGACTGACTGAACGCCAGAGCCATGGTGGCCAGCGACGCGGTCATGCCGACCGACCCGGCGAGGAGGATGGGGCGGCGACCGATTCGGTCGACGAGAGCGATGGCCACGATGGTCACGGCGATGTTGGTCACCGAGGTGATCACCGAAATCGTGAGTGAGCTGCTTTCCTCGAAGCCCACGGCCTCCCACAGGGTGGTGGAGTAATAGAAGATCACGTTGATGCCGACGAACTGCTGGAACACCGAGAGGATGACGCCGACCCACACGATGGGCTTGAGCCCGAAGGCACTGCCACGCAGGGAACCCGATCGCGCCGACCGCTGGTCGTTGGTGATGGAATCGTTCATGTCACGCAGTTCGCGGTCGACGTCGCCCGTGGGCCACAGGCGCAGGTACACGCTGCGGGCCTCGCTGTCGCGGCCCTTGAGCACCAGGAACCGGGGGGATTCCGGCAGCAGGTACGCGACGGCGCCGTAGACGATGGCGGGAACCGCGCCGGCCAGGAACATCCAGCGCCACGCCTCAAGACCGAGCCAATGGGTGCCGCTGGCGCCGCCCGCGGCGTTGGCGAACACGGCGTCGGACAGAAGCGCCGTGAAGATGCCCAGCGTGATGGCGAGTTGCTGCAGCGAGCCCAGCCGCCCGCGCATGTGCCGCGGGGAGATTTCGGCGATGTAGGCGGGGGCCACGACGGAGGCCAGTCCGATTCCGAGGCCGCCGACAACACGCCACACGATGAGGTCGACGACGCCGAACGCGAAGCCGGAGCCGATGGAGCTGGCAAGGAAGACGATGCCGCCCACGATCATCATCGGGATGCGTCCGTAACGGTCGGCGAAGCGCCCGCCGAAGAAGGCCCCCGCCGCGGCTCCGAGCAGAGCGCACGCCACGGCGAAGCCGGTGAGGGCGCCGCTCAGGGCGAATTCGTCCTGCACCGCGTTGACGGCGCCGTTGATGACCGAGGAGTCAAAACCGAAAAGAAACCCGCCGAGCGCCCCGGCTATGGCCAGGAGGATGACCTTGTGGTTGGTCCCCTGCTGCCGGGGTGGACTCAGCGTACTGGTATCGGTCAAAGTGCCACTCTCCTACGATCAAGACTCAGCGATGTGTTCAGACGGCACCGCCATTTTTGTGCAACCTGCCGAGCCTACGCCTCGTGTCGCCCCTCCGCGGTACCGCGCGCTACCGGGTCGGTGCTCGTTACCGGGTCAGTGCTCGGGAGCGAAGAAGGCGCCGATCGCCAGCGAGAGCGCGGCCGGATCGTTCACGTGGCACAGTTCCCGGGCCGAGTGCATCGACAGCAGTGGCACACCCACGTCCACCGTGCGAATGCCGAGGCGCGTTGCCGTGAGCGGGCCGATGGTCGATCCGCACGGCACGGTGTTGCTCGACACGAACTCCTGGTACTCCACGCCGGCCTGCGCGCAGGTGCGCGCCCACAGGGCAGCACCGACCGCATCCGTTGCGTAGCGTTGGTTCGCGTTGATTTTGAGCAGCGGACCGCCGCCGACGATGGGCGTGTTGGCCGGGTCATGCCGTTCGGGGTAGTTGGGGTGCACGGCGTGGCCCGTGTCGGCCGAGAGGCACCACGACTCGGCGTAGGCCTGCAACCGTTCGGAAACGGATGCGCCGAGACCCGACGCGATTCGGGTGAGGACGTCGTCGAGCAGAGGCCCGCTCGCACCCGACCGGGACATGGAGCCGAGTTCCTCGTGATCGAAGGCGGCGAGCACACTAATGGACCCGCCGACGGGGTCGGCCGCCGCCTCGATGAGGGCGCGCAGGCCGGCGTGCACCGATGAAAGGTTGTCCATTCGCCCCGCAGCGAAGAGAGAACCGTCCTGGCCGAACACCGCCGGGGCCTGGGTGTCGGCCGTGAGGATGTCATACCCGGCGACATCGGAGGCCGGAATCTCGGCGAGCGCAGCCAAGTGCGCCACAATGTCGGCATCGGCCGGCTCTCCCACTCCGAAGATCGGCGTCATGTGACGCTGCCGGTCGAGCACAAGGCCGTTGTTCACCTCACGGTCGAGGTGCACGGCGAGCTGCGGGATCCGCAGGAAGGCGCCGGTACGCACCAGATGCTCGGTACCGGCCCTGGTGACGAGACGGCCGGCCAGTTCCAGTTCGCGGTCGAGCCATGAATTGAGCAACGGGCCGCCGTACACCTCGACGCCGGCCTGCAGCCACCCGTGCGAGCCGATCGTCGGTCGGGGTTTGAGTTTGAATCCCGGAGAGTCGGTGTGGGCGCCGAGCACCCGAAACGGTGTCGTCGGCCCCGCACCCACGGGTTGAACCCAGGCGATGATCGCACCGTCGCGCAGCACGAAGTGGCCACCGGCCGTTCCGGACCAGGCGTCCGATTCGCTCACCCGGGTGAAACCTGCGCCCTCAAGGCGTCGCGCTACCTCGGCCGCCGCGTGGTAGGACGACGGTGAAGCGGTGATGAAGTGAGCGAAGTCGTCGATGTAAGCGGGGGTGGCGTCCATCCGTCCATCCAACCACCCCTGCTGCACGGTCCTAGACTGGCCGGAATCGTATCGGTGACTCGCGCCGGTGACAGGAGGGCCCCCGATGACGGATTCGAACGGCAACACAGCGCAGCAGAAGGGGTGGTACCCGGATCCGTCCGGCGCTCCGGTGCAGCGTTTCTGGAACGGCACGCAGTGGACCGAGGATCGGTATGACCCCTCGCTCGCCGTCTACGGCACGACTCCCCCGCTCGTGCCCGGTCAGGGCGCCGCGGTCAGGAATGGGCTTCTCTGGGTCATCGTTCTGTTGCCGCTCCTCTCCGTCATCGGAACGGCGCAGTTCGACCTGACGGCCTATGTGCGGGCATCCCTGTCGGCGACGGGCCCGGTCATGAGCCCCGGGTACGCGCTGGTGCAATTCCTTGGTTTCGTCGTCTATGCGGCCACGATTGTGCTGGCCTTCCTGGACTACCGCGGCCTGTCCCGGCTTGGTGTTCCCCGGCCGTTCCACTGGGCGTGGACATTCCTCACGGGTGCCATCTACATCATCGGTCGCACGGTCATCGTACGCCGGCGCGTCGGCGGAAGCCTGGCTCCGATCTGGACGTGGGTTGCCATCTGGGCGTTGGCCGGGGTCGTGGCCTTCGTCAAGACGGCGGCGGCTCTCACCGAGCTGGCCCCGCTCCTCGAAAACACCATCGCGAGCTAGCTTCGGTTCAGCGCGGCGCCGGCGCCTCTGTCTGCAGCGCCGCCCGCGCGAAAGCGGCGCCGCCCACGCTCGGTGTCCACGAGTCGCCGTACCAGTCTTCCGTCGGCTCGAAGACGCCGAGCCGACTGAGCAGGCGCCACTTCTCCATCAGGAGGCGGTGCACCTGTGAGGTGCTGACCCTGTCCCCGCTCGGCTCCGCCCAGCCGATGGTTTCCAGGCCGCGGGCCACCGCCACGAGATATTCGGCGGACTGGTCGAGCGTGCGGGTGGCCACGAAGAGCAGGAGCAGACGCGTCGCATCCTTCACTTCGGGTATCCGAGATCGGTGCACCGTCGCCGCGAGGTGCCACCACAGCGAACGCGAGGAGTCGGTGAGCGCGCGGCCCCTGGCCGTGCGCTGCAGCATGCCCTTGCTGATCCGGAGCAGTCCGACCTCACGCATGTGCAGGCGCATTTCCAGCAGGGGGCTGATGTGACTTTCCCGATTCACGCTGACGGGCCAGCCCCAGTCAAGTTCGGTGGTGGCTTCGATCACCACTGCGGGCGGCAGATGCCCGGCCCGTGTCAGACGGATGCCGTCGTCGCCGACGCGCCGCAGCATCCAGTTGATCTGTTCCACCATTCGCGTCATCGCTCGGGGATTGAGCAGGATGGTGTCACTCACTCGCGCCTGGGCGATGAGCCGCCGAAAACCCGGCACGGAGTCTGCGTGCATGCGCGGCTCGAATTGCTGGATGACGTTCATCCTTCGAGCCTAGCCACGCCCGCCCGCCGGTGCCCCCACTGTCGGGCGTATCTGACACGCTTGACACATGACTGATACCCGGGCATCCGCTCTCGAAATTCTTCGCACCCTCGTGGGGCGCTCCGACGCGGATTTTCATGAGGGCCAGTACGAGGCCATCGAGACCCTCGTCGATCAGCGGCGCCGAGCCCTGGTGGTGCAGCGCACCGGTTGGGGCAAGTCGGCCGTGTACTTCGTCGCCACCCTGCTGCTGCGCCGGCAGGGAGCAGGGCCGACCATTCTGGTCTCCCCGTTGCTCGCGCTGATGCGCGATCAGGTCGCCGCGGCCGCCCGCGCCGGTGTTCGCGCGGTGTCGATCAATTCCTCGAACGCCCACGAGTGGGGCGAGGTGCTACAGAAGCTGCAGCGCGACGAGGTGGATGTGCTCCTCGTGTCTCCGGAACGGTTGAACAATCCGTCGTTCCGCGATGAACAACTCCCGGCGTTGATTGCGCGGGTCGGCCTGCTTGTGGTCGACGAAGCGCACTGCATTTCCGACTGGGGCCACGACTTTCGTCCCGACTACCGGCGTCTGCGCGATCTCATTGCCCAAATGCCGGTCGGTGTTCCTGTGCTCGCCACGACGGCCACCGCCAACAGCCGGGTGGTGACGGACGTCGCGGAGCAGATTGCCCAGGCGACCACCGGCCTGGCTCCCGGCTCCGCTGTCAGCCCGGTGGTCACCATTCGCGGGCCGCTCGCCCGCACCTCGTTGCGCCTCGGGGTGCTGCGGCTGCCGGATTCCCGGGCCCGGTTGGCCTGGCTGCTGAGCCACCTCGGCGAGCTTCCCGGCAGCGGCATCATTTACACGCTCACGGTCTCCGCGGCCGAAGACACCGCCCGGCTGCTGCGGGACGCCGGCCATGTCGTGCGCTCGTACACCGGCCAGACGGACACCATGGAGCGGGAGGAGTCGGAGGGACTGCTCAAAAACAACGAGGTCAAGGCTCTCGTCGCCACGAGCGCCCTCGGCATGGGTTTTGACAAGCCGGACCTCGGATTCGTGTTGCACCTCGGGGCGCCGTCGTCGCCGGTCGCGTACTACCAGCAGGTGGGCCGTGCGGGCCGTGCCACAGAAAACGCCGACGTTCTGCTGCTGCCCGGCACCGAAGACGAAGCGATCTGGCACTACTTCGCCACCGCATCGATGCCCAACCAGGCGAAGGCGGAAGCCGTGCTCGGCGCCCTCGTCGAGCACGGCCCGTCCCCCCTCTCGACGCCCGCCCTCGAGGCGCGCGTCGATCTGCGTCGCACTCCGCTGGAACTGCTGCTCAAGGTGCTCGACGTCGATGGCGCCGTGCGCCGCGTGAAGGGCGGCTGGGTGGCGACGGGCGAACCGTGGGTGTACGACCGGGACCGGTACGAGCGCATCGCCGCCGCGCGGCTCACCGAGCAACGCGCCATGCTCGAATTCGAAAGCACGACGGGTTGCCGCATGGAGTTCTTGCAGCGCGCACTCGACGATGTCACCGCGGTGCCCTGCGGGCGCTGCGACAACTGCGCCGCACCGTGGTACCCGCTGGATGTGCGCGAGGAGGCCGCGAACACCGCGGCGGCGTCCCTCGACCGCGTTGGCATCACCCTCGACGCCCGTGCCCAGTGGCCCACGGGAATGGCGAGCCTCGGCGTCACCGCCTCCGGCAAGATCGCTGTGGGTGAGCGCTTGTCTGAAGGCCGGGCGCTCGCGCGCCTCACGGACCTCGGTTGGGGCGGCGCCCTCCGCGAGATCTTCGAAGGCACCGGCGCGGATGCCGCGGCAACGACCGCAATGACGGCCGCATGCATCCGGGTTCTCGCCGAGTGGAACTGGCAGGAACGCCCCGTTGCCGTGGTGAGCATGCCGTCCCGGCGGCGGCCCCTGCTCATTGATTCGGTCGCGCGCACGTTGTCTGAGGTGGGCCGGTTGCCGTGGTTGGGCCGGCTGGATGTGGCCAACGGTGGCCCGACCGGAACTCCCGGCGGCAACAGCGCGTATCGACTGTCCAACGTGTGGGACCGTTTCATAGTGGGTCCGGAGCTGGCGGCGGCGCTCGAGCCGTTTGCCGGCCGTCCGATTCTGTTGGTCGATGATGTCGCCGACAGCCGCTGGACGTTGACGGTGGCGGGCCGCCAGTTGCGGCGGGCGGGGGCCTCCGCGGTGCTGCCGTTCAGCCTCGCCCTGCGTTCGTAGCCTGGCGCGTCCGATTCGCCGCCACATAAGGTAACCGGAATATTTCACGCTTCCGGTCGCTTGTTACGCTACGGATGCCGCCATTGCGGCTCAGCACACCCTTGATTCCCGAAGGCCAGTACTTATGAAGCTCACGCTCCCCACTGCGGCACTCCTCACAGCGGTCGCCCTTACGCTCACCGGTTGCGCCGCATCGGGCAGCGATGCGACCGCCGAGTCCGGCGCCGACACGTCGCTCAGCGCCGTGCAGGACGCCGGCGTGCTGACCGTGGGCACCGAGGGGACCTACCGCCCGTTCTCGTTCCACGAAGACGGTTCGGGACAGCTCACCGGCTACGACGTCGAGGTCGTCACCGCTGTCGCCGACGAACTCGGGGTGTCGGTCGCCTTCGAGGAAACCCAGTGGGACGCCATCTTCGCCGGCTTGACCGCCGGCAGGTTCGACGTGATCGCCAACCAGGTGTCCATCACGCCGGAGCGCACGGAGGCGTATACGTTTTCGACGCCGTACACCTACTCGACCGGCGTGATCGTGGTTCCCACCGACAACACGTCCATCACCTCCTTCGAGAGCCTGTCGGGTAAGAAGACGGCCCAGTCGCTCACCAGCAACTGGAACACTCTGGCCACCGAGAGCGGTGCCATCGTCGAAGGCGTTGAAGGGTGGGCGCAGTCCGTCGCGCTCGTCGAGCAGGGTCGGGTGGATGCCACGATCAACGACAAGCTCACCTTCCTCGACTACAAGAAGCAGGGCGGGGCCGCGGGCCTGAAGATCGCCGCCGAGACGAGCGACCGTTCGGAGAGCGCGTTTGCGGTCGCCAAGGGCGGCACGGCGCTCGCGAGCGCCATTGACACCGCGTTGGCCACGTTGCAGGAGAATGGAACCCTGGCCACGATCTCCGACAAGTACTTCGGCGCGGACGTCAGCCAGTAACTCGCCCGCAGCCCTCGCTGCGAACCCCAACGCAGACCTACCTGCAGGAGCGGACCCCATGATCCAGCCCAATTGGGAGTTGTTCGCCAGCTCCTTCCTTCCTCTGCTGGACGGGGCGATTCGGGGAACGATTCCACTTGCCCTGATGTCCTTCGCGATCGGATTGGTGCTTGCCCTTGCCCTCGCCCTGATGCGCCTCTCGACGCGACTGTGGGTCTCCGGGATCGCCCGCATCTACATCTCCCTGGTGCGGGGGACTCCGCTGCTGGTACAGCTTTTCGTCATCTTCTACGGTCTTCCGTCGGTAGGCGTGCTCATCGACCCGTGGCCGAGCGCCGTTGTCGCGTTCTCGATCAACGTGGGCGGTTACGCGGCAGAGGTGATTCGTGCGGCGATCCTGTCGGTCCCGAAGGGGCAGTGGGAGGCCGCGTACATGATCGGCATGTCCCGCGCTCGTGCCCTGACCCGCATCATCCTCCCGCAGGCCGCACGCGTGTCGGTGCCCCCACTCTCCAACACGTTCATCAGCCTCGTGAAGGACACTTCCCTCGCCTCGCTGATTCTCGTCACCGAGCTGTTCCGGGAGGCGCAGCAGGTCGCCGCGTTCAGCCAGGAATTCATGCTCCTGTATCTGGAGGCCGCACTCATCTACTGGGTCATCTGCCTTGTGCTCTCCACTGGCCAGGGTTTCCTGGAAAAGCGATTGGACCGCTATGTCGCCCGCTGAACCGTCTCCCGCGCTGCTCACCGTGCGCGGCCTGCAAAAAAGCTTCGGCACGAACCACGTGCTGTCCTCGATCGACCTCGAGGTGCACCGTGGCAGCGTGCTGGCACTGATCGGGACGTCGGGC
>Ga0307487_1000389_pt1 | contig 34678 bp, 30 predicted proteins | sample CBIW12metaG_FD_203665 | JGI IMG/M metagenome (GOLD analysis project Ga0307487, IMG submission 203665) | Sea-ice brine microbial communities from Beaufort Sea near Barrow, Alaska, United States - CBIW 1.2 | ecosystem: Environmental > Aquatic > Marine > Coastal | place: USA: Alaska | collected... | reverse complement strand
ACCGCCGGCCCGCGGCAACATTCCGCTGGACCGCGGGAGCTTTCTCATCATGCCGGGCGAATTCGGCGACTACGCCGGCGTCAAGATCCTCACCGTCGCCCCCGAGAACCCGGCCGCGAACCTGCCGCGGATTCAGGGAAACTACCTCCTCTTCGAGTCGAAAACCCTGCGCCCCGTCGCGCTGATCGACGGCATCGCCCTGACCCTGCTGCGCACTCCGGCCGTGTCCGCCCTCGGCGTTGACCTGCTGGCCGCCGCGGACGCCTCCACCCTGATCGTTTTCGGCACCGGCCCCCAGACGCTGTACCACGTGCGTGCCGTGGCCGCCGTGCGCCCGCTCACCCGGGTTACCATCGTCGGCCGCTCCGCTGAGCGCACCGACGCGGTCGTCGCAACGCTGCGATCGGAAGGCTTCGCCGCCTCGGCCGGATCCGCCGCCGATGTCGCCGACGCGCAAATCGTGGTGTGCTGCACCAGCGCCGGCGAACCCGTCTTTGACGGCGCCCTGGTGCGCGACGACGCGGTCGTCGTGGCGATGGGCTCGCACGATCCTGCCTCCCGCGAGACCGATGACGCGTTGGCCGCGCGCAGCCGGGTGTACGTGGAAGACGTTGACACGGCGCTTCGCGAAGGCGGCGACGTGGTCATCGGCATCGAGCACGGCTGCATCGACCCGGCCGACCTGGTCACCCTCTCGCAACTGGCCGTCAACGGCCCCGAGCAGCGCACCGGCCCGGCCCTGTTCAAGACCGTCGGCATGGGATGGCAGGACCTGATCATCGCCAGCGCGCTGCACGCCCACCGCGACGACGTCGCTCAGTAACATGCCGGATTCGACGAGTCCCGGCTCAGAGGCCCCATCGACGGTGACTGTCATCGGCGGCGGTGTGATCGGACTGACCTGCGCCCTGCAGCTGGCCCGCGCCGGGTTCGCGGTGACCGTCGTCGCCGCGGATGCGCCGGAAGACACCTGTTCGGCGGCCGCCGCCGCCATCTGGTTTCCCTTCGAGGCTGCCCCGAAAAAGGCCGTCATCGGTTGGTCACGCGAGTCATTCGCCTACTTCGAGGCGTTGTCCCACGACGCCGACTCCGGGGTCACGATGAACCCGGGCGTCGCGCTGTATCGCAGCGAACCCCGCCGGGACTGGTGGACCGCGGCCCTCGAGCACCTCCGCGACGCGCGCCCGGACGAGTTGCTGGGCGGGGCGGCGGCGGGAACGGTATGCACGATGCCGTTCGTGAAGATGTCCACCTACCTGCCCTGGCTGCAGGAGCAGTGCCGCGCGGCCGGCATTCGTTTCGTGCAGGAACGCGTGCGGACGCTGCAGGGCTTCGGCACGGAAAGCGACTGCATCGTGGTCGCGGCCGGTCTCGGGTCAGCGGAGCTGATGCAGGACGAGGAGATGATGCCCATCCGCGGGCAGGTGGTTCGACTGAGCAATCCGGGCCTCACGGGCTGGATCCTCGACGACGAAAACCCGCACGGAATGCTCTACATATTCCCCCGCGGTGATGACGTGATTTGCGGGGGAACCGCCGAGTCCGGGTCCTGGGACGCCAATGAAGACCCGGCGACGACGGCGGCGATCCTGCGACGCGCCCGCGCACTGGTTCCGGCCCTCGACGACGCCGAGGTATTGAACGCGAAGGTCGGCCTGCGCCCGTTCCGGTCCGCAACGCGCGTGGAGACCACCGAGCACGCCGGGCGCACCGTGGTCACCTGCTACGGACACGGGGGTGCGGGCGTCACGATGAGCTGGGGCTGCGCCGATGAGGTTGTTCGCCTGGTGCACGCCCAAACGCAACAGGCCTGATACCGGCCGTGTGACGGGCCGGCCGACTCGAAGCGGCGGGGGCCCGAGTCAATGAGAACATTGAACAATGACCGGAACTCTCGTGGCCAAGGGCCTCGCTGGCGGGTACTCGCACCGCACCCTGTTCGACTCAGTTGACCTCACCGTCGCCCCGGGAGACGTCGTCGGGGTCGTCGGCGTGAACGGCGCCGGCAAATCCACGCTGTTGCGTCTGCTCGCCGGCACGCTCAGCCCGCAGGAAGGCACCGTGAGCCTGGTGCCGAGCGACGCCTTCATCGGCTGGCTGCCGCAGGAGCATGAACGACTGGCGGATGAGACCGTTGCCGGGTTCATTGCCCGCAGAACGGGATGCGACGAGGCGACGCGTGACATGGATGCGGCGGCATCCGCTCTCGGCGACACCGCGCCGAGCGCCGACGGCCGAGACCCGTCCGACGTCTATTCCGCGGCGCTCGACCGCTGGCTCGCGAGCGGAGCGGCCGACCTGGACGATCGCCTCCCGATCGTGCTGGCCGACCTCGGGCTCACTCTCGGGCATGACGTGGCCGGGAATGCCCTGATGACGTCGCTCTCGGGAGGCCAGGCGGCGCGCGTGGGCCTCGCCGCCCTGCTGCTGTCGCGGTTCGACATTGTGCTGCTCGACGAACCCACCAATGACCTCGACCTCGACGGGCTCGAGCGGCTCGAGTCGTTCGTACGCGGTCTCCGTGGCGGTGTGGTGCTCGTCAGCCACGACCGCGAATTCCTCGCCCGATGCGTCACTCGCGTTCTGGAACTCGATCTCGCCCAGGGCGCGAACCGGGTGTTCGGCGGCGGCTACGACGCGTACCTTGAGGAACGCGAAACCGCCCGCCGGCACAAGCGCGAGGACTTCGAGGAGTTCGCGGCCAAGAAGGCCGACCTGGTGGGGCGGGCCAGAACACAACGCGAGTGGTCGAGCCAGGGCGTACGCAACGCCATGAAGAAGGCTCCCGACAACGACAAGATACGACGCAAGGCGTCGACGGAATCCAGTGAGAAGCAGGGGCAGAAGGTGCGCCAGATGGAGAGCCGCATCGCACGCATGGACGAGGTCGACGAGCCTCGCAAGGAATGGCAGCTCGAGTTCACGATCGGCGCGGCCCCGCGGTCGAGCGCCGTGGTGTCAACGCTCGCGGCGGCCGTCATCCGGCAGGGCGATTTCACGCTCGGTCCCGTGTCGCTGCAGGTGAACGCGGGGGAACGCATCGGGATCACCGGGCCGAACGGCGCGGGCAAGAGTACCCTGCTGCGTGCTCTCCTCGGCCGGTCGACACCTGATGCCGGCAGCTCGAGCCTCGGCGCCAGCGTACGCATCGGCGAAATCGACCAGGCGCGTACCCTGCTCGCCGGCCCCGAACCGCTCGCCGAAAGTTTTGAGGCCCTCGTCCCCGACCTCACCGTCGCGGAGGTGCGCACCCTCCTGGCCAAGTTCGGCCTCAAGGCCGACCACGTGAATCGACCGGTCGATGAGCTGTCGCCCGGCGAACGGACCAGGGCCGGGCTGGCGCTGCTGCAGGCGAGGGGAGTGAACCTGCTCGTTCTCGACGAGCCCACGAACCACCTCGACCTGGCGGCGATCGAACAGCTGGAGCAGGCGCTGCACTCCTATGACGGCACGCTCCTGCTCGTAACGCACGACCGGCGGATGCTCGACAACGTTCGAGTGGACCGGCACTGGCACGTGGAGGCGGGTCGGGTCAACGAACTGTAGGCCTCAGGGCATCCGGGCCCCATAAAACCGGAGAATTTCGCGACACGCGGCCTCGGGCGTGGCGCCCCGGCGTGTCTCAGAAACTCCGGTTTTAGCGCCCGTTTTAGCGCCGGTTTTAGCGCGGGCTAGCGGGACTGGCGCTTCTTGCCGACGCGCGGCGCGCCCTTGACGGCGGGCGTACGGCCCTTGCCCTTGGAGGCCTTGGCCTTGCCTCCCGGCGGGCGGGGCGGCGGGGCGTTCTTCTCTGCCTCGTAGTGGATGTCCGACAGGAGGGCCGCGCCGGCCTTGGTCAGCCGGGTCACATCGGTGCTGCGATCGAACAGAGCCTGGCCGAGTTCTGCCTCCAGGTCCTTCACCGACACGCTCACCGTCATGCGCGGCACGTTGAGGTTTTTCGCCGCGCGAGTGAAGTTCAACTCCTCCGCGACGGCGGTAAAGTGCTGGAGCTGGATGGTGTCCACAAAGAGCCTTTCAGGAACCCGCGAATGTCGAGGGTCACTCAAGGCTACGCGTCCGACATGAGAATTCGGTCACACGCCCACATCTCGTTGCCGCAACGCCACCGCGGTCGCCCCGGCCAGCAGGATCGAGATCGACAGGAATAGCACGGCCACGCCCCAATTCGCGCCCGAGCTCAGCGGATTGTGGCCGAAGGCCCAGTAGTACGGCGAGAGCCCGTGCAACCATTCCATTGTGGCGTTCTGATTTCCGATCGCGTTGAACGTGTAGCCGATCACCGCCACGCCGGCGCCGCCTCCGATGCCCCAGATACGCCGGCCCGTCAGAGCGCCGCACAAAAGCGCGACCGATCCGGTCAGCAGCACGAGCCCGCCGAACAGCATCCCGGTGCCGAGCAGATTGTACGGGTCGATCTCCAATTGCGCCGGGCCGTTCCACAACCACACGAGTGCGCAGGTGAGCGTGGCCAGGCCCAGAACTTTCACCGCCATCGCCGCAAACCTCGCGAGTGCGACCTGCACCCGCGTCACACCGTGGGCGAGGGTGAGTTCCAGCTGGCCCGATTCTTCGTCGCCGCCGAGGGCAGACGCGCCCCAGCTGATCGCGGCGATGCTCAGCAGAACGAATCCGATCAGACCGAAAAGAGTGGCCTGCGCATAGCCGGGACCGGTCCCGATCTGTTCATAGTTCAGGGTGCGGGTGAGTTCCGCAGGCATGCTGTCGATCAGGTCCTGCATCTGCGAGTTCTGGTTCATGCTCGGAAAGAGCGGCAGGTAGAGCGCCGCCGCGGCGGTGAGCCCGAGCGACCACCCGATGAGCGATCGCCAGCTTTCGCTGAAGACCTTCCCGAAGACGGGCAGCCGCGCCCGGCGCAGCTCGGGCGTGCGCCCCGCGCCGCGCGGTCGCAGCACCGGTGCCGTCATGACCGAGCCCCCGCCGGCACGACACCGGATGCCGCCGGTGCGGAGTACAGGGTGAGCACCGACTCTTCCAGATCGGGTTCTTCCAGCACGAGGTCGGTCACCTGCAGGGCGGCGATGGCCTGCACGAAGGGCCGGACCGCGCCGCTCAGGGTGGCCGTGGCCGTGGCCAAGGCGGCCGAGTCGACGGTGCACGCCAGGTCGCCCACACCCGGCACGGCGGCCAGGACCTGTGTGAGTTCCGCGGCGCCGACACCCGACGCCGACATGCGCACGTGGCGGATCGCGGTATTGCGCAGCTCGTTGACGCTCGCGATCGTGACGATGCGGCCATCGCGGAGGATCGCCACCTCGTCGGCGGCCTGTTGGATCTCGCTGATCACGTGGGAGGAGAGGAACACGGTCTGGCCGGCCTCGCTGGCCTCCTGCACCAGGCTCAGAAACTCCTGCTGCATCAGCGGGTCCAGTCCGCTGGTGGGTTCGTCAAGCACGAGCAGCTCCGGTTCATGCATGAAGGCCTGGATCACGCCGAGCTTCTGCTTGTTCCCCTTGGAGAGCCTGCGCACCGGAGCGTCCAGGTCGAGCTTGAAGCGGTCGGCCAGCTGTTCGATGCGCCCCTCGCGCACCGGCCCGGAGATATCGGCGTAGTGCCGGAGCAGTCGTCGTCCGCTGATCCGACCTTCGAGAATCAGATCCCCGGGCAGGTACCCGATGCGGTGTCGGAGCTCCGGTCCTGCATTGCGAGAGTCGGTACCGAGCACGGTCGCGCTCCCCGAGGTGGCGCGAATGATGTCGAGCAGGGTGCGCATGAGCGTGGTCTTGCCGGCACCGTTGGGGCCGATGACCCCGAAGACGCTGCCCCGGGCGATGGTGAAGCTCACGCCCTGAAGCGCCAGGTGTGAACCGAATGACTTGGTGATGTCGCGCACCTCGATCGCGTGCGGCGAGGCGTGTGGTGCGCCGTTGCGCGGGGCCGGTCCGGCATGGGTCATGGTGGGGTTCCTTGTGGTCGCAAACGCTAGTCACGACCGTAGTTGGCACGGCGCCATCGGGGTAGGGGCTTTCGCCTCGGTCGGCGGCCCGGTGGCGATTTCACTGCACAACGTGGGTGTTGGTCGGGGCGGGTGCTGTTGGCGGAGCGGCAACGTCTGGCTTGGCGACCACTATGGGGTATTGGGCCGTGATCTGAACTTTTCGTGACGGGAAATGCGTCAGAAAGACCCTCGCGGTGATGATCGCCGTGCCGGGGGCGATGGCGCTCACCGTCCCGCCATCGATCGTGGCGACGGTTTCGTCGTCGGAGGACCACGCCACAGTGTCGACGACGGCCGACGTGCCGTCGTTGTAGGTTCCGATGGCGATGAGCGTGAGGTTCTGACCCGGCTGCAGGTTACGCATGATCGGCTGGCGCAGGGCACCGAAGGGTCCCGGGCTGATGGTCAGTCCGGTGAGGACACGCCGGTCAACGACGACGCTCGCCGTGGCCGTGAACTCACCCAGTGTGACCGAAACCGTGGTGTCACCCGCGCTGACTGCCGATGCGATTCCCTGGTTCGAAATCTGTATGACCTTGTCATTGTCGGACGTCCACGCGGGCGTGCCCATCAGCAGGCTGCTCGACCCGTCGCTGAAGTGGCCGAGAACGCTCAGCTCCTGCTCCATTCCCTCAACCAGCGAGATGGCTTCTGGTGGCAGGATGCTGATGCTCTGGAGCGTGGGGGAGGAGGTTGCGCTCGGGGTCGCGCTGCTGGTGCTGGTGCTGGTGCTGGGGCTCGACTCCTGGGTCGGTTCGGACGAGGGTGTCACCGGTGTGGAATCGGAGGCGTTCTCCATCAGCGCGCGGGCGGCCGGATGATTCAGCGCAAGCGAACCGACGATGACCAGCCAGATCACGGTGACACCCGCGTAGACCAACCAGACTCGGTTGCCGTATCGACGCATACCGCGGTCGAGCGCTCGCCTGACCGCGGCGGGATGCGCGTGGGACGTCGCCGTGGCATCCGCGAGCAGCTGGCGCCTCAGCCGGGCATTCATGAGTCGTCGTTCGCGGCATCGAAACGTGCGAGCCGCTCGTCGGCGCTCCGCAGGCTCGTCGCCACCGCGTTGATCGGTTGATTGGTCATAGACGCTATTTGGGCCACGGGGAGGCCGGCGAATTCCCGCAGCACCACCGCGATGCGTGCGGCGGGCGGCAGCTCGGACAGCGCGGTGGCGGGCTCCGCCCGTGCGCCGGCACTCGTCGGGTCGCCCGGGGAGCTGTTCCACCGGGACTGCTTCGACAGAAGTTGCACGAATTCGCACAGAACGTAGCTGCGCAGATCGGGCGTCACCGGCCCGCGCCATGCGGCGGCCGTGCGCGCCCAGGCCGCCTCGAGCAGCCGGGACGCCAGGGCCGGATCGTCGCACATCAGCTGGGTGTACAGGCCGAGGTCGCCGCGCTGCTGGGTGAACGCGAGCTGCAGCTCGCCGTCACGGTCGCGCAGCGCCGTCGATACCCTGACGCCCATGGGAAATCCGAACTCCACCTGCTTGATCACGGGAAAGGCAACGGCCGCGAGCAGGGCGACGGACCCGAGGCCGAGCAGCACGAGACCCATCAGGTCGTGGAGCAGGATTCCGACGACGACCAGGCCGACGGCCAGCACCGTGAGGACGATGCGGGAGGGCTGCAGGGCGGAGGAGATGCGCCGCGCCGGCACCTCACACATGGGTGCCCCCCGAGTGGTGCCTGGTCCCGCGGTGATTGTCTGTCATGTCGACGTGCCCTGCGCCTCAAATGATCGTCTCGGCTCTGTGCCGACAGCATAGGCCCGTCGGCCTCGTCCCGCAGGCAATGACCACCGGTGCCGGTGACACCCGGCAGCGGCGGGAGTATTGTGTCTGCACACTTACCGCTGGGAACTCGGGAAAGAGGTGCAACGTGAGCGTTGTGCGATCGACCCTGTCCAGTCTGGTCTCGGTGCTCGCCGACGCGGTGGCACCCGACAGCGTCGGGGTGGCTGACGGCGGCCCTGTTCCCACCGACCCCGTGATCGTTCGCGTGATCACCGTGGATCGCATCGGTCGATCACGTCGCGACGGTCCGGTGCTCGATCTCGAACTCGGCGCGGCCGTGGTCTGCACCGGGCCGCGCAGCATCGAAAACGTCGAGCAGATGCTCGGCGCCGTCGAGAGGAGCGCACGCTACGCCGTGAGCGCCCTGGATCCGGCCCAGACCGGCGGCGGAACCGGCCTCGGGTTCATCGTGCGTGTGCCCGTGACCCTGCGGCTGAGCGAACCGGAGGGCCCGCCGATCCTCGAACCGTTGCAGCTCACCACCGTGATCGGACGGCTGTTGCGCGGCATCGTCGTGGGGCCGGACGGGCACGGCCTCCCCGGGGCGAGCATCCGCTCCCGCTCCTCGGCACTCGCGGTCGTCAGCGACGGTTCCGGCGGATTCTCGTTGCTCTCCACCCCCGATCCCGTTCAGGACTTCATTGTCGAATACCACGGGCAGTCAGTGGCGGTGACGGCGCCCGTTGACCCCACGCTCACCCTGGCCTGGGCGCCCCAGTAACCGCCTCGGCAACACTCAATGAAAGGAGAACAACATGCCCAACTATCTTGCTCCGGGCGTGTACGTACAGGAGGTGCCGAGCGGCGCCCGGGCGATCGGGCAGGTGAACTCGAGCATCGCCGGATTTGTGGGCGTGGCCCCGGATGCCAGGGCTCGACTTGACCAGACGGTCGTGCTCGACAACTGGACGCAGTTCGTAGATATCTTCGTCGGCACGGCGACGGTGGGAACGCCGCTCTCCAATGCCGTCTACGGATTCTTCAACAACGGAGGCGGACGGTGCTACGTCGTGAACATCGGCACCGGCGGTAGCCTCCTGGGCACGGCGGCGAAACCCACCGGCCTGCGCAACCTGGAGAAAATCGACGACATTTCCATCGTCGCGGCGCCCGGCTACGCCGATGCCGACTCGTACGCCGCCCTCATCGAGCACTGCGAACACCCGCTGCGCCAGGACCGGGTCGCCATCCTCGACGCCGTGGAAGACTACGGTCCCGACGTCTCGGCGCTGACCCGGGTGGCGACCTCCGGCGTGCCGAGCAAGAACACGGCGAGCGATGCGGATGACGCCCAGCTGTCGCTCGGCCCGCCCCAGTCTCCCGGCGGCTATGCCGCGATCTATGTGCCCTGGCTGGTCGTGGTCGACCCCGTTTCCGGGATCAGGGTCACTCAGCCGCCCTCCGGCCACATCGCCGGGGTCTGGGCTCGCGTCGACGCGAGCCGCGGCGTGCACAAGGCCCCCGCGAACGAGCCGATCCAGGGGGCTCTCGACCTCCGGCAGCGCATCAGCCGCGGCGAGCAGGAGGTGCTCAACCCGGCCGGGGTCAACTGCATCCGCTATTTTCCGGGGGAGGGCATCCGCGTGTGGGGTGCGCGCACCAAGGCCCCCGAGGCGAGCGAGTACCGCTACGTGCCCGTGCGCCGGCTGACCAACATGATCAAGGAATCGATCGAGGAAGGCACCCGGTGGGCGGTGTTCGAACCCAACAAGGACGAGTTGTGGCGATCCCTGCGCCGGGATATCGGTAACTTTCTCACGAATGTCTGGCACGACGGCGCCCTGTTCGGCACGACCCCGCAGCAGGCGTTCTTCGTGAAATGCGATGCGGAGACCAACCCGCCCGAGGTACGGGACGCCGGTCGGCTCGTGACGATCATCGGCCTCGCCCCGGTGAAACCGGCCGAATTCATCGTCTTCAAACTCATGCAATCGGTGGATACCACCGAGATCGAAAACCTGGGAGGCTGACATGTCTGACGCACCTACTCCACCGCCGCAGGCCGCGGCACCGCAGGCGCAGCCCGGCAACGTCGTTGATCCCTATCGGGCGTACAACTTCAAGCTCGTGATCCAGACCGTGGTGCAGGGGCACTTCACCCGGGTGGACGGTCTCGGCGTCAAGATTCCGCGTCTGCTGTGGCGGGAAGGCGGAGACAACGCGGCCGTGCGTACGATGCCGGGTCCGGTCGAGTACCCGCCGGTGACACTGCGCTACGGCCTGACCGACTCCAAGGAACTGTTGCAGTGGCTTTTCGCGGCCGTCGACGGCCGGGTGGAGCGCCGCAACGTGTCGCTGGCGATGCTCAACGACGCCGGAACGACCGAAGTGCGACGCTGGAACCTGATTGGCGCGTGGCCGTGTGAGTGGTCGGGTGCACCGCTGGACGCCCTCGGCAAGGAGCTGGCGATCGAGTCGCTCAGCCTCGCCTACGATCAGCTGAAACTCGACGATGCTCCCGCGACGCCTCCCGCTTAGCCGCCTCGCCGAGGCCGTGCGCACGCTCACCCGCGTGTGGCGCCCGACCGACGTGTCGACGAAGCGCCCGGCGGATGCAGCGGCGCGCCTTCCGAGCGTCGGCGTCGGCGTCGACGCCGACGGGGGCGACACCGATTCGTCGTTGTCGTGGGTCGCGGATGCGGACGGTGCGCCGGACCACTGGCTGCGCCGGATTCGGGAGGCGTCGCTCCCGCCGGCCGCGCGCCCCGGCCGACATCAGGCGGGCCGTGCGACGCCGGACCCGAGGCGGCCCGAGTACGTCGGGCCCGATCCGGGCGACGAGTCACGTCCGGAGAACCCGGCGGAACGCCATACGGCAAAAGGTCATGCGGCAACTGGCCATCGGACGTCAGGCCATCCGGCAGTCCTTCCGACGGACGCCGATCCGCCAGGCGGCGTGCCTCCGGCACCTCCGGCGCCGCACGGAGATGCCCGCCGTGGTGCGCCCTGGGTCGGGGAGGCCCGCTCGGACTCTCCGCGACCGGAGCCCCGGGTCCGCGCCGACGCGCCGTCGAACGTCGGCGCGGATCGTGCCGCGGACACCGTCGCGGCCACCTCCTCCGAGGAACGCCCCGCGGCGCGCCTGCGCCTGCGCCGGTCAGACACACCACCGCCGACACCACCGCCCACACCGGCGCCGACCCGCGGCGCGGGCGACGCCGACCCCCGGGATGCGCTCACCGGAGCACCCCGCCGCATCGTGTTGCGAACGCCCGACGCGCCGTCGCCCGCGGCTCCCGGGGGAGCGGCGTCCCGCGCGTCGACGGCGCCGAACGCCCACGACGGGGACCGCGCGGCACCTGCGACCCCGCACACCACTCCACCCACGATCCCGGCGCCCGCGTCCCCGAGCGGTGCGGTTCGAGAGAGTGTCGGCATCCGCGCGCACGGTGCTCGGGGGGAAGTGGTCCCGGGGTCCGACGCTTTCGTTTCCGCAGCCGCAGCCCGGCGCGGACCGGCTCGCGACGGCTCCCCGGACGGGTCGCCGCGGCCCTCGACCGCCGACGCGCGAGCGCTCGCCGCGGGGGCCCCGGCGGCGACCCACCCGTGGCCGGAACTGTCCTCGCCGCGCCCGCTCACGGTGAGCGGGGCCAGCGCCGAGTCGGTCATCCGCGAGGTCACCCGGGCGCGGCGCCTCGCCGAGGAGCAGGCGAGCGTGTGACATGGAACGGGTCGCGTTTCTCATCGAAGACACCGGGGAACACTTCGGATGCCTGCTCAACCCCGAAACGGTGGTGATGTCGCGCACCGCGGGCGTTGAGCCGCGCCGCTCCGCCGGCGGTCGCCTGACCGGCGCTGGACTCGCCGACGACCCCCTGCACTTCACCGGAGGCGGGCACACCGAGCTTCGACTCGACCTGGTCTTCGACGTCGACCTGGCACCCGAGAACGTGACCGTGTCCGACGTGCGTCAGATGACCCGCCCGATCTGGAAACTCGCCGAGAACTCCGCCGAGGTCGACAAGAAGCGCCGGCCACCGTCCGTTCACTTCCTGTGGGGACGGGCGTGGGACATGCCCGGCATCGTCACCGAAGTGGCCGAGCGCTTCGACCGGTTCGCGGCGGACGGTTCCCCGCTGCGGTCCTGGATGCGGCTCGTGTTCGTGCGGGTGGGCCAGAGCGCCGACGAGGAAGGTGGCGAAAACTTCGAGCTCGCCCAGCGCCTGCCCGTCGTCGACCTGACCGCCCCTCCGGTGGAGACCGTGGCGGTTCCGGGAGACGGCGGCGTGGAAACCCTCGCCTCGGATGCGTCCCTCGCCGACGTGCCGAGGCCGCTGACGCCCACCCGCGAATACGGCATCCTGTCTATGCTCGCCTACGGCACACCGTTGCTCACCAAAGCCATCCTCGAATTCAGCAACGTCGATGACCCCTTTCACTTCAGCGGGAGGTTGTCCCTTCCGCCATTCGGGGAGCAGCCGCGATGAGCGACGTGCAGGGGCTGCCCGACATCACGATCACCCTCGGCCGAGACCGGCTCACGGCGGCGGAGGCGTCCTCCGTGGCGACGATCGAAGTCACGGCCGCGCTCGCCCAACCCGCCATGTGCCGCATCAACTGGGTGACGCTCGATGCTGGACGCCGGGTGAACCCGGCGCCCGGCGACGCCCTCCGGGTGGAGATCGCCGGGGTGCGCCGGGCACTGTTCGTCGGTGAGGTCACCGTGGTCGAGCACAGCTACGGGGCCGACCTCTCCGAAGAAATACGCGTGCGAGCCTACGACGCCCTGCACCGACTGCGGAAACGACAGTTCACCCGTCTGCACGACAACGTCGATCTCAACGGTCTCGCCACCGCACTCTGCGCCGGAACGGGGCTCAGCGTGGTCGGCGGAAACGGGCGGCCGGGACCGGTCTACCAACTCGCCCGCTCCGACCTGAGCCTGCTCGTGGAGGCGAGCCGCCGGCTGGGACTCTACCCCGTGGTGGACGACGGGACCCTGCGGCTCGTGGACCTCACGGGTGAGGGGGATCCCGTCGACCTGATCCTCGGATCGTCATTGCATTCCGCCGAAGTGGAGCTGAGCCAGGAACCGGCGTTCCTGAGCACCGTCGTCACCGGCTGGAACCCGGCGCAGGCCGCCGAGGTGCGCGGAGACTCGACCGACAATCGGGCCAGGGCCGGGGTGCGCGCCGACGCCGCCCCGCAGAGCGTCGGGGGCGGCGGCGCCCTGCTGCGTCAGAACGACCCGCTGGCCGACGACGCCACGGCCGCCGATCTCGCGCAGGCCGAACTGGACGTACGAGCAGGCGGTGAGGTGACCGGCGTCTTCGTGGCCGAGGGGGATCCGCGCATCCGGGTGGGCGGCCGAATCAGGATCAGCGGCGTGGCCCCGAACTTCGAGGGAACGTACACGGCGTGCCGCGTTGTGCATTCGATCGCGGGAAGCGGATATGAGACCACCGTTTCCACGACGCCGCCGCCGGTTGTGCCGGCCACGGCCGGTACTCGAACGGCGGACGTGACGACGCTCGGCCTCGTCATCGAGGTGGACGACCCGGAACAGCGCGGCCGGGTGCGCGTGGACCTGGCGGCCTTCCCCCATGTGAGCACGGGGTGGGCGCCGGTGCTCACCATGGGGGCCGGAACCGGCAAGGGCGCTGTGCTGCTGCCCAACGTCGACGACACCGTGCTCGTGCTCCTCGCCGCGGGCGACCCGAACGACGCCATCGTGCTCGGTGGTCTCTTCGGGCCGGAGCAGGTGCCCGATGCGGACCTGAGCGGAGAACGCGGCCGACGGTTCACACTGGCGACCGCCGACGGGCAGCGCGTCGTGCTCGACGGCGCGGCTCGCAGCATCCGCGTGGAGGACGGCCATGGGTCGTCGATGTCGCTCACCCCCGAGCAATTCCGTATCCATTCCGCGACCGACCTCACTATCGAAGCGCCGGGGCGCGCGTTGCGAGTGCGCGCCAGGACCGTGGATTTCGAGGAGGCGACATGAAGATTCTCGTGCAGAAGGGCGTGCTGCGCTGCGGCCACGACGGTTCCGTCGTCAACGAGCCCTCGCAGGAGTGGGTGGCGGTGACCGGTTCCCCCGTGCTCGTGCAACCCGACCCGCAGGGGCGCAGCATCAACGGATGCCCCAATGTCGGCCTCAACATCAAACCCTGCAAGACCACCCTCGTGGTGGCGAAGGGCTACTCCATGTTCGTGCGGATCGGCGGCCTGGCCGTGTGCCTGGACACGGTGGAGGGGTACACCGACGGAACCCCGCCGGGCGCCGTCAAGTACACGGTGCGCTCGCCGGGCCAGGGCTTCGTCGAGGCGTCGACATGACCGCCGCCCGGTATCGCGCAATCGCCCTGGTGCACCCCGACTTCGATGTGTCGGCCGGCACTGCGGGGCTTCGTCTCTCGCCGGACGGTCGACTTGCCACGGTCTCGGCCGACGCGTCCGTGCGCCAGGCGGTGCTGTTACTGCTGAGCACGAGGCCCGGCGAGCGGGTGAATCGACCCGATTACGGCTGTCACCTGTTCCGGCTCGTTTTCGCCCCGGGAGATGACACCACGGCCGGGCTCGCCATCCACTATGTTGCGAGCGCCCTGCGGCGGTGGGAGCGACGCATCGACGTGCTGTCGCTCGACGCGACGTGTGCAGCGGACGACCCCGCCCTGCTGGAGGTGCGACTGCGCTACCGGGTGCGCGCCACGCAGAACGACGACGAGGTCGCCGTGGCGGTGCCGCTCGCGGGGCCGTCCGGCAGCACCACAACGAGGAGGAGCCCGGAATGAGCATCCCCGTACCCAACCTTGACGACCGCAGCTTCGTCGAACTCGTCGACAGCGCACGCGAACGCATCCGCCAGATTGATCCCGACTGGACGGACCTTTCGGTTCACGACCCCGGAGTGGTGCTCGTGGAGGCGTTCGCGCACCTGACCGACCTGCTCATGTACCGGCTCAACCGGGTGCCGGAAAAGCTGTACGCCGTGTACCTCAACCTGCTCGGCACCTCGGTCTACCCGCCGAGTGCCGCCTCGGCCACCCTGCAGTTCACCCGGGTGGCCACGGACGGTCCCGACATTCTCATTCCCCGGGGAACCCAGGTGGGTCCGCCGCCCGGGGTCCCCGGTGCCGCGCAGCCGGTGTTCACGACGGTGGCGGAAGCCGTGCTGGCGGCCGGCGCCCAGAGCGTCAGCGTGGACGCCGTGGATTCGGAGTTCGTCGATGCCGCGCTGCTCGGGGTCGGGACCGGCCGTCCCGGCCAGGTCTTTGTTCTTCCAAGCGCCCCGGCCGTATCCGGAGCCGGCCTCAACATCGGCATTGAGGTGCCGGAGGGTTCCAGCCTCGCCAGCGGCGAGGCCGTACTCGTCGACGGCCGGCCGTTCCGCTTCTGCCGCGAGGTGGACGCCTTCGCCGATGCGACCCCGGGGGAACCCGTCGTGCGCGTCGATCGCACGTCGGGAACGGTGATCTTCGCCTGGTGGAGCGACCGGACTCCTTCGTCGCCTCCCGTGGTTCCCTCGCCGGGCGCCCAGGTTCGCGCGTGGTTTCGCGCCGGTGGCGGCGAGCGGGGAAACGTTCCGGCCGGTCATCTCACGGTGTTGCGCAGTTCCGTGCCCGGGGTGCGGGTGAGTAATCCCGAGCCGGCGACCGGCGGCCGCGATCAGGAACCCCTGGCCGATGCGCTGCAGCGTGCACCGCAGGATTTTCAGGCGCGCGATCGCGCCGTGACGGCCCGCGACTACGAGGTGCTGGCGTCTCGGCACGGCGGGGTCGCCAGGGCCCATGCGCTGACCCGTCTGGACGTGTGGTCGTTCGCCAACCCGGGGGAGGTGGGCGTCGTTCTCGTTCCACAGGTGCCGGTCGCGTCCCGGGTGAACGGTGCGATCGGTCTCGAGCAGCTCGGTACGCAGGGCAGGGAAGACGTGCGCGCCGAAGTGGATCGCTACCTGAGGGACCGCGCGACCATCGGTGCCACGCCCGTGGTGCGCTGGGCCCGATACAAGCAGGTGCTCGTCGACGCCCGGATCGTCGTTCGCCCCGATGAAGACCCGGTCGCGGTGAAAGACCGTATTGTGCGCAGGCTCAACGAGGCCATCAACCCCCTTCCCGGCGGCACCTCCGGAACCGGGGTGGGCTTCGGTTTCGGGTTCGGTCGGCCGTTGCATGCCTCCAACCTGTACCGGGCGATGGAGGAGGCCGAACCGGGCGTGCGATACGTCGACCGGGTGAGGCTGGAGCTGAACCAGGTCCCCGACTCGGAGGCCGCCTCCCTCGTCCAGGCCGAGGGGCAGGCGGGAACCTGGTTCGCCGCCCAGGACGACGTGCTGTTCCGCACCACCAATTTCGGTGACGGATGGGAGGCGTGCGCGCAATTCGCCGGCGAAAACGTTCGCTCCATCGTTCCGTTCAAGGTGGCCAGGGGAGCGGCGACGTCACACCCCGGCATGGTCGCCGTCGCCACGGACCACGGTGACGGGTCGCGCGTGTACGTGAGCGACGATCTGGGCGAAAGCTGGAGTCGCCGGGCCGAACTGGGCTTCACCCTCGCCGACCTCGCCTGGGTCGATCGGACGGGACGGCCCGTGTTGCTCCTCGCCGGCGAGAAGGGCCTCTACGAGCTGGGCGACGCCCCGGGTGCGATCCCCGTGCAGAATCTCGTGGATCCGACCCAACCAGACCGTGGCTTCTACGCGATCGACTCCTTCACGGATGTGCGCGGGCAGACCGGCGTGATCGTCACGGCCGAAGCGGCGGCCGGCGTGTGGCTGTCGCCCCAGGGCGGGGCGCCCGAGTCGTTCCAGCGCGTGCGGTCCGCGGGGGAGGACATCCGCTGCCTCGCTGTTCAATACGACGGGCCGGCCACCTACCTGTGGCTCGGCCGGGCCGTTCCGGAGGGCGGCGGCACGGGCTGCGCCCGCCTGCGCATCGACGACCTCGCCCGCACCACGATTGATGCGGCGCTCCTGGCCTCATGGGAGGAGCTCGGAACGGGGTGGAGCGGCGGAAGCTGTTGGGGCGTGCACATCACGGGCGATGCGGCATACGCCGCGACGCAGAGCGGCGGGGTGCTGCGGCTTCCGCTTGCTGCGGGGACCACACGGCAGTGGGATCAGCGGGACGTCAACTGCGGACTGCCGCTGCGCGACCGGGCCCGTTTCCACCCGGTGCGGTCGGTGTCCGGCGCGCTGCGGGACGACGGGAGTTCCCTCGTGCTCGGTGCCGGCCCCGCGGGCATCTACCGGTCCATCGACGACGCGACCACCTGGCACAGCTGCACTGCTCGTGTCGTCGACACGCTGATCACCCTGCCGCCCACCTGGCTCTTCTGCTCCGGGGAGCACCGCATTGAGGTGGTGCGTGCCCGTGACTGACACCACGCCGACGCGCCCCGTGCTCACGGAATCGCTGATGCTGAGCATCCTGCCCGAGGTATTTCAGGTATCGGCGGAGCAGAGCGCACCGCTCCGCGCGCTCCTCGCCGTCACCGCCGATTTTCACGCGCCCGTGCTCGACGTGCTCGACTCGATCGACACGGTCGTGCACCCCTATCGTGCCCCGACCGGGCTCATCGGATACCTCGCCAGCTGGGTGGACCTGGACTGGCTGACCGGCCAGGGCCCGAGTGGTGGATCTGTCATTGACGCGGCGCGGGAACGTGACCTGATCGCCAACGCGGCCGACCTGTCGGCGACTCGCGGGACGCCGGCGGGGCTCACCCGGATGCTGCAGCTCGCCACCGGATGCCACGGATTCGGCGTCACCGATCGGCCGGGGGATTTCCATGTGGTTGTCACGGTCCCGGCCGCCGCCGCCGATCAGATCGACCTCGTGCAGCGCATCGTCGGTGCCATGAAACCGGCGCACATCACCCACGAGATCGTGGCCCCGGCGCCGAGTGACGCGGGGGCGCGCTGATGGCCGAGAACAACCGCAGACCCCTCATCATCGCCGGCGTCGTCGCCGGTATCGTCGTGCTGGTCTTCGTCTTCGGCGTGAGTCGGGGCGGCGGCGACCGGCCGGCGGACGAGTCCATGCGCTCCCGCCTCGCCGGAATCGCTCCGGTCGCCCCGCTCACCACCGCCGACCTGGTGGTCACCGGCGGGCAGTGCGCCATCGCCGGGCCCCAAATCACAGTTCAGCAGGGCTGTGCATTCAGCATCGCCGCCTTCGGGGGCACCTTCGACCTCGGCCCGGTTACCAAGAGGGGCAGGCTCGAGGTGGTGTCGGCTCCCGGCACCGTGACCGTGAGCATGACAATCGAGGGAACGGATGCCGCCCAAGAGCTTGAACCGGGCGCAACCACCGATCTCACCGTCGGCCGGGCCGGCGGGTCACTGAGCCTGGCCTGCCCTGGCCTCTCCGCCTGCCGCCTGCAATTGAGCGCGCCATGAAGCACCTGTCGATGACACTCAGCTCCGCCCACGTGACCCTCGTGAATGAGCGGGGAACCGTGACGGCATCCGTTCACAACGCTTCGTCGACCGCGGAGCGTGTGGTGCTGGGCGTCTTTCCCACGGGCGGCGACGCCAACCCGCCTGCGCCGCAGGCCACCGTGCCGGAACCGCAACGCACCCTGGCCGCGGGCGTGACCGAACAATACGAGGTGGATTTCACGGCGACCGGAGCGGCCGCCGGCACCCACGTTTTCAAGCTCATTCCCTATTCGGCCGACGACGCCCCGGAGGACTATGCGGAGCTCGGGCGCACCGTCGAGGTTGTCGTTGCCGACAAGCCTCCTCCGCCCCCTGCGCCGCGCCGTTGGTGGATTCTGCTGCTTGCGGCCGTGCTGCTCATTGCCGCCGTCACCACCGTCGTCATCCTGACCAGAGGAAGCACTCCCGTGCCCACCCCCACCCCGACCCCATCGCCGTCGGTGACGCTTGAGCTGACCGGCATCTCGCCGGTCTCCGGTACGTACAACCAGATCACCGTCGTGCACCTGCAGGGCAGGTTCTCTGAGCCCACCACCGTCGTTGACCTGAACTTCGGTTCGGAATTCACGGCAACTCGGGTCAGTGACACCGACTACACGATTGTGATGCCGGCGACGGCACAGCCGCGAACGCTCACGCTCTCGGTGGAGAGCGCCGGCCAGCAGCTGGGGACGGTCACATTCGAGTACACGGCGCCCGTCGTGGTCACCCCGACCTTCATCGGTTTGCGCGTTGCAGAGGCACAGTCGTTGGCGGCGGCGAACGGCTTGGCCCTGCAGGTCACCGGCGGGGTGTTCAGCGACACGGTAGCCGATCAAGACCCACCCGCCGGCCAGCCGGTTCAAGCCGGGAGTATCGTCCGAGTCAGGCTCTTCTAGATCCTCACGTGTTAAGGAGTACCCCATGAAGAAGATCTCCATGACCCTCAGCTCGTCCACGGTCGAACTGACGCAGGGAAGGGGAACGATCACGGCGTCCGTCACCAACGCATCGGCCGCGCCCGAACGCGTGGTGCTGGGGGCATTCCCGGCCGGAGCGCCCAATTCGCTCCCGGGATCGACCGGGGCAACGATCGCGAATCCGCTCCGCACAATCGAGCCCGGTGCGACGGTGCAGTACGAGGTGCAGTTCAACACGGCCGGTGCAACGCCAGGCACCTATGGGGTGAAACTCATCCCGTACAGCGCCGATGAGGCGCCGGAGGACTATGCCGAGCTCGGTTTCGTCGTGCAGATCGTCGTTCCGGAGGTGGCGCCCGTGGTCGCCCGAAAGTTTCCCTGGTGGATCCTCGCCATCGTGGGCGCCGTCGTGATTCTCGGCGGCGCGGTCACCGCCTTCATCCTCACCAGAGAAGCTCCGGCGGAGCAACTGGCGCTGAGCTCGTTCACCCCCTCTCAGGGCGGCATCGAGGGCGGCACCACGGTGATTCTCTCCGGACGCTTCGGTGAAGCCACGATCGTGACCGTGGGGGAGACAGCAGTGGCCACGACCCGGGTGAGCGACACCGAGGTGACCTTCAGCACCCCGCCTTCCGCGCAGGCCGGTCAGGTTCCGCTGACAGTGGACAGCGACGGCCAGCAGCTCGGCGTGGCGATATTCGAGTACGTCGCGCCGCGTCCCACCTTCGGCGGTGGCGGGGTCATCGTGGACTTCTGCGCGGCGAATCCACGGGCCTGCGTGGTCGTCGACGAGAACAAATTCGTGAAGGAACTGAACACCGGGGAGATCATCAAGCCCTCGCAAATTCAGGAGTTCCTGCAGCGATAACTCCTCTACTCGGTGACGGAACCGGTTGCGCGAATGGCGTTGATGATCGCGGGGATCGACCCGATCAGCATGATCAGTGCCCAGACCAGCGCGACCACGCCCGTGACGATGCTCCAGAACTGGTCTCCAATGGCCACGAGCACCCCGGGAAGGAAACCATGGATGAAGCCGAGAACCAGCTGCAGCACGACCGACAACAGCACCAGCACGACCAGCCCGGTGACGCGCAGGAAGCGCGGCTGAGCGAGCACGAGCAGCACCCCGAACACGATCTTCAGGAAGAGCAGGGCACCGAGAACCGCGGCCGCCGTCCCGGTCGGAAAAGAACCCCAGATCGCCACGTACACGGCCGTCCCGAACGGAATGGCAGCCAGCAGCCCGATCATCAGGAACAGCTTCACCACCGCCACGATCACCAACACGAAGCACATGATGATCCACAGAAACGTCACGATGAGCGTGACGATCCCCTGGATCCGGCCATAGACCCGCAACGACAGGATCAGACTGAGCCCCAGCATCCCCACCGTGAACAGCAACAGGCCATCGATGAGCGCGAGGGAGGCAATGCCGGATCCGGGCGGGTCTGCACCATTGGCGGAATTCACCGCCTCCACCCCGGCCGGAACGCCGAGGTTCTGCGCCACCTCCGCCCCGGGAGGAATCACATTGGCATTGATGATGAAGAAGGACAGGCCGAGCTCAGCCAACACGACGAGCGTCGCCGCGACGATCGCCGCGATGAAGAACGGTCGGCGCAGCCCGTCGGCCGCTCCCGCGCGCGCGACGCCTCCGAGTGCCCCGTTCAGTACAGCCATGATGCGCCCATCACCCCCTCCCGGGGCCGTTCGAGGTGCCTGTTTCAGCGGGAATAGTATCATCGGTCACCCGGCCGGGTGAGTGCAGGCGGTAGGCTAGCCCTCAACAACCAGAACTGAACACTGGGCCATCAAGGTCGATGCGGGAGAGTTCGACGTCTCAGACGAGCGAACACCGAAGGAGCAATCCTCCCCGACAATCTCTCAGGTACGCGTACCGCATCGGACTGGCCACTCTGAAAAGTGAATTGAGCGAAGCGAAATTTAGCCGTCAATTCCGCCCATGGTGAAAGTTGTGCCCGCGTGGCACGGCGAAGCTCTCAGGCAGCAAAGACAGAGGGGGAGTTCCCTCGAGGCTCAACCGAGCCCCGGTGAATATGTCCGGCCTCGGCCGGCTTGTCCAGGAGAACTCATGACCTCGGTCGATCCCCTCGCGGAAGCGCGATTCTCACCCCTGCATCAGGCTCACGTCGATGCGGGTGCCAGCTTCACCGATTTCGCGGGTTGGCAGATGCCGGTGCGCTACTCCAGCGATCTGGCGGAACACCACGCGGTGCGCAACACCGCGGGAATCTTCGATCTTTCCCACATGGCCGAGATTCGCGTGACAGGTCCTGACGCGGGTGTCTACCTCGATTACACCTTCGCCGGCCTGCTCTCCGGAATCGCGCTCATGCAGGCGAAGTACAGCCTGCTGCTCACCGAGGGCGGTGGCATCATCGACGACGTCGTCGTGTACCGCCTCGGCGACGCCGAGTATCTGGTGGTCGCCAACGCGGGCAATCGGTTCGCAGCGTTGGAAGCCATGCAGGCGCGGGCGGCGCGCTTCGACGTGACCGTCGCCGACGAAAGCGACGACATCGCGCTGATCGCGGTTCAGGGGCCCGAAGCCCGAGACATTCTCAACGCGACCGCCGGATTCGCGGCCGGCGGTGACATGATTGCGCTGCGGTACTACCGTGCCATGAACGGTGACTTCAGCGGGACCGCGCTCTTCATCGCCCGCACCGGCTACACGGGCGAAGACGGATTCGAACTGTACATACCGGTCGCCCAGGCGCCGGCCCTGTGGGACGCCATCGTCACTGCGGGCGAAAACCGCGGACTGGTGCCGGCCGGACTGGCGAGCAGAGACACCCTGCGCCTCGAAGCCGGAATGCCGCTGTACGGGCATGAGCTCACTCGGAGCACGTACCCCGCGCAGGCCGGCCTCGGCCGCGTGGTCAACCTCGCCAAAGACACCGACTTCGTGGGACGCACCGCCAGCGAGGAAGGACCGAGCGCCACCGCCCCGGTTCTCGTCGGACTCATCGCCCAAGGCAAGCGTGCCGGCCGCGCCGGATACGAGGTCTACGCGACCCCCGACGCGGCCGACGCGGCCGGAGAGATCACCAGCGGAGCGCTGTCGCCAACCCTCGGGTACCCGATCGCCATGGCCTACGTCACACCCGCACTCGCGCGCCTCGGCACCGAGGTCTACGTCGACGTGCGCGGCACCCGGATTCCCGCGACCGTCGCCTCCCTCCCCTTCTACTCGCGCAAGAAGTAGCCCTCCCCTCTTCGAAAGGCATTCCCATGACTGACAAATCCCAGCTCCAGTACACCGCCGACCACGAGTGGGTGCTCATCGAGGGCGACACCGCCACCATCGGCATCACCGCCTACGCGGCAGAGAAGCTCGGCGACGTGGTCTTCGTTGACCTGCCGGAGGAAGGCACCGCGGTCACCGCCGGCACCGTCGTCGGCGAGATCGAGTCGACCAAGTCGGTCGGCGAAATCTTCGTCCCGGTCAACGGCACCGTCACGGCGACCAACGGCGCCGTGGTCGACGCCCCCGAACTCGTCAACAGCGACCCCTTCGGCGAGGGCTGGCTGATCAAGGTGACGTTCACCGAGGCTCCCACCCTGATGAGCTTCGCCGACTACTCAGCCCTCATCGGCGAATAATCCATGGAGACCGTCATCGTGAAGCACACTCCCGCAAGCGACGCCCCCCGCACGACACCCGCCGGATCGGCCGCGTTCAGCCAGCGGCATATCGGCACGGATGCCGCGGCCCAGGCACACATGCTCGAAGCCCTCGGCTACGACTCGGTGGAGGCTCTCGTGGCCGCGGCCGTCCCCGGATCCATTCACTCCGACCTCTTTCGCACCGAGGGCGACGACGCCCTGCCGCCGGCGGCCACGGAGCCCGAGGCCATCGCCGAGCTGCGCCGCATCGCAGACCTGAACACGGTCAAGCGCTCCCTGATCGGACTCGGCTACTACGACACGTTCACGCCTGCCGTGATCAAACGCAACGTGTTCGAGAACCCCAGCTGGTACACCGCGTACACGCCGTACCAGCCGGAGATTTCCCAGGGACGGCTCGAGGCCCTGATCAACTTCCAGACCATGGTGTCCGACCTCACCGGACTCGCGACCGCGAACGCGTCGATGCTCGACGAGTCCACGGCCGTCGTGGAGGGCATGCTCCTCGCCCGCCGCGCGTACAAGGGGGCATCGCGCCGCTTCATCGTGGATGCCGACGCGCTTCCGCAGACGCAGGCGCTGCTCGTGAACCGTGCCGACGCGCTCGGCATCGACCTCGACGTGCTGCCGCTGAACGAGAACACCACGGCTGCCGAGCTCGGCGAGTACTTCGGCATCTTCGTGCAATACCCCGCGGCATCCGGCCGGGTGTGGAACCCGGCGAACGTGATCGCCCTCGCGCACGAACAGAAGGCACTCGCCGTCGTGGCGGCCGACCTGCTCGCCCTCACCCTCATCGCCTCCCCGGGTGATCTCGGGGCCGATGTCGCCGTCGGCTCCAGCCAGCGATTCGGCGTTCCGATGGGCTTCGGCGGACCGCACGCCGGCTACATGTCCGTGCGCAAGGGCCTCGAACGCCAGCTGCCCGGTCGCCTCGTTGGCGTGAGCGTCGACGCGGACAACCGCCCCGCCTACCGCCTGGCGCTGCAGGTGCGTGAGCAGCACATCCGCCGCGACAAGGCCACCTCCAACATCTGCACCGCGCAGGTGCTCCTCGCCGTGATGGCCGGAATGTACGCGGTCTACCACGGGCCCGAGGGGCTTCGCCAGATCGCGACCGGCGTTCACGCACGCGCGGGACAGCTCGCCGCGGCCCTCGGCGCCGCCGGTGCCGAAATCGTGCACGAGAACTTCTTCGACACCATCCAGGTGCGCGTTCCCGGCCGTGCCCAGGCGCTGCTTGAGCGTGCCGCCACCAGCGGCTACAACCTGCGCCTCGTGGATAAGGACACGATCGGACTCGCGGTCGACGAGACGACGAGCGCCGGCGACCTGGCCCACATCGTGCAGGTTTTCGGCGGAGCCGATGCGTTCGGCCACGTTGACTTCGGTGTCGTCGACGAGGGGCTTCCGGCCGAACTGGCCCGCACGAGTTCCTATTTGGAACACCCGGTGTTCAACACCCATCGCTCGGAGACGAGCATGATGCGCTACCTCAAGCGCCTCGCCGACGCCGACTACGCGCTCGACCGGGGAATGATTCCCCTCGGCTCGTGCACCATGAAGCTCAACGCCGCGAGCGAGATGGAAGCGGTGAGCTGGCCCGAGTTCGCCGGCCTGCACCCCTTCGCTCCGCGTGCCGACGTGGAGGGCTACCTGCTGCTCGTCCGGCAGCTGGAGACCTGGCTCGCGGATGTCACCGGGTACGACTCGGTGTCCCTGCAGCCGAACGCGGGCAGCCAGGGCGAACTCGCCGGCCTGCTCGCGATCACGGCGTACCACCGGTCACGCGGTGAGGATGCGCGCACGGTCTGCCTCATTCCCTCCAGCGCCCACGGCACGAACGCGGCATCCGCGGCTCTCGCCGGAATGCGCGTCGTGGTCATCGCCTGCGATGATCTCGGAAACGTGGATCTCGACGACCTGCACACCAAGATCGCCGAACACGCGGACGACCTCTCGGCGCTCATGATCACCTACCCGTCGACCCACGGCGTGTACGAGCACGAGGTGGCCACCATCTGCCGCGCCGTGCACGACGCCGGCGGACAGGTATACGTCGACGGCGCGAACCTGAACGCCGTGCTCGGATTCGCCCGCTACGGCGACTTCGGCGGCGACGTGTCACACCTCAACCTGCACAAGACGTTCTGCATCCCGCACGGCGGCGGCGGTCCCGGTGTCGGCCCGGTCGCGGCCAAGGCGCACCTCGCCCCTTTCCTACCGGGGCATCCGCTGGCCCAGAGCGACGAGCACTACCTGCTCACCGCCGACGGTACGCCCGGCACGATCCGCCACGAGGGCGGACCGATCTCGGCGGCGCCCTATGGCAGCCCGAGCATTCTGCCCATCTCGTGGGCGTACGTGCGCATGATGGGCGCCGAGGGCCTCAAGAAGGCGACGGGGGCCGCGGTGCTCGCCGCCAACTATGTGGGCAGGCGCCTCTCCAGCGCCTACCCCTTGCTCTACTCGGGCGACAACGCTCTGGTGGCACACGAGTGCATCCTCGACCTGCGCCCGATGACGGCCGAAACCGGCGTGACCGTGGACGACGTGGCCAAACGCCTCATCGACTACGGGTTCCATTCGCCCACGATGAGTTTCCCCGTGTCGGGAACGCTCATGGTCGAACCCACCGAGAGTGAAGACCTCGGCGAGATCGACCGGTTCATCAACGCGATGCTGGCCATTCGGGCCGAAGCGGATGCCGTCGCCGCCGGCGTGTGGCCGGCCGACGACAACCCCCTGCGGGGTGCGCCGCACACCGCGCAATCGGTGATCGAGGGGGAGTGGGAGCACCCCTACGACCGGGCAACGGCCGTATACCCGGTGCGCTCCCTTGTGGCGCACAAGTACTGGCCGCCGGTGCGTCGCATCGACAACGCCTTCGGCGACCGCAACCTGGTCTGCGCCTGCCCGCCGCCGGAGGCGTTCGAGGAATAGCCCGCCCGGTACCGCGCCCGTGAGTCAGCTTGCGGGCGCGAGCAGCCCCGGCCACCACGCGAGGGCAAGCGGATATCCGACGAACGACAAGATGTCGAGCAGCCAGTGCGTGATCACGAGCGGCATCGTGCGGCCCCAGCGCGAGTAGCACCAGCCGAAAACGACGCCCATCGCGACGTTGCCGAAGAACGGGCCGACGCCCTGGTACAGGTGATAGCTGCCGCGCAGTACGGACGACGACACGATGATCGTCCATGTCGACCAGCCCAGCTCCCGCAGGCGCCGGTACAGGTAACCGATGACGATGACCTCCTCCACGAGCGCGCTGCGCAGGGCCGAGAAGACCAGAATCGGAATCGTCCACCAGAACGTGTCGAGCGGCGATGGCACGACCGCAACCGTGAAACCGAACGCCCGCCCGGCGAGGTAGAGACCCAGCCCGGGAATTCCGATGGCCAGCAACAGGCCCCCGCCACGCAGCAGGTCCCGGCCCGGTTGGGTCAGATCCAGGCCCAGGTCTCGAAACGGGTTGTGCCCCGGAGCCCAGAGCAGATATAAGACCAGTGCCACCGCCACAAGCCCGAAGGCGATGCCGAGGAACTGGTAGGTGAAGTCCAGCCATTCCCGCGGCGACTGCGAGCCGTTGAGGGTGGCCGACTGCTCAGACAGTGGCGTGGTGTCGCTGAGCCGCGCCACGATCGACACGATCGAATACACGGCGGATGCTCCGAGCGACAGCCCGAGGACGATCCCGACTTCCCAGTAGAGACGGGCCGTGCGCGGGCTGTGGGAGGAAGGGATCATGCCCTCATCCTGCCAGTGCGAACCATGCACTGACATGGGCTCGGAGGGCGGTCAGGTGCAGGGTTTGCTGCTCAGACCCGCTTTCATGCACATATTCTGTATTTTTCGTCGATTCGGCGCAGAAAATGGGCGTCGAATGTTTCACCTAGATAACGGTTCCCGCGCAGATGACATTTTTGCGCGGTGCCCCAATTAGGGTCGACTTAACCGGAACGCCCGCGCGGTCACAACCTGCGCGGCGCTCACCTTTTTCACTGGAGGAAAATTGAGAATCAAGAGACTCGGCGTCGTTGCCATCGCTCTCGCGGCCGTGGGAGCGCTTACGCTTTCCGGTTGCGCCGGAGGCTCCGGCAGCTCCGCGCCGACCGATGCAACCGCTGTCATCACTGCGAACGGTTCAGAACCCCAGAACCCGCTGATCCCGACCAACACGAACGAGGTGGGCGGCGGCAAGATCCTCGACTCCATCTTCGCCGGCCTCGTGTACTACGACGCCGACGGTGCCCCCGTCAACGATGTGGCCGAGTCGATCACGACCGACGACAGCACGGTATACACCATCAAGATCAAGCCGGGCCTGACGTTCACCAACGACGAACCGGTCGATTCGAACAGCTTCGTCGACGCCTGGCAGTACGGCGCGTTGCTCAGCAACGCCCAGCTGTCGAGCTACTTCTTTGAGCCCATCGAAGGCTTCAGCTATGACGAGGACAGCCCGCTGACCGGCCTCAAGGTCATTGACGACACGACCTTCACGGTGACCCTCACATCCCCGCTGGCCGACTTTCCCCTGCGCCTCGGCTACTCGGCGTTCCTGCCGCTGCCCGCATCCGCCTGGGACGACGTCGATGCCTTCGGCGAGAGCCCTGTCGGCAATGGCCCGTACATGCTTGCCAGCCCCACGGCCTGGAAGCACAACGCCAAGATCGACCTCGTGGTCAACCCCGATTATGACGGCGGACGCACGCCGAAGAATGGCGGCTTGACGATCGTCTTCTATGCCGACCAGGGAGCGGCTTACGCCGACCTGCTCGGTGGCAACCTCGACGTCCTCGACGCACTGCCGCCGAGCGCCCTCGCCACCTTTGAAAGCGACCTGGGCGATCGTGCCATCAACCAGCCGGCCGCAGTGTTCCAGTCCTTCACCATTCCGGAGCGCCTCGCGCACTTCGACGGTGAAGAGGGCAAGCTGCGCCGCCAGGCGTTGTCGATGGCGATCAACCGGGAGGAGATCACCAAGGTGATCTTCGAGGGAACTCGCACGCCGGCCTCCGACTTCACGTCGCCGGTCATCGATGGTTGGTCCGATTCGCTCAAGGGCGCCGACGTACTGAAGTACAACGAATCCAAGGCACAGGAACTCTGGGCCGAGGCCGATGCGATCTCCCCGTGGACCGGTACCTTCCAGATTGCCTACAACGCCGACGGCGGACACGCGCCCTGGGTCGATGCCGTGTCCAACAGCATCAAGAATGTGCTCGCAATCGATGCCGCCGGTGCACCGTACCCGACCTTCGCCGAGATGCGCACGCTGATCACCAACCGCACGATCGAGACGCCCGCCCGCAGCGGTTGGCAGGCCGACTACCCGAGCCTGTTCAACTTCCTCGGACCGATTTACGCAACCGGAGCCGGATCCAACGACGGCGACTACTCAAACCCGGAGTTCGACAAGCTGCTGAACGAGGGCTCCACCGAAACCGATCTGGACAAGGCCAACGCCATCTTCCAGGAGGCACAGGAGATCCTGCTGCAGGACCTTCCGGCCATCCCGCTGTGGTACTCCAACGTGACCGGCGGTTTCGGAACGGACGTGCAGAACGTGGAGTTCGGCTGGAATTCCGTGCCGCTGTACTACGAGATCACCAAGGGCTAATTCGCGCCTAAGATCGGGTGGAGGCGATGGCGCGCAAGCGTCATGGCCTCCACCTCTGACATCCTTGTCGGCCGCGAGGCGTACGCCCCGCGAGAGTAGTCTGGGCACGACTGGCCTCTTCGGGCGCCGTGCCAACCACAGTTAGGGTTCAGATCCCGTATGTTCACACCCATCGCTCCGGAGGCATAGGCGCCGCATGACCGGATACATCTTTCGACGTGTTCTTCAGGCGATTCCCGTCTTCCTGGGAACCACATTCCTCATCTACTTCATGGTGTTCGCCATGCCAGGCGATCCGATTCTCGCCCTCTTCGGCGATCGATCGCCCAATCCGTCCGTAGTCGCTCAGATCCGAGCCCAGTACCACCTGGACCAGCCCTTCATAACCCAGTACTTCATCTATCTGGGCGGCATCCTGCAAGGAGACTTCGGGCTGACCTTCTCCGGTGAGCCGATCAACGAAGTTCTCGGCCGCACCTTCCCGGTGACCGCCCGACTGGCTGGTCTCGCGCTCGGCTTCCTCGCGATCTCCGGAATCCTGGTGGGGCTCGTCTCTGGCCTGCGCAAGGGCAAGCTGTTCGATGCGACGTCGCTCGCCGTCAGCCTGTTGCTCATTTCCCTGCCGATCTTCGTCATCGCGTTCGTCGCCCAGTTCATCTTCGGCATCCAGCTCGGCTGGGCGCGAACCACGGTCGGCAGTGGAGCCCCCATCCAGGACCTGATCCTGCCCGCGGTCGTGCTGGCCAGCGCCAGCTTCGCCCAGATCATGAGGCTCACCCGAGCTTCCGTGATCGAGACGGCGGGGCTCGACTTCGTGCGCACCGCATACAGCAAAGGACTCAGCCGTCGACGCGTCGTCCCGGTGCACATCCTGCGCAACTCGCTTATCCCCGTGGTCACCTATCTTGGGACCGACTTCGGAACTCTGCTGGTTGGAGCCACGATCACGGAGGGCATCTTCAACGTGCCCGGCGTGGGCAACACTCTGTTCAACGCGATCAAGCGCGGTGAGGGCCCCACGGTCGTGTCATTCGTGACCGTCATGGTGCTGCTCTACCTCGCCGTCAACCTGCTGGTAGACCTGCTGTACGGTCTGCTCGACCCAAGGATTCGCTATGTCAAGTAATGCACCGGACGGCCCGTTGGCCGGCACGGGTTCCGACGGACGCTCGGCGACCCACTTCGTCGCGTCCCTCGACGAAACACCGCTCGTCGAAACCGACACGGTCCAGGTTTCGGAGAAACGCAGCAACCTGTGGATCGACGCCTGGCGGGACCTCCGGGTGCGCCCGATCTTCTGGGTCTCCGCCGCGCTGATCCTGCTCGTCACCATCGTCGCGATCATGCCGTGGCTGTTCACCCAAACCCCGCCCAACAGGGAGTGTTTCCTGAGCAATAGCAACGGCGGCCCGGCTCCGGGGCATCCGCTCGGCTTCACCAAGCAGGGCTGCGACATCTACTCCCGAATCATCAACGGCACGTCGACGTCGTTGTCGGTGGGCTTCATCGTGATCGTGCTCACCACGGTCCTCGGCGTCCTCTTCGGCGCATTCGCTGGATTCTACGGCGGCTGGGTGGACTCGATCCTGTCCCGGCTGGGCGACATCTTCTTTTCGATCCCCTACATCCTGGCCGCCGTGGTCATCATGTCCGTGCTGAGCCAGTACCGCAGCGTCTGGAGTATTTCGTTGGCCATCGGGGTGTTCGCCTGGCCGCAAACGGCACGCGTTTTGAGATCCGAAATTCTGCGGGTGAAGAACGCCGATTACGTGATGGCGTCCACGGCACTGGGGCTGTCGCGATTCAAGATCCTGCTGAAGCACGTGCTTCCGAACTCGATCGCACCCGTCATCGTCATCACCACGATCTCACTGGCCGCGGCCATCGTCGCCGAGGCGAGCCTGTCCTTTCTCGGGGTGGGGCTCGGCAGCGACATCATGTCGTGGGGGAACGACATCAACAATGCCCAGAATGACCTGAGAACGGCGCCGCAAACGTTGATCCTGCCGTCCATCGCCCTCTCCCTGACCGTGTTTGCCTTCATCTCGCTTGGCGAGGTTGCGCGAGACGCACTCGATCCGAAAGCGAGGGCACTGCGATGAGCCAGCCACTCCCCACCGACAGCCGCGCCGGGGCGCGCACGATGGACCAGCCCTTGCTGGAGATCCGCAATCTCGAAGTCGGGTTCCAAACCCAGAACGGCTTCGTGAAGGCTCTCAACGGCATCAACCTCACCCTGATGCCAGGGCAGACCCTGGCCATCGTGGGCGAGTCCGGATCGGGCAAGTCCACCACGGCCCACGCGATCATCAACCTGCTTCCGGGATCGGGCCGGATCACCCAGGGCGAGATCTTGTTCGAAGGTCGGAACCTGGCGTCCCTGGGCCCCAGTGAAATGGAGAACGTGCGAGGAAAACTCGTCGGCTTCGTTCCGCAGGATCCGATGTCGAATCTGAACCCGGTCTGGAGCATCGGCTTCCAGGTCGAGGAGGCGATTCGTGCGAACGGAATCGCGAGCGGCAAGGACGTGAAGAAGTACGCCGTCCAGGTGCTCAAGGAAGCCGGGTTGGCCGACGCCGACAAGCGCATGCGGCAGTTCCCGCACCAGTTCTCCGGTGGGATGCGCCAGCGTGTGCTGATCGGCATGGGTCTGTCCTCCCGGCCCAAGCTCCTTATCGCCGACGAACCGACGTCAGCACTTGACGTCACCGTGCAGCGCGTGATCCTCGACCATCTGGCTACACTGACCCGCGATCTGGGCACCGCCGTCTTGTTCATCACGCACGATCTCGGCCTCGCGGCCGAACGGGCGGAACAGCTCGTGGTGATGTACAAGGGACGGGTCGTGGAGTCCGGTCCGTCGAAGGAGATCCTGGAGAACCCGCTGCACCCGTATACGCAGCGTCTCGTCGCCGCGGCCCCCAGTCTGGCCTCCCGCCGGATTGTTTCCGCCGGGCAGAAGCTGAGCGAGGCGGACTACCACCCGCCGACATCGGCGCGCGGAATGGACCTCATCAAGGCCGCAGAAAGCCGGGCGGCGAAGACGGAGACGGCCAAGACAGACGATTCGGCGATCGTCGTCGAGTCGCTCACCAAGGTGTACAAGATTCGCGGAGAGAAGGGGGAGGGGCGCCATCTGAAGGCCGTCGACGACGTCTCCTTCAGCGTCCAGCGCGGAACAACGATGGCGCTCGTGGGAGAATCCGGCTCCGGGAAATCCACCGTGGCCAAGCTCTTGTTGCGCCTCGAGGACGCAACTCAGGGAAAGATCATGATCGACGGCGCCGATATCGCGCACCTCGGTGGTCGTGAACTGCTCGCCCTGCGGCGCAAGATGCAGCCCGTCTTCCAGGATCCGTACGGCTCGCTCGATCCGCTGCGCAACATCGGCAACACCATCGCCGAACCGCTCATCGTGCATGGTGTGGGCGATCGCCTCTCTCGGCGCAAGCGGGTGAGCGAACTCCTCGACCAGGTGGCGCTGCCGGCGAATCTTTCGACGAGGTATCCGAATGAGTTGTCCGGAGGCCAGCGCCAGCGGGTGGCCGTGGCCAGGGCGCTCGCCCTCAAACCGGAGATCGTCATCCTCGACGAGGCCGTGTCGGCCCTTGACGTGCTCGTGCAGGCGCAGATTCTCAGCCTGCTTGCCGAGCTGCAGACGGAGCTGGGCCTGACCTACCTGTTCATCACCCACGACCTGGCGGTAGTGCGAGTCATCGCCGACCAGGTGTGCGTCATGAAGAGCGGGCGCATCGTGGAGTCCTCGTCCGTTGACGAGGTCTTCGACAATCCGCAGCAGGAGTACACACAACAACTGTTGGCCGCGATTCCCGGAGCAAACTTCGAATTCGGGCGGTAGCCCGCCCGCCGCACCGTTCAGGCCCGACCGAGTAGCGTTCTCGGTCGGGCCTTCTCTGTGGGTACGGCCCGCCGGCGATGACGAGACGCGGCACCGCACCCGGAGCGCGAGCCATCCTCAATTCCCAGCCGGCTGCGGGTAGGGTCTTATTCAATGAGAACCAGATCCACCGTCGTCTGGGTCGTTGCGGTCTGCCTCCTGCTGAGCGGATGCACGGCCTCGACGGCCGAATCCGGACTCGACAAGGGTGCCACCGTCACCGTCGCATCCGCCGCGGCCTTCGACTCGTACAACCCGGCGACCACCTACGGCAACTCCGCGGCAAATAGCAGCGTCGCAGCACTGACCAACGACTGGTTCGCCTCGGTGGACGACACCCCGAAGCTGGTGCCGGACAAGCGCTTCGGCACCTCCGAAATCGTGTCGGAAGATCCCCTCACCGTGAAATACACCGTCAACGCCGGCGTTGAATGGTCCGACGGCACGAGCGTCGACGCCGCAGACCTGCTGCTCGACTGGGTGGCGAATTCGCGCGCCCTGGACACGCCGGGATTCGTTCCCGGTGACCTCGCCGACCCGCAGACGCATGAGATTACCGCGGACCTGCCCCCGGAAACTGTGTACTTCGACTCCGGTGCCCAGCCGAACACCGGACTCGGACTCGTGCACGACGTGCCGACCCTCAGCGACGATAATCGCGCCATCACCATGGTCTACACGGCGCCCTACGCGGATTGGCAGCACGTGTTCCCGCGGGCGCTGCCGGCGCACGTGGTCGGTAAGAACGCCCTCGGACTGCGCGACAACGTCGAAGCCAAGTCGGCGGTGATCGCGGCCATCGACTCCGATAACAGGGGCGCCCTGTCCCGGCTCGCATCCTTTTGGAATTCCGGATTCAATTTCACCGAACTCCCCCACGATCCGGAACTGTTGCTCAGCACCGGCCCGTACACAATCTCGGGCATGCGGGCGGGGGAGTCCGTGACGCTCACCGCGAATCCGCAGTACACGGGATCACGCAAGCCGTCGATTGAGACCGTCGTTCTCCGGCATATAGCCGACCCGCTCGCGGCCGCGCAGGCCCTGGGCGTGGGAGACGTCGACGTCATCGCCGCGCCCGCAACGAAACCGCTGCGCCGGGCACTCGCCAACCTCGACGACGTGACCACGATGGCCGGCTCCGCAGGAACCTACGAGCACATCGACCTGCAAGCCGCCCAGTCCAAAAGCGGTGTCTTCGCCGACGTGCGCGTACGGCAGGCCTTCATGAAGGTGGTGCCCCGACGGCAGATCCTCGACGAACTTGTTGCTCCGGTCGCCGGGGACCAGGCGGTGCTGCGCGACTCGCAGGTATTTCTGCCGGGAACCAGCGGCTACGCGGCCTCGGTCACGCGCAACGGCTCCGCCGCCTTCGCCGACGTGGACGTGCCGGGTGCGCGTGCCATGCTCTCCGAGGCCGGCGTGACCGACCCGAGCGTGTGCATCCTCTACGAGTCGAGCAATCCGCGCCGAGTGCAGGAGTTCCGACTCATCAAGGAGTCCGCAGCCCATGCCGGCTTCGTGGTGACCGACTGCGGAGATGCGAACTGGCGGGAGCTTCTGGGTGCGTCGAATACCTACGATGCCGCTCTCTACGGCTGGTCGACTCCCTCTCTCGCGGTGTCCGGTCCGAAGGCGGCGTTCGCCACGTCCGGGGTCAACAATCACTCGTTCATCTCGAACCGCGAGATCGACGCGGTGGCGGCGCGCCTTGATACCGAGCTGAACCCGACGGTCCAGGCCCAGCTGCAAGAGAAACTCGACCGGCTGCTCTGGGACCACGCCTATTCCATGCCGCTGTTCGACCTGCCGACAGTCACGGCGCACAGCACGCGCATCGACGGAGTCGCCCCGTCGCTCCTCGCGCCCCACCTGGAGTGGAACCTCCCGCAGTGGACCGTCGTCGACCGGCCCTGAAGCAAGAGCCTTGGTCCGGCAGAATAATCGGCGCGGAGGGCCGTCGAGGCTTACTCCGTACGCGGGTTAGGGCGTCGGGGCGAATCATACGATAGGCTCGTACTTTGGGTCTGACTGTGGCCCCACACATCCACTTCGTCGCCAGTGTTACTCTGCGGCATTCATTCTTCGTAAGGATCTACTTTTATGGCGATTGCTACGCGCAATAACCTCCGAAATGTTGCCATCGTCGCGCACGTTGACCATGGCAAGACGACGCTGGTCGACGCGATGCTCAAGCAGACCGACTCGTTCGCGGACCACTCACACGTTGAAGAGCGTGCGATGGACTCCAACGAGCTGGAGCGCGAAAAGGGCATCACGATTCTCGCCAAGAACACGGCGGTTTCCTACAAGGGCATCCACGCCAAAGAGGGCCCCATCACGATCAACGTGATCGACACCCCGGGCCACGCCGACTTCGGCGGCGAGGTCGAGCGAGGCCTGTCCATGGTTGACGGCGTTGTTCTGCTCGTTGACGCGAGTGAGGGCCCGCTCCCGCAG
>Ga0307487_1000387_pt1 | contig 34768 bp, 31 predicted proteins | sample CBIW12metaG_FD_203665 | JGI IMG/M metagenome (GOLD analysis project Ga0307487, IMG submission 203665) | Sea-ice brine microbial communities from Beaufort Sea near Barrow, Alaska, United States - CBIW 1.2 | ecosystem: Environmental > Aquatic > Marine > Coastal | place: USA: Alaska | collected... | reverse complement strand
TCGGCCCCACCCTGTACCTGTTGCGCGTGCTCGTGGAATCGATCGGCAACTACTTCCAGAACGTCGTGGGCATCACGTTCGACACCAGTTCGTTCACCGGCCAGACCGGTCTCGACTGGCAGGGCGCCTGGACGGTCTTCTACTGGGGTTGGTGGATCTCGTGGGCCCCGTTCGTCGGAGTCTTCATTGCACGAATTTCCCGTGGACGCACCGTGCGCGAGTTCATCGCCGGTGTGCTGCTCGTACCGACGTTCGTGACATTCGCCTGGTTTGCGATCATGGGCGGAAGCGCCATCAAGCAGGCATGGGACGGCGGCGGGGGAGGACTGTTCGACCCCGAGGTCGGCATCGTTCCCGAGAACGTGCTTTTCAATTTCCTGGGGGGCCTGCCGATGGGCGGGGTGCTGTCGGTGCTGGCCGTCGCCATCATCGCGATCTTCTTCATCACGTCCGCCGATTCCGGGTCGCTCGTCATCGACATGCTCGCGTCCGGCGGCGACACGAACCCGCCCAAGTGGAGTCGCATCATGTGGGCCGGCCTCGGCGGTCTCGTCGCGATCGCCCTGCTGCTGGCCGGCGGGCTCGCCGCCCTGCAGACCGGTGCCATTCTCACGGCGATACCGGTGAGCGTCGTGATGATCGGCATGTGCATCGCCACCTTCAAGGCGCTTCGCGAGGAGCACGAAATCCTGGTCAGTGCGGAACGTCGCCAGCGTCGCGAAGAACTCGCCCGCCGAATCGGGAAGACCGTCACCGCACATTTGGAAGAAAACTTCGACGATCACTTCGGTGACCAGGTCGACGGTCACATCGAGGCCGCCATGACCGATGAAGGTGTTCGCCGCCGCCGCGGCTGGGGTCGGGGGCCCAAGGATTCCTGACTCGTCGTCACGTGACGAATGAAAACCCCCGTGGCTCCGGCCGCGGGGGTTTTCCCGTCTCCGGGTCAGATGCTGCCGTTCGCGGCCTGCACGCGGTCGATGAGGTCCCGCCACGAACCGGTCACCCTGGCGTCGGTCAGCACCACCTCATGTGGGGCGCAACGGATGCGGTACAGATAGCGGCCCGGCTCTGGTTCGCTGTCCGCCGTGTCGCCCCAGGGAAGGGCGAGCAGAAAATCGGCCCACGCGCTCGCATTCGGTTGCTCGTCAATGCGCACCTCCCACGTGAGGCGAACATCCGCCATGCCCCCGCTCCGCGACACTATGACCTTCATGAATAGAGTCTGCCACTGGGTGGAGACGCCCACCAGCGTCCCTAGACTCGAGTAATGCGCTGTGGAATCGTCATTCTCCCGCAAGACCCATGGCGGACCGCCAGAGAGAAATGGGTGGCGGCCGAGGATTATGGCTTCGACCATGCCTGGACGTACGACCACCTTTCCTGGCGCTCCCTCGCCGATGAGCCCTGGTACGCGACGATGCCGACGCTCACGGCGGCCGCAACGGTCACATCACGCATCCGGCTCGGCACATTCGTGTCCTCGCCGAACTATCGGCATCCGGTTCCGTTCGCCAAGGACATCGCCACGGTCGACGACATCTCGGGCGGACGGTTCCTGCTGGGCGTCGGATCGGGCGGTACCGGTTTCGACGCCGTCACGCTGGGTCAGTCGGAGCTGACGCCCCGGCAACGCCACGAGCGGTTCGCGGAATTCGTGACGGACCTCGACCTGCTGCTCCGCCACGAAGCACCGGGCACGGCGGGAATCAGTTTCGACGGCGAGTGGTTCACTGCCGTGCACGCACGCATGGTCGGCGTCCCCGCGCAGCTCCCGCGCGTGCCGATGGTCATCGCGGCGAACGGGCCCAGGGGAATCCGCCTGGCCGGTCGCCTCGGCGACGGCTGGGTGACGACAGGCAAGGACGGCACCGACGGTGAAGCATGGTGGGCGAGTGTGCGTGACCTTGCTGTGCGCCTCGACGATGCGGCGCACGAAGCGGGACGCGAACCGGCCGACATCGACCGTTACCTCAACCTGGACAGTGGCGGCAGCTATTCGCTGCAGAGCGTGGCTGCCTTCGAGACGGCGGTGGGTCGTGCCGCCGAGCTCGGTTTCACGGACGTTCTCAGTCACTGGCCGCGCGAGGACGGAATCTATGCCGGTGAACGCGGTGTGCTCGACGACGTCGCCGCCGGCCTCGTGTCCCGGGCCCGGGCGACTCGCTCCGGCCAACAGGCGCCGACCCGACCCGGGAGTGTCTAGGCTGAGCACATGCGACCACATGACGTCCCCGGCCCGACGCCTGCCCGTACGCTGCTGAACGACCGGCTCGGCTGGCTCGGGCTGCGCAGCGGACAGATTCTGCTTGTCATCACCCTCGCCGCCGCGGTCATCTTCGGGCTCGTGCAACTCAAGCTCGTGGTCATTCCCGTGCTCATCGCCGTGATCCTCGCGTCGGCACTGTACCCGGTCGTCGCCTGGCTGAACCGCCGGGGAATGCCGGCGATCCTGGCCACGTGGACGACGTTGCTCGGAAGCATCGCGGCGTTCGGCGGGATCATCACCCTGATCGTGTTCGCCGTTCGAGACCAGTGGGATGAACTCTTCGCGTCGGCGTCCGAAGGTATCGACGCGCTCCAGGTGTTTCTGCTGCAGGGACCCATCCACATAGATGAGCAGCAGATCGAAGACCTGCGCGCCACGGCCGTTGATTTTGTGACGAGCAGCCAATTCGGCACGGGTGCCCTCGCCGGCGCATCTGTTGTTGCGGAGCTGCTCACCGGAATTGTTCTGCTCCTCGTGATCCTGTTCTTCTTCCTGAAAGACGGCGACCGCATCTGGAACTTCTTCCTGACACCGTTCGAGGGTAAACGCCTCGAACGCGGTCGTCGGATCGGCGTCACGGCTCGGGGAGTCCTCGGCGGGTACGTGCGCGGCACCGCCATCGTCGCGCTCGTCGACGCGTCCGCGATCGGCATCGGCCTCGCAATCCTGCAGGTTCCCCTCGCCTTGCCGCTCGCCGTCATCGTGTTCATCGGAGCGTTCATCCCCCTGATCGGAGCGACGGCGGCGGGGGTTCTCGCCGCTCTCGTCGCGCTCGTGGCTAATGGGCCGCTGATCGCCCTGATCGTGATCATCATCGTGATCGGCGTCAACCAGCTCGAAGGAAACCTGCTTCAGCCCGTGGTGATGGCGCAGAACCTGAAACTGCACCCGCTCGTGATCCTGTTCGCGTTGGCGGCGGGCACGATTCTCGCCGGGATCGTCGGCGCCGTGCTCTCCGTGCCGATCGCCGCGGTCACGTGGGCGATCATGAAGACGTGGAACGCCCCCGTGTCCCGTGCGGTTCCGGCAGAGCCCGCCCCCTCCGGTCGACGACGACGACGACGCTGACCGCGGACGCCGCCGATGATCTGCTAAAGTATGTAGGTTGCCGTTTAACGGCCGCGGATAAAGAGAGCCCAGGCATTCTGCCTCAGGCACCGCGCAGTGAAGAGAAAGGGGATCCCATCTATGGCACTCGAAGCTGATGCAAAGAAGGCGATCATCGAAAAGTACGCTACCCACCCAGGCGACACAGGGTCCCCCGAAGTCCAGATTGCCATGCTCACGCAGCGCATTCTTGACCTGACGGAGCACCTGAAAGAGCACAAGCACGACCACCACTCACGTCGTGGCCTGCTTCTCATGGTTGGTCAGCGTCGTCGACTGCTCGGTTACCTGTCCGATGTCGACATCGCGCGATACCGTACACTTATCGGCAGCCTCGGCCTGCGTCGCTAAGGCTCACACAGCCCTAGCTTGATGCAGCGTTGATAACGCGAGCTTCTTACAGACGGGCCGTCACCTTCGGGTGGCGGCCCGTTTTGTGTGCCCTTCGGCCATCCGGTCGCCTTTGCGCTGCAGCAGGGCGATGTCGGTGGCAGGATATGCCCATGAGCGACGCGAATGAAAAATCGGACCTCCTGCACTACCTGCAGGTCGGCCGCGATGCCCTGCTGTGGAAACTCGACGGACTCGACGAGTACGACGTTCGCCGTCCCCTCGTGGCGACCGGAACCAATCTGCTCGGCATCGTCAAGCACGTGGCCAGCGTCGAGGCCGGATATCTCGGCGACAGCTTCGGACGCCCGTTCGACGAGCCGATGCCCTGGCTGGCTGAGGGCGCCGAGGCCAACGCGGATATGTGGGCCACGGCCGATGAATCGCGGGAGTGGGTCGTCGCCCTGTACCGCCGGGTATGGGCGCACTCCGACGCCACGGTCGACGCGCTGGCCCTGGACGCGGTCGGCCACGTGCCGTGGTGGCCCGCCGAACGCCGCACGGTGACGCTGCACAAGATCCTCGTGCACATGGCGGTCGAAACCCACCGTCATGCCGGGCACGCCGATCTGGTTCGAGAACTCATCGATGGCAAAACGGGGCTCCGCGCCGACAACGACAACATGGCGCCGGGCGACGCCGCCTGGTGGCAGGAATACCGGGACAAGCTGGAGGCCACGGCGCAGCAGGTCGGAGGCCGCTGACCCCCCGGGGCGGACGGTGGCACATGCCGGCCCTAGGATTGGAGTTTGCCCGCCAAAAATGCCGGATGAACGACTGAACGGACACCACCCCGCTATGAGCCTCAGGCGCACCAAGAGTATTGAAGATTCCATTGCCGATTCTCGTGAGAAGGGCCATAGCCTCAAACGCACGTTGGGCACCTGGGACCTGATGATCATGGGTGTCGCCGTTGCGGTCGGCGCCGGCATCTTCTCGGTCGGCGCGAAGGCGGCCGGCAGTTACGCTGGTCCCTCCGTGACGCTCGCATTCCTGCTGGCCGCACTGACCTGCGCCCTCGCCATCATGTGCTACGCCGAATTCGCGTCCGCCGTGCCGGTTGCGGGCTCGGCCTACACCTTCACCTACGCCACCCTCGGGGAGCTCCTGGCCTGGATCATCGGCTGGGACCTGATCCTCGAAATGCTCACCGCCGCGGCCGTAATCGCGAAGTACTGGGGCATTTACCTGAGCAGCGTCTTCGAGCTCGCCGGGTGGAACATTCCAGCCACCATCACCGTGTTCGGGCTTGAGGTGAGCTGGGGGGCGTTCGTGATTGTGGCCATCTTCACGACCCTGCTCGTGCTCGGCACGCAGCTGTCGGCTCGCGTCGCCAGCATTTTCACGATCATCAAGGTGGCCATCGTGCTCTTCGTGATCGTGGTGGGCGCGTTCTTCGTGAACGTGAAGAACTACACGCCGTTCATCCCGGAATCGGTTCCCGCCAAGCCCGGTGAGGGCGACGTGTGGATGCAGTCCCTGTTCTCCTTCATGACCGGCGCGGCCCCGGCGCAGTACGGCCTGTTCGGGCTGCTCGCCGGAGCCTCCCTCGTCTTCTTCGCGTTCATCGGCTTCGATGTCGTCGCCACCTCCGCCGAGGAGGTCAAGAACCCGCAAAAGACGCTTCCCCGGGGCATCTTCCTCGGCCTCGGCATCGTCACCGTGCTCTACATCGGCGTGAGCCTCGTCCTCACCGGAATGGTTCCTTACACGGTGCTCGCCGACGACCCCAACGCGTCCCTCGCCACGGCCTTTGTCGCCGTCGGGGCCGGGTGGGCCGCGCAGATCATCTCCGTCGGCATCCTGGTCGGACTCACCACCGTGATCATGGTGCTTCTTCTCGGGCTCTCCCGCGTGCTCTTCGCCATGAGCCGCGACGGCCTGCTGCCGCGCCGGCTCAGTGTCACCTCGGAGAAGCGCCACACTCCGGCGCGCCTCCAGATCATCGTCGGCCTGGCCGTCGCCCTGATCGCCGGCCTCACCGACGTGGGTGTCCTCGAGGAGATGATCAACATCGGGACCTTGTCGGCGTTCGTGCTCGTGAGCATCGCGGTCGTCGTCCTGCGCAAGAAGCGTCCCGACCTGCCGCGCGCGTTCAAGGTTCCGTTCTCGCCGTTCCTGCCGATCCTGTCGGCGGTGCTGTGCGGTTGGCTCATGCTCAACCTCACGACCCTCACCTGGGCGCGCTTCGCCGTCTGGCTCGCCGTGGGCCTGGCGGTTTACTTCCTCTACGGTCGCAGCCACTCGGTGCTGGGCCGCAAAATGCGCGGTCTCGACGCCGACGGCAACCCGCTCGTCGCGGTCGAAGCGGTCGAGGAGCCGGCGCTGAGGTAGCCCACCGAACCCGAACTCATCACGTCGGTCGAATTCGTCGCTCGGGCCCCGTCGGGCGCGGCGTCGGATTCGACCGTTTGCGTCTGCGCCGGCCGGGAATAAGATCCCGCTGGATGCCGTTGTGCCCGATATATATGCAGACGTATAGAAAATTGGAGACGGACATGCAGTTCGGAATTTTCACCGTGGGCGACAGGACCGTCGATCCCACGACCGGTCACGAGCCCACCGAGCACGAGAGAATCACGGCCATGGTCGCGATCGCCCGGAAGGCCGAAGAGGTCGGGCTGGATGTTTTCGCCACCGGCGAGCACCACAACCCGCCCTTTGTTCCCTCATCGCCCACGACTATGCTGGGCTACATCGCCGCCACAACAGAGAAGCTCATTCTCTCCACCGCGACGACGCTCATCACGACGAACGACCCGGTGAAGATCGCCGAAGACTTCGCCATGCTCCAGCACCTCTCCGGGGGCCGGGTCGATCTGACCCTCGGCCGCGGCAACACGGGACCGGTGTACCCGTGGTTCGGGCAGGACATCCGGCAGGGGATACCGCTCGCTCTCGAAAACTACGCGCTGCTCCGACGCCTGTGGCGGGAAGAATACGTCGACTGGGAGGGACAGTTCCGTACCCCGCTGCAAGGGTTCCAATCGACGCCGCGCCCGCTCGACGGAGTCGCCCCGTTCGTGTGGCACGGCAGCATCCGCAGCCCCGAAATCGCCGAACAGGCCGCGTACTACGGGGACGGCTTCTTCGCCAACAACATCTTCTGGCCCAAAGAGCACTACATGAAGCTCATCGGCTACTACCGGGCGCGCTTCGAACACTACGGTCACGGGCTCGCCTCCGAGGCCATCGTCGGCCTCGGAGGCCAGGCGTTCATGCGCACCAGATCGCAGGACGCGGTCAACGAATTCCGGCCGTACTTCAACAATGCACCGGTGTACGGCCACGGACCCAGCCTCGAAGAATTCACCGAGCAGACGCCCCTCACCGTCGGCAGCCCCCAGCAGGTCATCGACCGCTACGCCGGCATGCGCGATCACTTCGGCGACTACCAGCGCCAGCTGTTCCTCATGGACCACGCGGGGCTTCCTCTCAAGACCGTGCTCGAACAACTGGACATCCTCGGCGGCGAGGTGGTGCCCGTTCTGCGCAAGGAATTCGCCAGGAACCGCCCGGCCAACGTGCCGGACGGCCCCACCCACGCCTCCCTGGTTGCGGCCGCCGAGCGCACCGCCCGCGGAGAGTCGCTTCTGGCGGATACCGCCGCGACCGCGAGCCCCGCGCTCGCGGAACCATCGAAGCAGGCGTAGGCCATGACCGAGAAGAGAACCCTCGCCGTGGTGTCTGCCGGGCTGAGCCAACCGTCATCCACTCGCATGCTCGCCGACAAGCTCACCGCAGCGACGGTCGCCCGGCTGAGCGAGCAGGGCGTGGAGACGACCGTGGTGAGCTTCGAGCTCCGCGACGTCGCCCAGGACGTGATGAACAACATGCTCACCGGATTCCCCAGCCCGAAGCTCGACGCGGTGATCGAGGCGGTGACCGCGGCCGACGGCCTGATCGCCGTCACGCCCATCTTCACCACGAGCTACAGCGGCCTGTTCAAATCGTTTTTCGATGTTCTCGACGACCGCTCGCTCACCGACATGCCGGTGCTCATCGGCGCGACGGCCGGCACGCCGCGCCACTCGCTCGCCCTCGACTACATGATTCGACCCATGTTCACCTACCTGCACGCCGTCGTCGCGCCGACCGCGGTGTTTGCCGCGGCCGAAGACTGGGGCACCGGCGCCGGCACGCTGCAGACGCTGCCCGATCGAATCGATCGGGCAGCGGGAGAGCTCGCGGCGCTCGTCGCCCGGTCCGAGCGGGGGATCCAGGTCCCGGATCCCTTCGCCCTCGACCCGAGCTTTAGTCCCACCGGCGGCTTCTGACGGGTCTGTTAGAGTTGCAACGGCCAATCTTTCGCATTGGCCTGCAACAGGAGCGCTTCGGCAGAATCTACAACTGCGAATCCCGCTCCCGGTCCAACTCGCCTGTCACACGGGCACGCGAGCCTTCGTCGCCAGCATGGCGAGAAGCAACACTAAGGAGAGAACCCCCACATGGAGGGTCCAGAAATCACGTTCGCCGAAACCGTTATCGACAACGGCAAGTACGGCAAGCGCACCATCCGTTTCGAAACCGGGCGTCTCGCCCAGCAGGCGCAGGGATCTGCCGCCGCTTACATTGACGAAGAGACGATGCTTCTCTCCGCCACAAGCGTGAGCAAGCAGCCGAAGGACAACTTCGACTTCTTCCCGCTCACCATCGACGTCGAAGAGCGCATGTACGCCGCGGGCCGCATCCCGGGCAGCTTCTTCCGCCGCGAAGGTCGTCCCTCGACCGACGCCATCCTCACCTGCCGCCTGATCGACCGGCCGCTGCGCCCGTCGTTCGTCGACGGTCTCCGCAACGAGATCCAGGTTGTCATCACCGTTCTGGCCATCGAGCCCGACGAGCTGTACGACGTGCTCGCGATCAACGCTGCGTCCATGTCGACCCAGCTCGCCGGACTGCCCTTCTCCGGCCCGATCGGTGGCGTTCGCGTCGCCCTCGTTCCCGACGAGAACGGCGGCGGCCAGTGGGTTGCCTTCCCGAAGCACTCGCAGCTCGCCGACGCCGTGTTCAGCATGGTCGTCGCCGGCCGTGTGGTCACGGATGCCAATGGCGCACAGGACGTCGCGATCATGATGATCGAGGCCGAAGCGACCGACGGAGCCTGGAACCTGATCAAGGGCGGCGCCATCGCGCCCAACGAAGAGGTCGTTGCCCAGGGCATCGACGCTGCCAAGCCGTTCATCAAGCAGCTCGTAGCCGCGCAGCAGGAAGTCGCCGACAAGGCGGCCAAGCCGACCGCCGACTTCGCGCTGTTCCCGCCCTACCAGGCGGCCACGTACGACGCCGTCGCCGCCCTCGCCTACGACGAGCTCAAGGCCGTCTATGCGATCGCCGACAAGGTCGAACGTCAGAACGCCGACGACGCCCTCAAGGCAACGGTCAAGGCCGCTGTCGCCGCCAAGGTCGAGGCCGGAGAGCTCGACGCGAGCGCGAACAACCAGGTCAGCGCCGCGTACAAGTCCGTCACGAAGCTCGTCGTGCGCTCGCGCGTGCTGAACGAGGGTATTCGTATCGACGGCCGCGGCCTGGCGGACATTCGTCCGCTCGACGCCGAGGTCGCGGTCATTCCCCGCGTGCACGGTTCGGCCATCTTCCAGCGCGGTGAGACCCAGATCCTCGGCGTGACCACGCTGAACATGCTGAAGCTTGAGCAGTCCATCGACTCGCTCAACCCGGTCACCAAGAAGCGCTACATGCACAACTACAACTTCCCGCCCTACTCGACCGGTGAAACCGGCCGCGTCGGAACGCCGAAGCGTCGCGAGATCGGCCACGGAGCGCTCGCCGAGCGTGCCCTGGTTCCCGTGCTGCCCACGCGTGAGGAGTTCCCGTACGCCATCCGTCAGGTCTCCGAGGCGCTCAGCTCCAACGGTTCGACCTCGATGGGTTCCGTCTGCGCCTCGACCCTGTCGCTGCTGAACGCCGGAGTGCCGCTGCGCGCACCGGTTGCCGGAATCGCCATGGGCCTGATCAGCGACACCGTTGACGGTCAGACCCGCTACGCGGCGCTGACCGACATCCTCGGTGCCGAAGACGCCCTCGGCGACATGGACTTCAAGGTCGCCGGTACGAGCGAGTTCATCACCGCGATCCAGCTCGATACCAAGCTCGACGGCATCCCCGCGTCGGTCCTGTCCGGTGCGCTGACGCAGGCTCGCGACGCCCGCGCCACGATCTTGTCGGTCCTGAACGCCGCCATCGACGCTCCCGACGAAATGGCACCGACCGCGCCCCGCGTGATCAGCGTCCAGATCCCGGTAGACAAGATCGGCGAACTGATCGGCCCGAAGGGCAAGACGATCAACGGCATCCAGGATGAGACCGGCGCCGACATCTCGATCGAAGAAGACGGCACCGTGTACATCGGTGCCGTTGACGGACCGTCGGCCGATGCGGCTCGCGCCATGGTCAACTCCATCGCCAACCCGACCAACCCCGAGGTGGGCGAGCAGTTCCTCGGAACTGTCGTGAAGATCGCCGCTTTCGGCGCCTTCGTGTCGCTGCTCCCGGGCAAGGACGGTCTGCTGCACATCTCCGAGGTGCGCAAGCTTGCCGGTGGGAAGCGCGTGGAGAACGTCGAAGACGTACTCGGCGTCGGCCAGAAGGTGCTCGTTGAGATCACCAAGATCGATGACCGTGGCAAGCTGTCGCTTGCCCCCGTCCTCGAAGACGCCGCGGACACGGAAGGCCGCGACGCGGCATCCCACGGCGCGGACGCTCCGGCGGAAGGCTAGACTCAACACAGGTTCACACCTGAAATTCTCCCGATCACCTCTCGCCAGGTCGGTCGGGTAGACGGAAGGCCCGCACTGCTACGGCAGGGCGGGCCTTTTGCTGTTCCGGGCCTTGAGCCCGGCTGCACATGCGTATAGCATGTTGAACATGCGTTCAGCCACATCCTCGCCACCCACGGACCTCACCGCCACTGCCAAGATTCGCGACGCCGCGATCGAACGGTTCGCCGCCGACGGATTCGGCAAGACGAGCGTGCGGTCTATCGCGACGACCGCTGGAGTGAGCGCGGGACTGGTGATGCACCACTTCGGCAATAAGGAAGGCCTGCGCCGCGCCTGCGATGATCACGTGCTCGGTACGATTCTTCGCCAGGCCCAGGACAAGGGCAGTCCGGAGGGTTTGCGTGCCGTTCTCCAGGGCTATCTGGCCGATCCCACCCGGTACGCCATCGACATCGGCTACCTGTCGAGGGCCATCACCGAGGACTCGGCGGCCGGTCAGCGAATCGTGGATGCCATCATCGACGAAACCGAGGATTTTCTGCGCGCGGGGGCCGCCTCCGGGTCTCTGCGGGCGTCAGCAGACCCGCGGGCACTCGCTGCGGTGATGGCCATGACGAGTCTCGGCATGGTGACGATGGCGTCGCATCTGGCCCGCGCGCTCGACTGCGCCGGGCAGGGCCTCGGGCCCGCCGTCATGCGCCGGGTGGCCCTCCCGACCGCGGAGCTCTACACGCACGGCCTCTACACGGACGACACCGCGCTGAGGATGACGCGCGAGGCCCTCGAATCCACGGAAGCATCCTGATGCGACCCCCACGACTCCGACTGGAGAAGCAGACATGACCAACGACCTTGCCATTGATGTGCGCGGACTGAAGAAGAACTTCGGTGCCGCTCCTGCGCTCACCGGCCTGGACTTGCGCGTGGCCACCGGCAGCGTGGCCGGATTCCTCGGGCCCAACGGGTCGGGGAAATCCACCACAATCCGCATCCTGCTCGGTCTGCTCCGCGCCGACGGTGGCAGCGCAACCCTGCTCGGCGGTGACCCCTGGCGGGACGCGGTAGAACTGCACCGCCGGGTGGCCTACGTCGCCGGTGATGTGACCCTGTGGCCGAACCTGACCGGAGGGCAGGCCATCGACATCCTTGGAGCGCTGCGCGGCGACGTTGATCGGGCCCGCATCGACCGGTACGTGCAACGATTCGAACTCGACCCCAGCAAGAAGGCTCGCAGCTATTCGAAAGGAAACCGGCAAAAGGTCGCTCTCGTCGCAGCGCTGTCCAGCCGCGCGGAACTGCTCATCCTGGATGAGCCGACGAACGGGCTCGATCCGCTGATGGAGGGGGTATTCACCGATTGCATCACGGAGCTCAAGGACGAGGGGCGATCGGTCCTGCTGTCCAGTCACATCTTCGCCGAGGTGGAAAAGCTCTGCGATACCGTGACGATCATCCGCGGTGGGCGCACGGTGGAGTCGGGCACGCTGACGGAGCTGCGCCACCTGCAGCGTTCCACGATCACCGTGACGCTCGACGGCGACCCGGCGCTGATCAGCGCCGTAGCCGGTGTGCATGACTTCGCCGCCATTGGGCAGCGCGTGTCGTTCTCGGTCGCCGAGGGGGCGCTGCCGACGGTGATGGCGGCGCTCGTGCCTCTGGCGCCGCGTGGTCTCATCTCCACTCCGCCCTCGCTCGAAGAACTGTTTCTGCGCCACTACGGCGCACAGGGCGACGCCGCTCTCGCCGACGCCGAGGTCAGCTGATGTCCACCGCGACCTCCCGAACCGGCGAACGGTCGGCACCGACCGGGCCGGCGGCTCCGCGTCGGGGACGGATCCCCGACGCCTACGCCGGCTTCGGGATCATGCTGCGTTTTCTCCTGCGGCGGAACTGGCTGCGCCTGCTTATCTGGGTCGTGGTCCTCGCCGGCATGATCGCGCTCGTCGTCGAGTCCCAGCGCGTGGTCTTTCCCACCCAGGCGGACCGGGACGCCTATGCCGTGGTGGCAAACACTCCGGCCGTCGCCGCGCTCACCGGGCTGCCGTACGGCGCGAGCACCCTCGGCGGCATTCTGAACATCAAACTGTGGATGACCGTCGCCATCGCCCTCGGTTTCGCGGTCATCTTCCTCGTTTCGCGCAATGGACGCGCGGAGGAGGAAGCGGGCCGCACGGAGTTGCTGCGCGGCGGGGTGCTTGGCCGCCACGCGTACTCCATCGCGAACTGGATCGTGGCCGCCGCCTTCTCGGGCGTGGTCGGTCTCGCGTGCGCCGTCGCCGCAATCGGACAAGGCCTCCCCGCGGACGGCGCCCTGGCGATGGGGGCATCCTTCACCGGCGTCGGCCTTGTTTTCGTGGGCGTGGCGGCCGTCGCCGGTCAGCTCGCGCAGACCAGCCGCGGGGCCAACGGGTTCGCGTCCAGCGTGCTCGCGGCAGCGTACCTCATCCGCGCCGCGGCGGACCTGCAGGCCGAGGGAGACACGACGAGCCCGATCAGCTGGCTGTCCCCGCTCGGCTGGGGGCAACAGATGCGGTCGTACGCCGAGAACAACTGGGGTCCCCTCGCCGTGTCTATCGGCGGCGCGGTCCTCCTGGTCCTGATCGCGCTGGCGCTCGAGCGACGGCGCGACGTCGGGGCGGGCATGCTGCCGGACCGGCAGGGCCCCCGCACCGCGAGCGCGCTGCTGCGCACCCCGGTCGGACTCACGGTCAGGCTGCAGCGCGCGTCCCTCATCGGCTGGACCGTGGGTGTTCTCATCGGCGCGCTCTTCTTCGGGACGGTCGCGACGGCCATGGCCGACCTCTTCACCGCCGACAACCCGATCGCCGCGGCGTTCACCGGCGGGCAATCGAATCTGCTGGACGGCCTGCTCGGTGTTTTCGCCATCGCCAACGTGCTGCTGATCGTGGCGTTCGCGCTGCAGGGCGCCGACAGCATCCGCACCGAGGAGCGTTCGGGCCGCGCCGAGCTCGCCTGGTCGCGAGCCGTCTCCCGCGTGCGCTGGGCACTGTCACGCCTGGTGGTGCCCGCCGCCTGGTCGCTGGTGCTTCTCGGGGTGAGCGGCTTCGCCATCGGGGCCGGCTACGGGGCGTCGATTGACGATCCGCAGCAGGCCACGCGCTTCGCGGCGGCGTCCCTCGCCTACTGGCCGTCGGTGCTGTTGATGATCGCCTTCGCCGTCTTCTGCGCCGCATGGTTCCCACGCGCGGCAAGCGTGATCACCTGGGGCGCCTTCGCCGTCGTGGCGGTCGTGTCGATGTTCGGCGACCTCTTCTCCCTCCCGCGCTGGGTTGCCGAGAACACCCCCGTCACCGCCGTCTCGCGGGTGGGGCAGGACTTTCAGACGCTGCCGGTCCTTGTGATCACCGTGCTCGCGCTCCTGCTTGGCGTGTTGGGGCTGTGGCGCCTGCGGGAGCGCGACATGGCGAGTGACTGACCCCGATCTACGGCGCGCGCAGTCGTCAGGTTCTGGGTGCGACGCGGCCATTGCCGGGGCGCTCCGACGGGCGTAGGGTGCCCGCATGACCCCCTCAACATCAGCGTTGCAGCGCCTTCGCCTGAGTTCACGCGTCGCCGCGGTCGGACTCCTCGCGGCACTCTTCCTCGGCGGGGCGGCATCGCCGGCGCTCGCCCACGGCACGGATTCCGGAGCCCGGTCGTACGTGGCCCTGGGCGACTCCTTCACGGCAGGGCAGGGGGCTCCGCCGTACGAAGCAGGACCATGCCTGCGGAGCAAGTACTCCAGCTATCCGAAAATCGCCGCGCTGGCCGGCAGCTACCACCTGGTGTCCAATAACGCGTGTTCCGGTGCGTCCCTGTCCGACATTGCCGGTCAGCTGGCCGGGGTCAGCAGCAGCACACGACTCGTGACGGTCACGATCGGAGGAATCGACGCGGGATCGAACGCCGTCCTGGCGGCCTGTGCCCCGAACCCGGCATCGGACCTCTGCCGGGCAACCGTGGACATCAGCCTGGGAACGATCGCCGCGCTCCCGCCCCGCCTCGCGGCGACGTACGCCGGGATCGCGGCAGCCGCGCCGCAGGCCAGAGTCGTCGTACTGAATTACCCGCGACTGTTCCAGCCCGGACTCCTTCCCCTGGGCGACCTCGTCAACTCGGGTACGGACGCCCTCAACGCCGCAATCGCGGCCGGGGTCGCCGGTGCGGCAGACCCGCGGGTGACCCTGGTTGACGTGACGCAGGAATTCACCAACCATGGGATCGGCGCGAGGCTTCCCTTCGTCGCCTACGATCCGGCGAATCCGACGGCCGCACCCAACTTCCACCCGAACGCACTCGGCAATGCGTTGGGCTACGTGCGAGCCCTCCGGCAGGACGGGATTCTGACCCGCTGACGATGCCCGATCTATTTGAAGAAATCGCAACATAGCGATATGCTCAAATTGTGCTGAGTAAAGGTGTTCCCGCTGCCCAACTGAAGGCCGACCTGTTTAAATCTCTCGGGCACCCGCTGCGCGTACAGGTGTTGGAACAGCTCGTGGCCGGCGAACGCTCGGTCGGCAGCCTCGCCGAGACACTCGGCTGCGAGCTCTCCAACCTGTCCCAGCAACTCGGTGTGCTCAGGCGCGCGGGTGTCGTCGTGACGCGCCGGGAGGGCAACAGCATCTTCTACACCCTGCGTGACCAGGACACCATTGAGCTGCTCGCCTCGGCCAAGCGGATGGTGTTGTCCAACCTCACCGATTCTCACGCCCTGCTGCGCACGATGGAGCAGGACGCCCAGTAGCGGACGGACCGACCCGCATCCTGCGGCGGCGCCGAGTCAGAGGTCGTTGCCGGCGTAGGACTGGTTGAAACTCTTGTTGGCGAGCGGGAAATCGGGAACGATCGTCTCGGCCAGGGCCACCGGCAGAGCGGGCCAGTTGAAAAATGACGGGTCGACGACCTTCGCCCGGCTCAGCCGTCCGTCGGCGCCCAGCTCGACGCGGTGCGCAATGGTGCCCCGCCACCCTTCCACGAGGGCAAGGCCGGCACCCGGGCCTGTCGCCGGCGCGACCGTGCCCCTTCCCGTCGACGAACCGAGCCGGTGCACGAGATCAACGATCACCGCAACGGAAACCGAGAATTCCCGGGCCCGCACCCGGTACCGGGCCAGCACGTCGCCCCGTTCCTCCGTGACCACGCGGAACGCGGGGCCGAGGTCTACGAAGGGGTGATCCCGCCGGGCATCCACGTCGATGCCGGAGGCGCGCGCCACGTAGCCGAGCGTCCCGATCGTGGCCGCCTGGTGCGACGGCAACGTTGCGGTGCCGGTGAAACGTCCCCGCACGATGGAGTGTCCGAGCGATACCGCGACGAGTTCTTCGACGGCGGCCTGAATGCGACGCAGGACGCCAGGGTCAGGGAGCGTCTGAATTCGTGCGCCGCCGATGCTGAGCCCGCCGCGCAGATAGCGGTGACCGGTGAGGGTCTTGTTGATGCGGAGGAGCTGTTCACGCAGCGACTGTGCGTGCGCGTCCACGATGCCGAAACCTACATCGTTGGCGAGCGACCCGAGGTCGGTCACGTGGTTGTACAGCCGCTCCATCTCGAGCAGGAGGGCACGAACCAGCCGGTCGGATTCCGGCACCTCGATGTGGGCGGCGTCTTCCACGGCCATTACGAAGGCGAGGGAATGTCCCACCGTCGTGTCTGACGTGATCTGCTCGGCCAGGGCGATGCCGTGCTCCGCCGGCAGCCCCTCGAACAGCCTCTCCACCCCGCGGTGAAGGTACCACTGCCGGGCCTCCATGCGCACGATGGTCTCGCCGACGACCGAGAAGCGAAAATGGCCGGGCTCGATGATCCCGGCGTGGATGGGGCCGACGGCGATCTCGTACACGCCCGGGCCTTCCACTTCCACGAAAGGGAACGACTCCACGTCGGGTTCGAACTCGGGAGCGAGCCGCGCACCTCGCAGCATCGGGTACCAGCCGCGCGGCCAGTGTCCGTGGCGCACGAGTCGGTGCGGCTGCGGGTGATCGTGCGGCTCGACGCCGTAGAGGTCGCGAATCTCCCGTTCGAAGGTGCCGGCGGGGAGCGAAAGCGCGGCGAGGCTCGGAATCCACGCGTCGGACCGGGGTACCGTCACCGAGAGGTGCACTCGGGCGTCGTCAGCGCCGGTGAAGCAGTACACGATCCGGAAGGTGTCGTCGTCTTCATGGCAGGCCATCAGCGCGAGCCGTCGCCCGTCGTCGAGCAGCGCGGATGCCGCGGCTACCACCTCGTCGCGGGTGACCGTTCGCGCGTCGTCCGCCCACGGACCTGTGCGGGGAATCATCAGTTCGTCCCTCCCAGAACAGCGCCGGCCTGCCGGAGAAGCGTTCCTACCGGCTCGGCGACGAAGGCCATCGTCGCGGTCACGGCGAGGGCCAGGATGATCGGCAGCCGAGGCCCGTGCGCGGAGCGGTCCGGCGTGAACGGTTCGCTCTCAGCCGGGGACCCCATGGTCATGGACACCGTCAGTCGGGTCAGCGCCGCGAAAATCACCAGCAGGAGCAGCAGGGCCACTCCGACGACGACGCCCATACCCGCTGCCCATCCTGCCGTGATGATGCCGACCTCGGCGAAGAAAATGCCGAACGGCGCAAAACCGACCAGTGCGCTCATGCCCACGAGCCACGGGACGGCCAGGCCGGGCCGACGCGCCAGAAGATGCCGGACGTCACCGATCAGGGCGGTGCCTTCGACCGCGAGAATGCGGCCCGCGAGCACGAAAAGCGTTGCTTTGATCAGCCCGTGCGCGAGCACGTAGAGCAGCACCGCCGGGAGGGCGGCGGGGCCGATGGCCACGCCGATGGCCATGAGACCCATGTGCTCGATGCTCGAGTAGGCCAGCATCCGCTTGTAATCGCGTTGCCGGATGAGCAGGGAGGCGGCGACGAGCAGGGACAGCAGGCCGCCGATGCTGAGCATGACGCGCAGGAAATCCGGACCGATCACGGCGTTCGTGATGGTCTGGATGCGCAGGATCGCGTAGAGGGCAACGGACAGCAGCACACCGGACATCAGGCCGGATACGGGGGCCGGGGCCTGACTGTGGGCGTCCGGCAACCAGCTGTGCATGGGGGCGAGGCCGGCCTTGGTGGCGAAACCGAGCACGGCGAGGGCGCCGCCGGCGGTGACGAGGGCCCGGTCGAGGCCGAGGCCGCTGCGGCTGAGGGCGAGCCAGGAGAGAGTGGGGGAGTCGGTGCCGATTGATGCCGCGTAGATCAGCACGATCCCGAGCAGCGCGATGGCAACGCCGACGGAGCCGAGGATGACGTACTTCCAGGCTGCCTCGAGTGAGCGCCTGGTGCGGTGGTGGCCCACGAGAAACGCCGTCGCGATGGTCGTCGCCTCAATCGCGGCCCACATCAGGCCGATGCTGTCCGCGAGCACCGCGAGGGACATGGCGGCGAGAAACAACGACAGCAGGGCGCCGTAGATGCCGTTGGCGCGGCCGCGGCTCTCCGCGCGGCCGCTGAGCCCGCCCCAGGTGGAGACGAGCCCGACCGCGCCGACCACGGCGAGCATGTAGGCCGAGAGGGCATCGGCCCGCAACAGTTCACCGACGCTCGTGGCGCCGCCGTGCCGCAGCACGGCGGAAATGAGCAGCAGTCCGGAGCCGAGCACGGCGGCACTGGAAACCACGGGGTAGTAGCGGCGAAGCGGGGCGGCGTCGACGGCGATGCCGAGCACGGCGAAAAGAGCCGGGACGGCGAGAGGGGTCCAGAGCGCGAATTCCATCAGTCGTGCAACTCCCGCAACTGGTCGACGTCGGTCCCACCGAACTTGTGGCGCATCCGGCCGGTGAAGACATGCAGGATCAACACGACGAGCAGCACGTCGAGGGAGACGCCGAGCTCGAGGAGCAGCGGCACACCGCCGCTGGTCAGGAACGCGACCGTGGCGATGCCGTTGTCGAGCAACAGGAAGCCGATGAGCTGCGAACGCGCTCGACGTCGGGTGATCAGCAGCAGGAATCCGGTGAGGATCATGGCGAGACCGATCGGGGCGGCGTGGGACCCGACGCTCGTGCCGAGGCCGATCAGCCGACTGACCACCACGTACGCGAGGATGGTCAGCAGCGTCACGGTGAGCAGGGCCGCGGTGGGGTTGAGCCGGGGCGACTCCTCGATCGTACGGATGGTGGCCTTGGTCTGGTGCGCGAGCACCCATGGCAGGGCCACGCCCTTGGTGGCGAGAATCAGCAGCGACACCAGGATGAGCTCGGCCTCATTCTCCTGCGCGCCGATAACGGCGACCAGCGCGGCCAGAGCCACGCCCTGCGCGGAGAGGAGCCGGATCGACGCGAGCAGAGAGTGCCGCCAGACCATGAGCGCGCTCGTCAACAGGAGCGTTCCGGTGCAGAGCCCGACGAGCTGGGTGTAGAGGGTGTCTGTCATGGGGTCCTAAGCGACCAGGTAGGAAGCGGTCACGGCGAGGAAAGCGAGGGCGAACGAACCGGCAAGCAGCTCCGGCACCTGGAAGAGCCGTACCTTGGCGAGGAAGACCTCGCCGACGGTCAGCAGCACGGCGAGCACCAGCACCTTGGCCGCGATGGTCACGGTGCCGAGCAGCAGGGCGAACGCACCGAAGTCGGTGACGACTCCCCAGGGAACGACGAGATTGGCGACGAGCCCGAGCAACGCGGCGAGTTTGAGCCAGGATCCCAGTTCGAGCCAGGCCAGATCTCTGCCGGATGCCTCGATCAGCATCGCCTCGTGCAGCATCGTGAGTTCGAGGTGAGTGCCCGGGTTGTCGACGGGCAACCGGCCCGTCTCCGCCATGATCGCAATCGCCAGGGCCACGATGGCCAGCACGCTCACCGGCGAGATGATGATCTCGGGGGTGTCGAGCCTGGCCTGCACGATGAGCGACAGCGTCGAGCTGCCGGCGGGAATCGAGAGGGCATAGACGGAGAGCAGCAGGGTCGGCTCCACCAGTGCGGCGACGGTCATGTGGCGGCTCGAGCCCATGCCGCCGAAGGCCGTGCCGCTGTCCAGGCCCACGAGGGCGAGTGCGACCACGCCGATCAACATGACCGAGACGATCACGAACAGGTCGCTGGGGATGAGGTCGAACGGTATCGTCCCCACGAGGGGGAGCAGCACGCAGAGCAGCAGGCTCGAGACGAGCACGGCGACCGGCCCGGCCCGCAGCATTCCGCTGCTGCCCTGGGCGCGCACCGGGTTCTTGCGCAGCAGCTTGCGCACGTCGCGCCACGGCTGCCAGACGCCGGGGCCGGCGCGCCCCTCGAGACGAGCCCGCACCTGGCGCATCACACCCACGACCAGCGGAGCCAGGACGACGAAGACCGCGACCTGGGCGATCGCGATCACGATCGCGGCCCAGATCACAGTGACACCACGATCAGCAGAATCAGAAATGCGACGAACGAATAGGTGAGGTAGCGGTGGATGCTGCCGTTGGCCGCGTGCCGCGCGAGCACGCCGTAGCGCTGCACCACGTTGAGCAACGGCCGGTACAGCCGCGTCTCGATCACGTCGGAGACCTTCTGCTGCACGGTGACGCGTTCCACGAGATAGCGTGATTCGCCCACGTGGGTGACCTGAACGTCTCGTGAGGGCTTGAGCACGTCGTCGAAGACGCGCACGAGCGGCTCGGCATAGGAGGTTGCGGTGTACTGCATGCGGGGCCGGGCGCGGGAACCGCCGCCGCCCCATGGCAGCGCGCTGTGGCGTGCCGGATGCCTGCGGGCCGAGACCGCGATAACGATCAGGATAGGAAGGGCCACGAGAGCGGAGAGCACAAGAAGCATGGTCGGGTCGAGCACCGCGTCGATGCCGGGAAGCGCCACACCATTGAGGCCGACGGGCGCCGCCGCGAGTGCGGTCTGCGGGCCGAACGTCGCCGCGACGACGGCGGCCACCGGGCCCGGCACGAGGCCGAGGGCCAGGACGGCCAGGGCGCCGAGCACCAGCGACACCCGCATCAGCGGAGGAACCTCGCGGGCCAGGGCGGCCGCGCTCGATCGGGGCCTGGCCAGAAACGCGATCCCGTACGCCTTCACGAAGGTGAGCAGGGCGAGGCCGGCGGTGAGGGCGATCACGGCGACGGCGAGCGGCATCGCAACGGATGCCGCGACGGAAACGACCTCGCCGTTCAGCCGCCCGCCGTGGATGAGTGACTGCAGCAGCATCCACTCGGCGACGAAACCCGATGTGATGGGGATGGACGCGGCGCCGAGGCTCGCCACACCGAACGAGAACGCGGTCCAGGGCATGCGAACGCCGAGCCCGCCGAGATTGTCGAGGTTGCGTTCATCGGTGGCATGACTGATCGCACCCGCGCCGAGGAACAGCGTCGTTTTGAACACGGCATGGCTCACGGCGAGCAGCAGAGCGGCGATGAGGGCGGCATCCGCTGCGGCCGCAGCGTCGGAGGAACGCAGCAGCACCGAGGCGCCGAGGCCGAGGAACACGAGGCCCATGTTCTCGGTGGTGGAATACGCGAGAAGAACCTTGAGGTCGCTCGAGACCGAGGCCTGCAGGATGCCGTAGAGAGCGGAGGCACCGCCGAGGATCATGATGAGGATGCCCCACCACGGCGGGGCCTCCGGCAGCAGGCGCACGCACACGAGCAGGGCGCCGTAGACGCCGATCTTCACCATGGCGCCGCTCATCGCCGCGGACACATGGCTCGGTGCCTCCGGCAGCACCCGGGGAACCCAGACATGAAACGGCACGAGTTCCGCCTTGCCGCCGAAGCCGAGCAGGAAGAGCAGGAAGGCGAGGTTCGCGGCGCCCGATCCGGGCTCGACGGTCGCGAGCGTCGCGAAGCTCGTGCCGCCCGTTGCGGCGGCCAGCACCGCGAAACCGGCGAGCACGAGGAAGAAGCTCAGCTGGGACATCGCCGAGTACCAGATGCCGGCGGAGGCGACCGAGGCCCGGCTCGCATGGTCGGCCATCAACAGCACCGTCGAGCCAAGGGTCATCACTTCCCAGGCGAGCAGGAAGGAGACGGAGTCCGTGGCCGCCGGCACGAGCTGCATGCCAACGAGAAACACCGGAAGGGCGGCCCATGCCGTGCGCGACGAGGCGGGGCCCGTGGCCGAGCCGATGCCGAAGGTCGTGACGAGAACGCCCACGGCCGACACGATCACCATGAACAGACCGCCGAGGGGGTCCGGCGCCAGAATAAGGGGGTCCGTCGGCAGGGCGAGGGGAAGTCGGATGCCGCCGGTGGCGCCGCTCATGGCCGCGGCGCCGGTGACAATTCCGGCCAGGGCGAGCAGCGTGACCGGGATGCCCGTGGCCCTGGCGCGCAGGGCGGGTGCGGCCGTGAACGCGATTATCACGGCGGCCGCCGCGAGTGCGAGCTGCAGGATCAGGCCCGCGCCGAGAACGGTCATCGGCCGGTCATCCGGCGCAGGGCCCGCACGATGGCGTCGGGCGCGGGGGGACTGCCGGGCACCTCGAGGTCGACGTGTACGAAATCGGACACCAGGCCGGCCAGCCCGTAGCCGTCGGCGAAGATGCCGCCGGTGAGTGCGCAGTCGCCGACGGCGATCACGAACCGGGGTGTGGGTGTCGCCTCGATCGTGCGGCGCAGGGGTTCTGCCATGTTGCGGGTGACGGCACCGGTGATCACGAGCACATCGGCGTGGCGGGGGGAGGGGGTGAGTCGAACCCCGTAGCGTTCCACATCGTAGACGGGGCCGAATGCGGCGGACACCTCGGCCGGGCAGTCGTTGCAGCCGCCGGCGTTGATGAAGCGCACCTGCACGCTGCCACCGAAGACCTCGGCGCCGGGGAACAGGGGCGGGGCCACGGGGGCGGGTTCCGCGATGCGGCCGCCGCGACGGATAAGGGTGGCCAGACCGAGGAAGCTCATGCCCGGGCCGCGTGTTCGTGCGTGTTCCCGAATCGGAACCTCCCACACATAAACATCATTACTTCTTTATATAACCATATGAAGGATTTAGCAAATAGATTATTGGCCGGGCCGCTGCTGCGCTCGCTCCAACAGTGGCGCCACCCGGAACGGGATCACCTCACCCATCGCAAGGCTCGTCTCCGTGCGATCGACACCCTCGACGGCGAGAATGGTGCCGTCAATGCGAAACAGATCGTCGGCATCCGTGCAGACCACCCGCACCAGCAGGTCGGACTGACCGCTCATGCCGTGGGCCTGCACGATCTCGGGAATCTGCGCGAGCTCGGCCACGATCTGGGCGAGTCGCTTCTGCTGCACGTGCACGTCGATGAAGGCGGTGAGCGGGTAGCCGAGGGCGATGGTGTTCACCCGCCGATCGAAGCTCAGAAAGGTGTTGGATTCTTCGAGCCTCGCCATTCGGGCCTGCACGGTGTTCCGGGAAAGTCCGAGCTTCTGCGCGAGAGCGACGAAGGTGCTGCGCGGCTCGGCGGAGAGTGCGCGCAGCAGCTGGGTGTCGGTCTGGTCGAGGGTGTACATGGTGCACAACCTAACACGCTGTGAGGTCGTGGAATAGAGCACAATGCTCAATATTCATCCACGTGGTTGTGCCCTTTGCCGCATCGGCCTACGATTCAAACAACTTTAGCAGCGACGCTAGGAGCGGCCCCATGCTTGAATCATCCCCCGAATTCGTGCAACTCATCACCCCCGACGGGGTGCGGGTCGCTAACCCCGAGCTGGACCCGTGGGTCGCCGATGTCACCGACGAACAGCTGGCCGCCCTGTATGAAGACATGGTCGTGGTGCGTCGCATCGACACCGAGGCGACGGCCCTGCAGCGTCAGGGTGAGCTGGGCCTGTGGCCGCCGCTTCTCGGGCAGGAGGCCGCACAGATCGGCTCCGTCCGGGCCACCCGCGACGATGATTTCATCTTTCCCAGCTACCGGGAGAACGCCGTCGCCTATGCGCGCGGGGTTCCGTTCGCCGATATTGTGCGCGTGTGGCGCGGAAACGCCCAGTCCGGCTGGGACCCGTACGAGCATCAGCTCGCGGCCCCCAACATCATCATCGGCGCTCAAACCCTGCACGCGGTGGGCTGGGCCGTGGGCGCCAAGCACGACGGCGTCGACTCGGTCGCCGTCACCTACTTCGGTGACGGGGCAACCAGTGAGGGCGATGTGAACGAGGCGATGATCTTCGCCGCCAGCTTCCAGGCGCCGGTCGTGTTCTTCTGCCAGAACAACCACTGGGCGATCTCGGAACCCGTGGGCCTCCAGGCCGTGCAGAGCATCGCCGACCGGGCCCCGGGCTTTGGAATCCCGAGCCTGCGCGTGGACGGCAACGACGTGCTGGCCGTCATCGCGGCCACCCGCATCGGCCTCGATCGCGCCCGACGCGGCGAGGGTCCCACCTTCATCGAGGCCGTCACCTACCGGATGGGTCCGCACACCACCGCGGACGACCCCACCCGCTACCGGGACAAGGCGGAACTCGAGGCGTGGAAGCTCAAGGACCCGATCCTGCGCGTGCAGCGCCTGCTGGAATCGCGCGGCGTGCTCACGCCGGAACTCGAGGCCCGTACCCAGGCCACCGCCGATACGGTCGCCGCCGAACTTCGCGCCGGCTGCATCGATATGCCCGACCCCGAGCCGCTCACCGTCTTCGACAACGTGTACGCCACACCCAACGCCACGCTCAACCGGGAACGCGACCGGTACGCCGCGTACCTGTCGAGCTTTGACTCCAGCAACACCGAGAGCACCGGGGGACGGTCATGACCATGACGATGCCAAATGCAGAAACAACGACCGGGACAGAGGCGACCCAGATGACGCCCGACACGAGCACCAGGACCCTCACCCTGGCCAAGGCGATCAACGCCGGCCTGCACCGGGCGCTCACGGACGACCCCAAGGTCGTGCTGCTCGGTGAAGACATCGGAGCGCTCGGCGGCGTCTTCCGGGTGACCAGCGACCTGCTCGCCGAGTTCGGCCACCGCCGCGTCATCGACACGCCGCTCGCCGAGTCCGCGATCATCGGCATGGCGGTGGGTCTCGCCTACCGCGGCTACCGTCCGGTCGCGGAGATCCAGTTCGACGGTTTCATCTACCCGGGCTTCGATCAGATCGTCAGCCAGGTCGCCAAGCTGCACTACCGCACCCAGGGTGCGGTGAAGATGCCCATCACCATCCGGGTACCCTTCGGCGGCGGCATCGGCGCGGCCGAGCACCACTCCGAATCGCCGGAGGCCTACTTCACGCACACGTCCGGGCTGCGCGTGATCGCCGTCTCCAACCCGCAGGATGCCTACAGTCTGATTCGGCAGGCCATCGCGAGCGACGACCCGGTGCTGTACTTCGAGCCGAAGCGTCGGTATCACGCGAAGGGTGAGGTCATCCCCGAGCTCGGGGCGTCGATGGAACGCGCCACGATCGTGGCGCCGGGCACCGACGTGACCCTCGTCACCTACGGTCCGCTCGTGCCGACCGCGAGGGACGCCGCGCTCGCCGCGGCCGACGAGGGGGTGTCCATTGAAGTCATCGACCTGCGGTCGCTGTCACCGGTGGACTACCCCACGCTGGAGGCATCCGTTCGCAAGACGGGTCGCCTCGTGGTGACGCACGAAGCCAACCGCACCGGTGGCATCGGCGGGGAGATCATCGCCAGCCTCACCGAAAGCTGCTTCAACTACCTGGAGTCCGCGCCGGTGCGGGTGACCGGCTTCGACATTCCCTACCCCGCCGCGAAACTGGAGAGCCACCACCTGCCCGACCTCGACCGTATTCTCGACGGTATCGACACGGCGATGGGACGGTGACCATGCTCAAGATATTCAAGTTGCCCGACCTCGGCGAGGGACTCACGGAGTCCGAAATCGTGGCCTGGTACATAGCACCCGGTGACACCGTGAGCCTCAACCAGCACATCGCCGATGTGGAGACGGCCAAGGCCGTCGTCGAGCTGCCGTCGCCGTTCAGCGGCGTCGTGAGCGAGCTGCACCAGCCCGCGGGTGTCGTCGTGCACGTCGGTGAGCCGATCGTCTCCTTCGATGTGGCGGATTCCGCGGGTGCGGCCGCCGAGTCCACGAGCGCCCCGGAGACTCCCGCCGCCGAGGAACGAGAGGCGAATCTTGTCGGCTACGGTCCGGCCGTCGAACGCGCCGGACGCCCGGCCCGACGGGCACGTCCCGGCGTTGCCGTTCCCGCCGCCGCGTCGGCGCAGGTGACCGCGGCCCCGTCAACTGATGCCCCGCCAGCCGCTGCGCCGGCAACCGATGCGCCGACAACCGACGTCCCGGCAACCGACGCGCCGGCAACCGATGCGCCGACAACCGGGACCCCGGAGACTGTGGTGCCGGCCGAGTCGACCGCCCAGTCCCCGGCTTCCGAGACGCACGCCGAGACGCACGCCGAGACGGCCACGGGGGAGCGCCCGCGTTCCACGCCGCCGGTGCGGGCGCTTGCCCGCGACCTTGGTGTCAATCTCGAGACCGTCTCGGGAAGCGGGCCGGACGGCCTCATCACCCGGGACGATGTGCGTGCCGCGCACAACGGCGCCGCGCCTGTCGAGGCGTCCACACCGACGCCGGCCGACGACGAAACGGCGCCCGGCGCATCCGCTCGAGAGACGCGCACGCCGATCAAGAGCATCCGCAAGCTCACCGCGGCCGCGATGGTGAAGAGCGCGTTCACCGCGCCGCACGTGACCGAGTTTCTCAGCGTGGATGTGACGCCCACGATGGACCTGCTCGAGTCGCTGAAGAGCAACCGGGCGTTCGCCGACCAGCGAATCTCCATCCTCACCGTCGTCGCGAAGGCCGTGTGCATCGCGATCGCCCGCAACCCGAGCGTCAACACGCGATGGGACGAGGACGCCGGCGAAATCGTGCAGTTCGGCTACGTGAACCTCGGCATCGCCGCGGCCACACCCCGTGGTCTCATGGTGCCCAACATCAAGGACGCCGACACGATGGGGATCACCGAGCTCGCGGCGGCGCTCGCCGAGCTCACCACGGCCGCGAGGGCGGGAACAACGACGCCGGCCGCGCTGGGCGGCGGCACCATCTCCATCACGAATATCGGTGTCTTCGGCATCGATGCCGGAACGCCGATTCTCAACCCGGGGGAGGCCGCCATCCTGGCCATGGGCGCCATTCGGCGCACGCCGTGGGAGTACAGGGGCGAGGTGGCCCTGCGTCAGGTTCTCACCCTGAGCCTGTCGTTCGATCACCGCCTCGTCGACGGCGAGCAGGGATCCCGATTCCTCGCCGATGTCGGCACGATCCTGGCCAACCCGGCAATGGTGCTCACAATGGTCTAGTTTCCCGGCCACACCGGCCCCGGTCAATGTCAGTGGTGCCTGTCACCCTTGTTTCATGACAACCACCATTGAGGGTGTTTTCGTTGATCTGACCGGGGCTTTGGCCCGGTCGGGTATATCCGCGGCGTCGTTCGCGGAGCTCTCCGACGATCAGTCGGAGAACACCCACCGGGCCATCGCCCGGCTCTCGCGAGAGGTCGCCACGTACCTCGCGTTGTCGGCGGCGAACGTCGCCGCCCGCTCCGACTGGCAGCTGGGCCGCGAGGGCCTCGCTCGCAAGAAGGGCTACCCGAGCCCCGAGGTGTCTCGACCAGCTCGACAACCGGGTGCAGGCACAAGAATGCGGAGGTGGCGGCACCACGAAGGCGGATACGCGTCGTCTGATCGAGGCCGGCACCATGGCGACGGAAGCCGAAGCGGCCCTTGACCGCCAGCAGCAAGCAGCCAGTGGGCTTGGGAATTTCCGGAGGCGCCACCGGTAGACGTGCACACGCCGTGGTTCGCTCCGCTGGGCACCGCCGTTACGGACGGGACGTTGAGCACCGAGTCCGCGACGGCGATTCGTCGGGGCCTCGGGAAACCCGCAATCGGGGTGACTGAAGCGATGCTCGCCGACGCGGTCGTGCGGCTGATCGCCCAATGTCAGTCCGTGAACGCGGACCAGGCGGCGAAGGCCGCCCGGCAGTGCCGGGACTCCATTGATGCGGCCGGGGTCGCGTCGCGGGCCGACGCGATGCGCGCCCGACAGTATCTCCGGGTGTGGGACAAGCCGGATGGCATGTTGCACGGCACCTTCGAACTGGACCCGGAGAACGGTGCCTATTTCAAGGACTTTCTGCTGCAGATCACCGGGCCCCGCACCGGCGGCCCCCGATTCGTGGAGAAGGGTGAGAAGGAGCGCGCGCAGCGCATCATCGACGACCCGCGGTCCACGGACCAGATCGCCGCCGACCCCGGAACGCTCTTCGGCCGGGTCCGCCCGTCGGTGAAGCTCGTCATCACCGACGAACCGGCACCGGGGCAGTCCCTCCGAAACGGCTTTATCGAAGGAACCCCGGACGCCGTCCCGACGACCACGATCGACCGGGCGATCTGCAACGCCGCCTTCATCCCCGTGTTGTTCAGCAGGGACGGCACAGTGCTGGATGTGGGCAGGGAACAGCGCCCGGTTGTCGAGCCTGTCGAGACATACAGCTGAGCAACGCGCGGCCCTGGCCCTTCGGGACGGCGGGTGCAGGTGGCCGGACTGCCACCGACCACCCAGCTACTGCGAGGCGCACCACCTGCACGGCTGGGCGGACTCCGGAGGCCTCACGAATCTCGACGACGGCATCCTGCTCTGCGCCCGTGACCACCTCCGCTTGCACAATGACGGGTGGGAGATCACCCGCACCGGCACCGAGTACTGGCTGATCCCACCCGAGGCGGCCGACCCGACCCGCACGCCGATCCGGCTGGCCGGCACATCACCACTCAGGCCACGGTCACCACTCCGACAACAAGCCTGAAGACGCACCCGCTCCCTTGACCGGTGGGGGAGCGCGGAGCACAGTGGAGGCATGAAATCCAGCGCCGGACTCCTTGCCCCTTTCAATACGGCTCACGCGCTTCAGGAGAGTGCGTTCGTGCACTTCAACAGCGCACTGCACGCCTCATTCACGACCGCCGACTTCACCAGGGCGGTCGCGCTGCTCACGGCCGTGGCCGGGGAAGCGGATGCGATGAATCATCACCCCGACGTGCGTCTCGGCTACGGCAGCATCGACTTTGTGCTCAGCTCGCACGACGTGGGCGGTGTGACCGCGCGTGACCTGACGCTCGCCGCGCGGATCGACGAGCTTGCCGCAGATCAGGGTGCGAAGGTCGCCACACTGCAACCGACTCGGTGCGACATCGCGATCGACTGCACCGACGCCGACGCCATTCGTCCGTTCTGGGCGGCGGCGCTCGACTACGAAGAGAAGCCCGGCGACGATGGTATCGAACTGGTCGACCCGCGGGGGAGAGATCCCAAGGTGTGGTTCCAGCACATGGAAATCGCGCGGACCGACCGCAACCGGATCCACCTCGACGTCTACGTGCCCAATGATGACGCGGAGGACCGTGTGCAGACCATTGTCGAGGCAGGCGGGACCCTGCTCACCGACGAGCATGCCCCGGACTGGTGGGTGCTCGCCGACGTGGAGGGCAACGAAATGTGCGTCTGCACCGCCTCGTTCTAGTTCGGAGTCAGTCGCTGTGACGCAGACCCTCCAATGCTCGAACGGCGTCGTCGGTTCGGTGGGAGGGGACGAGAAGGTGGTCGTGGTGGTACGCCGCGATCACGTTGCAGCTGATGCCCTGGTCGCCGAGTGCTTTCGAGAACGCGGCGGTCAGGCCGACGGCTTCCAGCGCCGAGTGGACCTCGAGTGTCAGCCAGGTCGCGACATAGTCGTAGGCGAGGCCGGCGCGGTCGGCGACGGCGCGTGGGACGACGGCGGTGATGCCCTCGTCCTCCACGATCAGGGCGGCGGGGTCGTGTTTGGCCCCCTCCTCGAGTGACGGGACCACGAGATAGACGAATTCCCCGTCGCGGCGTTTGACGGTGAGGTGCTCAAGCATCTGTTGCAGGTCGGTCATTCCGGACATCGGTGCAGTCGCTTTCGTCTGGGGTGGTGCAGGGGTGCGGGGTCGACGTGAATACCCTAGTTGGACTGAATCGCCTGATCCTTCTAACGTTGACTCGTGACGCTCTCTGCGACCCTCGTACCTGCCTTCTTCGGCCTGATCACCGGCCTGACCCTGATCGTCGCCATCGGCACCCAGAACGCCTTCGTGCTCCGGCTCGGGATCGAAGGCCGCAATCGCGTCATCGCGCCGGTCGTGGCCATCTGCGCGCTGTCCGACGCGGTGCTGATCCTCGCCGGCGTCGTCGGGCTCGGCGCGGTCATCACCGCGGCGCCGGTGGCGATCGTTGTCATTAGAGTGCTGGGCTCCGCCTTCCTGATCGGGTACGGACTCTGGGCCGCGCGGCGGGCGGTCCGTCCCGGAGCGCTCGTCGTCACCGGTGCACCGGCGGAGACCGGCCTGCGGGTGGCGGTCACCACGGTGCTCGCGCTGACCTGGCTGAACCCGCATGTGTACCTCGACACGGTGCTCTTTCTCGGGGGAGTGGCCAACCAGCAGGGCTCGACGGAGCGCTGGTGGTGGGCCGCCGGTGCCGTGCTCGCGAGCTTCGTGTGGTTCGCCGCACTCGGCTTCGGCGCGCGCCTGCTGCGCCCGTTTTTCGCGCGCCCGAGCGCCTGGCGCGTGCTCGATGCCGTCATCGCCGTGGTGATGCTGTCCCTCGGCATCCGTCTCGCCCTCGGCCACTGACCCGGGCCACCGCGGGCGCACGTAGCCTCGGAGTTTCTCGCGACACACCGTGATTGGCACGCGCGGACGCGGCCGGTCGCGAAAATGTCCGCGCTTACGCCTCCCTAGAGCGCGCTCGAGGTCAAGGTCCGAGTCAGGAGATCGGCATGCCGAGCGCGGCGAGGGCCATTTCCTCGAGCAGGGTGCGCACGGCCGCCTCGGAGGAATCGCGAGCGCTGTGCGGAGTGGAGTTCAGTAGCCCGAACGTGGCGTGGGCGCGAATGCGCAGCAGAACCTCGCTCACCTCCGGGTGCACGCGTCGCAGCACTTCCACCCACAGCTCTACATAGCGGCGCTGCAGGGCTCGAACGAGATGCCGGTCCTCCTCGGCGAGGCTGTCGAGGTCCCGGTCCTGCACCCGAATGACGTCGGGGTTGGTCAGGGCGAAATCGATATGGAACCGCACGAGATCGCCGAGCGCCGAGGGCGCATCCGTGGCCTCGTCGACGACACCCTGCCCGCCGGTGACGAGGTGTTCGCTCACGCCGACCAGCAGCGCCGCGAGAACGGCCTGTTTGCCGCTGAAATGCCGATACACGGCCGGCCCGCTCACACCGGCGGCCGCCCCGAGGTCTTCAATGGAGGCGCCGTTGAAGCCCGAGCGGGCGAAGAGCGTCGCGGCGGCGCCCAGCAGAGCCTCGCGCCGATCGGCCTTGGCCCGGCTGCGGGGTGTGGCGGGGGACTCGGCCGCGCTGCTCATCTGCTCTCCCTGCAATCTGTGACCGGCCGAATTCGACTGGACTTCCCAGTTAATACTGACTAACCTGAATTTCAGTTAGTGAACACTAACTGTACTTGAATCCGGGCGATCCGGCTTCACAACGGGAAGATGTCGATGGAGACACTCACGAGTCAGCTCGACTCCACTACTCAGGCGTTCCAGACGAACGACGCCGCCCAGCGCGCGCTTGTTGTCGACCTGAAGACACGCCTCGCCCGCGCCGCCCTCGGTGGCCCCGAAAAGTCCCGGCAACGCCACCTGGCCCGGGGCAAACTTCTCCCGCGGGAACGCATCGACCAGCTGCTCGACGAGGGCAGCCCGTTCCTGGAAATCGCCCCACTCGCCGCGACCGGCCTCTACAACGACGACAGCCCCGGGGCCGGCGTGATCGCCGGAATCGGACTGGTGCACGGACGATTCGTGCTCGTCATCTCCAACGACGCCACCGTCAAGGGCGGCACGTACTACCCGATGACGGTGAAGAAGCACCTGCGCGCGCAGGAAATCGCGCTCGAAAACCGCCTGCCCTGCGTGTACCTCGTCGACTCCGGCGGCGCCTTCCTGCCGATGCAGGACGAGGTCTTCCCCGACCGCGACCACTTCGGCCGCATCTTCTACAACCAGGCCCGGATGTCCGCGGCGAAGATCCCGCAGATCGCCTCGGTGATGGGGTCCTGCACCGCCGGCGGCGCCTACGTGCCCGCGATGAGCGACGAGACCGTGATCGTGCGGGGCCAGGGCACGATTTTCCTCGGCGGCCCGCCGCTCGTGAAGGCCGCGATCGGCGAGGTCGTCACCGCGGAGGAGCTCGGCGGTGGCGACCTGCACGCCCGCACCTCCGGTGTCACCGACCACCTCGCCGAGAACGATGAGCACGCCCTGCAGATCGTGCGCGACATCGTGTCCACGCTGCCCCGCCCGGCAGCGGCGCCGTGGGACGTGATCCCCACGGTCGCCCCCGTCGCCGACGAGAACGAGCTGTACGGCGCCGTGCCCATCGACGTGCAGGGACGGTACGACGTGCGCGAGGTCATCGCGCGCCTCGTCGACGGCAGCGAATTCCACGAATTCAAGAAGGAATACGGCACGACGCTGATCACCGGTTTCGCGCACCTGCACGGACACCCGATCGGCATCGTCGCCAACAACGGTGTCTTGTTCTCCGAGTCCGCCCTCAAGGGCGCGCACTTCATCGAACTCTGCGACCAGCGGGGTATCCCGCTCGTGTTCCTGCAGAACATCTCCGGCTTCATGGTGGGCCGCGACTACGAAGCCGGCGGCATCGCCAAGAACGGGGCCAAGATGGTCACCGCCGTCGCCACCGCCCGGGTGCCCAAGCTCACCGTCGTCATCGGCGGTTCCTTCGGCGCCGGCAACTACTCCATGTGCGGCCGGGCCTACTCGCCGCGGTTCCTGTGGATGTGGCCGGGCAGCCGCATCTCGGTGATGGGCGGCGCCCAGGCGTCATCCGTGCTCGCCACCGTGAAACGCGAACAGATCGAGGGCGCCGGCGACGAATGGTCCGCCGAGGCGGAAAGCAGCTTCAAGGAGCCGATCGTCGACACCTACGAGCGGCAGGGCAGCCCGTACTATTCCACCGCCCGGCTCTGGGACGACGGCGTCATCGACCCTGCCGACACACGCACGGTGCTGGGCCTCGCCCTCTCCGTGTGCGCCACCGCGCCGCTCGGCGACTCCGCCTTCGGCCTCTTCCGGATGTGAGCGACAAATGACAGAGCCCCAGATCACCCACTTCGACACGGTCCTCGTCGCCAACCGCGGCGAGATCGCCTGCCGCATCATCCGCACCCTGCGCGAGCGGGGCATCCGCTCCATCGCCGTGTACAGCGACGCCGACCGTACCGCCCGTCACGTGGTGCTGGCGGATGCCGCGGTGCGCCTCGGCGGCCCGGCCCCCGCCGACAGTTACCTCAACGTTCGGGCGGTGCTCGACGCCGCAGCCAAAACCGGCGCCCAGGCGATCCACCCCGGCTACGGGTTTCTGAGCGAGAACCAGTCCTTCGCGCAGGCCTGCTCCGACGCGGGCATCGTCTTCATCGGACCGAGCGTGCACGCGCTCACCATGATGGGCGACAAGATCGCGTCGAAGAACCACGTGGCCGGCTACGGGGTGCCTACCATTCCCGGCATCAGCGAGGCGGGCCTCAGCAACGAGCAGCTCATCGCCGCGTCAGGCGAGGTGGGCTACCCGATGCTGATCAAACCCTCGGCCGGCGGCGGCGGCAAGGGGATGCACGTCGTCACCCGGGAAGAAGACCTCGCGGCGACGCTGGACACCGCCCGGCGGGTGGCGCAGAGCGCATTCGGCGACGACACCTTGCTGATCGAACGCCTCATCGACACGCCCCGGCACATCGAGGTGCAGGTGCTCGCCGACAACTACGGCGCCGTCATCCACCTCGGCGAGCGCGAGTGCTCGCTGCAGCGCCGCCACCAGAAAGTCATCGAAGAGGCCCCATCCCCGCTGCTCGATCCGGCCACCCGCGCCCGCATCGGCGAGGCGGCCTGCGCCGCCGCCCGCAGCGTGGGCTACAGCGGCGCCGGCACGGTGGAGTTCCTCGTCTCGGATGCCGCTCCCGGCGAGTTCTTCTTCATGGAGATGAACACCAGGCTGCAGGTGGAGCACCCGGTGACCGAAATGGTGACCGGCATCGACCTCGTCGACTGGCAGGTGCGCATTGCCGGCGGGGAGGCGCTCACCGTGACGCAGTCCGACGTGCGCCTCACCGGCCACGCCGTGGAGGCGCGCGTCTATGCCGAAAACCCGGAGCGCGGTTTTCTGCCCACCACCGGCACGGTGCTGCGGCTGCGTGAAGCGACCGGTGACGGCATCCGCGTGGACAGTTCGCTGGCCGACGGCCTCGAGATCGCCTCCCACTACGACCCGATGCTCGCCAAGGTGATCGCCTGGGCACCCACCCGCCTGGAGGCGCTCACCAGGCTCGACCGGGCCCTCGGCGACACCGTGGTGCTCGGGGTGCACACCAACATCGAATACCTGCGCCTGTTGCTGCAGAACGACGACGTTCGCGCGGGCCACCTCGACACGGGCCTGATCGAACGGCGCCTGCCGACCCTCGCCTTTCGGGGCGCCGACGACCACCTGCTCGCGGCGGCGGCACTGTTCCTGCACGAGCGGGCACTGAGCGCGTCCACCGAGGCGGAGGCGAACGGCGTCTGGGCCCGCCCCACCGGGTGGCGGCTCGGCGCGGCGCGGGCCAGCCGCTACTGCCTGGGGGTGTCCGCAACCGACTCCGTGAACGTCGGCGTCGTCGGGGAGCCCGGCCGGGCATCCGTCACCGTCGGAGACGGCTCGCCGGTCACGGCCGGACTCTGCGTCTCCGCCGACGGAACGGTGAGCGCCGACTACCGCGGGATCACCCGTGTGTACGCGGTGGCCCGCCGCGGCGCCGAACTGCACATCGGCGCCGACGGCTTCACGATGGAGCTGCGGCACCGCTCCCGCGCGGAACAACTCGCCGAACACCTGCGCAGCCGCGACCGGGTGCCCGGAGCGGTCAGCCCCGACGTGCGCTCGCCGATGCCCGGCACCGTCATCGCCGTGAACGCCGCGAGCGGTGACACCGTCGAGGCCGGCCAGACCATCCTCGTCGTCGAGGCGATGAAGATGGAACACCAACTCGTGACCGAGACCGCCGGACTCGTCACCGTGAACGTCAAACCGGGCGACCTCGTCAAACTCGACCAGATCGTCGCCACCATTACGCCAGACCAGACTCAAGACAAGGGAGCCACAGAATGAGCTACGAACTCACCCCCGAATACCAGGCCCTCCGCGACAAGGTCCGTGACTTCGCCGACACCGTCGTGGCACCCGCCGCGTACGAGTACGACACGAAGCGCAGCCTCCCGTACGGCATCATCGCCGAGATGGGCGAGATGGGATTGTTCGGCCTGCCGTTCCCG
>Ga0307487_1000385_pt1 | contig 34801 bp, 22 predicted proteins | sample CBIW12metaG_FD_203665 | JGI IMG/M metagenome (GOLD analysis project Ga0307487, IMG submission 203665) | Sea-ice brine microbial communities from Beaufort Sea near Barrow, Alaska, United States - CBIW 1.2 | ecosystem: Environmental > Aquatic > Marine > Coastal | place: USA: Alaska | collected... | reverse complement strand
CGTTGAGGGCACGAATCCAAAGCAGCCGATTTACTCTTCTTGGTTATTTTGGCTCTTCCTTTCCGTACTAATTGTGAAATTGTTGGCATAATTTCTTTTACACTAATTATTAATTATAAATAACTCCCTATTTTTTAGGGTTGGCAAATGTAAGCATAAAATCCAAGTATTCAAATCATAAACTATTAATTTATATAAGAATCTCAATCTTACTTTATTATTAAAATTTAATCTGGAGTTTTAGAACACATTATTCACTCCTTACGATAAAAGTTATACTGAATAGATTTCCATGCTGGAAAGGATGAATCAATAGAAAAAAAATACAATAAATAGTTAAAGGAATTAAAATAAATTAAGGAGGAATTCTCAAAAATAATAACAACAAAATTAATTTTTACAGTTTTGAATCATTCAATAAAATTTTAAAATTGGGTGACAACCTGTGTCATCTAAAAATGTATTTAAATTGAAAGAATTTTTATGGAAAAAATTAAATAATCTTCACTAATACTTCATTTTATGCACGAATCTGTAAAAATTAATTTTGTTATAGGTGTTTGATTATCATTAAAGTATAACTTATATTATTCCTAATTTCATAAATTTATTTTTTTCATAATTTTATTATAAATTCTTGGATGCTTGCGCAATTCTTATTAATTTTTCACCGGCTAATTCAAATAAACAACAAAAATGAAAACAAAATTTAGTGGATTTTTGACGCTAATTCTAGCGTTTGTCGTGCAAATTACTTTTGCACAACAACAGTCTGTAACGGGAACCGTTGCGGATGAAGACGGTTTGCCGCTCCCAGGGGTAAACATTATTATAAAGGGGACGTCAACTGGGGTACAATCTGATTTTGATGGTAACTACGCAATTCAGGCAAATCAAGGAGATGTTTTGGTATTCTCTTTCATAGGATTAAAGAAAGCAGAATATCCTGTTGGCGCTTCTGCTGTCATTAATGTGACTTTAGAGAGCGATGCCGCTCAATTGAGTGAGGTTGTTGTAACTGCACTTGGTATTCAAAGAGAAAAGAAATCTCTGGGATATGCTACCCAGGAGGTAGATGGATCAGAAGTTTCTGATGTTCCGACTACTAACTTCATGAATTCACTTTCTGGAAAGGTCGCTGGTGTGAATATCAAAGCTTCAGGTACGATGGGTGGATCTGCGAACGTCATAATACGTGGTTCTGCATCCCTAACTGGAAATAATCAGGCACTTTTTGTGGTAGATGGCACTCCTATTAGTAATGCGAACTCGAATACCTCTGACCAAAAGACAGGTAGAGGAGGATTTGACTTCGGGAACGCCGCAGCGGATATTAATCCAAATAACATTGCTTCCATCAACGTATTAAAAGGTGCTGCAGCTACTGCCCTTTATGGCTCACGAGCTTCAAACGGGGTTGTGATCATCACCACTAAAAGAGGAAGTAAAGGTAAAGGAATTGGAGTTTCGGTAAGTTCTACCCTGATGATTTCAGATGCAGACAAAGAAACCTTGCCAAAATATCAAAAGGAATATGGAGCAGGATATGGCCCTTATTATCAGTCTGACGATGGATACTTTAACCTATTCGATGTAAACGGTGATGGAATAAAAGATGAAACCACTCCATTTACAGAAGATGCTTCATTTGGGGCTAAATTTGATCCAAACAGATTGGTTTACCAATGGAATTCTATCTATCCACAACTGGATACTTACCAACAAGCTACTCCATGGGTAGCTGCGAAACATACTGCAAACGATCTTTGGCAAACAGGTTACACTTCTATCAATGCAGTTGCGTTGGATGGAGGATCTGAAACAGGATCTTTCAGATTGTCCGGTAACAATACCATGCAAAAAGGAAACCTTCCAAATTCTGAAATAAAAAGAAATTCACTTACCTTCAGTGGCTCTCAGGATTTAACTGAGAAATTAACAGCTGCGGCAAATGTTACTTTTACAAAAACAGATGGTAAAGGTCGATATGGAACTGGATACTCTTCAGGAAACCCAATGCAACAAAACAGACAATGGTCACAAACCAATGTTGATTTATACGAACAAAGGGATGCTTACTTTGCAACAGGTGAAAACATAACCTGGAACCCTAATGGTCCGGATAATTTAAGTCCTATCTATTCTGATAACATATACTTCAGCAGATACGAGAACTTTGAAACCGATACGCGCAACCGGTATTTCGGTAATTTCAGTCTTGACTATGAACTCAACAGTATTTTCAGCCTTGCAGGTAGATTCTCTTTTGATACTTACGATGAATTACAGGAAGAAAGAATAAATGTTGGTAGTTCTGATGTTGCAAAATATTCACGATTTAACAATCGGGTTGCCGAATATAACTATGACCTGATTCTAAGTTTTAATAAGGACATCACAGATGATTTAAACCTTGACGGTAACATTGGTGCCAACTTAAGAAGAAACTCTCAAAATTCTCTGTATATGACCACGAATGGTGGTTTGAACAAACCAGGTTTTTATTCTTTAAGCAACTCTGCAGGACCGATTGTTACAACTTCATTTCCAGATCCTGATACAGAATATGATGCAACTTCTATGATCGATGGGGTTTACGCTAGAGCAGGTTTAGGCTATTTATCAACTTATTATCTTGAAGGAACTATTAGAAGGGATAGATCTTCTACCCTACCTATTGCAAACAATACGTTCTGGTATCCTTCAATCTCTTCAAGTATAATTCTTTCTAACCTAATAGATGCTACTTGGTTGAATTTTACCAAATTAAGAGCAAACTATGCAGAGGTAGGCAGTGACACAACCCCTTATAATGTATTCAACACTTACGCGGTTACAGCACCTTTCGCAGGAGCCGGAGTTGCAAGCAATAACTCTCAATTGAATAACAGGAATTTAAAACCTGAACGTTCTAAGTCATACGAATTTGGGATAGAATCTGATTTCTTTAATAAAAGAATAGGATTTGATGTTTCTTACTACAGAACTAAAACTGAAGACCAAATTACTCCTGTACCGGTTTCAACTGCGACAGGTTTCGCCACCAAATATTTAAATGCAGGTGTGGTTGAAAATAAAGGTTTTGAAGTTTTATTGAGACTTAACCCAATCAAATTAACTGATTTCAATTGGAATATGACTGTAAACTGGGCTCAAAACGAAAGTCAAGTTCTTGAGTTACTTCCAGGAATTGATAATTTGGAACTAGCTAGCCTTCAAGGTGGGATTTCTATTAACGCATCTCCTGGACAACCTTATGGCTCTATAAGAGGTACCGATTATGTTTATGACTCAAGTGGTAACCGAATTGTAAAATCTAATGGATATTATGAAACAACCTCTACAAGCAACAATATCATCGGGAACGTTCAACCAGATTGGACAGGTGGTGTACAAAATACACTTCAATACAAAAACCTTAGCCTTGGATTCCTGATTGATGTTCAAAAAGGTGGAGATATATTTTCACTTGATACCTGGTATGGTTTTGCTACTGGTATTTATGATCAGAGTGTTGGTTTGAATGACCTCGGAAATCCTAAAAGAAATACTATCGCCAATGGTGGTGGTGTTGTTCTTCCAGGTGTAACTGAAGATGGTACACCAAACACTGTAAGAGCAAGAACTGATTATTATGCAAACCCTTACGGTTATGCTAGAGACGCAAACAAAGGTCATATTTATGATGCATCCTTCGTGAAATTAAGAGAAGCTAGCCTTACTTATGATTTCAGTGAAAAAACAATTGGAGCATTGCCCATAAACAATGCCTCTATTGCCCTTGTCGGTAGGAACCTATGGATAATCCATAAAAACCTTCCTTATTCGGATCCTGAAGCTGGGTTAAGTTCCGGTAACGTTCAAGGTTATCAGTCTGGGGCTTATCCTGCGATTAGAGAAATTGGAGCCAGTGTAAAAATTAACTTTTAATAAAAAATTAAAATGAAAAAATATTTTTTAACTATAATTGCGCTCGCAACTTTATGGTCCTGCCAGACAGATGAGCGGTATGAGAACCTCAATAAGGATCCTAAAAACCCATCAGAGGTTAAAGCCGATTTTTTATTTACCTCAGCTATAGTTAGCTTGAATGATCAAATGGCTACTCCGAATGTGAATGACAATATCTTCAGGTTCCTTGCTCAGTATTTTACTACCACCACCTATTTGGATGAACCAAATTATGATGTAAATCAACGTGGAATAACAGACAGACATTGGTCTGAACTTTATAGAGATGTGATTTTCGATCTTCAAGATGCCAAAAGCATTGTAGAGGCTGATTCGGAAATAACAGATGCAGAAAAAAGTGCCAGAATAGGACAACTTGAAGTCTTGGAAGTATATGCCTGGTCTGTATTAGTAGACACTTTTGGTGATATACCTTACACTGAAGCTGTAAATGCCACTGAATTTCCGTTGCCTAAGTATGACGATGCAGCTACCATTTATTCTGATCTTGTTACAAGAATAGGTGCTGCAAGCACTGATCTTGAGGCTGGACAAGGGTTCACAGGTGCTGATGTCTTATATAGTGGAGATATGGATGCTTGGAACAAATTTGCACATTCCTTACAATTGCGTTTAGGAATGAGATTATCTGATGTAAATCCATCTTTATCTAAATCTACAGCTGAAGCCGCAATAGCGGGTGGGGTTTTCACATCAAATGCCGATAATGCTCAGCTACAATATCAATCCAATCCACCTAACACCAACCCTTTATGGGAAGACTTAGTACAAAGTGGTAGGGCAGATTATTTACCTGCAGCTACAATTGTAGATGTTATGAATAACTTAAATGACCCAAGAAGAGCAACCTATTTCTTTAATGAAACTGTAGATAGTTATATTGGTGGAGTTTATGGAGGAAGTAACAATTACGGGTCTTACACTCATGTTGGGGAAGCTTTCCTGGATCCAACCTTACCGGGAATACTTTTAGACTATGCAGAAGTAGAGTTTAATTTATCTGAAGCTGCAAAATTAGGTTATTCAGGAGCAGGAGATGCGAGTGCACATTATAATGCTGCAGTTACTGCTTCTATCGAATATTGGGGAGGAACTGCATCACAAGCAGCAACTTATCTTACACAACCATCTGTATCCTATGATGGTACTAATAACCAATTTGCCACTCAATTCTGGCTAGCTATGTATAACAATCCTTTGGAAGGATGGTCTGTTTGGAGAAAATATGACGCTCCGGCACTTGTTTTACCTGAAGATACAGGAAATCCAATACCTTTGAGATATACTTATCCAGTAAATGAACAGAACTTGAATCAGGCACAATATGAGGCTGCATCTTCTGCCATTGGTGGAGACAAGCAAACAACCCCAATATTTTGGGATATCAAATAAGTATTATAATTTAATATTAAAACACAAAAAATGAAAAAACATTTTAAATCTATAAGCTTATGCATTCTTATTGCAGTTGGTTTTTCCTCCTGCACCAAAGAGGACAATAGGTTAGATCCTACTGATGTAGGAGGATATGCGAGTCTGACAGACCGTACAATTAGCGTCTTTGATACCAATGCCGAACTTAATTTAAATTTATTCAGCAAATCAGGCGTTTCTGTCGATGCTGTTGAAATCCAACAGGATGGTGCTGTTATAGCAAATGCAGTAGTTTCTGGAGAAACTGCTACATTCAATTCATCCTCATTAGGTGCGTTCGTATTTGTAGATGAAGACACGATATCACATGACACTGGTGATTTTCCTTTATTTATTTCCTCCACTCTTTCTAATGGAAATAAAGCAGGAGATCCTGCAACTATAAGTGTGGTAGATGCCATCTCTTTTGATGAAGAACCGGAATCAGTGAAGTTCATGGATTCTACAACAACAATTTTGTCGTATACCACCTTCACGCAATCGGCAGTAATTGATAGTGTAACTTTATACATGAAGAAGAATGAAGCTGGAACTTATACGATGTCCGATCTGGCATTGGATGTCGAAGGAGATGAGATTAATTTGGCTGACATTGACTATGCTGCGCTGAATGCAAAACCAAACGACACCCTTTATTATAAGTTTGTCGCTTCTAGTGGATCTTTAAATCAGGCAATTGTAGCAAAAATCGCCATTCTTCCACAATCTTTTGGAGCAGCTACTAACGCTATCTTATCTACTACTACAGGAATGAACGAGTATAACCTTGATTCTGGGGAATATGCTATTGCCGGTGAAACAGGTGAAATTCGCTTTAAAGATCCATCCGGATTTGAATTAGCGAACGATTTTGTAAAAGTAACGGATCTTATGGGAATGACCCCTGAGGAGTATTTTAATAATTCTGACCTAATGATGGCAGAATCTGCATATGATTCAGGCGCCAAAGTATCCTCAGTTGCCAATGTCAATGAGGGTGATATTTTTGTCTATAAGATTACAAGACAAATTACAAATGAAGATGATGTAGTTGAAGATTTTGTTTTCTACGGAATTATAAAAGTTGATAGCACCACTGTTGTCAATGGTACCGTAAACAGCTTCAATTTCAAATATGCTGAAGGAACAATTGTTAGAGGATAAAATAAACTTATTCTAGTATTTAAAAAAAAGCTGCCCGAAAGGGCGGCTTTTTATATTTATGAACATGATCAAATACCAACCTGGCCTTCTTTAAAAATACATTACAATATTTTGAATTTTTAGCTGTTTTTATGCCATTCTAAGGGGTGTAATCTTATAATTTCTTGTCATTTCATTTAAAAATACCATACAAATCACCTTGTTTCACAATATTAATTTTCATTATTATTCTGGCGAAAATAATTTTAACGTTTTTAATAAATTGATTATCAGTACGTTAAAACCTTAGTTAACTCTAATTTAATAAAAATTTATTTTTTTAATAATAAGAATTTGGATTGTTGCATTTTTCTCATCAATTTCGCTGTGGCTAATTCAAATTAATTAAACAATGAAATCAAACTTACGAAGTATTTTAACGCTCATACTAGCGTTTGTTGTGCAATTATCATTCGCGCAACAACAACCTGTAACTGGTACTGTTACAGATGAGGCTGGTTTACCTCTACCCGGGGTAAACATAATTATTAAAGGCACAACAACCGGTGTCCAATCAGATTTTGATGGAATTTACTCTCTTCAAGCCTCTCCAGGTGATGTATTGGTATATTCCTTTATAGGTCTTGTAAAAGCAGAAAAAACTGTTGGCACATCAAGCACTATTGATGTTGTAATGAATACAGATGCTGCACAATTAGATGAAGTAATCGTTACGGCCTTAGGGATTGAAAGAAAACCAAGAGAACTTTCATATGCTGTAGCTTCCTTAGACAATGAGGACTTAACAGAAACCCGCGCATTGAATACCGCAACAGCCTTAACTGGTAAGGTATCGGGATTGCAGGTTAATACTATTGGAAATGGTGTTAACCCTAATACCAGAGTGGTATTAAGGGGTAATAGATCTTTATTAGGTAATAACGAAGCACTTATTGTAGTGGATGGTTATCCAACCACCAGAGGGGTGTTAGACAGAATTAATCCTGAAGATATTGCAAAGACTACAGTATTAAAAGGTGCGAATGCTGCTGCTCTTTATGGTTCTGAAGCTGCCAACGGTGTAATTATTATTACTACCAAAAAAGGTAACGGAAAGTTGAATGTATCACTTACAACTTCTTTTCAATTGGAAGATGTTTCCTACTATCCTGAATTACAGGATGAGTTTGGTGCTGGTGGATTTCCTGATGGAACTTTGTATCCATTGGAAAATGTTAACTGGGGGCCACGTTTTGACGGAAGTATGGTTGAAGCTAGTGAAACTTACGAGGATGGTAGAGTCTTAATGGTTCCTTTTTCTCCAATCAAGAATAATCATCAAAACTTTTTTAATACAGGAACAAACATTAGAAATAGTGTTACTGTAAGTGGTGGAGATGAGGATTCAGATTTCCTTTTATCTCTTGATCACTCGAATATTGAAGGAGTAGTTCCAAATGATCAATACAATAGAACCAACGCCAGATTTAAGGCGAGCAAAACATTTGGTAAATTTCAAGTTGGAGGTAACTTATCTTTCTTCAGATCTCACGCAAACACGGTAACTTCTGGTGGACACCAGGATAGACCTTTGATGTGGTATTTAATAAATACCCCTCTTCATATTCCACTTGCAGATCTTAAAAATTGGAGAACTGGAGAATTTGCTAGAAATGAAGTTTCTTACTACAGATTCTATGAGAATCCTTACTTTATTTTAGATACTCAAAGACAAAAAACTGACGTTACGGATTTCACTTTTATCGCAAATGCCAGTTACGACTTCACAGACTGGTTGTCTGCCAGAGTAAATGTTGGTTATACAAATTACGGAACTACAAGAAAAGATTCTAAAGGTGGATTGACATATGCATTACATGTTCCAAATCCCTATTCTGAAATCTCTCCTTTTGGACCATCAACAGAGGACAATATGTATGAATTGAACCGCGTAAACAGTGATTTTATCATATCTGCAGATCAGCAGTTGAACGATAAATTTCATATTTCAGCCAACGTGGGTCATAACTTAAGAATACAATATTCTAAAGAAATCCAGGTAGGTGGAACTAATTTAATTATTCCAGATTTTTACAACGTTTCAACTAGAACGGGTAACTTAAGTGGATTTGAAGATCAAAATGAATACAGAAAAGTTGGTGTTTATGGAGATTTTACTTTAGGATATAATGACTACTTATTCTTAACAGGTTCCGGAAGAAATGACTGGAGTTCCGCTTTAAATAAAGCGAATAGATCTTACTTCTATCCTAGCGCTGGTTTATCTTTCATTCCAACTACTGCTTTCGAAGGAATGCAAGGAACTTTAAGATATTTAAAAGCGTCTTTTAGTGCATCCAAAACAGGTAACGACCCTGATGCTTATCAAACGCAAAGTACCTTTTACGCACCTGATGGATTCCCATTTGGTTCAACTCCTGGGCTAGCATTATCTTCTACAGAACGTGATCCTAATTTAAAGCCTGAATTTACTACCTCTCTGGAAGCAGGTATTGAATTTGCATTCTTTAGAGGAGATAGACTTTCTGGGGGAGTTACTGCTTATAAATCTAACTCAACAGATCAACTGGTACAAATTAATACATCATATGCATCTGGTGCTCAAGCATTGTTTACAAATATCGGTGAAATTGAAAACCTGGGATTAGAGATAGATTTGATGGGAAAAGTGATCTCTTCACATGATTTCTCATGGGATCTTGGTGTAAATTACTCTACAATTAAATCTGAAGTATTGTCTTTAGCTGAAGGTATAGACGAATTGGAAATTGGTGGACCTTATGCGGATAACTCCGGATATGGCGCAGTTATTGTTGCTCAAGTTGGACAACCTTATCCATTAATTAAAACAACAGATTATGAAAGAGATGCACAAGGTCGGGTAATTGTTGGAGCAGATGGTGATCCAATTGCAAATCCACAATTAACAGCACAAGGAAAGACCACACCGGACTATATAGTTGGACTTAATTCAAAAATTAGATACAAGAATTTTACACTTTACGCTGTAGCAGACTATAGAACTGGACATGTATTTTACAATAATTTAGTAGATGCATTAGAGTTTACAGGTTTAACACAACATAGTGCAACTTCAGGAAGACAACCTTTCGTTTTCCCAAATTCAGTATATGATGATGGTACTGGTAGTTATGTAGCTAATACAAACAGACCAACTACAGGTGGTGGAAACACTTTCTGGGATGGATACAACGAAACTAAATCCAATTATGTAACAGATGCAACAACTGTTAAATTAAGAGAAGTTTCTTTAGGTTACACATTCAATGAAAACCTTATAACTAATTTAGGTCTTAATGACTTGAGTCTTAATATGTACGGTAGAAATTTAATTATGTGGAGACCATCCTCAAATGTTTATACAGATCCTGAGTTCAATTACACTTCAGGAAATGCTACAGGTTTTGGTACACAAAGCCAAACACCTCCAACTAGACAGTATGGTGTAAGTTTAACTGCAAAATTCTAAATAAAAATGAAAATAAAGAAAATAATTAGAAACAGCATGTTAGTAATAGCCACTGCGGCAATTGCTATAAGTTGTAGTGAGGAATTTTTAGATGTAAACAACAATCCTAATAATCCTCCAGTGTCCACTCCAGGTTTAACTTTAACCGTTGCACAGGAGTATTTCGCAACTCTGAATTCTACATCTATGAATTACTTAGGTAACTTCATAGTGTATAATTGGGCAGTACCTTCTAACTGGTCTGCAGGTCAGGAATTAATAAAGTATAATGTAAACAATACATTTTATGCCAATATTTTTGAAGATTCTTACGCAGATATTTTTAAAAATCTTACCTATGTTAAGAATGTAGAAGATGCGTCCGGAGCTGCCGATTATGGTAATTATGATGCAATTGTAGAGACCCTTAAAGGCTTTCAATATCAGCATTTGGTAGATCTTTATGGAGATGTCCCTTTTTCAGAAGCGAACCTACGTGGAGCAAATACTACTCCTAAGTATGATGATGCGGAAACTATTTACAAAGCTGAAATAGACTCGTTAACTGCAGCTGCCACTTTGGCTTTAAACCCTGCAGAAAATGCTGAAAATCCAGGTTCTTCTGATATAATTTTTGGTGGAGACATGACAAAATGGGCTCAATTTGCTAACACAATTAAATTAAGAATGTTAGTTAGATTAAGCAATACAGGTCAGGATAGTTATATTCAAACTCAAATAGGTCTTATCGATGCAAATGGTGCCGGGTATATTACAGATGATGTTTCTTCTAACCCAGGTTATTCTGCCAATGAATTTCAAGAAAGTCCATTTTATGGCTATGCTGGATACAATGAAGCAGGAGAGGAAATGGATAGACACGATTATACTGTAGCTTCTGATTATCTTATTACCAAATTACAAGATAACAATGATCCTCGAATAGATTTCCTATTTGATCTACCTGCAAATGATGATACTCATAAAGGTGTAAAACAAGCGATTTCTCTTCCAGGATCAGGCTTTACAGCTGACGATCTTTCTAAAATTGGGGAGGGATTATTAAAAAGTCCAGACCAGGACCAACCTCTTATGTTGTTAGCTGAGGCTTTATTTTTGGAGTCCGAAGCAACAGTTAGAGGTTATATTGCTGGTGGAGATGCTGCTGCAAAGGAATTATATAAGGATGGTATCCAAGCTTCTTTCGACTATTTAGGTGCAGAAGGTGCTGAAGATTATTATACTCAAACTAAAGAAAATGTCTCTTGGGATGCTTCTTCAAATAAAATTGAAGCTATCATTACTCAAAAGTACTTTGCTTTAAATGGTGTTTCGGGAATTGAATCCTGGATAGAATTAACTAGAACCGGTTTCCCTTCTGGGTTGCCTATTCCAGAAGATTCAGATGGGAAACGTCCTGTAAGATTGTTATACCCAAGTTCTGAGTATGCTAGAAATTCAGCTAATGTACCTGCAACATCAACCGCAGATGCCTTTAATAATCCTCCTTTTTGGAAATAAAATAATAATAGAAAAATGAAAAATAAAATATATAATTATCGTATAATCCTTATTGCTGTAGCATGTTGCTTTATGTTCAGCTCTTGTCTTGTAGAGGATGATCAGCTTGATTTTGGTACAGGCACTAATTTTGTTGGATTTTCAGGTAGCACTTTTGCATTAAATGTGGAAGCCGATGGAGCTGCGAAGTCTTCAGGAATCCCGGTAAGTATTATTGGACCGTCAGTAGCTAATGTCAATAACGATATTACTGTAAAGTTCGAAGTGGATCCAAGCTCTACCGCAGTAGAGGGTGTAAATTATACACTTGCATCTGATACTTTTACATTAACGCCTCAAGACGCAGTAGATCTTTACACCGGAATGCTTCCAATTACTATCATAACAGATGGTATTACGCCTCCTGTAGATGTTGCTCCAGTTCTTAATTTAAATATTTTGGAAATCTCTGGAGACGACAACATAATAATCAATGATAAAACTCGCAGTGTAGCTGTTACTATTGGTTATGCATGTCCTTTCGATATCAATAATTACGCAGGAACCTATGTGGCCACAACAGATGAATTCGGAATCTATATTGGTGATACAGTTCCTTTCGAAGTTGTAACTGGTCCAGGTGAGAATCAAATTACCTTGGTAAATGTTGCGGCTCATCCAGAAAAGTATGACGTTGTAGTAGACGTAGACCCTGCAAGCGGTAAACTAACCGTTGCTAAGCAACCTGCCTTAAATTATAACAACTTTGGAGCCACACAGTATGGTGAAATGCGTTGGGAAGGAAGTGGAACTTCAGGAACATCTGGCGGATTCTGTATTGGTGAATTATCAATCAAAGCAGCCTATACAGTTGATGCTGGTTCTTTTGGACAATACAAAACTGTTTTTTCGAAAACAGCTAATCCTTAATTGAATAAATTTTCCTTATTTTAAAAAAGCTGCCCGAAAGGGTGGCTTTTTTTATGCCTATACTTTTTTTAATTATTCTATCTTTGCCCTATGGAAGAAAACACTACAATTTTTGGAATTAGAACCCTTATAGAAGCCATTCAAAGCGGGAAAAATATTGATAAGATCTATTTACAAAAAGAACTGTCAGGACCCTTATTCAAGGAATTACAACATCTAGCAAGCAAAAAAGACATTAACTTCTCCTATGTCCCAGTAGAAAAACTTAATAAACTCACCAATGGGAATCATCAGGGTGCAGTTGCAAAAATATCACCCGTAGAGTTCAGAGATTTGGAAGACCTTGTTGAAGAAATACTTCAGGATACAACAAAGATTCCATTATTTCTTCTGCTAGATCAAATCACCGATGCGCGCAATTTTGGCGCGATAATAAGGACAGCAGAATGTACCGGTGTGCACGGAATCATTATTCAAAATAAAGGCGGAGCACCAGTCAATGCAGATACCATTAAAACATCTGCCGGTGCTGTTTTCAAAATTCCAATTTGTAAAGTGACTCATATTAAAGATGCGGTTTATTTTATGCAATCTTCTGGCATCAATGTGGTTGCAGCTTCTGAAAAAACAAAATCTAGCCTGTACGAAACAAATTTCAAGCTTCCAACCGCTTTGGTTATGGGAAGTGAAGACAGAGGGGTAAATCCTTCGGTATTAAAAATTGTGGATGAAAAAGCAAAATTGCCAATGTTCGGCACGATTGCTTCGTTAAATGTATCTGTAGCTTGCGGTGCTTTTCTATATGAAATCGTTAGACAACGGATTTAAAATAGATGTGAGACTGTAGACAAGAGATTTGGGACAATAGAAAAAAAGAGGATAGCAAATTAAAAGTCAGAATTAAGAATTAGGAAACAATACAAAAAAGATAAATATTAAAATGATTTTTTTTGGAGAGAAAAATTCATTGCTACCACAGAGACAAAAAAATAATTATTAAAACATAAGTGCACCTGCCTGCCGGCAAAGGCAGGTGCGTGGCTCACTTTTTTGATTAACAAATGGTTTATATTCAAAATAAGTTCAAATTCCAAATTAACAATTTCACAAATTTTGAATTTTGAATTCTGAACTTTGAATTTCCATACTTGAACCTTGAATTTTTATTCTTCTTTAGACTTCTTATAAAAATAGGTGTAAACAATTTTAGAAGGCACTTCCTCATTTTCAATAAGATCTTCAACTTCCGGAGGGATTTCGACGAAATTTCCATTTTCATCAAAATGCTTCATAAAAGGATCATCGTCCTCTTTATATCCCAATTTTTCCCATTCGAATTTTGGCTGTATTACGATTTTCTGTCTGTAAATCAATGCAAAGAGAAAACCAGTTATCAAGCCGGATAAATGACCTTCCCATGAGATTCCAGGATCTACCGGCACCACAAACCATAACAATCCACCGTATAGGAAAACCACTATAAAGGATAAGGCCATTAACCGATAATATTTCGAAAATATTCCTTTAAAAAATAAGAAAGAGGCTAACAAATAAATGACTCCGCTTGCACCAATATGATTTGCGGGCCTGCCAATTCCCCACGTAAGCAATCCGGTAATCAAAATCCCGAACAGTAAAATTTGCCAGCTAATGTTTTTATAGAAATAGAACAAAGCCATGGATAATACAAATAGTGGAATGGTATTATTGAATAAATGTTTAATGCCGCCGTGGATAAAAGGTGAAAAAAGAATTCCTCTTAGCCCCTCCACTGTTCTGGGTTTGATACCAAAATTGTTAAAGTCCAATCCAAACCGAATCTCCACCCAAAAAACTATCCATATAATAAGCACAAAGAGAATTGGATACCCAATTACTCCCGTAGAAAATTCAAAAGATTCAGAATATCGATTCAATATGTTTATATTTAAAACAACACACTTACAAAAAATTATCCACTTTAGATTGCACTGAAAAATTGTCATTCAAATATATGATTCTAACTAAGTATATTCAAATCTTAATTAAGAACTCTATTACTCGATATTTTAAAATTAGAATAGCATTTATTACTCTTTTAACGCATCCTAACATTTCCCTTCCTAACAAATTAGTAATTTTGCGAAATGAACCCACCTTTAGCAGAACGATTACGTCCTAAAAAATTAAGCGACTATTTGAGTCAACAACATCTTATTGGTAAAAATGGCGCTCTAACTCAACAAATTGAACAGGGAATAATTCCATCCCTTATTTTATGGGGTCCTCCGGGAGTGGGGAAGACAACTCTCGCCAATATTATAGCTTCAGAAAGCCAACGCCCGTTTTACACATTAAGCGCTGTTAGCAGTGGCGTGAAAGATGTTCGTGAAATAATTGAAAAAGCTAAAAAAGGGGAAGGGCTTTTCACTACAAAAAACCCAATTTTATTTATAGATGAGATCCATCGTTTCAGTAAATCTCAACAAGATTCGCTTTTAGGTGCAGTGGAAAAAGGTTGGGTTACACTTATTGGTGCAACTACGGAAAATCCAAGTTTTGAGGTTATTTCAGCCTTGCTTTCCAGATGTCAGGTTTATGTGTTAAAACCATTTGAGAAAGAGGAATTGATTGCCTTGCTGAATCGGGCTATAGAAGAAGATACCGTCATTAAAAGAAAGAAGGTAGAATTAGTGGAAACCGAAGCCTTATTGCGTTTAAGCGGCGGAGATGCGCGCAAACTACTGAATATTTTTGAATTGTTGGTAACATCTGCTGAAGGTACTGTGCAAATCACCAATCAAATGGTGTTGGACAAAGTTCAGCAAAATACAGTGCTTTACGATAAAACCGGGGAACAGCATTACGACATTGTTTCGGCATTCATAAAATCCATTCGCGGGAGTGATCCTAACGGAGCCGTTTATTGGTTGGCGAGAATGATTGAGGGTGGTGAAGACGTAAAATTTATCGCGCGAAGATTGCTTATTCTGGCAAGTGAAGATATAGGCAATGCAAATCCAACTGCCTTAATTATGGCAAATAATACGTTCCAGGCAGTTAACATCATTGGATACCCGGAATCGCGAATTATTCTAAGTCAATGCGTTGTTTATCTAGCAACTTCGCCAAAAAGCAATGCTTCATATATGGCAATAAATCAGGCCCAAAGTCTGGTTAAACAAACCGGAAATTTATCTGTACCATTACCTCTTAGAAATGCTCCCACCAAACTGATGAAAGATCTTGGATATGGTGATAATTACCAGTACGCTCATAATTACGAAAACAATTTTGCAGAGGCCGAATTCCTGCCTCAGGAAATCAAGAATACGGTAATTTACAACCCGGGAAATAATCAGCGTGAACAAACACAACGAGAATTTTTAAAAAAACGTTGGAAAAATAAATACGGTTACTAATTCTGAATTTTGTAAATCTTTGTATCGGTAGTGCCCTTTTCCCGATTTAAAATTTCTACAACAAAATTTCCATCTTCATCAAAAGTAGCGATTCCCTGCGTAGTTATAGAAGCGTAAATATAATTTTGCCCGGTTTTTGAATGGATTATTTGGGCAAAAGGTTCGGCCATACCTTTTTGAAAGAATCGGTATCCATTTTCAGAACTTTGAAGATAGAATTCTTTGCCTTCATTTATAAAATTAAGCGAATTTTCATTTTTTGTATTCTTTACAATTGGATCTTTTGTTACTGGAATCATTGAAACAACTACTTCCGCTGGCACAACATTTTTTTCATTCGATTCAACCTTTGTTTCAGGAACGATCACAAGCTGAACTACATTTTCGGACTTTTGCGCAGGTGCAACAGCAACATCTTCTTTATATTTATAATTTAGTTCGTCAATAGATTCAAATGCATTCCGCAATGCTTCTTGATAAGCTCGTTTGTAATTCTTTTCCCGGCTCCTTCCATCTTCAGAAACAAAAACTTGTTTGTTTTTACAATCTTTTAATACTACAATTAATTTTGTTGAAAATAATCCAGAATGGCTTTCCACATTTGCAATAAGCGCTTTACAACGGTTTTGATTTAACTCCATTGGCAGTTCCTCATCTTCTAAATACGCCTTAAAACCGTTCTTTTCCAAAAGAAATTTTGTCAGTTCATTTAATTGATATTGATTAGGTCCCTTTAAAAATTCGAAACTTGAAGGCACAATAACATACTTATAGGAATTAATTTCCTGGCCAAAAGTGGAAGAAAGGAAGCCTATAAAAACAAGGGTAAAAATCAGTATTTTTTTCATTTATTTAATTTTTAGTGTCTCAATTAAGTTCCAATTAATATGGGAACAGAATAATCATTTTTGTTTTTTGAATCGTATTGAGAATATCAACATTTCATCTGGCAATAATGCTTTATTAGATGTTTATCTATACATATCTGAAATGTGATGAAATAATAAGATCCTCTATGAACTTTCAATATTTATTAAATACAAATTGAAAACCAAGTTGTATAGACTCACTATTAGATTTTGCCAGATTAAAATAGCCTAATAAATTGTCGCCTGCAAGGTAGAAATTAAAATTCTTTAATCGGGTAGAAACAAGCAAGCCAAGATTAGAATATGAAAAATCATCGACGGTATAGGCGAATTTCATTCTAAAATTCTGTGTAAATTTTCGATCGAAATAAGCATTAAAAGCATATTTCAATCCCTTAGGTCGGTTAATTCCAAAAAGATGGATACCAACGAGATTTTGTGCCCTTCTATTTACAGGGACCAAATAATTGCAAGGTTGATAAAATTTTCCGAAACCGTATTCCAGTGAGGCATTTAATATAAACGGTCGCCAAGAAATATATGCTTCATTTATGGTTTCATCCTTTAAGTTTTTATTTACCTCATCTTCAAAAATATCCCAGTACGGAAGGGTGGGCCCACCGGGCGCAGCATCAGGAAACAGCGGTTCAATCCCATCTGTTTGATAACTTCCATAGTATAAATAATTTTCCACATCCTTCTTTTGAAACATAAGGCCAAGATCTTGAACAGATCCCGTAACGATAAAATGTTCCTCGATCTTATAGGTTAGGCCCAAGTCTACCCCTACTCCAATATTCCCACCGAAAAAAGAACGCTTTAGTAAATCGAGGGTGGCCTGTTTGACTGTTTTATTTCCTTCTTTCAAAGATTTGTAGCCTGAAGTATTTACCCTAACATTTAGCTTATCGGCAAAATGGCGATAGTAATTTGGTCCTTCAGGACTATCGATTGTTGTAAAATAACCGGAATTATTTGTGCTTTCAACATTGAAAATTCCTGAATAAATTTTCAATCGGCCTCCAACGCTAAGCTTGTAATTTATCTTTTTATTGAGGCCTACATGATAAACCGCCATTGCTTCCCCCGTAAAACTTACATGTGAAAAATTGAAGGGGACATTGATATGATCCTTGTTGCCCTCATTTACAAGCATAGCCGGATCTTTAGGAAAATATGCAAAAGCATCCATTTCCTGGTAAATCCCCATCGAGATATAATGATCATTCTTGAGCCGCCAGCCAAAGGATAAAATCTCGAGTTGTTCCCGGGCCGTAAAATAATCATTACTGGTCAATTTTCTTATCGCCTTTGTGACTCTTTCATTGACATTAGGATTGGAATCGTTAAAAATATCGTATAAATTCACGCCCGAAGTACCAGCTGAAAAATGGATTTGAGAAAGGAAAGGAATTCCTATATGCTTGTCGAAGTTGATTGCTGCTCCCGGATTGCTCATCAGGCTTTGGGGAAGACTTCTTACATCGTACAATAATTGTTTGTTCTGTCCCTGCGTAAGTATTACGATTAAAAAAAAGGCTAAGGACAGAAGAATTTTCATTCTTTAAAATTCAAAAGAGAATAATCCCTTGGATTGAAATTTCAGTTCTCCATTCAAGGGTTCACTGCCCGGCAATGCTTCGATTTCTACCGCCAACTTAATTGATCGGCGAATGACCTTAATTTGATCAAATCCTACAAGATCTATAACTTCCGTAACCGCGGGCTCATTTATATTTCCTGCATTAATATTAAATTCAACTACATGTTGGGATTTATTATTTTCTGACAGAAAAGAAATTTTATTGTGAAATGAATTCGAAAAAGAGTTGATATATTTAAATCGGAATTCAACTTCCATCAAGTCCTCCTGAATATATGAATCGTCTAGAAATTCCAATCTAACTGTATCGCGAATTATGTTTTTTTGCTGATTTGTAATCGTATCTAAAAAATCAACCTTATTCACATCGAAAATAAGCAAATCTATTTGAAGTTTTGGTTTTAAACTGATGTCCTTAGCTTGATCAAGATCAACATCTTTCACGCAGGAAAATGATCCTAATGAAATTAGGATTAACAGAAAGATCTTAAAATTGATTTTTAAAAAGGACATCTGTTGCAAAAATCTTTTAAAAAACGAAGATAAGCCTTCTTTATTGCTATAAATATTTTAGCAATTCATTTAACTTTTGAATTTGAAGAGTTCCCAAAACTTCATTTTTTTGATAGTAGTCAAAAAATACAGATCGCATTCCAGCATTTATTGCTCCCCGCACGTCTGCTTCGTAATTATCGCCAACCATCAAGCTATTTTGGGAGAAGGCATTAGATTTTTGAAGGGCCTTTTCAAAAATTTGAAGATGAGGTTTTTTTACTCCGGCTTCTTCCGAAGTTGTAACGGTAGAAAAATAAGAAGAGATTTTTGAATTGACCAATTTGTGATATTGTATTTCTTCAAATCCGTTCGTAATAATATGAAGTTGGTATTTTGAATGCAAATATTTCAAAACAACCAAAGTATCCTCCAGCAAATGATTATAATTGGGTAAATACTCGATATATTTATCGGACAAGACCACGATACTTTCTGGTGAAACTTCCAGTTTTAGTGACTCAAAAGTTTCCTTTAATCTTCCGATCTTGAGAGCTTCCTTTGAAATTTGATTATTCCTGTACAATTCCCAATAGTTAAAATTAATTGGTAAATACACATTTAAAAATTCTTGTAAGCCAACATCAATCTTTTCCTCTTTGAACAAAAACTCAAAAGCAAGAGCAGAATTTTTATCGAAATCCCATAAAGTATGGTCGAGATCAAAAAATATATGCTCGATATTATTTAATTTCATGCATTTGTTTCAAAAGTGAATAATAGAAATTTTTATCTTTATATTCGGAAAAATCTCTATTTTTAAAAACTGACCTGAATGTACCTTGTACTGATTTCAATTCCTTCAACATTCCGGTTATATCGCTTTGAATTTCTTCCGAAGTTTGCAATTTACACACTTGAGAATGGAATATATATGGGTGGATTTTTAATGGGGTTGTAACCTCCAAATTGATATCGTAAAACAAAAAAGAAGTGCTTGTCCCCGCCCTAAAACCATTCCATTCCGGGTATCCCATCGAATAATCATTAGTGATTTCCAACTCGTTAAGATTACTATAATGCTCCGGAAGCAGCAAGTTATATTTACTGTTTAAAACATTCTGCATTGGGGCATGGATAATATTTTCAAAACGTTTTTTCTCAATTTTAAGGACTTCCAGTTCTTTCACTGCATAATATCCAAGCTTTAATCCTACCAGTGAATAGTCTGCTACATATTTTATTATAGAAACATAATTTAACCGGTTTGGGCTGATATTTCTGTCAAAGGCATTAAAATTGCTAAGCTGAAACATAAAAACCATTTTGGTATTATACTTTTTTATGAAGCCAATGAGATCGTCAAATACATTAAATGGGTCCTTTTTTATTCGCAATAATACCTTGAATCTATCGGAGACCTTTGTGAATTTTAATTGCCCCAGATCGATTGCTGTTCCCAAAAAACTTCGAAGAAATCCTTTATTCTTATAATTAAACACCCGACTTACCGAAATAATAGAAACCGATTCAAATTTTCTGCTTTTAAATTCTATATCGTCAAAGTTTTGCTTAAGTATTTTTTTGAATTTATATGCCCAGATATCTACCACCGGACTTTTAATAAATCCTTCTTTAACTGCCAAACTTTCTGAAGCCGGAAAACGGCCATAATCATCCTTTAGATGTGGCATATATTCCTCATAACGAGATAACAAATAGAAGGAGGCAGCAAAAATATCAAAAGGAATATCACTCTTTTCTGAAACCGAAAAAAAACATTTAGTTTCCTCCCATTTGTGCACTTTTATTTCTAAATCGCCCAGTCCTTGTTCCAGTAGCAGGTCACTGTTTTGAATGAAAAATTCATTCCCGAGACGTTTTTTACCGTAAGAGAATTTAATTCCTGGATGTGCTATAAATTCCTCAATTTTGTTTGTAAACCGTATTTCCAATCCCAGAATATGAGTGCAAATATGTTTAAAAATATAAATTATTCTTGGGGTGATCTTTTGGGTGTAAATTAAAAGCATTTCGAGATTTGTTACATCAGCCCTTCATCGGCGAAGCTAAAATAGGATTTTTCGGTTACAATAATATGATCCAGAACTTTTATGTCAATACTTTCGGCTGCAATTTTCAATTTATTAGTAATTAATTTGTCCGCCTCACTAGGGTTCAAATTTCCAGAAGGATGGTTATGAGCTAAAATCAATGAAGTCGCGCCTAATTCCAAGGCTTTTTTCAATGTGACTCTTACATCTACGAGTGTCCCAGTGATTCCGCCTTTGCTTATAGCCAGTTTTTCAATAATTTTGTTAGCATTATTTAAATAGAGTATCCAAAATTCTTCATGAGGCAATTCCCCCAGGATTGGCTGTAAAAGCTCAAAAACTGTGCTACTAGATGCAATTTTCACCAACTCCAGCGCATCCTCAGTTCTTCGTCTTCGACCTAATTCCATAGCCGCAATAATACTGATGGCCTTAGCTTCCCCAATTCCTTTGTAGATCATCAGTTGTTGGGCTGAAAGTTTTCCCAACAAGTTTAGATTATTTTTAGTTTCAAAAAGAATTCTCTTACTCAATTCTACCGCGCTCTCATCAGTATTTCCAGATCCAATTAAAATAGCAATAAGCTCGGCATCACTTAAAGCCAATTTCCCTTTTTGAAGTAATTTTTCCCTGGGACGGTCATTTAAGGCCCAGTTCTTAATTGTAAACGGAATATAGTCTTTTTTCATCTCTGTCTTTTTCTTAAAGATAAATAAACCTAACCATATTTTATATTTAAACCTCTGAAAATCAGTGCATAAAATAAGACTATTTTAAGATTATTAAATCCAATTTTTAATTTCATCAAAATCGAGTCCTCCATAATTTCCGCTGCTCATTAAAAGCAACACAGAATTTGAATAGTCAAGATCCTTAATGTGCGCCTTAAATTCCAGTGGATTAGTGTAAACTATTAAATTCTTCTTGTTAAATGCCAAACGAATCTGATCTTCGGAAATGGGCTGCATTTTTTTTAATTTCAAGGCTTCCGGCGAAAAAAACACAATCGCTTCATCGGCAGGATCAAGGCTCTTTTCGTATTCTTTCAAAAATTGAGGATTCAAACTGCTGAAGGTATGCAGTTCCAGACAAGCTATTAGCTTTTTCTCTGGAAACTGTTCCCGAACTGCTTTGGTAGTTGCCATAACTTTTGAAGGACTATGCGCAAAATCTTTAAAAACCACAGTCGATTTTGATTCCACGATCTTTTCAAGACGCTTTGATGCACCTCTAAAAGTGGCTATTGCTTCATAAAAATCATCTTCATCTATTCCCATATGTTGACAGATCCATTTCGCTCCCGCCAGATTATTCAGATTATGAGCCCCGAAAATTTCAATGGGCATATCTCCCTCTGGAGTATCCAAAATAGTAGTCCCGTTCTCTATCTTGTAATTTGGAGTGTGATAAGGATGTTTCCTAATTTGATTTGAAGTTTCTTCAACGATCCTTACTAATTCAGTATCCTCCTGGTTGTAAACGATAATTCCTCCGCTTATGATAGAATCGACAAATATTTTAAATTGTTCAAGATATATATCATAGGTAGGAAAAACATTAATGTGATCCCAGGCAATTCCGCTTAGAAGGGCAATATTTGGTTTGTATAAATGGAATTTAGGCCTTCTGTCTATGGCTGATGATAAGTATTCATCACCTTCCAATAATATAAAATCATTTTCGTTTGTTAGATGAACCATGGTGTCAAAACCGTCCAATTGCGCCCCAACCATATAATCTATTTCCCGCCCGTGGTAATGCAATACATGAAGAATCATGGAGGTAATTGTAGTTTTTCCATGTGAACCACCAATTACAACTCTGGTTTTATTTTTGGACTGTTCATACAAAAATTCAGGATACGAATAAATTTTGAGACCTAATTCCCGGGCTTTTAAAAGCTCGGGGTTATCGGCTTTAGCGTGCATTCCAAGTATCACCGCATCTAAAGAGGAACTGATATTTTCAGGAAACCATCCTAGTATATCGGGAAGTAAATTAAATTTTTTGAGTCTGGATTTAGAGGGTTCAAAAATGGCATCATCACTGCCCGAGATCCAATAACCTTTGTGATGCAAAGCAAGTGCAAGATTGTGCATCGCACTACCGCCAATGGCGATAAAATGAAGTTTCATAAAATAGAAAATTTCAACAAATATACTTATTTAATGCTGAAAATATAGGTGAAAGGCTATACAGATAAAACAAGGTTAAACATTTGATATATAGGTGTTTTCGAGCAGAACTTCCTTACTAACAACCTTAAGCGTTAGATATTTAGCTAATTGAATACTATTTTGACTTGTAAATTGTTTTCGAACTGCGTATCGTTCCACCCTTTTTCCTCAAAATAATTACCAAATTCAATTAGGCATTGCAAACCATAGGTTTCAGAGTGTTATGGTTATGATCCGAATCAAATTCTCAATTATTAAATTTAAATCTGCATGTAACTTTCTTTAAACAAAGTTTGTTAAAACTGGTCATTCTGAGAAAAAGGTTAAAAGCTATTCATTATTCATGAAGAGAATACAATTTTTCTACTCGTATCACTTTTTTTTCCAATTTACATTGAATTAATTTTATTTAACAAAAGGTTAACCGTTAATGGTTTGATTGTTAAATTTAACCCTAAAAATAGTAGTTTTGTTGAAAATTTATTGCAATATTTGTGTTGCCTTATGCGGGCATTTCAAACGTACTTATAAATGTTAAACCTAATACCTAGCCTATGCAGAATTTTACTTTAGGAAAGAAGGGAATATCTATGCTCCTTTTTGGCCTTGTTTTATTAACCACTAGTTTTTCTTCCTTCGGGCAGGAAAATTGCCCCACCGTTAGCGATCAGGCTCAAGAATTTTGCTACTTGGCAACGGTCAATGATCTTCTTGCAACACCTACTAATAACGATCCCGTTAGATGGTATCGCAGCGCATCTTCCCCTAATCCCATTCCAAACAATGAATTATTGGCGAGTGGAAATTATTTTGCCGGAAATCAGTCAGGTTCCTGTACAAATAGAATTGCAGTTGATGTTACGGTAACCACACTTCCAGCACCTACCAAAACTACAGCCGGAGCTACTTTTGATCCTTGTCAATTTTCTCCTAATGATACTCATACGGTATCGGAAATTATTGCTCAATTTGAACCTGGATCTGGTTATGCCATCCAAGTATTCGACACTGAATATGGTACAACCGCTTTAGGGGCGGGCGTCGACTTAATTGATCAAGCTAGTTACTACGTGGGGAAGAGAGATGATCCTTCTACATCCTCAAGTTGTCCTTCACTTAGAGTTGCCATACGTTATTCCCCCATTTTAGCATTAGCACCAACCGGGGAAGCAATTCAAATTTTTTGTGAAGGTGCCTCAGTAGCTGATTTGGTTGCAAGTGGTACGAACAGATGGTACAGTACAGAAACATCACAACCTGCTTTGGCAGGATCCACTCCTTTAATTACTGGAGAAACTTATTATGCAAGTCAAATTGTTAATAGAAGTAATTCTAATAATCCTCCTTGCGAAAGTGTGGAAAGGTTTGAAGTAACTGTAACAGTAAATAATGTTTTAATAGAGGAAACTCAAAGATTCTGTGCATCAATTGGAGAAGGTAATAACTTTAGAAAACCACAGGTACAAGACTTGTCTCCCGATGGAACTTGGTATGATGACAATACCTTCACAACTCCTTTGGCTTTTGATGACGAATTAACTGATGGAAACGTTTATTATTCACGTATTCCTGACAACTGCGAAACAAGAGTGGTAACTGCAGAATTTTTTGACACTCCAAATGCAGGAAGCACAACATCATTAAATGCTTGTGAAAATATTGATCCTTTTAATTTAGTTGATGAGATCAATAATTCCCAATTGGGACCGGCTCAACAAACAGGAAGATTTTCACCAGAATTAAGTACTGGGACATTATTTTTTGATCCTTCTGATTATGCCCCGGGGACTTACAATTTCAGATATATTGTTGATGGCAATTCAGATTGCCCAACAGATGAATCAAGAATAACTGTTATTGTGGATGAAGCTCCAATTGCAGGAAGCGATATTTCTGAAACTGTATGTAGTTTAGAAACTCAGAACCTTCAGGCACTTATTACTAAATTTTCTTCACTTTTAGTGGGTAGAGATCAAAACGGAACATTTTCGAATAATTCCCTGGATGATTTAGCCATTCAATATTCTCAAAATCCTATTGGAACATTTACAACCACCTACACAGTAACCAATGAAGCCGGATGTACAGACTCCGCATCTATTTCTCTTGAAATTTTGCAGTCGCCTTACGCAGGTGAAGATGCAATTGTGATTTTAGCTGATGAAGGGAATGGTCCTATAGATCTTTTCAGCAGATTAGGTGGAACCCCTGATTTTGGGGGAACATGGTCACCAGGCAATGGCACTTTTGATCCTGTATCAGACACTCCTGGGATTTTTAATTATACTGTAATGAGTAATGGCTGTGAAGATTCAGCTAAAGTAACTGTTACCGAAGCATGCCCAGTTGTTCAAGAAACTACTCAAGAATTTTGTGCATCTATCGGAACTGGTAATAATTTTAGAAAACCACAAGTTAGAGATTTGATGCCTGCAGGAGTTACCTGGTATGCGACAGCCGATTCAGATACTCCTTTAACAGATACTACTGTTCTTGTTGATGATGAAAATTATTTTGCTGGAAATGTAAGTGGAACTTGTCCTGATAGGACAGAGGTAACTGTGGTGGTATTATTAACCACTCCTAATGCGGGGAGTACTTCTAATATAACAGTTTGCTCTAATGCCGAGCCTTTTGATTTGATCGATAGGATCAATCCTTCAATTCTTGGAGCACCTGATAGGGATGGAACCTTCTCTCCCGCATTGGCAAGCGGTAGTTCAATATTTGACCCGACAGTAGACATAGCAAGACAATATATATATACAGTTGTTGGAGGTTCCTGCCCAAAGGATGAGTCTCGAATTACTGTGAAAATAAATCAGGCTCCAAATGCAGGAATAGATATAAATGAAGAGCTTTGCATAAATCCTAATGATGACCTGTTGCCAACCGCTCAGGAATTCATGGCAATTTACGCAGATGATAGTAGAGATTCCGGCGGCACTTTTATCCCAAGTTTGAATAGCTTGTTAGAAGACTTTCAGGCAGATCCTTTTGGAACCTTTACTACCCTTTATTCCGTTACCGCGAATGGCTGTACGGACACAGCAAATCTTTCAGTTACCATTAATGAAGAAGTACCTGCGAATGCAGGTGATGATGTTGAGTTAACTTTTTGTTCAACTGATGGAATTCAAAATTTATTTGAATCCTTGGGAGAAGGGGTGAATCCTAATGGAATTTTTGAAGGACTTGAAAACGGAATGTTTGATCCTTCAACCTCAACAATAGGTGAAACTATAATTACTTACAAAGTAAGTGAAGATGAATCCTGTGTGATAGGGACGGACACAGCTGATTTTATAATTAATGTAAATCAGGGACCAGATCCAGGAGAAAACGGAATTATTGAAGTATCCAGAACAGACGTACCTTTTAATTTGTTTACAAAACTTGAAGGTAGCCCTATGGATGGAGGGATATGGTCACCCGGAAATACAGATGGTAGTTTTAATCCTGCCACGGGAGATGGAGGTTTATACACTTATACCATAACAAATGGTGAATGTGAAGCTTCTGCTAATGTAACGGTAGTTATCTTGGACGAAGAAGGATGCCCTATAGTTGACCAACCCACTCAGATTTTCTGTGAATCAATTTCAGGTATAAATGGTAACAATCCAAGAAGACCCAGGGTTTCCGATTTATTACCCGCTGAAGCCTCTTGGTATGTTTCAACTGATTCTGAAACTGCGCTTCCATCCAATACAATTTTGGTAAGTGAGACAACCTATTATGCAGGTAACACAACTGGAACTTGTGACTTACGTACTCCGGTATTAGTGACCATTGACAATAGTCCGAATGCAGGAGCAACCACATCTATCACTGTTTGTGCTGATGATGCTCCTTTCGATTTGTTAGATGTGTTCAATGAATCAATTCTAGGTGTACCTGATGCAGGTGGAGTAGTATCTCCTCCTTTAGCAAGTGGAACCACTCTTTTTAATCCTGCGGTGGACCCAGGAAGACAATATAGATATACAGTTCAAAGTGAAAATGAGATTTGTCCGGATGACTTTGCCTTTATAACCATTAAAGTTTCATTAAATGAGGATGCAAATGCAGGCGATCCATTCACACTTGAATTCTGTACATCAAATGTAGATGTAAACCTTTTTGACGAATTAGCAGATGATGTTACCTTGAACGGTACATTTGAAGGCGACTTTGTAACCAATGGCGTTTTCAGTCCATCAACTTCAGGTGAAGGCTCCTTTCCAATCACATATAAAATTGGAGAAAATCTTCCCTGTGTAGCAGGTGCCGATTCAGCCATAATCACAATTAAGGTGAATGGAGTTCCTAACGCCCCGGTTGCAGATGCAGAACAAACCTTCTGTACATCAGCTAATCCCACAGTTGCTGATTTAGTTGCTTCCGGAGATAACATTAGCTGGTATGAGGATGCAGATCTTACTATTCCTGCAAATAATACTGATTCTTTAATGTTTGACAAGGATTACTATGCAGTGTCAAGTTCTGATAGCTCTTGTGTTTCTTCATTTACTAAAGTAACTGTTTTAGCAGGTGATTCACCTGATGCCCCGGTTGCCGATGCAAATCAATCTTTCTGTTTAGTTGATAACAACACAATAGCTGATTTGATGGCTTCAGGAGATAACATTGTCTGGTATGAAGATGCGGCTTTAACAATGGTTGCCCTGGCAACTACTCCTCTAGAAAATGCAGATGTTTATTACGCTGTAACTTCAGGAGATAATACGTGTGATTCCGCTTCGACAATGGTAACGGTAACTATGACTGATCCTGATTCACCAACCTTGCAAATGGATGGAAACGAATTCTGCAGAAGGGACAACCCTACACTTCAGGAATTACTGGATAATATTAACGGTTCAGGTATCCAAATATATTCATCTTTAACAGGAGGAACAGCTATAGCTTCTACAACTGCACTTGAGGATGGAGTTGAATATTTTGCAACTTCAACAAATTCTTCTTCGGACTGTGAAAGTTCTGAAAGATTAGCCATTAGAGTTGAAGTTAGTTTCTGTGGTATCCCAGAAGGCTTTTCACCAAACGGAGATAATATCAATGACCAGTTTGTAATTCCAGACATCGCCATTAATTATCCAAATTATAACATCGAGATTTACAACAGATGGGGTAATATGGTCTTTAAAGGAAATGCTTCAACACCAGATTGGGATGGAATTTCAAATCAATCAGGAACGATTGGAAACGGTGTACTGCCTGTAGGAGTTTACTTCTATATCCTGAATTATAATGACGGTGCAACAACTTCTGAACAAGGAAAACTATACTTAAGTAGATAACTAAAGGATAAACACTAGAAAGAAATGAAAAACACTATAATCACATATTTAATCTTTACAGGGATTATCCTTTTATCTTTTAAAGGTATGGCCCAACAAGACCCACTATACACTCAATATATGTATAATATGAGTGTTATTAACCCAGCTTACGCTACCGATAATCCCGGTATGCTTAATTTGGGTGGACTTTACAGATCTCAATGGGTAGGAATTGACGGTGCACCAAGCACCGCCAATTTCTTCGCCCACACTCCGGTAAGCGAACGAGTTGAACTTGGAATTACAATTGTTCATGATGAAATTGGTGACTGGGTTAAGGAAAATAACATCACTGCCGATTTTGCCTACATACTTCCATTAAACGAGACTAATAAACTCTCTTTTGGTGTAAAAGGTGGAATTTCAACATTCGATGCAAATACTTCCGGACTGATTCTAAATGAATTAAATGATCCCGCTTTTCAAAATACTAATGAGGTATTTCCTGTCTTTGGAGTTGGAACCTACTTATTTGGAGAAAAGTATTACGTAGGTCTTTCTGCACCCAACCTATTCACTTCAAAATATCTTGAAAACAAACAAGGTCTTAGAGCAATGGGTGAGGAAAATATTCACTATTTCCTTACTGGTGGATATGTATTTGACCTAAACGAAGATTTCAAACTTAAACCAGCCTTTATGGCCAGAGGCGTTAAAGGAGCACCACTTTCTGTAGATGTTACTGCTAACGTTTTAATGTACAACAGACTGGAAGCTGGAATTGGATATAGATTCGACGAATCTGTTACTGGTTTGATCAACTTCGCTATCACACCTGGATTAAGAGTAGGGTATGCATATGACTATACCACCTCAAATTTGGGGGATTACAATGATGGTACACACGAATTCTTAATATTATTCGATCTAGATCTTTTCGGCTTATCAAAAGGATATGACAAATCACCAAGATTCTTCTAAAAACCAGAGACAACATGAAAAAATTATATAGTTCAGTTTTAATAATCTTAATAAGCTTTTCAGGCTTTGCGCAAAATTCTGAAATAAAAAAAGGAGACCGATTTTTTGCCGACAGGGCATATATCGATGCTGCCAATGCTTATGAGCAAGTAGCGGATAAGGACCAGAAAGTACTTCAAAATTTAGGAGATGCATATTTCTATACGAACCAATTGCAAAATGCTTCCGAAGTTTATCAGTTGCTTTTCCTTAGACACAAAGCAGAGGTTGATCCTCAATACAAATTTAGATATGCTAATGCCTCTATGGCAGTAGGTAATTTTAAAGAAGCAGATGCATACTTTTCGGAATACTACGGAAAAGAATTTGATTTTGAAAAATTCAGAAGAGAACTTGATACAACCGTTACCCACGTTTATAATACCAGGCAGGAACTTAACAATCCAGCATCAGGAGATTTTGGGCTATCATATTTCGGAGACAAAGTAACCTTCGCATCTACAAGAAATCAAGAAAGACCAGTTTATCCTTGGGATAAAAAACCAACCCTTGATTTGTATACAGCGGATGTCACTGAAGATGGTAAACTAAGTGGAATCGTTCTTTTCCCGGGAGACATCAATACCGATGCCCACGAGAGTTCTGCTACTTTTACTCAGGATGGATTGACCATGTATTTTGATCGCACAAATGAGAAAAGAGTAAAAAATGAAAATGGCGAGAAAGTTGCCCATATCAGAATTTACCGTGCTACAATGGAAGATGGAAAATGGTCAAACATTGAAGCTTTACCTTTCTCTAGTGATGAATATTCCACTGAGCATCCAAGCTTGAGCAACGATGGTACAAAATTGTATTTTGCCAGCGATATGCCAGGAACTTTGGGTTCTTTGGATATTTATGAGGTAGATATAAATGAAGATGGCACTTACGGAACTCCTAGAAACTTGGGCGCTTCTGTAAATACCACTCAACGTGAGCAATTCCCATTCATAAGTGATGAGAATATTCTTTATTTCTCATCTGATGGACATCAGGGATTTGGGAATTTAGATATCTATAAAACTGAAGGAGATTTCTCAGAAGTGAAAAACTTGGGATCAACCATAAATAGTGGATATGACGATTTTGCCTATATCATTAAGGAAAATCAGAACGAAGGTTGGTTTGCTTCAAATAGAAGAGGAACCGATAATTTGTACAACTTCTCAAGAGAAGATTATACTCCTCCTGTTGTTGAAATTGACGACAGAGAAACCAATCTAGAAACTGGAAGACAACAATTAAAAGATGTTGGAAATATTTATTTCGATTTTGATAAGGCAACAATAAAACCTGAGTCGGAAGTTACTTTGGATAAAGTTGTAACTATAATGAAGAAATATCCTAGTCTTAAAATTGAAATAGGTTCCCACGCTGATGCAAGAGGATCTGATAAATACAATCTTTCGCTTTCTGAAAAACGTGCAGCTTCCACCTTGGAATATTTAGTAAATCACGGAATTGAAAGAGGTAATCTTACTTCTAAAGGCTACGGTGAATCTATGCCGTTGAATGATTGTACTAAACCTACTGGATGTACAAACGAACAATATGCTAAAAACAGACGAAGCGAGTTTACAATTATGAATTAATGATTACAAATAACTAGTTTAACCTATTAAAGCCCCAAGAAATTGGGGCTTTTTTATTTTTATAATGTAATAGAACTTCTAGTTTGTCATTCTGAACTAGCTTTTAGGGGAGGAAGAATCTTAAGGGATTACAGAGATTTGTAAATGAAAATGTTACTGGCATTCTTTTGTGATATGTCCATGGAGCACGAGGATTCTTCACTGCGTTCAGAATGACAAATTCAAAATTCACTTGGTTTGTCATTCTGAACGAGCTTTTGGGCGAGGAAGAATCTTAAGGGATGGCATAGATTTGTAAATGAAAAATGTTACTGGCATTCATTTGTGATTTGCCCATGGAGCAAGAGGATTCTTCACTGCGTTCAGAATGACATACACTGTTTATTTTATAAAGAATCAATATTCAAGTTTATCATTCTGAACGAGCTTTTGAGCGAGAAAGAATCTTAAGGGATTTCAGAGATTTGTAAATGAAACTGTTACTAGCATTCATTTAAGACTCGTCCATTGAGCACGAGGATTCTTCACTACGTTCAGAATGACATTACAACGGTATCCATCAAGGAACCAAGAAAAAGTAATTCAATTTATGCAGAATTGAATTTATCTTTTTGGTGGATAACCCTTTAAAGCCTTATCAACCATTGCTTTTAACTGGGCTTGCCTATCTTGTGGAGAAGCATTTTTATCGAAGCTACTTTCAACAATTGCCTGCCATATTAAGGAATCATTTTTCGCATTTATAAAATCAAAGGTCAATTGTAAATAAGTATCATTACCTCCAATTGGGAAGCCACCAGAAACACCAACTCCCATATTTCCACCTCCACCTCCTACTCCAATACCAATATTATTCCTACTGGGAGTTTCATATTCTGAAGCAAAAAAGTTGACATAGATATCTGGTTTTTCAGCATTTGTGAATCCCTTTATTGCCATTTGAGAGGATAATATGGTTAAAAGTCGCTGCTCATCTAACTGGCTCAATTTGGAAACAAGATCGGGATAAATTTGATAAGTATCAATCCCTACAAATTGAACTTTCTCATCATAATCGTAAACCGCTTGTGGTGCATTACAGGATACAATTAATGAAAAAAGGCAAATAGCTTTGAAAATTTTCATCTGATTTTATTTTATGTCATTAATATTCGTCCTAAATAAAATAACCTGTCCCGATATGAATACCGGAACAGGTTAATTATGATCTTTAATAGATGAACATAAAGAGATTTTTATTAAAGTTAGTTAAAAATCAGTCCACGAAAATCTTGATTAACAATATTTAAACAGGAACCTTATTTAACATTTCCCAAAGTTTGTCTTTCAATTCGATCAGACCTTGATTTACAACCGCCGAAATAAATAAATACGGAGCTTTTAAATTTTTATCTAACCCCTCTTTTAATTCGGTTTTCAATTCATCATCTAACATATCACATTTTGAAATCGCAACAAGTCGTTCCTTATCCAATAATTCAGGATTATAACGTCTCAGTTCGTCAAGCAAAATCTCATATTGTTTGACAATATCTGGTGCATCCGCGGGAATCAAAAATAACAAAGTAGAATTTCGTTCAATATGGCGCAAAAATCTATGACCAATTCCCTTGCCTTCTGCAGCTCCTTCAATTATACCAGGAATGTCGGCAACAACGAATGTTTTATATTCACGATATTCAACAATTCCAAGATTAGGTTTTAATGTTGTAAACTCATAATCTGCAATTTTAGGTTTCGCAGCTGTAATTACAGATAGTAAAGTAGATTTTCCCGCATTTGGAAATCCTACCAAACCTACATCGGCCAATAACTTAAGCTCCAAAGTTATGTCCAATTCCAATCCGTCCATCCCAGGTTGAGCGTATCGTGGAGTTTGATTTGTAGGCGATTTAAAATGCCAGTTTCCCTGACCACCCATACCACCTTGAGCAATGATAACCTCCTGTTCATCGTCGGTAACTTCATAAATGACTTCCATAGTCTCCGTATCACGAATTACGGTTCCCAACGGGACTTCAATGTATTGATCGGCGCCATCAGCTCCGGAACTACGTTGCTTACTTCCATGTAGGCCGTGATCAGCTTTTATATGTCGTTTGAATTTTAAATGCAATAAAGTCCAAAGATTTTTATTCCCCTTCATAATTATATGACCTCCACGACCGCCATCTCCACCATCGGGGCCACCTTTAGCAATATATTTTTCCCTTCGCAAATGAGCAGATCCCTGCCCTCCTTTTCCAGATGATATATGCATCTTTACATAATCAACAAAATTCCCTTCAGTCATTTCTATCCTTTTATCGTATCTTTTCTCGTTTAAGAACGAACGTCTTAATTTTCAATTTTACATCAAATCTCAAACCACAAATGTTTGAAATTGATAATATATGTTAGAGCTATCAATCGTTTAGTTCAGCCTCAGAAAAAAAAACAAATCGCTTATAATGAGTCTATTACCTTACTTATTCGGTCGGTTATCTCCTCTATGGAACCAACACCTTCAACACCATAATAACTCCCCTGTTTTTCATAAAATTTCTTTAAAATAGAGGTTTCATTGTAATATACCTTAATTCTATTACGAATGATGGATTCATCGGCATCATCAGGTCTTCCAGAAGTTTTACCGCGTTCCAATAACCTTTCAACCAAAACCTCATCATCAACTTCCAAAGCGATCATCGCGGTCACATCGGTATTTTTTTCAGCCAATAAATCAGATAAAGCTTCAGCTTGAGCAGCAGTTCTTGGAAATCCGTCAAAAATAAAACCATTTGCCTCGGGATTTTTATCTAATTCTGCTCCCAACATTTTAATAGTTACATCGTCCGGCACTAACTGTCCTTTATCCATAAAAGATTTTGCGTGCAAACCCAATTCGGTTTGATTTTTAATGTTATATCTAAAAACATCTCCTGTAGATATGTGAACTAAATTGTATTTACCTTTTAAGACATCTGCCTGAGTTCCTTTCCCCGCACCTGGAGGACCAAATAAAACCAAATTTTTCATTTCTTGTTTTTTAAGTTTATATACCTGGGTTAGATTTCGGCCAAGACCATTATAATCTAATCCATACCCAACTATAAAATCATTTGGAATTTCAAGTCCAATGTAATTTATATTATATTCCTTCTGATAGGCCTCAGGTTTAAAAAAGAGTGTGAGCGTTTTATAATCTGCTACCTTCTTAGATTTTAAAATTTTGTCAATTGCAGCAAGGGTATTTCCTGTGTCTACAATATCTTCAACTATTATCACATGCCTGTTTTCCAAAGACATATTTAATCCCATCAATGTATCCACCTTTCCAGTGGTGGAAGTCCCTTCATAAGAACCCAATTTCACAAAAGCTACTTCACAATCTCCTTCAAATCTCTTAATAATCTCTGAGGCGAACATAAAAGCACCGTTCAGAATACCTAGAAAAACCGGGGTCTTATCTTTGTAATCTATATTGATTTTTTCTGAAATTTGCTCTATTGAAGCTAGTATCTTTTCTTCAGAAATAAATGGTTCGAATCTTAAATCGTGTAATTGAATCAATTCTTTTTATTTTAAGAGAGCAAAGGTAAGGATTCTAAACAATTTGCCATTGGAACAAATCGATTGATTTATTTGGGTTTTACTCGTTCAATCCATCATAAAAAATTATTTTTGCTTAAATATACTGAATGTTATGATTAATTATTTTTCTTCAGAATTTAAATTAGGTATCCTAGGTGGCGGCCAGCTTGGAAAAATGCTTCTTTACGAAACTCGAAAGTATGATATTCAAGCTTTTGTGATGGACCCAAGCGATGAAGCTCCCTGTAAAATTTCCTCTAATTATTTCCAGCAAGGCGATTTAA
>Ga0307487_1000381_pt1 | contig 35019 bp, 33 predicted proteins | sample CBIW12metaG_FD_203665 | JGI IMG/M metagenome (GOLD analysis project Ga0307487, IMG submission 203665) | Sea-ice brine microbial communities from Beaufort Sea near Barrow, Alaska, United States - CBIW 1.2 | ecosystem: Environmental > Aquatic > Marine > Coastal | place: USA: Alaska | collected... | reverse complement strand
TGACGTGCACGACAACCAGCGCCGCGACTGGTGGGGCAACCCCGTCGTACCCAGCTGGTACACGGATGCCTCGCTCGTGCTCGACCTCGACGGCACCCCCCAGCCGGTGATCGAGCGCACCGAATCCAGCGAAATGGCCGTCACCGTCGGCGCCGACGGCTTCTCCTACACCCGTCAGGACGACACCGTCGCCGGTTTCAAGCTCGGCAACACCCTCTAGCTCTCCACTTCGACCGGGCCCAGGCCCGGAAAGCGGGCCCATGAAAGATCATGGGCCCGCTTTCGTAAGGTGGACCCGGCCCAATCCTGCCGTGAGCCAGGCACCAGAAAGAGCCCCCGTCACCGACGGGGGCTCTTCCGTAATGCTGAACGGATGCTTAGCCGTTAATGACCTGCGGCACGCCGAGCGCCTTGAGCCCTTCGACACCGAACTCGAGTCCGTAGCCGGACTGCTTCGACCCGCCGAACGGAATCATCGGGTGCACCGCGCCGTGCGCGTTGATCCAGACCGTTCCCGTTTCCATGCGCGCGGCAACCGCGCGGGCTGCATCAAGGTCACTCGACCAGACCGAGCCGCCGAGTCCGACGTCAACGTTGTTCGCGCGGGCGATGACCTCGTCGAGGTCGCTGTAACGGATGATCGGAAGCACCGGCCCGAACTGTTCCTCGCGCACGAGCGGGTTGTCTTCGTCGATGTCCGCGATGAGGGTCGTCGGGTAGAAATAGCCGGGCGCCTCCATGTCAGGGTTACCGCCCAGGAGCACGCGAGCACCGGAATCCTTGGCGGACTGCACGAGGCGGGCGACGATGTCGAACTGCGCTTTGTTCTGCAGCGGGCCGAGGACGTTGTTCTCGTCGATTCCCTCACCCATCGGCATCTTCGCGGCGACCGCAGTCAATGCGTCGCACACCGCGTCGTAGATGTCCTCATGCACGTACAGGCGCTTCAGCGCGGCACAGGTCTGACCGGTGTTGATGAACGCACCCCAGAACAATCCCTCGGCAATGGCTTCAGGGTCGGCGTCGGGCAGCACGATGCCGGCGTCGTTGCCGCCGAGCTCGAGCGTGAGACGCTTGACCGTGTCGGCCGAGCTCTTGATGATGGCCTTGCCGGTTGCGGTCGATCCGGTGAACATGACCTTGCCGATGCCGGGGTGCACGGCGAGGCCGGCTCCGATCTCGCGACCGCCGGAGACGACGGTGACGAGCCCCTCTGGCAGCACCTGGTTCATAACCGCGACGAGGGCGAGCACGCTCAGCGGCGTGTACTCGGAGGGCTTGACCACAACGGCGTTACCCATGCGCAGGGCGGGGGCGATCTGCCAGATCGTGATCATCATCGGCCAATTCCAGGGGCCGATGGCCCCGACGACGCCGATCGGACGGTAGGTGATCGCGGCGTGAGTGGTGCCATCGTCGACGACGACCTCGGACTCGAGCGGGGTCGCTGCTGCGGTACGCAACCAGGCAGAGGCGCCACCGACCTCGAAGCGCGCGTTCGGTCCATTGAGTGGTTTGCCCTGTTCGCGCGAGAGCAGCTGGGCGAGGGGTTCGGCCGCGGCGTCGATCGCATCAGCGGCACGCACCATGAGGGCGCTACGCGCTTCGTGGCCCAGAGCTGCCCACGCCGGCTGGGCCAGCTTGGCGGCAGCGATGGCTGCTTCGAGGTCCTCGACGGTGTGTACAGGGGCGAGGCCAACGACATCGCCGGTCGCGGGGTTGAAAATCTCGCGCGTCTCGCCCGTCGCAGGTGTGATGGCCGCGAGCAGCCCGTCGAGGGTGTCGAGCGTCGGGGTGGCCAGGGTGTCGTTCGTTGTCATGAGTCCTCCACGTTGAGTGCGGCGCCGTGAGTCCCGCCGTGGCTCCACCGTACGCGCGGGCCTCACCTCATTGCTTGCACGAGAGCGCTGCCCGGCCACCATTCCGTGCACATCGTGCGCTCATCCCGTGGCTTGACCGTGGTCATTTCACGTACCGGTGCGCCCCCGGTTCAGGCCAGAAACTGCAGAGCTGCCTGTTTGAATTCGCGGGCGGTCAACGCGTTGAGGTGGGTGCGCCCCGGCAACTCAAGGTAGTCTGCGCCGCGCTCGGCAGCGAGTGCGGCGACGCCGGCCGGAATCGCGTCGGCGCCACCGGCCACAAACAGCTGCGGGATGCCCGCGGGCACGTCGAGCGTGCACCCCGCGACCCCCTGCACGCATGCCACGAGCGCTTCGCGGTCGGCCCCGGCCGCGATCGCCGGGCCGAGCACCGCGGCGATCGTCGGATCGGACGGCACGTCACCGTTGATCACAAACCGATTGACGGCATCGAGGTTCCAGGTCTCGAAGAGTTCGAGCGGGCCAGCACCGCCGAGCACGATGCGACGCACGCGTTCGGGCGCGAGCCGGGCCAGGGCGGCCACCACCCGCGACCCCATGGAATATCCGATCACATCGACCTGGTCGAGTTCGAGGGTGTCGAGCACAGCCACAAGGTCGGCGGCGAGCTGCAGGGGGGTGTAATCCGCCGCGCGGTGCGGCTTGTCGCTGCGACCGTGGCCGCGCAGGTCCGGTGTGATCGCGCCACGTCCGGCCTCCTCGAGCGCCCGCACCCAGCCGGTACCGTCCCAGGTGATCGCGGCGGTCGAAGCAAAGCCGTGCACGAGCAGAACGGGCCGCTCTGCCTGGGTGGCATCGAAGGCGATGCGCACGCCGTCGAGTCGCCGGGCGAAATCGGTCATTCGACGGCGTCACTCTCGGCGAACACCGCGCCGGCATGGGCCATCTCGGCCAGAGCGGTCGCGGTGGACTCCGCGGCGACTCCGGCGACCAGATCGGTCAGGACGCGCACGTGCTGACCGTGTTCGAGCGCGTCGATGGTCGATGCCCGGACGCAGTAGTCGGTGGCGAGGCCGACAACGTCGATGTCGGTCACTCCGTGCTCAGCCAATAGGGCCCCCACGGTCTGCCCCGCTTCGGTGGTGCCTTCAAAGATCGAGTAGGCGGGCTCGCCCTGGCCCTTGCGAATGTGAAAGGTCACGGCATCCGTGTGAAGTGCGGGGTGGTATTCGGCACCTGCGGTGCCGGCCACACAGTGCACCGGCCAGGTTGTGACGTAATCCGGTGCGGCATCGCGCGCGAAATGGCCGCCGTTGTCGTTGCCGAGAGCGTGCCAGTCCCGCGAGGCGAACACCTGCGTGTAGGCGAGCGGATGCCGCTCCAACAGCGCGCTCACACCCGCCGCAACGGCGCCACCGCCCTCAACGCCGAGAGCGCCGCCCTCGGTGAAATCGTTCTGAACGTCGATGATGAACAATGCGCGGGTCACGATGGCTCCTTCGAATTCAACAATCAGTTGTTGGACAGGTTATCGCCGCAGTGGAAAAAACCGGTGGTCAGGGTGTCGATGGCGATTTTGGCGTTCGAGCTCACATTGCCGATGGCATAGATCGCGAAGGTGAGCGGGGTACCGTCAGCGGCATGAATAATGCCGGCGAGCGTGTAACCGGTGTCGATCCAGCCGGTCTTGGCGAAAACTGCGCCGTCGGCGGCTGCGTTGGCACCGGAGAAGCGGTCACTGTAGGAGAGCGACCCGCGCGGTCCGCCGGCGACCGGCAGGCCATCGAAGAGCACACCGAGGTTGCCCTCGCGGGCGTTCACTTTGATGAACAGGGCGGTGAGGTACGCCGGCGATACGGCATTATTGGGGCTGAGACCCGATCCGTCGGCGATGATCATTCCGGTCCTGTCGATGCCGTAGGCGGCAAGACCACCGACGATGCCCTGCTGCAGCGCGGAGAAGGAGTTGCCGGCGCCGTTTTCGATGGCGACGAGGCGGGCGAGCATTTCGGCGATCGTGTTGTCGCTCACGATCAGGGCCTGTTGGATGAGCGTCGACACCGGCGCCGATTGAACGGCCGCCAGTTGGGCGGCACCCGCCGGGGCCGTGGCCTGGCTGATGGTCAGGCCACCGCCGAGGGCGTCGGCGAAGGCCTGACCGGCCCGCATGATCGGGTCTTCGCTGCGAGCAGAGGTGCTGCGGGTGGGGTCGTTACGGTCGCCGTCCACCATGAGCGCGGTGATCTCGGGCATGTAGCCGAGACCGAGTTCGGTGCGGGCCCAACCCTCATCCCAATCGGGTCCGGAGAAATAGGAGGAGTCGAGCACGAGCGAGGTGATCGGCGGGTTGGCCGGATCAGCGGCCCAGGCGACCATGGTTTGGGTGGCAAGATCGTCGAGGTGGGCGGCTCCGGTGTAAAACGGTTCCTGACCCGTTGGCAGTCGAGACAGGGTGAGGTCTCCCCCGCCGACGAGCACAACCTGGCCGGGGTCGGCACCCTTGACGACGCGGGTTGTCGCCCGATAGCCGCTGCCCAGAACGTTGAGCGCGGCGGCGGAGGTGAGCACCTTCATGACACTCGCCGTGCGCGAGGATACAGTTCCGCCCCGGTCGAACAGCACCTCACCGGTGGTGGCGTTGACAACCTGAGCCTGGAATTCGGCCAGGCGGGTGTCGGCGGCGAGCCCGGCGACCGAGCAGGTACGCAGCCGGCTGGCCGCCACCAGATCGGAGGGAACCGGCCGGGCCGGGTCGATGGTCGGCGTGGGGCTCGGCGTTGCCGTGGGCGTTGCCGTAGGCGTTGCCGTAGCAACGACGGATGCCGCCGCCGGCGCACCCCCGCCGGTTTGGGTTCCGGCAAATACAGCTCCAGCGCCCAGCAGCACGAAGACGAGGGCGCTGGCGGCAACGAGCCCGGCGCGGCGATGCCGGGCGAATGCGCCCGCGATCCCGGTACGCGCGGCAGCACCAGCCGTCGCCGGTTCGCCGCTCTGCCCTGGTTCGTCCACCTCCGTATGGTAACCGACGCGCCGCCAGGCCGGCTATTCGCTCGGGTAGCGCAGCCCGATCTGGGCCCGTACGGCGTCGAGGGTGCGCATGATGGCGACCGATTCTTCGGCCGGCATGATCTCGCTCGAGATTCTGCCGGCACGAATCAGAGACTCGGCTTCGACAGCTTCGAATTGCATACCGCGGCCGGTGAATTCGGCCGGCGCGAAGGTCTCGAGCACCGCGCCGCGATTATCGAGCACCGTGAACGCCGTTGGCGCATACCAAACAGCGTCGATGTCTATGCGCCCGTGCGTGCCGATGATCGACGCCGTGTTCGGGCCGCGGGTGTTGCTCGCCGAGAACGTCGTTGCGATCTGCCCACCCGCGTAGCGACAGATCGTCGCAACCTGGGCATCAGCTCCCGTGTCTTTGAACGAGGCGCTGGCCTGGATGGTGTCGGGCACCCCGAAGACGGCGTGCGTGAAACTCAGCGGATAGACACCGAGGTCCAGCAGGGCGCCACCACCGAGGGCGAGCGCATTCAGCCGGTGCGCGGGATCGTCGGGCAGATCCTGCGTGTGGTCGGCGAGCGAGCTGCGCACGTCGCCGAGCGTCCCGGCGGCGAGAATTTCACGAATGCGCACCATGTGCGGCAGAAACCGGGTCCACATGGCTTCGAGTACGAGCAGGTTCTTGCTCGCGGCAAGGTCGACGATCTGCCGGGCCTCACCGGCGTTGAGCGCGATCGGTTTCTCGATCAGCACGTGCTTGCCGGCATTCAAGGCGAGGGCGGCGTGCTCGGCATGGAAGGGGTGCGGCGTCGACACATAGATGACGTCGACCTCGGGGTCGTTGACGAGAGCCTCGTAGCTGGCATGCGCGGTGGGGATGCCGAATTCGGCAGCGAAGGCATCCGCTGAGGTCTGGCTGCGCGACCCGACGGCCTGCACCGTATGGCCGTTCTGTACGAGATCGGTGGTGAACAGGTGGGCGATACCGCCGGTGGCCAGGATTCCCCAGCGAATCAGATCAGTCATTGCTGCAGTTTAGCCACGGGCACCGACATCGGGTTCCGGATCCCGAGACCCGAGACGATTCCACCGCCGACCAGCAGGATTCCCGTCGCAATCGCCGCCCGATGGAACCCGTCAACGTCAAGCAGCGGGCCGACGATAATGCTCGCCGTTGCAATCGCACCGAGTCCGGCCACCCGCGACACCGCATTGTTGACGGCCGACGCGATGCCGGCCCGGCGCGGCTCGATGGCGCCGAGGATGGCGGAGGTCAGCGGGGCTACCGTGATGGTCAGGCCCAGGCCGAAGATGACGACACCGGGCAATACCTGGTTGACATAGGTGACGCTGGGGCTGACACGCAGCATGGTGAAGTAGCCGATTCCGGCAATGATCGGGCCGAAACACATGAACAGCCGCGGACCGAACCTTCCGGCGAGCCGTCCCACGACACCCGACAGGGAAATGCTGACCAGGCTCACCGGCAACAGCGCGAGGCCGGCCATCGTCGCCGAGTACCCGCCGACCTGCTGCAAAAACACGACGAGAATGAACGAACCGAGCGACAACGCCGCATAGACCAGGGTCGTAGCGACGTTGCCCACCCAGAAATTGCGCACCCGAAACAAGCTCAGCGGCATCATGGGCTGCCGGGTTCGACCTTCGTGCCCGATGAACGCGGCAAAGCTCACGAGACCGACCACGAGCGGCACCAGAATGACCGGGCTACCCCAGCCGAAGTTCACGTGTTCAATGAGCGCGAAGACCGGCAGCGCGAGGCCAAGCACTCCCAGAACGGCGCCGACGATATCAACGCGGGTACCGGCATCCGCTGCCCGGTCGGGTGGAAGATGCACGAGCAGAAACAGGGTCACCGCGATCGGCACGATGTTGATGGCGAACACCAGTCGCCAGGATGCGAGATCGACCAACAGACCGCCGATGAGCGGGCCGGCGATGAACGCGGTGCTGGTCCAGGCGGTCCAGGCGCCAATCGCGCGAGCCTGGCCGGCACCCGAGAATGTGCTGAAGATGAGGGCAAGTGAGCTCGGTACCAGCAGGGCGCCCGCCAGCCCCTGCAGCCCGCGCGCGCCGATAAGAAAGGCAGCCGTCGGCGCCAGCGCGCAGAGGACAGACGCCGCAGCGAACCCCGCGAGACCCCAGAACAGTACCCGTTTGCGTCCGAACGCGTCGGACAGGGACCCCGCCAGCAGTATGACACCGCCGAGGGTGATGAGGTAGGAATCGACGACCCACTGCTGCGTCGCAATGCCGCCGCCGAGCTCACGGGTGATCGCCGGGAGGGCCACATTGATGACGGTGCCATCCAGAAAGGCAATGAAAGATGCCAGCACTGCGACGGCAAGGACGAGCCGGGGTGTGCTGGCCGGAATACGAGTCATGACCTGATTTAACCCCTCCGGACGAGGCCGCGCGCGTTTAATGGGTCAGACTGGACCGATGATCACCCTGCAGCAGGATGCCGATGGCTTCATCCGCATGAACCGGCATTTTCCCGACACCACGCTCATCAGCATCAGCTTCACCGAGGGGGCCGTGGAAGAGTTCACCGGAGCCCAGCTGAATGTAGTTTTCGACGAGGCGCTGGCCGAGTTTCGCGGCCAGAACCGGCTCGAGGGAGCAAAAGGATTCTCCCGTTCCCCCGCGAAAACCGTGCACCCCACGAAGAACATCAGCGTCGTCAAGGTGCACCCAGGCATGGCCCGCTGACCCTGCGGGATCACGTCCGGGCACCGCAGGCCGATCGCCGCCGCATTCAGGCGCGTTGCGGCGACAGCGCCGTGAGCGCGCTGAGCCTCTCGACCCCGATGGGCTCCTCGGCCAGCAGCGGCACGATCGCAACCCGGTCGGCGCGGTCGAACACCGCCCTGATCTGGGTGGCTTCGTTGGCGGCGCGCGCCTGCAGGAACGGGGTCTCGGGGTGCGCGGCGGCGATGGAATTGTTGACGACCCACCCCCAGGGGTGGATTCCGGCGCGTTCCAGATCCTGCTGCAATTCCGCGGCCTCAAGCACCGGCGTCGTCTCGGCGAGGGTCACCAAGAGCACCTTCGTGAGGGCCGGATCCTGCAGGCGCATCAGCGGAGTCACGAAGGACATGCTCTCTCCCATCTGACGTGAGATCTCGCGGTGGTACGACCCGGTTGCATCCAGCAACAACAGGGTGTGACCGGTCGGGGCCGTGTCGACGACGACGAACTCGTGCCTCGATTCGTGTACGGCCTGGGAGAACTGCCTAAAGACGGCCACCTCGTCCGTGCAGGGTGAGAGCAGGTCTTCGGCCAGGGCGGCCCGACCATCCTCGTCGAGATTCTTGCCCTTGGTCGCCATGACGTGATCGCGATACTCGCGAATGGCCTCGACAGGGTCGATGCGAGACACGCGCAGCCCCGGCAGGCTCCCATGCAGGGTGTCGACCAGGTGCGCTGCCGGGTCCGTCGTCGTCAGGTGCACGGCATGGCCGCGCTCGGCGAGGGCTACGGCGAGCGCCGCTGCGATCGTCGTCTTGCCGACGCCGCCTTTTCCCATGCAGAGGATCAGACCGTGGCCGGTCTGCTCCAGTTCGTCGACGAAGAGACCGAGCGGGGCCTCCGGCACCTCGACCGCAGTTGGCTGCGGCGCGGCACCATCGATAGCGCTCTCAAACAGGGTGCCGAGCGCCCGGACTCCCATCATGTTGCCGGCCTTGAGCTCAAGAATGTCCCTCGGCAGACCGGCGAGGCTGGCGGGAAGGTCATTCAGCGCCGCCGCTTCCCGGTTGCGCACCGCGGTGGCTATCGGCTCAGCTCCGGCGTCGGCCGGGAGCACGCCGTTGATCACGACGTAGCCGCCGAGAATGCCGATCTGTTGCAGCTCGCCGAACGTTCGATCGATCTCCGCCAGAGCGGATGCCTGAGCACGGGCCACGAGCACCAGGCGGGTTCGTTCGGGGTCGGCCAGGGCCGCGACCGCTGCGGCGTAGACCTGCTTATGCTTGTCCAGCCCGGACAACGGCCCCAGGCACGACGGGTCGCCCTTGCCGGCGTCGAGAAATTCGGTCCAGGAACCGGGCAGTTGCAGCAGGCGAATGGTGTGCCCGGTCGGCGCGGTGTCGAACACTATGTGGTCGTACTGCTCAAGCAGGCTGTCATCGGTGAGCAGGTTCGTGAACTCATCGAACGAGGCCACCTCGGTCGTGCACGAGCCGGACAGGCCCTCCAGAATGCTCGCGAGCTCTCGTTCCGGCAGCAGTCCGCGAACCGGGGCGACGATACGCTCCCGATAGGCGTCAGCAGCCTGCTCCGGGTCGATCTCAAGCGCGCTCAAGCCGGTAATGGCGGCAATCGGCGTAACCGTATTGCCGATCGTCAGACCGAAGACCTGCCCGGTATTGGACGCCGGGTCGGTGCTCACCAGCAACACCCGAAGGCCCCGATCGGCCAGTTCAATCGCCGTGGCGCACGCAACCGAGGTCTTTCCCACGCCCCCTTTGCCGGTGAAGAAGAGAAATCGCGGCGGGTCGATCAGAAACTTCACGGGGTTAGCAGCAGGCCGACGTGGCGCCGCAGCATCCGCTGTCGGATTTCTCGCTCAGTCCGAGCTCCGGGCGTTCACTCGACGCTGCGCCGACCGGGGTGAGGTCGGCAAAGGCGAGCAGTTGCGCCTTCGAGGGGTAGACCCCGGTCGCAACAGTGACACCGTCGACGACCGTCAGCGGCAGCCCGGTGGAACCGACGACGTGCATGAAGGCGCGCACGGTGTCATCGGTGGTGAAGGCGAGCGGATCGGTGGCCAGATTATGGCGCTGGATGTCAGCGCCGAGCTCCTGCAGGCTGCGCACGGTTGCGGTCACGTCCACCAGGGATTGGTCGACGTCGACACCACAGACCCCGGTGTCGCAGCACAATGCCGGCTCGTAGATGCGGATGGCAGCCATAGCAATCTCCCTCATATCGTTATGACCAGTATGACCCCATGCATCGATGATTATCAATACAAGGCGCGCCGGAGCGACTCCCCACAACGGGCTTGGCGCGGCGTCGAGACGCCGGATGTGGGTGTTCACGCCGGCGGTTGGGCGGACTCCAATGGGAAATCCCGGATCTCCCCCGGGATCAGCGTGGTCTCCACCCCTTCGACCATGACGGTGACGGACTTTGAGCCGCCCGCACGCACGTGCAGTCGGAGATTGGTCGCCGTCACCTCCAACCGGATCGGTTGTTCACGGTAGCTGATGGTGAAGGCGACATGGGCGAGCTCTGTGGGCAGCACCGGGTGCAGCCACAGCTTGTCATCCCGGATTTCGAGTCCGGTGTAACACCGCCGCACCATGTCAACTGATCCGGCCATTGCCCCGAGGTGAATTCCCTCGTGGGTGGTGCCGCCCTGAATGTCTGACAGGTCCGTCTCCAATGCTGTAGTCAAGAAGGTCCAGGAACGTTCGCGGTCGCGGCGGGCCTCCACCCAGGAGTGCGCTACGTTGCTCAGAGTCGACCCCTGCGTGGAACGTGCCGCATAGAAGTCCACAGTTTTCACGACCACCTCCGGCGCAAACGGATAGCCCATCTCTTGCAGCTGCGCACGCAGCTCCTCCGCCGAGAACAGGTACAGCAGCATGAGCACGTCCGCCTGCTTGGATAGGCGATAATTGTTGGTGTGATCCCCTTCGGCGTTGAGGATCAGGTCGAGCCGCCCCAGATCTCCGTACCGTGCCCGGTAGGTTTCCCAGTCGAACTCGGGCAGGTCTTCGTAGCCTTCGAATTGGCTGATCACCCCGTCGGCGTGGAAGGGCACACGCAAACGGCTGCTGATATGGTGCCAGCGCGCCACCTCATCCGGCCGCAATGTGACCCGGTTCCAGAGCGGACGACAATGATGCGCCTCCAGCATGGACACCGTCTGGACAGCGCGACGCAGCACCCATGCTGTCAGTACGTTCGTATACGCGTTGTTTCGTACCCCCATCCCGGGTCTGCCGGGGTAGCCGTCATGGAATTCATCGGGCCCCATGGTGCCGGCGATGTCGTACCGGTCGGCCGCCGCGTCGTAGGTGGTCAGAGACGCGAAGAATCGTGCCACCTCCAGCAGCAACTCGGCCCCTTGACGAATGAGGTAGTCGACATCGCCGGTGGCCTGGTAGTACTGCCACACGCTGTATGCAATGGCGAGGCCAACATGCCGTTGACGATGGGAGTTGTCCGGCATCCATAGACCACTGCGCGTATTGAAGAGTTCGGTCGGCGTCACTTCACGCCCGTCGATGCCGCTTTGCCAGGGGAACATGGCGCCTTCGAAACCGTCGGCGTCGGCGAGCGCTCGCGCTTCGTTCAGACGTCGGTATCGGTAGCCGAGCAGGGTTCGACTCAGGTCGGGTCGGCACAGAGTAAGGAGGGGGTACACGAACATTTCGTCCCAGAAGACGTGGCCGCGATAGCCCTCGCCATGCAGCCCCCTGGCCGGCATACCGGCGTCGAGGTCGAAGTCAGCGTCGGCCACAGTCTGTAATACATGGAAAGTGTTCAGGTTCAGGGCGAGCGATTGGCGTTCGCCGGAGCGTATCTGAACGGCGAATTCATCCCAGCGGATCTGCCACCGCCGCTTATGCGCCAGTTCGAGATCGGCGGTGTCGGGCAGCCGTTGGATCCAGGTTGATACCGCCACGGTCGGGGAAGCTATCGCACGATCTCGGGAGGTACTGACGATGACAATTTTCTCTACCCTGAGCGGTTGCCCCTGCTCCAATGTCAGCTCGAATTCGTGGGCCACCCATCCTCGGTCGTCGGTGAGCAGCCGCCGATCCACCGCAAGCGGCAGGCCGCCTTTGAATGCTCTGGTACGGGATGCCATCGCAATCTGAATGCCGGACTGTGTCGTTTCCATCTCGAGCAGAACGGTCTCTCCATTCAGGGCCGTTGCTGTGCGGGGAACGAGATTCTTGCCCGTGAGCATCCGATCTGCGGCGACATTGCGGTTCGCCACCCTGCCGTCGAGAGCCGACTGTACGGTTATCGGGCCGGACCAGTCCTCAGCTTCGAAGAGCGTCTCGATCACGGCCAGATGGGGCGCAGACTGCGAGACGAAGCGACGTGACGTCACGCGGGTGGTTCGCCCTTCGGGGTCTCGAAAGCGGATGGACCGGCTCAGCACGGCTCGACGCAAATCCAGCTCCTGCCGGTAGGTCATAACCTGGAGGCTGCTGGGATGGAACCACTCGTTGTCGGCCACCCGGAAGTGCAGGGGAAGCCAATTCGGGGCGTTGACCATGTGCTCGTCGTCGACGGCGTGCGCGCCCAGTTCTGTGCGCACCCGGTTGTAGACGCCGGCCAGGTACGTTCCGGGGTAGTGCACAGCGTCAGCCTCCGATTCCGACGCGGCGCCGCGGGTCCCCCAATAGCCGTTGCCGAGCGTGCAGAGCGCTTCGCGCCGCCCCTCGGTTGCAGGATCAAACCCGTCGTAGGAAAGCAGCCAGGGCGCACTGCCGGATTCGCCCCCAGCCCAGCCGGGGAGAACCCTGGTGAGACTGAGATCCAGCTCGCTGAGATCGTTCATGATGCTATCGGCGCCTTTCGCCCGAAGGCGTGTGCCGTCACCCGTCCGATCCACGCCAACGACCAGCCCGAATCCGCCGGCTGCCGCGGCCTGGACCCCCGCCTCGGCGTCCTCGACAACGACGGCTCGCTCCGGCGCCACATGCAGCTGCCGAGCCGCCTCCAGAAAAATGGCCGGATCGGGTTTGCCCGGCAGCGCCAAGCGAAGCGCATCCGTCCCGTCAACCCGCACGTCGACCAGATCGGCCACGCCTGCCGCGGTGAGCACCGCGGCGCAGTTGCGGCTCGATGTCACGACGGCCAGGGGCACGCCCTCGCTGCGAAGCCGGTGAAGCAGCGCGACCGCGTCGGGAAACGGCGACGCCCCCTGGGCGGCGAGACGATCGTCGAAGAACGCCTGTTTGCGCGCGGCCAGGGAGGCGATTGTGGGCCGCACGCCCGATTCGTCACCCTGATACGCGGTCCCGCCTTCCGGCACTGTGATGCCGCGCGATGCCAGAAAAACGCGGATTCCGTCTTCCCGGGGGCGGCCGTCCACGTAACGCCGATAATCGACATCGGCATCGAACGGCCGCACCGGAGTGGTCGACAGATGAGGCAGCACCTCATCGAACAAGTCCTTCCAGGCGCTCGCATGCACGGTCGCCGTCTGCGTGACGACACCATCCATATCCAGGATGACAGCGTCGTAGCGCCCTCGGCTTGCATGCACCGGTTGATTCTCACTCACGGACGCCCTCCTCAAGGTTGGGATACCCGGATTCTAGCGAAGGCCCTGCCAGCAGGGCTCGGCAGGTGAGGCGTCCGGCGTCATCGCCGACGACGTAGCCGGCGCGCGAAAAATGACGCGTCGCTGACCCCACAAGTGGGAGACGTGGCGCGAACCGGGCCGGCACCGTCCTAGACTTGCCGTGCTTGCCGAGGAGGTCTCATGGCACGACCGAACATTCTGGACAGATTCCGCCCTGTCGGCGCGCCTGGAGCCGCGTCCCCGGCCGGCGGCCCTGCTTCGGACACTCTGGGCCCCGCAGCAGAGCTGGTGCCCGTCTTCGCCGCGCTCGCCGACGACGTGGAATCCTGCCGGACGCTCGTCGAGGATGCCCGGCGGGATGCGAGCACAGAGATCTCCACCGCCCAGGACCGGGCGAACGCCCTGGTCTCCCGAGCCGACAAGCGGCGGAACTTGCAGAAGCGGGGACTGCCCAGCTGAGCGCCGTCGTTCGAAAAGTCCTGGACACCCTCCTGTCTGATCTACTCACCCCTGATCAACTCACCCCACTGCCATGAATGCCGACTGGGTTGCTGCATCCGTACGGGCCCGTGCCCTGGCACAGCGCCGCGTCGGCGCGGGCGCCAGCCGCAACATAGCCGCCCAGCTCAGCTTGAGCGATGGTCTCTCGTTGCTGGCGAACACGGTCTACGCCGATCTGCTCGGCAACGCCCCCACTCTCGCGGCTGCCGAACGCGCTACCAGGGAGACTGTGCTGTGGCAGCTCAGAGTATTGGCCGGGTGGATGCCGGCTACCGGAACGAGGCTGGCCCGCGCCGCCGCCGGAGCGTATGAACGGGACAACATCCTCAACCTGGCTCGCGGTCTGACCGATGGCCAGACCACGGCAGAGCCGTTCGATCTCGGTTCGCTCGAGTCGGCCTGGCCGAGGCTGCAGCTGGTGACGACGGCTGAGGAGCTGACGGATACCCTGCGCACGTCGCCCTGGGGCGACCCCGGACCCGGCACCGCTACAGCGTTGCGGGATATTCTGACCCTGGTCTGGCTTCATCGATTGTCCGAGGTCTGGGCAGCCGCACGGCCCTGGGCTGTCGCCGTTGCCGCTCTGACGGTGGCTCGCGTTCGTCTGGTCGATGGCGCCGAACCTTCCGCTCGAATGCGTCAACTGGTCCGTCCACTGCTGGGCGACCGGTGGGGCAACGCCGAGAATCTGGCTGACCTGCAGGCCGTCCTGCCGCGCACGGCCCAGACTGCGCTGCGCGAAATCAGTACTCCCGACGACCTGTGGCGTGCGGAGACTCGGCTCCGTGCCACCGTGGAAACGGATGGTGTTCGCCTGTTGCGCAGTTCTTTGCCCGGCCCGGATGTCGTGCTGGGCAGCATGGCCGTGCTGGCAATGGACGCCTGGCGGGTTCGCGCGGCATTGGCCGCTGCGGCGTCTGGAACAGGCTCAAGCGAGGTGCTCGATGCCGTGGCGTGAGTCTCTTAGCCCCGTACAGATGAAGCGCGTGGCGCTCGTGGCCCCGACAGAACACCGCCGCGACCTCCTTGCTGCTGTCGCCCGAAATGCCCAGGTTGAGCTCGACTTGCCCTACTCAGCCGGCGACGGGCCCGACGAGCTGGACAAGGCCATGGATTCGGCCACCGTCTCTGGTCCGACCGCCGGCTGGGTGGGCTGGACCCCTGCCAGAGAACTGCCCGCACTTACGGACACGCTCGCGAGCGTGGGCGCCGCTGTCGTCCCGTTGGAGCGCCCACGCGGAGTCCAGCCCCCGACGTTGCTCACCGGAGTCGGCGGCGGCCGCGCTGGACTCTCCCGCACTCTGGTTGATACCTACGGGACCGTGCCGTACGCCGACGTGGATCCGTCCCGAATGGCTGGAGTGGCGTACGTGGTCATGTTCGGCATGATGTTCGGCGACCTCGGCCACGGGGCCATCCTGGTTCTGGCCGGGCTGGTCCTGCGTAGCGGACGAATAAAGAAGCTGGCCGCCCTGAAAAAGACCTGGCTTTTCGTGGCGGGCGCCGGACTAACGTCGATGCTCTTCGGTGCTCTCTACGGTGAGGCCTTCGGCCCGACCGGGCTCGTGCCTGTGCTGTGGCTGGAACCCATGAACAATCCGATTCCGCTGCTGGTCACGGCGCTTATCTTCGGGGCGGCGCTCCTCGCCGGCGCGTACGCCCTCGGCACTATCAACCGGGTGCGGGAGGGCGGCTGGGCCTACGCCCTGTACGCCAGTTCCGGCGCGGCCGGCTCCGTGCTGTTCGTGGCAGTCGGGCTCCTCACCTGGGGGCTCATTGCGAGCCTCTCACCCCTGGTCTTCGTTGCCGTCGTACTCGCCGTGGCCGCACTCGTCTTCATCTTCATCGGGTTCTTTGTCGACGCCGGTGGTGGCGCGACAGGCGTCGTCCAAGCCGTCATTGAGCTTGTGGACACCGTGATCCGCCTCGGGTCGAATGTCGTCTCGTTCGCCCGGTTGGCGGCCTTCGGACTCACCCACGCGGCGCTGCTGACCGTTGTTTGGAGTGCCACGACGGCGTTGTGGGCACCGGACTGGCGTGCGTTGGCCGCCATCCTCGTGTTCGTGGTCGGCAACGCGCTCACCTTCGCCCTCGAGGCGCTCGTGGCCGGGGTTCAAGCGCTCCGCCTGGAGTACTACGAACTTTTCTCCCGAATTTTCCAATCGGAGGGGCGGCCGTTTCGCCCCTGGGCGCCCGCACTGGCCGCCGATCTCCACCCCGACAGTTCCCCTGAAAGGCGTCTACCGTGACTCTCTGGCTCGGCACCATCCCCGTATTCCTCCTGGCGGCAGCCGGCGCTTTTGTGCTCATGAAACGACGGGGCAAGTCGGGCCTCACGCTCCTGGTCGGAATCAACGCGGCCGTGATGGTGGGTGCGCTGGCACTGGTCGTAACCGCCTTGAATGCCGGCCCTGCAACGGCGGCGACCCTCGCCGTGCCCGCGGCAACGGCCGCGACCACCGGAAGCGGCGGGTCCGCCCTCATCGCTGCCGCAATCGCCGTCGCCGGATCGTCAATCGGAGCGGCCTTCGCCGTCGCGTACACCGGATCGGCGGCTCTCGCGGCGATGAGCGAACGCCCGGAGATATTCGGGCGCGCCATGGTCGTTGTCGGCTTGGCGGAAGGCATCGCCATCTACGGCCTGATCATCGCAATCATCCTCATCGGCAAGGCCTGAGGGCATCGATCATGCCGACCACTGTAGCCGCGCTGGGCGAACAGGCACTGCTCGAGGGTTTCACCCTCGCCGGAGCCAGCCTCTACGCGGCCGAAACCGACGACGAGGTGCGCCAAGCCTGGGCCGCACTGCCCGAGCGCACCGGAATCGTGCTCCTCACCCCCCGAGCGGCGAACGCGCTGGGTTCCGCGATCTCAGCCCCTCACTCCCCCTTGACCGCGGTACTGCCACTATGACGGGACTCCCCCACGGGTCGGAATCCACCCTGACGCCACTTCGTGAGTCGATGCTCGCCGTGGCCCGCACAAGTGCCGCTGACATCCTGAACGACGCTCGCGAACGGGCGAAGGCTGTGCTGGATGCGGCCCAACTCGAGGCCGACAAGATCCGCGTGGCTGCTGCCGCCGACGGCGAAGCCGCCGCCCGATCGGAGGCCACAATGCGCTCCGCCCGGGTACGGCGGCAGGCCCACGAGGCCGTGTTGATCCAGCGCAACGCCCTGCGACTGCAACTCCAGGAGCAGGTACGCGAGGCCGCAATCGCGCTGCAGACCGACCCACGGTATCCGATGCTGCTCGCCCGGCTCACCGAACGAAGCCATGCCGTGCTCGGACCGAAGGCGACCGTGACCGAAAGTCCCGGCGGCGGCATCATCGCCGAGGCCGGTTCCCGCCGCGTGGATCTCTCCCTGCCGACCCTGGCCGCCGACACGCTCGACCGGATGACTCCGGAGGTGGACGGCCTGTGGTCACGGTAGGTAAGCCCCGTACCGGTACCGTCGTTCGGGTGAGCGGCCCCTTGATGGAGGTCGACGGTGTGCAGGACGTTTCCATGCTGGAGATCCTGGCCGTCGGTCCGCAGCGGATCAGCGCTGAGACCGTCGCGATTGCCGGCAACCGCGCGACACTACAGGCTTACGAATATACCGGCGGGGTCAAAGTCGGAGACCTGGCGGAAGCCACCGGAAATCAACTCACCGGTCTGCTCGGACCAGGCCTTCTCGGCCAGGTCTTCGACGGGCTGATGCGGCCGCTGTCTTCCGCCCCGCTCTGGCTCACGCAAGAGAGGTCCGCGTCCGCCGATGATCCTGCCACCCTGGAGCGGAAGTGGACGTTCGTTGCCTCAGCAGCCGTCGGCGACCACGTCTCTCCCGGGGACATCCTCGGTACCGTTCCCGGTGCCGGCTCAGTGGAGCACCGAGTGCTGGTGCCCCCGGGAGTTTCCGGCGAGCTGACCTGGCTGACGACCGAGAGCCACGTGCACGCACTTGATCCTGTCGCCCGAATCGGCACCGAGGAGGTGCTGCTGGCGGAACGCTGGCCGGTGCGTGCCGCCCGCCCGTTCCGAGACCGTCCCGCTGGAGCCGTCCCACTGCACACCGGCCAGCGTGTTCTCGATTTGATGTATCCCCTGGCCCGGGGTGCCGCCGCGGCTGTGCCCGGCGGGTTCGGCACCGGCAAAACCATGCTCCTCCAACAAATTGCCAAGTGGAGTGATGCGGATGTGATCGTCTACGTGGGCTGCGGCGAACGTGGCAACGAGATGGCCGACGTGCTCGACGGCCTGTCACAGCTCGTCGACGAACGAACCGGCGGCAAACTCATCGACCGCACGGTCATCATCGCCAACACCTCCAATATGCCCATGATGGCTCGGGAGGCCAGCATCTACACCGGCATCTGCGTGGCCGAGTATTACCGTGACATGGGGTACGACGTCGTCGTGATTGCCGACTCCACCTCTCGCTGGGCCGAGGCGCTGCGGGAGTTCGCCAACCGAAACGGGGACCTGCCGGCCGAAGAGGGCTACCCGGCGAACCTCGCATCCGAACTGGCCGCGTTCTACGAGCGGGCCGGACGGGTGACCACCCTCGGTGGACGCACAGCATCCGTCACCGTGATCGGGGCGGTGTCCCCGCCGGGTGGCGACATGACTGAACCCGTCACCACAGACACCCAGCGGTTCGTCCGTTGCCTGTGGCTGCTCGACCGGGATCTGGCCTACTCACGGCACTATCCGGCGGTGAGCTGGACCGGATCATTCACGCGCGACGAAGAAGCGTTGGGCCGCTGGCACACCGCGAACGGAGACCCAGGCTGGGCCCCCCGGCGCGCCAGGGCAGCGGCGCTTTTGGCCGAAGCCGACCGCCTCGGGGACCTGGCCGAAATCATCGGCACGAACTCGCTCCCCGGGCATGAACGGATGGTACTGCTGGGCGGACGCCTGCTTCGGGACGGCGTTCTCATGCAGAACGCCCTGAGCCCCAACGACGGCTTCTGCTCAGCGGAGAAGGGCGCCGCTCTGCTGGATCTGGTGCTCGACGTCGTCGACACCTGCCAACAGTTGGTGGAGCGCGGCGTCCCCGCGACGACGATCGAGCAGGCCGATCATGGTCCGGTACTTCGGGCCCGCGAGGAGACCGGGCCGGCGGATGCCGCCGGCGTCACTTCCCGGCGGGCAGACATCGTGCGCAGGCTGGAGAAACTCACATGACGGACACACCGACAGCGTCCTCGGGCGCCGAGGGCCCTGACGATCTCCGTGGCCTGGCGAACGACCAGATCTCGCACGGCGACGTACGTGAATTGCGCGGCCCGCTGCTGGTGATGGGAGACGTCGACGGAGTCGGCTGGGACGAGTTCGCCACGGTCGACATTGCCGGCGGGGAACGACATGGCCTGGTGCTGGAGGTAGATCACGACCTGGTGACGCTGCAAGTATTGGAAGGTACGGATGGGATGGCCCCGGGAGGCATCCGGGTACGATTCGCGGGTCGCCCCCTGCGCATCCCGGTCGGGAGCGGCTGGCTGGGACGCGTGTGCAACGGCCGCGGGGAGCCCCTCGACGGCGGCCCGCCCGTAACAGGGGACTCCACCTTGCCGGTCAGCGGGTGGCCACTCAACCCGGTCTATCGAGAGCCACCACAGCAACCGGTCCTCACCGGCATCTCCGTCATCGACGCGTTGACCACACTGGTCAGGGGTCAGAAACTCCCCATCTTCTCCGTCCCTGGCCTCCCCCACTTGACCCTGGCCACGCAGATCGCCGCCCAGGCGACTTCCGGCGGCACCACTTTCCGCGTCGTGTTCGCGGCGATGGGGCTGACCCATGCTGACATTGCCTATGTTCGAGACCGGTTGGAGGAACGGTCAGCGGCCGGCGAGCTCGTGCTGTTGGTCAACGCCGCCGACGACCCAGCCATTGAACGAATCCTCACCCCGCGAATCGCTCTGACCATTGCCGAGAATCTGGCTTATACGGAAGGTCACGACGTTCTGGTCATCATGTCGGACATGACCAGCTACGCCGAAGCCGTACGGGAAGTTTCTGCCGCCCGCCGGGAGATCCCGGCCCGGCGCGGTTACCCGGGCTACCTGTACAGCGACCTCGCCAGCCTGTACGAACGCTGCGGACGGGTCAGGGGGCAGAAGGGGTCTGTGACGATCATCCCCGTGCTCACGATGCCCGCCGGCGACATCACCCACCCCGTGCCCGACCTGACCGGCTACATCACGGAAGGGCAAATAGTCCTCTCTCCCGAGGTCGCCGCACGCGGAATCTATCCGCCCGTCGACGCGCTGTCGTCCTTGTCGCGCTTGATGCGCAGCGGCGCCGGCGCCGGCCGTACCCGTGAGGACCACCTCGATGTTGCCGCGCAGGTGCTCGCCGCCCTGGCACGCGCCCGCCAGTCCGCGGAGTTGGCCGAGCTCGTGGGAGCTGCGGCCCTCAGCGAAACCGATCGCAGCTATATCGCCTACCGAGATCAGCTCGAAAAGGGGCTGCTGAATCAGGGGCATGACGAGCTGCGCTCTCTGGAAGACACCCTGGAGCGGGCCTGGTCCGCCTTGGGCGCGCTGCCCCGGCAGGAACTGACCATGCTGTCAACGGAATTCCTGGACCGGTATCTGCCGGGAGAATCGGAGGGGACATGACCGTCACCGGACGATCGGGAAAGGTGCGCCTCGAACGTCGCCTGGTCACGGCCAAACACGGCGCCGCGCTGCTCGAACGCAAACAACACATCATGGCTGATGAACTCGACCGTCTGCAGTTACACGCTGACGGCATCCAGCGTGAGTGGGAGGACCGGGCGCGGGAAGCAGCCGTGTGGCTGCGCCGCGCCGCCGGTTTAGACGGCCGAGCGCAAATCGAGGCGGCCGCGCCGACCGAACCGGCCGAGGTAGAGATCCACTGGGGCGGCGCCATGGGCGTCACCTACCCCGAAGATGCCCACTGCCGACTGCCGGGAACCCCGTTGCCGGGCGGCAGCTCAGCGTTGTCCTTCGCAACTCTGGCGCACCGGACCGCCCTCACCGCTGCGGTCGAGCACGCCGCAGTCCAACGCGCCGTTCTCCTGCTGTCCACTGAACTCGCCGCGACCCGCACCCGTCAGCGGGCCGTCGAAAATCGTTGGATTCCCACACTTGAAGACGCACTGACCGCGATCCGTCGCACGCTCGAAGACCAGGAGCTCGAAGAAAGCCTCCGGGTGCGCTGGGCCGCGGACAGAAATGAGAAACCCGTCGGTCGACCGGCGCAACCACAGGTTCCCCAAGAATTGGAGTCCTCATGACCGGCACCATACTGGTGGCCGTCAACGATTCGTCTGCGGCGTTCAGAGCCGTCGAGGTCGCTGTTGACCATGCCCGCAGCCTCGGCGCTCGTCTGCGCGCTGTCATGGTCATCCAGGACGGGGAGATAGATCGGCATCTGGACGGCACCGCGACCCTGGCCCGACGTCGGGAGCTGGCAGCGGATGCGGTACTCAACCATGTTATTGCCGTGGGAGAGGCAGCGGGACTCGACGTCGCGGGCCATCGCCGTACGGGTAAAATCGCCGCTGAAATCCTCGAGGAGGCGCGTGCGGTCGAGGCGACCCTGATCGTCATGGCGCGCGTCGACCGACCCGGCCACGCCATCCCCTCCATCGGCAGCCACACCCTCAGGGTGTTGGAGTTTTCCAGGATTCCGGTGTTGGTCGTCCCGGCGGATCGACACCCCTGAACCCAGGGTTTGCGGCATGACCGTTCCGGACCGGTGCTAACGTGATTATTGCGCGAACGCAATAATTGCACAGTTACACATCTTGGAGCCCTGATGGCACAGCCCACTTTGCCCACGCAGGGACGACTTTCTTCGTGGGTAACGCCGATCGCCGCGTCGTTGGATCGCGTCACGCACGGCTCTGGTCGGCTGCTCGTCATGGCGGTCGTGGTCGGCGCGGGTGTCGGTCTCGCCGCCGTCGCCTTTCGTTGGCTGGTGACCATGGCGACCGTGGTCTTCACCGGAACGGTCGACTACTCGGCGACCGAGGGTCATCCGGCCAACCCGTGGATTCCCTGGCTGGGCGGTGCCTTCGTCATCTTCGCACCGGCGGTCGGTGGGTTGCTCTACGGACCCCTGGTGAACAAGTTCGCCCCCGAGGCCCGCGGTCACGGCGTGCCGGAAGTCATGTACGCCATCACCAAACGCGGCGGCAGGATTCCCGGCAAGGTAGCCATCGTCAAATCACTCGCCTCGGCACTCACGATCGGATCCGGCGGCTCTGTCGGCCGCGAAGGACCAATCGTGCAGATCGGTTCGGCGCTGGGCTCAACCCTCGGACGCTTCGTTCGAATACCGGAATCCCAGCTACGAACGTTGGTCGCGTGCGGCGCGGCCGGTGCCATCGCCGCCACCTTCAACGCGCCGATCGCCGGTGTCTTCTTCGCCCTCGAACTCCTCCTTCGTGACTTCGCCGCGCGATCGTTCGGCGTCGTCGTTCTCGCCTCGGTTACCGCCTCCATCGTCGGCCGGTCGCTGTTGGGCGATGATCCGTTCCTGGCATTGCCCACGTTCACCATCGTCAACCCGTCGCAATTCGCACTCTTCGCGGTGCTTGGCCTTCTGGCCGGGCTGACCGGGGTGGGGTTCACCAAGGTGCTCTACCTCGTCGAAGATGTGTGCAACTGGGCGTGGCGTGGGCCGGAGTGGTTGCGTCCCGTCGTCGGCGGGCTCCTCCTCGGTCTCCTGCTCTTCGCCCTGCCGCAAATGTACGGCGTGGGGTATCCGGTGCTGGAGAAGGGTGTCCAGGGCGGATACGTCTTCGGCTTCCTGGTGCTGCTGCTCGTGGGCAAGGTCCTGGCCACGAGTCTGACCATCGGCATCGGCGGATCCGGTGGTGTCTTCGCCCCATCGTTGTTCATCGGCGCCATGCTCGGAGCTGCTTTCGGCCAGGTCGCCGGCGCCATGTTCCCTGTCTTCGCCGGACAGACCGGAACATTCGCTCTGGTCGGCATGGGGGCGGTTTTCGCCGGGGCCACTCGAGCGCCGATCACCGCCGCCATCATCTTGTTCGAACTGACCGGCGAATACTCGATCATCCTGCCGTTGCTGCTGGCCATCGTCATCGCGACGGGAGTCTCCCGGGTACTCAGCAAGGACACGATCTACACGCTCAAGCTCCGTCGCCGCGGGGTGAGCGTCGACGGCGGTCCCGGCGGCATCCTCTTGCATTCCACGCTCGTGCGTGAGGTGATGACCGACGCACCCGACGCAGTCAGCTCCCGACTCACCCCGGCTGAGGGGGCCCAGATCATGCTCGAGTCGGGCCGGCGCGCCCTACCGGTTCTTCATCGCGGGGGCGAATTCCTCGGCATCGTGACCGTCGCTGCCCTCTCCGATACTCTCGGCAACGACGACGACAGCGGTGCCATCACGCTGAGCGCACTGATCGAGACCCCTGCTGTCGTCGGCCCCGACGACACCCTTGACACCGTGCTGGACTCAGTGCTGGCTGCGAGCGAAAGCGACGGCTTGCCCGTGATCGATTCGAATGGGATGCTTCAGGGCTGGCTTTCCCCGGATGCCGTTCTCAGATTGGTCACGGCCCGGACCTGACCCGAAAACCGGATCAGGCGGCCGCCGGGAGCATACTGACCAGTTTTCCATCGACGAGGTGGACAACCCCGTGCATGCGCGGCAGGTGGACCAGATCGTGGGTGACCAGCAGGGTGGACGTGTTGAGCTGATCAGTGAGGCTGAGGATCAGCTGAATAATGCTGGCTCCGCGCTCCTGATCGAGGGCGCTCGTGGGCTCGTCAACCAGCAGAACGCTGGGGTCGTTCATCAGGGCGCGGGCAATATTCACGCGTTGGCGCTGTCCGCCCGAGAGCTGATGCGGGCGTTTGTGCCGCTGATCGGAGAGACCGACCGCATCGAGAAGCTCGTCGGCGCGGGCCGCGGCACGGCTGCGGTTGCGGCGGCTGTGGCGAGCGCCGAGCTCATTCATCACAGAGAGTTGTTCCTTCGCGGTGAGGGATGAAATGAGATTGGACTGTTGGAAGACGATACCGATCTTGGTGCGGCGAAGGTCGGTGGCTTCGCCGGCGTCCAGACGGCTGGCGTCGATGTCGTCGATGGTGACGTGGCCGGAGTCCGGGCGAATCAGGGTCGCCGCGACCGCCAGCAGGCTGGACTTTCCGGAACCGCTCGGCCCTGTTATCCCGGTCACTGTTCCGGGGCGGGCCGTCAGCGATACCTGGTCTACGGCGGTGACGCGGGCGTCGCCGTCGGCGAAGGTCAATGTGATGTTGTCGAGGCGGATCATCGGTTGCTCCCGAGGGCGGTGAGAGGGTCGGCGGACGTGACGGTTCGCAGCGCAAAGGCTGCTCCGGCGAGCCCCAGAGCGATCATGATCGCCCCGGGAAGAAGAGTTGTGATCGGGCTGAGCAGAAAAGGCAGTGCCGTGCCGGCGAGAGTGCCGAGTATGGCCACGAGTCCCACTCCGATTCCGATGCCGAGGATGAGCACGATCAGCGCTTGCCCGAGCGCGTCACGAATCAGTGACGCGGTGCTGGCGCCGAGCGCTTTCAGCACGGCGATGTCGCCCGCCCTCTGCATCGTCCAAACTGTGAAGAATGCACCGATCACGAGGCCTGAGATGCCGAACAGCATGACGACCATGAGCAGCAAGGAACCGATCTCGGACCGGAAGGCGCTGAGGGCGGTCAACGACGCCAGGGTGCCGGAAGCAATCGTCGCGTTCGCGGTATCGGCTGCCGGCCAGTCCGGAGTGCCGGTGACGGCGAGAACCGTGGCGTAGGCGTCTGGATTGCCGGTCGCTGCGGAGTACAACTGCCAGTCAGACAGGGTCATCTGCACGACCGGGGTGTGGCTGTACCAGGCGTCGCCCGCCACGCTCTCAACGGTATAACTGGTGCCGGCGATCGTGACTTCGTCGCCGGCCATCACGTTGAGCGCCTCTGCTGCCGGGACGGAGAGGCCGAGCAGGCCGTCACTCGAGGGGGCGGTGGAGTCGAAGTCGGGCTGCACGCCGAAGATGGCGATCGCGGCCCTGGTGTCCCCCGCTTCCGCCCTGGTCTGGCTGATCCCGATGGGTTCAACAGTCGCGACAGCATCCGTTGCCGCCCAGTCAACCGCCTGCTGCGCGGTGATGCTGGAGTCGGAGAAGCTGGTAGCGGAGTCCTCGACCGTTGGGGCCGAGAATACGATCCGATCGGCCGATATCGACAGAACGGCGGAAATGTTCTGGATGGCGAGTCCTCCCGTGAGGCCGCTGAGAAAGCCGACGAGCACGGTGATAAGCGCTACCACCGAGCCGATGAGCACGAATCGACCTCGGGCGAAGCGTAGGTCGCGGAGTGCGACGAACATGGTGTTTTCCTTCCGGCCACCGGAGTTTGGTGACAGTACCCACTCTCTCGCGCGGTCACCACCCAGTCATCGCTCGTCGGCACAGTGTTCGATGAGCGCAAGGATGGCGACGTTGTCGTACTTTCGAACGACGAATAGTGCCGCTCGCAGGCGTAAAATTCGTCTCATGGCCCCCACCGCTCTGACCCCGGTTTTCGTGGGCCTGCGCACCGGCTTGCACATTCTCTTCGTCGCACTGAGCCTCCTCGTCGTCGCGCGCGCAGCATTCCCTCCAACCGACGGAAGCGTTGTCGTCATAGCGGCCAGCACCGTTCTTTTGATCACGTACGGTTTCGGTGGCGGCGCAGCACGTGCAGTGCGCCGCGGGGGGCGCGTACCTGGACTCGTTTGGCTGGGTGCGCTCACCCTTGAGTGGGTGCTTCTGGTCTGGCTGACCCCGGAAGCCGCCTACCTGGTTTTCCCGCTGTTCTTCCTTTTCATCCATCTCCTCGGCCGGCGGTGGGGTGCGGTGGCGATCGTAGCCTCGACCATTGTCGCGATCGGTGCGCTGGGCGTGCACGGCGAATGGACCGTCGGCGGGGTCGTTGGCCCTCTGGTCGGTGCCGGCGTCGCACTGCTGATCGGCCTGGGCTACCAGGCCCTGGCCCGCGAAGCCGAACAGCGGGAGGAATTGATGCAGGAACTGATCGCGACTCGTGGACAACTCGCGGCAACCGAGCACGAATCAGGGGTACTCGCCGAACGCGCTCGCCTGGCCCGGGAGATTCATGACACTCTCGCGCAGGGTCTCTCCAGCATCCAGATGCTGCTCTACGCTGCTGAACGCGCTGATCCCGACCGCTCGGGTGTCGAGCACATTCGGCTCGCGCGCGAAACTGCCGCAGCGAACCTGGCCGACGCGCGCCGTTTCATCCGCGAACTTGCCCCACCAGAACTCGATGACCACGGCCTGGGCGGGGCACTGCGCCGACTCGTGGATTCCCAATGGTCCGCACAGGGTCTCGACGTGCGTGTTCGAGTGTCGGACACAGTGGCCCTGCCGATGCACCTCCAAACCGCGCTGCTGCGCATAGCGCAAGGCGCCATCGCCAACGTCGTGCAGCATGCGCATGCCGCCAGCGCGACGATTTCTCTCGCCATCAGCAATGAGGAGCTGCGTTTCACCGTGGTCGATGACGGCATCGGCTTCGACCCGCTCACTGCGGCGAGCCAGAATGGCGGAAAAACGGACTCGTTCGGCATCCAAGCAACACGAGAGCGAGTTCACCAACTCGGTGGAACCCTGAAAATCGACTCTGTCCAAGACGGTGGCACCACGCTCGCTGTAACGATCTCTCACGAAGGGCATCGATGATCCGCCTGGTAATCGCCGACGACCATCCCATCGTGCGCGCTGGGCTCATCGCACTTTTCGGGTTGGAGAATGATTTCGCAATTGTCGCCGAGGCCGCCACTCCCGAGGAAGCTGTCACTGTTACGGAGCGAGAAAATCCCGATGTCGTGCTCATGGACCTGCAGTTCGGTGCGGCCGGCAAACTCACCGGCGCCGATGCGACCCGGCGTATCCGTGCCCTTGACGCCGCCCCGTATGTGCTGGTGCTGACGAATTATGACTCGGACGGCGACATCCTCGGCGCTGTCGAGGCCGGAGCAAGCGGCTACCTGCTCAAAGACGCTCCTCCGTATGAACTCATTACCGCGGTCAAGGCTGCGGCCGCGGGCGAGAGCGCCCTTGCCCCGGTCATCGCGTCACGGCTGCTCGACCGCTTGCGGGCACCCCAGGCAAGCCTGAGCCGCCGTGAAATCGAAGTGCTCGGCCTCGTCGCCGCCGGCCGCTCGAACATCGAGGTCGCCGGCGATCTGTTCCTCAGCGAGACCACTGTCAAGTCCCATCTGGCACACATCTTCTCCAAGCTCGACGCCACGTCCCGAACGGCCGCGGTCTCCGCTGCCCGACGGAAGGGAGTCCTGCGCTGACGTACCGGGGACCATTCGAGAACGATCTGCCCGACTTCCCCGACTAGTGGCACACTGGCGCAGGTCACGTCGTGGGTCTCACGAAGGCGGCGGCGCCCGAATATGCCGCGCAGGGAATCCGAGTGAATTCAGTCGGCCCTGGCTATACCGACACGCCCTTGCTCGCGGGGGTTCCGGCCGAAACGCATGACGCCCTCGTGGGAATGCACCCGATCGGCCGCCTCGGTATGTCCGAGGAGGTCGCCGACCTCGTGATCTTCCTCCTCTCGGACCAGGCGAGCTTCTTCACGGGCAGCTACCATCTTGTCGACGGTGGCTATTCGGCACGCTGAGATCGCCCCTTTCGCCTTGCGCTGTCACGGGCCAGACTGTGCCCATGGAAGACGCAACCGCTGCAGAAAAGAGCGCCCGAGTGGCAGGCCTGTTCAACCGGGTGGCCGATACTTATGACGCGGTCGGGGTGCCGTGGTTCACGCCGATCGCCGCGGGACTCGTCGCGGAGGCCAAGCCCCGGCTGGGCGAGCGCGCCCTCGATCTCGGCACCGGTCGCGGCGCCGCCCTCTGGCCACTCGCTGAAGCCGTCGGGCCAACCGGCCACGTGACCGCGCTGGATCTGGCCGCGCAGATGGTCGAGGCGACCCGCCAGGACGCCGAGGCACGCGGCCTCGACAGCGTGACGTTGCTGGTGGCCGATGCCTCGGACCCGGACCTGCCGCCGGCCTCATACGACCTGGCCGTCGCCTCGCTCGTGCTCTTCTTCCTGCCCGACCCGGCCGCAGCACTGCGTGTGTGGCGGGACCTGCTGGTACCGGGTGGTCGCCTCAGTATCTCCACCTTCGGTTCCCGCGACCCGGCTTGGGAAGGCCTCGACGATGTTTTCACCCGATACCTGCCACCAGACCTTCTCGACGCCCGCACCAGCGGCATCCGTGGTCCGTTCGAGACGGATGCCGGTGTCGAGGCGCTGCTCGCAGCCGCGGGTTTCGACCGCATCCGCACCGTCCAGTTCGATCTGACCGTGCATTTCGACGACGTCGACGAATGGCACCGCTGGTCGATGTCCCACGGGCAGCGGTCGCACTGGCTCGCGGTTCCGACGCCGGACCGGGCCGCCGTTCTAGCGATGGCGGCTGAACGTCTCGAAGCCGCCCGCGACCCCAGCGGCGGCTTCGCACTCGCACAGCGGGTGCGTTTCACGATGGGTCGCCGGCCATTGCCTGGCTGAACTCACGAGGGCCGGGAATGCGCCACGATATCGGCGTCTTCGACGACCTGAACGAGTTGTTTCGAGTGACACGTCCGTGGGCTCACAGACATATCTCAGATTGAGTGTTTATTCTAGACCCCTAATTGGGGAGAACACATGCTCTATCGCGGGGTGGGGCTTGTTGTGGGTGCCGCCGTTGTTTTCGGCGCGGCCGTGATTTGGTTTGCCGTGAGCTTGGATTCCACCACGGCCAGCCCATCGATCGGACGTGGAATATTCGGCGTGTGGACTTTTCTCTACGCGCTAGAGACTCCGGCGCCGCATGTGCTCGTGGCGGCGATCGCCCTGGCGGTGTTCTTCGCCGCCGGGATCAGCCTGCTGGAATGGCGGGTGACCAATGCTTCCCGCCGATCGTCAAACCAGCTTCGCGCTCCGCTGGCGCCCAAGATCGTAATGTCCCAGACACGCGACGTCTACGCCGGCCCGGTGGCGTTCACAGTGCTGATCCCCGCCTACAACGAAGAAGCGTCCCTGTCAGCCACGCTGACCTCGCTCCTGTCCCAGTCCCACCGTCCGGAGCGAGTCATCGTCGTTGCCGACAACTGCACCGACAACACTGCGGCCATTGCGCGCAGCTATGGGCTCGAGGTTTTCGAGACTCAGGACAACAGCCAGAAGAAGGCCGGCGCGCTCAATCAGGTGCTGGCGGTCATCCTCCCCGACCTGGGCGACAACGACATCGTCATGGTCCTCGATGCGGACACGACTTTGGACGACGGTTTTCTCGAGAGCGGAGTAGCACGCTTCGAAAGCGATCGGGCGCTGATGTCCATCGGGGGGCTGTTCTACGGGGAATCGGGGGCGGGGCTGCTCGGCCAGATGCAGCGCAACGAGTACGTGCGTTACTCTTCGCAACTGAAGCGTCGCCGCGGCAAGGTATTCGTGCTCACCGGCACGGCCTCCATGTTCCGGTCCCGGGCGCTGCGCGAGGTCGCGCGCAACCGTGGCGGGCTGATCCCTGGACAGCACAACGATGTCTATGACACCCTCGCCCTGACCGAAGACAACGAGCTCACCATCGCGTTGAAAACACTCGGAGCGCTCATCACCTCGCCGGCCGAGTGCACGGTGGTCACCGAGGTGATGCCCACCCTGCGCAGCCTGTGGGTGCAGCGCCTGCGCTGGCAGCGTGGTGCCCTGGAAAACCTCGGGGTGTACGGCGTCACGCCGCCCACCCTGCGGTATTGGGCCCAGCAACTCGGTATCGGCTACAGCGTGATAGCTCTGACCGCCTTCCTCTCCCTCATCCTGCTCACCCTGTTGTCGCTGGACGAGTGGATCTGGTTCCCGTTCTGGCTGGGCCTGGGCATCGTGTTCATGATCGAACGCGTCGTGTCCGCCTGGAGAGGCGGTTGGCCCGCCCGCCTGCTGGCCGTCACCGTGCTGCCGGAGCTGTTCTTCGACATGTTCCTGAACCTCGTCTACGTCAAGGGAATTGTCGACATCACCCGCGGCCGACAGGGCACGTGGGGTCCCGACGCGGACGCGAAACCGACCCCCGTGCTCGACCAGCCGGTCGTCCTGGCATCCACGACGGGTGAGCGCTGATGCTGTTGCCCACCGGGATCTTGTTTCCCGAGTCGGTGCTGCGCTCCGACTTCGTCTCCGTGCTCGCCGCCTTCGTGGCCGTGAACACCGTCATCTATGCCACGCTCGCCATCGCCAAGATCATGCCAATGGTGCACTTGGGCGATCTGATCCCGGGCCGCCGGCGTCGCGCCGAAACGCGCAGCATCTTTCCCGAGACGGCCCGCGACAGCCGTCACGCGCATCCCCGCCCATTACCATCAGCCCCCCGGTCACCGTAGGTGCGCCCGTGGCCGGTCTGGCTCGTCAGGCCTTGCCGTCCGTCCCGCAGCGCGACGCCTAAAAAGTACGGGAGACATGCAGGGCGGTGTGTGGACCGGGCTGCCCCGGGGGATCTCCAACAGTGCGGCAATATCGGCATCGGCGATCACGGCGGTGATCTCCTGCGCGGCGGAGACCGAGCCGAGCGCGTATTCCCGCCGCATGATCGAGTACATCGAACCGGTCAGGTCGAGGTCAAGCAGTCCGGGGAACAGGGCAGCCGGAAAGAATGACCGCTCGAACACCACTGGAATCGCGTCGGCGAGCCGGACCCGCCGGATCTCGAAGACGTCGTCGGTTGCGCTGATGCGCAGTGCGGTGCGGGTGTCGGCGTCGGGCCCATGCCTCGTCGCCGACACGAGTCTGGACGATGCCGACATCGACGACTGGAGCAGTCGCGCGGAGCCCGGCAATACTCGCAATGTCGATATTGGAGCGATGGTCCGCGATCACGGCACCGCCCCGGCGGCCGAGCGTGCGGGTGAGCCACCCCGCGCTCTGGAGCCCCTCAAGGGCCTGACGGAGGGTCATCCGACTCACGGCGAACGCCTCGGCGAGTTGGCGCTCCGGGGGCAGTTTCTGGCCGGCGGACAGTTCGCCCGAGGCGACCAGGCCACAGATCCACTCGCAGATCTGCAGGTGCACGGGGGCCGCGGTGGTCCAGCGAGCCTTCAGGGCGAGGGCAGGATCGGCCGCTTGGGGTGGGGCCGGCACGGGCCCCGGCGAGCTCATGGCGGGCATATCCCCGGGCTTCGTGTCAGTGGCCGGATGCGGCAAGGTGTGTGGTTCCTGCGACCTGATTTTCCACATCCTAATTCACCGGGATGACGAGAGTCTCTGCCCCGCTGTCAAGCCCCTTCCCTTTTTCCGGGCCGTAATTATGGTGGAACCGTGTTGTGCCGGACGACTGGCGGCAACAGGGAGAAGTACAGGGAGAGGAAGACAATGACGGAGACGAACCGGCCACGCACCACGACGGATTCAGGCATCCCTGCCGGTAGCGACGAGTTCTCGCTAACCGCTGGACCGGACGGACCCACCGTTCTGCACGACCATTACACGGTGCAGAAGATGCAGCACTTCAATCGGGAGCGTGTTCCGGAGCGGGTCGTGCACGCGAAAGGAAGCGGGGCGCACGGGTTCTTCGAGGTCACTCACGACATCAGCTGGCTGACCAGGGCGGCCTTCCTGTCCACGGTCGGCAAGCGCACGGAGGTGTTCGCCCGCTTCTCCACCGTCGCCGGGGAACAGGGGTACGCGGACACAGTGCGCGACCCGCGCGGGTTCGCCCTCAAGTTCTACACCGAGGAGGGCAACTACGATCTGGTCGGCAACAACACACCGGTGTTCTTCGTTCGTGACGCGTCGAAATTCCAGGACTTCATCCACTCGCAGAAGCGGCAGCCGGACACCGGGCTGCGCGACAACAACATGCAGTGGGACTTCTGGACGCTGTCGCCGGAAAGCGCGCATCAGGTGACGGTCTTGATGTCCGACCGGGGTACGCCGAAGAGCTGGCGGAACATGAACGGATACGGCAGCCACACCTACTCCACCGTCAATGCGGCCGGGGAACGACACTGGGTGAAATTCCATTTCAAGACCGCCCAGGGCGTGGAGAATTTCACGGACAGCGAGGCCAAGGCCATGTCAGCGAGTGACCCGGACTTCCACCGTCGGGACCTGCGGTCCGCGATCGAGCGGGGCGACAATCCTGAGTGGCGGCTGGAAATGCAGGTCATGCCGTTCAGTGATGCCGCCGAGTACCGGTTCAACCCGTTCGACGTGACCAAGGTGTGGCCCCACTCTGACTATCCGCCGATCCAGGTCGGCCGGCTCGTGCTCGACCGCAACCCCGACAATTTCTTTGCAGAGGTAGAGCAGTCGAGCTTCTCCCCCTCCAACCTCGTGCCGGGCATCGGGCTCAGCCCCGACAAGATGCTCATGGGACGCATCTTCTCGTACCACGACACGCACCTGCATCGCATCGGCCCCAACTACGAGCACCTCCCGATCAACGCACCCAAGACATCCGTCGACTCCTACAACCAGGATGGACCGATGGCGTACCAGCACTCCGGCGGCCGCGCGAACTACGCGCCGAATTCCTTCGACGGCCCGGTTGCCGACCCGGACGCCGGCGCGGATCTCACCTGGGGCGTCGAAGGAGGCGAGATCGGGCGGTACGCGTACACGGCCCACTCCGAGGACGACGACTTCGCCCAGCCAGGAACGATGTACCGCGAGGTCATGGACGCGACCGACAGGGAGCACCTGGCCGAGAACATCATCGGGCATGCCAGTGACGGTGTCACGCCGGAAATGCAGATCAGGGTGGTGGACTACTGGACACAGGTCGACCCAGCGCTCGGAGCCCGGATCGCGGACGGTCTCGGCGTCCTTCGGCCCTCCACAATCAACGTCCCCGGGAGCGTGACCGACTGACGGGTTCTGCGGGAGGCCACGTTCCGGTCACAGACCACAGCGGATCAAGTCCACAGGCGTTCCCCGATGAGAACGGCCGTCGCGGGGCCGCGCAGTGGCGCCGTCGGCATGATCGAGGCGTCCGCGACGCGCAGCCCTGGACTTCGCGCACGCGCCCGAACGTTCACAGTCGCCGCAGATCAGCTGCCAGCCCACACCCCAATGTAAACTGGCGGATGCGCAGTGCCGGAGTGGATCTGGCTGCCGAGCCCACAGGCACCGACTTCGCGTCATCAATTGGGCGGGTGCCACGGGGAATTTCGGCTTCTGGCGGGAGATTCTATTGACGATGGCTGCGAGCGTGAGGATAACGAATGAGTGAAACAGGCGCTGTTATCGTCGGGGTCGATGTGGGCGGCACAAACATCGAAGTCGGCTCCGTGGACGAACGCCACACTGTGCTGCAGCGGGCCAAGGCCGCCACGCCCGAAGGCGGGCCAGCGGACGTGCTGCAGGTCATCACCGATCTGGTCCGTTCCCTCGATGACTCCCCCGCTGCCGTCGGGGTGGGGATCCCCGGTGTCGTGCACGATGGACGGGCGCTCACAGTTCCCAACCTCGTCGGCTGGACCGAAGGCGTTGACCTGACAGGTCCGCTGTCAGAGCAACTCGGTGTACCGGTGACGCTGGGCAACGACGCCAACGTCGGATTGCTCGGCGAATGGACGGCGGGCGCGGCACGCGGTGGCAGGGACATCCTCGGCCTCTGGATGGGCACCGGGATCGGCGGTGGCCTGATCCTCGACGGCCGACCGTACGTGGGGTCGAGGGGAGCCGCCGGCGAAATCGGCCACGTTGTCGTGCTCGCCGGCGGGGCACTGTGCACCTGCGGCCGGCGCGGCTGCGCAGAGGCATACGCCGGACGCCGCTCAATGCGTGGTGTCGCCACGACCATGGTCGAGGCCGGGTGGGAGAGCTCACTGTTCACCATCCGAGACGATGAAGGCAAGAGCAAGCTGACATCCAAAGTCTGGGCGCACGCACTCGATGACGGCGACGCACTGGCGCAGAAACTGTTCGACACGGCCATCGAGACCCTCGGCATAGCCGTCGCGTCCGCGATCAATCTGCTCGACCTCGATCGGGTCGTCGTCGGCGGCGGATTGGCCGAGAAACTGGGCCAGAATCTCGCCGATCGGCTCCACACCGCGGCGGAACCATGGATGCTGCAGCCCAATCCCGATCTCAAATTCGTTGTCTCCGAGCTGGAAGACGACGCGGGAGTTGTGGGAGCGGCCGTACTCGCCCGGGCCGCCCTCATCAGCCCCTGACACGGTCAAACCGACATAGTGTTGGTTCAGTAATGTGCAGGCTCATGCGACGTCCGGAGATCACCCTGAATTTCACCGAGGCAGTCATCGTCGCCGCTGTGGACGGAGCCGTTTCCCGGCAGGGTGGCAGAGCATGAGTGCATCACGGCGTGAGCCGTTGTCGGCCGCGGCCATCGACATCCGTACCCGGGCGTTGAAGGAACGCATTTACGCCACATTCACCGGACTGGCCATTCTTGCGGCCCTTGCCGCTGTCGGCCACAGCACCGGGTGGGAGGCATTCGTCTCGATTGCCGTCGGGGTGCTGGGAATCTCCGGCGCGGGGTTTCTGGCGGAGGTTGTCGCCCATCAGGTCAACCACCAGAGCCTGCCGGACAGGTCAGAGCTCGCGGTGATGGGACGAATCGCGCTCGGTGCTCTCGGCTCTGCGTCGGCGCCGCTCCTCCTCCTCCTCGCCGCCGGCCTCGGCATCCTCGACATCGAGCTGGCACTGCGGATCGGGATGGCCGTGTACGCCGTGACCCTCGTGCTCATCTTCCTGATCGCGTCGCACCGCAGCGGGCTCCGACCGTTTCAACGATTGGTCTCCTCGGCTCTGTTCCTGGCACTCGCTCTCGTCGTCGTCGGCGTGCTGCTGATCGCGCACCTGCACTAGGCCACCCGCGACGCCGAGGCCGTCGCGGGTGGCTGCACGTACATAGGCCGCTCGTGGGAACCGGAGCAGTGTGTGTCACCAACCTGATGTGTGATGTCTCAGGACATCTCTGACAGTTCATGTGTCAGGACATCTCTGACCGTTACGAGGTTGCGCGGGTTTCCCGGGCGTGGTTTCAGGGGATGAACCCGCAACTCGAAGACACGGCGCCGGCGACTTATCCACGAGGGCAATCCAGATGAGGTCGGCCCTCGCGTGCTGGCCACTGCTGGGTGGCAGCTATTCGGTCGACGTTTCGTCCGGATCGTCAGTCTCGGTCGAGGCATCGCGAAGAATTCTTTCGCAATCTCGGCCGCCGTAGAAGATGCCAATGATGGCGAGCTTGTCGTCCAAGACGGCGAATGCGATGACGGTGCGCTTCTTGTAGCTCGTCGTGCGCAGCCCCGGACGAATTTCGTCCCGAGACGTTCCGCGCAGCGGAAACTGAGCCAGCCCTTCGCAGTACGTGACGATCGCGTCGGTGAAACGGGCGGCGATGCTGGGGGAACCCGCTTCCGCTATG